>Ga0210397_10000028_pt1 | contig 176865 bp, 257 predicted proteins | sample IncBWH2OmetaG_FD_160126 | JGI IMG/M metagenome (GOLD analysis project Ga0210397, IMG submission 160126) | Forest soil microbial communities from Barre Woods Harvard Forest LTER site, Petersham, Massachusetts, United States - Inc-BW-H-2-O ... | reverse complement strand
ACGTTTGTTGCTCCGCTGTGGAAGTTGTTGGTATCTGCGATCAGCTTGTTAACCCACCTGAGCTGATTGGAACTCGGGTTGCGAGCTACCGCGATGCTGCGAGCGAAATCTACACTCTTGTAGTAAACCTTACCAAGTGTAATGAGCTCGTAGAGCTCAGCCTGTTCCGGGAAAGAAAAGTTGATAGTGTTGCCATTGACAACAACTTGTGTACCGATACGGGTCACCACATTGACAGGTGGGTTGGAACCACGGGAAGCGTAGATGTTCTGGGAGTACATGTTACTTAACCTCCGTGATACGGCCATCAAATTCCATGAATTCCATCTGCATCGGAATTGCATAAGTTCTACCGATCCGGGTGTGTTCGTCCTGCTGATCGATCCCTTCAAACACATCACGTGTGACCTGCACAACGTAATGAGCAAAACGAGTTGTTGGGGTTCCGTTATCATCAGCATGAACCTGAATGATCTTGGCTTCGACGAAGCAATCCCCACGATCAGGCAACGGTGGGAAATCAAACGCTTTAATCGTTTGACCTACCTGAAAACCTTCATGTTTAAACATTTGGGCAGTCTCCTGTTTGTCTTCGAACCTGAAAACAATTATGGTGCCGGAGACTGCCCAAGTAAAGGTCTAAATTTCCAAAAGAATCAAATTCTTACAAATTCAAGTAAGAATCAAGCCTTGCCTGTACTTCCTTGTAATTATGATCAATCAATAGTTTGCCAAGTCTAAATTTACACTTCAGCATCGGTTTTGCACCTGAATCTTCAAACAATTTGATTTCATCCTCTTCCAAACCAGTAAAGAAACCAACTTCATCACCGTAATATAACATCAACCGACCGCGCTTGGATTTCTTGACTTGATCAGTCACGGGATCCTTATAGACTTCATACCATCCATCTTCATCCTCAGCAGCACAAGTCTTCATTGCATATTTCTGAGTATCTCGATCATGACCTTGATGAAGTTTGCCACCCATACCATAAAGAACATTCTCAGCACTGAAGTTATAACCCTTCATCGTTGTAAGAATATCAAAGATTGATTCTGGATTGACACCATCTCCCTGAATCACACGAACGTTCTTCAGAACACGATATCCTTTACTGTTGACAGTGTGACCATATTTCGAATCAAGAATCATCAACACTTTCATGACAACTTCTACTGGGTTGCCAGAATCTGGACGAACCACCAACATAGAACCGCACTGAATCACTTCATCCTTGAGTTCTGTTCCCCAAATATCACGAACAGCATGAAAAATATCATAACTATCACTGACTACTGCAATGAATGGATATTTACCACCAAATTTCCTGAGCATATTCCTGTATGCATCAGTTTCACGATTCCTTCTCCAAGCCGTGATAGAACTATGTTCAGCTGCGGGCACTGTGCGAATTGGAAAATCTTTGATCTTCCTAATGTTATAGTATCTCATTGCATACAAGCCACCAGTGATTGTATCACTTCCCATGAAGAAAAATGAGTGTATACAACCAGCAATACCTGCAGTCTCAAGACTTGATGCACCACGAGCACCAAAATCATGTAACATCGAAGGCAAAACATCCATGGTGTCTGAAGTTTCCTTCAAAAACTTGATGAACATCTTTTTGATGTGATGATCAATTGATCCCACGGTATTTGGAAACCAAGTTCCTCGCAACAGGGTTGTTTCAATGTAAGAAACAACCCAGAAAACCAGCCAGGAACATTTCGGATCAAATGTCTTGACTTTCAACAAAACATTATTGGTGGGAATAACGTGACCTTCATCTGGTGCCCAGATCTCAATTGGAAGATAACCATCGTATTCCTTAAGGATGTATTCCCAGCCTTCCTTGAAGAATGGTGCGCCATAGATTGCAAACACAGCTTCTGCAGCATCAATTTGTTCTCTAGTGATTGGTTTCAGAAAATGCTTCTTCAATTCAATCTGAAGACCAACAAATGGTGTGACTGGATATTTCCCACCACGTGATTCTATGTAAGCCTCAAGTTGTTTTATTCCCTTTGGAAATTGAAAATAATGACTTGGTTTGTACCCATCAGCATTGAAAATGGGACTTGTGATAATATCATCTGTTACTTCAAGTTCTTCTAACATTTTATTCTCCTTTTGCGTCTATCGCTTAGGTTCTATTCACCATAAACATTCCAATCATGTGATGATCCTCGAACATCACATGAGACATTTGATAAAAGTCAGACAATGGAAACCATTTTGCTGCTTCTGCATCATCATCTGCTCTAATCTTTGGAAGGTATCTGCAATTTTCCAATAGGATCAATCCAGCATGAGTGATTGTTCTTCCTCTCAAAGAGCGTCCTGGTGCATCAAAAACATGCGTTCCTTTCAATGAAGCCTTCAACAAGCTGTTTGGAAAATCTAGGTGGGTTTCTTCATCAAGTTCTCTGAACAATGATTCTTGAATTGTTTCATTTTCCTTGAGAAATCCTCCAGGAAGAGCCCAAAGTCCTTTCCCAGGATGAGAACGACGACGGACTAACAATATATGTCCGTTACAAATAACAACTGCATCAGTTGTTACAAAGATTGGTGGATATTTCAATCCAAGAAATTGCTTCTTGTAATTTTCCAAAAATCTATATTCACCACAAAGATTTTCAAAGATTTCAGGATTTTTGTTTGTCCATTTTTCCAAATATTCTTTGACTGGACCATCAATCCCAACAATTTCACGAGAACCAAACAAACTTTTTCTCAAGTGTGTACTGGATATATCACCACGACTCTCAATTTCATGCAGCCTATATCCAGGAAACATATCCAAATAATATGAGCTTGCATCCTTCTTGTGACCAACAATAACTACCCGTGGGCTTGATATCCCAAGCATATCAATTTCATCCTGAACAGCTACTTGGACTTGCGCAACCCAATTCTGATTGCTATAACGGTCTCCTATGCCTTCACAATTGATATTTCTGTTGAGATGTTTTGTTCCAGCCAAAATCATTTCTTCACGTTCATCAAAAGTGAATGGGTTCTTGATATTACGTGCGATGAATGATGATCCGATCAACGTGAGAATGTTTGGTGCAATATTAGCAGCAGCCTCAAACAATCCCATATGACCATAATGAGGACCTGGTTGAAATCTACCAATGATTACTGCGAGTTCTGAGCGTGGCTCTTCGATGCCTACATCTTTCCACATGGGTCTATCCCTCCAAATTTTAAAGAGAACTGGTCTATCCAGTCCGAACGTTCTATATAGTAGGAGGGATTAATGTAAGAATCAATGATGATTCTTACTTATGTATTCCAAGTAAATCATCATTGCATCAACGATTGCGAGGGTAATTGCCAAACTTTGAAGAAAGGCCAGGAAATTCCTGGCCCACCATTGATTATCGAAAGGTTTCACGTGGTTTTTGCTAAATCCTTCAATTGCATATTGATAGGATAAATCCTATTTCTTTGCAATGTCTTAGCCTTAACATAAGGCTTTCTAACAGTCGTATAATTGGCTTTTTTGTATTCCTCAACTGCAGCATCCCAAGCTTTTTGCTTGGCTGTATAATCATCTTTTGCAGCCTGATATTTGGCATCAATCTCAGCCTTTTTAGCACTGTATTCTGCCATGAGACGATTTCTCTCTTCCTGAGAAGTAAAAATCGTTGAACGTGGCGCAGGAGGATATCCAGGATGATATGGATATCTCACCCGAACCAAACCAGGTGGTTCATACCTCCAATTCCAACGTTCACCTGTTACATTGTGAGCATCATATTCATCGACCAAATCATACTCCACAACAACAGTCAAATATTCATCTTTGTTACTCCAACGATTAGTATGACGACGCAAACCGATGTAACGACCGAGATTAACGTCAATATGTTGAGTACAATGCGTAACTGCAATTATACTATCACCAGGGTTGATCACTTGTTTGAGTTCGTTGGTGAATGGTATTGCCTCATAAGGTTTCAAACGTCTTTTTCTCTGCTTAGCCATGATACCTCCCATAATATATTGATTCAAGGTCTGCCCACCAACCAAAATCGATCTTGTCCATAGCCGCGATTCTGTTCTATCCTATCATTTGCCTCAGGTTTTCACCTGGTCACAAGTGTGACTGCCTCAACCCGACCTCATAGGCACAAGGTTTACCTCGGTCTGTTAGAGTTGCATGCCATAATCTGACTGGTACAAACGACTTTCGTCTCCCAGTGACCTTGAAGCATGTCGCGAACTTCCTCTAGCGGAAAACGAGCCCGCCAGCGATAGGTCGACAAGATCAAATCTTTATGTTCACCAAGTCTGGTGTCAAATCTCGTTTGAGTTCGGCAACCAGCTTCTGAATGCTGTCAGCTCTCCTGTGTTGTGGCCTGGATATGACCAGTTCACCCAAGAAATTTGTCAACACTCTGTCGAGATCATTGAGTTTATTTCTCAATACCTCATAGTTCTGTTCGGAAGAAATGAATTCCACTACCTGCTGATATTGAGCTTGCAAATAACGTTCATAATGCTTCTCTTGATCATCAGCTGTCATATAATTCTGTATGCCATTCACACTCATGATATACCTCTATGGTGCTCAAGCCCGGAATCGAACCGGGAACCACTCCTTACGAGAGAGTTGTGTTACCATTACAACCACGTTGAGCTTTCAAAATTTCCTACGTGTTTCATTCCCACAAATGTCTTGACTCAAAAACTTCCGTAGGTTGCACCCATGAAAAACAATGCAACAAATAATCCAGTCAAGATAATCCAACCTGTCACTTTGAGTCTTTTCTCACTTGCACCAATCCAAAGCACAAACTCAAACAACAACCAAATCAACAATACAATACCAATGACAAATCCGACCAGGAAAAAGCCATTCATGTAGTTCATGATTTAATCCAACTTTATCTTACCATCAACATAAAGCCTTGAACTCTTCGGAATTCTTGCTTCCAAAAATTCCATTTGATCAGCAAGGATATGCCTTTGGCTAAGAATGTACTTCTCAGCCAAAGTTGGCTTGTATGGCAAATACAACAATGGCATTCCAGCTTCTTCAGGAGTTTTATCCGCCTTCAAATGATTACATGATCTGCATGCAGTCACGGTATTGGTCCAAACATTCAACTCACTCTTTGGAAGCCCAAATTCCTTGTAACGAGACTTCGGCTTCACATGATCAATTGTCAACTTTGGTTCAGGATACTTTGTACCACAATAAGCACAAAGAAACCTGTCACGTGCATACAAAATATCACGTTCAGCGTACTTTGAGGTCTTGGACAACCATTTCTGACCAACCAATGGACCAGTCACACCTGTTACTGGGGCAATATCAACCCTGGACTGAATACCATATGCATTTTTGCCACCCAAAAATGTCTTAACTGGATCACCCACTGTCCACAACACCTTGCCTCTTGCATGATAGCAACAAGCAACATAAAAGTCAACCCATTCACGTGGGCTGCCATTTGGATCAGTGATGAGAATTTTCACTTCCTTACTCACAAAATCACCATTTCACCTTTAGAAGCAGATATTTAGGACCTGTTCTCGAAGTTTACTGATTTCTTATGGAAGAGTAAAGTCAATGATTATTCCGTAAGCAACTTCTGGCCTTCAATGAGACCTTCATTAACTTTGTTCCTTGCCCAGGTCTCAAATGAAGGTACCGTTGCTGAGTAGAACATGAATGCTTTTTGATATTCTTGATTAAGCCTTTCATATTGCTCACGTGTGAGCTGCAAAGGTTTTTCATTGATTATTTCGATTGCCATTTATCCCTCGTACTTGCCAGTAATGGCATCATCATTCATAACATATATCTGATATGCACCTAAACTGATTGTAGCAAGCTTACCTTTCTCATACACAACAAGATCACCAATATTCACATCGTGAGTCACTTTACCTTCTTCACGTTTGAAAGCCATTGGACCAATAGCAACAATTTTGGCTACACCAAAGGGATTGCGTTCATCAGAAACTTGAATCAATCCTGTTCGAACTTCTTTGAGTTCGTATTTTTCAACTTGAACACGATTGAATGTTGGTTTAAATTTCATAATCTAACTCCTCGTCAATTAGCAACCAGAATCCTCATCTTCAGCTGGCAATATTTCACCTACACTGAAGTCTTGTAAATATTTTGTGTATTTGTTGAGTCTTTCGACTTTGTGCCTAATACCAAACTCCAATATCTGCTCATTAAGAAATTCTGGATGACGACAAGTCAATGCAACAATCAGGGTGAGAACATCTGCGATTTCTTGCTGGATGTTCTCAATATTGGATTTTCCCTTATGGACAGTTTCCAATCCAAAATGATTTGCCTTGGCAATAGCATGAATTACTTCCGCACATTCTTGCGTCAATAATGACAGCACTTCATTCAAGGCTTCATTCATGGATTTCTCCCTCAACAGATGCGTTATTTAGTCAACTGGCTAAAACCTCCGGAACATTTCCGAACTCTTTTTCCAACTCCAGAATATTAGTCAAAAGATCCTTACGTATTTGCTCTGCTAAATCCGTTGGATCAACTCCATTGGCTGTACACATCTGATACAATTGAATTGACAATGTATTGACCAATGCACAAACGACAACACCTCCGTGAGATTCATCATCACAAATATCAATCAATTTGGTTTGAAGATTATCTACACGTTGCTGAAATTCTATAGAAGAAGTCCCCGCACCCTCAAGTGTTTCAATATCAGTATTCATGACTCACCCATTTTTAATGTATATTTCGGTTTAATAGTAAAAATCTGACCTGGTCTTAAATCAGATTGTTTCTTTTTGATTTGTTCTTGCTGTTGATTTTGAATATCATCTTCAGAAAGATAATCTGGAAAAACATTCAATTGTTTCAATATTTTACACGCGATGTGCAATATCCGAATTATTTGTTCCCCATTTAGATCTGTACCACATAAGAGAATTTGAAGATGATCTAATATTTCTTCACATGATGCATTTGTACCTTCTTGCCAACCAACATAAACAAACTCACCTGAACCCTTTCCTCCTTCAGGCAAAACGGAATAAACAAACTCAGAACCATTCTGAAGTATCCAAGCAGGATTTCCAGAATTATTACCATTTTCAAACTTTTTTATGGTAAATGCGGTCCTAACCGGAGGAATTGGGTCGGTGATCATTTTTCATTAATTGAATTCAAATACTCAACAGAAACATACCAAACCCAATACAATGATTCACAATTTGGACAACCTTTGTAATTGAAAGCCAATGCACCTGGAACATCCAACCAAGGATGATCACATTTGCAACACTTCATATACCAAATCATACTACAATCAATTGTGTAGGTTTCTTCAATGATCTGGTGTATTTGGTAGTCCAACATCCTCCGGATTTGATATGCATTTCAACATTTGATTCATCATTGTGATGATAACAACGAGAAAATTTCATTCCTTTGTATGATTCGGGATACTGTAGAACAGAAATACAAACAACCATATCACTTGCTTTGGCGATCTGTATATTGCGAGGTTTGTAGCCTTCAGCCCAAGAATTTACTTTTGGTGGGAACTCCAGAGTCTCAAAACCCATTTTCTTGGCTTCTTCAATAGCCCAAATATCAATACCACCCAATGGGCATTTTCCACTACAAACAATATCCATCAATCCGAGTGGAGCCAAGATCTTCCTGATCAATTCACGTGCTTTGATTTCAGTCTCAGCAGTGAATTTAGCTCCCTCGGATCCTACAATTCCCAGGATCATTCTGGGTCATTAACCTTGTACTCTTGACCATCAATTCTGATATTGATAAGAGAATCCATCGAAATGGTACGAATGATGACTTTCTTATCAAGACCACCCTGGGAACTTTCGGAAATCACCGTTTCTGGATACCCTGGAATTTGATCAACTTGAAGTTCCTTGGAAGTGTCATCAACATGAGTAACTAAACCAGGTTTGATGTAAATCACTTCCAAGTACACCTTTCCATTGTGGGTGATAATCGGAGTTCCAGGAACTCGTTGACCCCATGGTCTATTACCGAGCTTGAACTCTTCTGGATCTTTCCCTTCCTGTTCCAAGCGACGCTTCACGAGCGTTTCATACCCATTGGTTGCAGTATTGGAATACAGCATGACACTGGAACCAACGGTAAGTTTGGACACCTTACCTTGCATGGGATTGGACTTACCGCCCTTGAGATGGACTTGGGTCTTGGTGTCAATGGAGGCCATCTTCACTCCATTAACTTTCTCCTTGAAAAACTTTTCCAATCGAGCAACATTCGTCATGATGATCTCCAATTTCAAGTTGCAACATCATACCTTGAAATTTATGTAAGAGCTAGTCCTTCCAACAAAAACAGCTGCGCCCACTTATTCATACATCCTCCGAATCTCGAATAAGAGTTTTCATTTGAGAAACGATGAGACCATTAACACTTCTTTCTGTGTTATCCTCAAATTCTATTCTGGCCTCTAACGGGTGCGGTCCAAACGTAACCGAACGCACCTTCCTAGTGTCACCCGTTGCTTTTAACGCTTCTTCACAAAAATCCAACAATGCTGAATTGTATGATCTCATGACATGTCAATTTTGTCACGGAAACCATGAAATGTTGGAAACCGAGGAGCATCTTTCACACCAACCTCAAAGTATCGATATTTGATTATCTTACCAAAGAGGAGCTTACGAGCAATCCAAAAATCTTTACGTTGATCAGCCGTAAAACCTGATCCGACACTGAATTCTACGCCTGTCTTCAAGTCACGAACTCGCACAGCCCCAAGTGTATCTTTACCAACCATTCCAGACTTGGCAGAAGATCTTTCCGTGTGGCCAAATACATCCTCTTTCGCCAAATTGGTATTCTCCATTTCCTCCTGAAATCCAATGATCTCAGCTTCAGAATCACTGAATCGACGAACCTTCAACAAGTATCCTTCGCGAGCCGTTGAACGACCGTGTTTGTAAGGAGCGGTAGGTGAACGAACAATGAGACCTTCGTAACCAAGTTGCAAACACTTCTCCTCATAAGAAGTGAGTTCTGTATCATTGGTGATCTCAAGTTGCTGAAGAACAACAATACGAGCAGTGTATGATTTTTCCTCGATCATACGCATGCGTTCGATGTATGGTAGAGTTGGAGTATTAACCCAATCAAACACATAAAAATTGAAATCAGGCTCGCCTTTGATGGTCATCACTGCACTGTTGGTTTTCAGATAGACGTCCTTGGCATTCGGCGGACCAACAATGAGTTCACCATCCAACCCTTCCAATTCCTCTGCATGTTCCTTGAAAAATGCCTGAACAAACAGGTTTGGGATTGGTTTACCAGAACGAGAGTACAGAACACCATCTTCAACAATTCCACGAATCCCATCCAGTTTGGCACTGGCTAGAACAGGAAATTTAAGATCCTTGGGAGCCTCAACAGCGAGCATTGGTGCTTTCATGATTTATTCCTTAACAAATTTCATTGCTTGTTCACCAAGAAAATCTGCACGAACACGATCTTTTTCATAACGACCAGGAACAAAGAAATCTTCAGCCTTTGGTGAATTGGCGAGGGGTTCAATAGCACCAGGAATTATACGGACCTGAGTTGCTGCTTTTCCGGGAACATTTTCCAAAGCAACAACAAGAACGCCATCAATCATTTTATTGATTATGACGCGTTGAAATTTCTTTGCCACAATAGTCTCCTGTTAGAACTGGAGCCTATCATACTTGTAGGAAGCTTGAAGTAAAGCGGAGAATTACTTGGAAAATCAATCAAGAGCCATTTTACGAGCAACTATCATTTCGTCAAGTTCACCATCCTTGACAACTTCTTTGTAAGTTTGTCTATGACCTGATGCATGATCTTTAACACGATTATCAGGTTCATGATAAACTCTAATTTCTTCTGTGGCTTTGAAACGTTGTTTTTGAACTTCTGGATTATAATGAACTTTCAGTCTGACTTTCATCTTATCAAATGCTTTCTTTTCATTTGAAGGACGATCACGTTCAGTTTGAGCAACAACTACAATACCAGATTCGATATGAGTCAATCTCAGACAATTTTGATGCTTGTTTCGATATTGACCACCAGCACCAGTTCCACTAAACCAGTCATAATTGAAGTCTTTCTTGGTAAGGATGATGCGCTTAGCCATATTTCTTTGTCATCCTTCTATCAATTCTAATTTCTTCAATTCTGCGCACAAAGACAGATTTGCTTGGTTGATACCAACGATCGGTGTGAAGTGGCCAAGAAGGCATTCTTCGATTTCTGGTGAAACGATTAGCATGAAGGTGTTCCCAAAGAACGCAAGTGCCTTTACATTTCTTACAAGAACGAGCACTCTTCAGGATTTCCCCAAAGAATGTCATATTTAATTGCCAACGAGGAATCATAATTTTGGTAGGTCTGGATGGAATCGGACCATCTTCCTCTGCTTGTCGTGCAAAAATTCTGCCATTGAACTACAGACCCATAGCGCTGAAAACAGAAGCATTATGATAAATTGGCACCCGTGGCAGGAGTCGAGCCTGCGCACACCAAGTTCGTAGCTTGGGTCCCGAAATCCCTCGGGCCACGGGCATAAATGGAGCCGATGATCAACCAAGGGTCTCGTTGACGTCGTACGAGACCGCTGTCAAACGACAATAATGCACAGCGTTGTTTCATCGGCAAACTGGTGCCTCAACAGGGAATCGGACCCTGATTTCGTCCTTACCAAGGACGTGTACTAGCCATTGTACTATGGAGGCAAAATTCTTTAGCCGATATTTGGGAGTCGGCGAAGCTCCACAGCTTGGTGGTGATAACAGGATTCGAACCTGTGTCCTCCTTCTTATGAGGAAGGCGCATGGCCAACTCTGCCATATCACCAGTATTGGTGGGCCCAGTCTAGATTTGAACTGACATCTTCTGGGTAAAAGCCAGGTATTCTACCAGGTTGAACTATGAGCCCGAATTCTTTCCAGCTGGGTTGTTGATTTGACCCAGTCTTGCTAATCTGATCTTTTCTTTATGTTCTTCTGTAAGCGGAAGACCTTTACGTTTTTGCATTGCTTTAGCAATAGCAGGAATCAATAAAGCGTTATCCTCTTGATTCTCTCTAGCTGTTCCCCAATACAGATGTTTGGGATTTGAACAAGCACCATTGTTACAAGCATGACAAAGATGTGTCTTCATACCCTTTGGCACTGTCGTTTTCAGGTGATGTGCTAAGAGCAATCGACATTGGATACTATTCCCACCGATACAAATACATAGGTCACTCAAATCAAGATGCGATTGACGCTCCAATTTGGTTCTCAACATATACTTTTCAATCAATATGAACATATATTTCCTAAGAATTTCTGCGCCTGCAGGTAACGTGCTTTTTACACACAATCCTGCGAGTAATCAATCATGGGATTCGAACCCATTTCTCCTGGTTCAAAGCCAGGCATTCGTCCAAACGAACTTGATCGATACAGCGCAGCCCGGCTAACTCGGACATTTGCTGGGAACTTGGTGGGTCTACCAGGCATCGAACCTGGATCCGCTTGCTTAAGAGGCAAGGCTTTAGCCAGTTTAAGTTATAGACCCGAAAATGCGAGAACTGTATCGCTTGAAGTTCTCATCGCGACTGATTGATTACAGCAGGAATACACGCATTTGCAACTACGTTCTTTTCCTCACGAATGACCACTGACGGTCCATCGGATTTGGTGCCAACTGCAGGTAACGATCCTGCCTATCGTGCTCTTCAGGCACACGCTAATCCATCTCAGCTAAGTTGGCAAAGTAAATTGATCCATTATCAAAGACAAAGGAATTTTCAATATAACAAACAGACACTGACGCCGATCTTTATACACCTCTGAATTGCAATTACGATATATGGATCAAACCAGTAAAATTGGTGCCCACGGTGGGAGTCGAACCCACAAAATGTTACTTTTGAGATAACCACGTATGCCAATTCCGTCACGAGGGCGATTCGCTGAGTCTTAATGACTTTTGAGCTTTGCTCAGCATTAGCTGCCTATTGGGAATAGGCCAGTCTGGGGCACCGAAGTGCCTCCACCAACCCCTTGCGGGATCTAAATTACTCGGCTGGGCTCGAACCAGCAGTCCTCAGATTAATGAGGCTTCCATATAGGAGCGCGTGTTCCTGCATTTCGCCACGAGTAAATTTGGCGGAAGATTGATAACACGATTACCAAACCATTTCTGGTTCCATCTCGTTAGCACCGAGCGGCAGCACCCTGACTGCTTAATCTTCCAAAATTTGGCGGAAAACTGAGGTATCGATCCCCAAGCGATTCATCATCGCTCCCACTGCTTTCAAGGCAGGTCCCATGGCCACATGAGTTAATTTTCCAAAAACCTGGCATCGATGTTTTTGAAACTAGCGCTGACACATAGTTAAATGCTATGTTGTAATTCCAACCTCAATGATTGGTTTCACTAAGCTCATCGATAGCACAAATCACCACTTCGCTCTCTGGTGTGTCAGGTCTCAGGTCTTGACCCTTCGGTCTCAACCATGTTACAGCCGACGTTCGCCTGAGTTTTGTCTTTTGACGCCCACTCACGGACTCTGGCAGAGGGTGTGGGATTCGAACCCACGTGCAACTTTCGTCGCCAACTGCTTTCCAGACAGTGCTCATGAGCCTCTCGAGCAACCCTCTAAATTTGGTGAACCGTATGGGTTTTGATCCCATCTCACGTGGGTGAAAGCCACGTTGCCACGCCAGCTGCATCACGGTTCATAATCATAACCTGCTTGGGGCAGAATCAGTATGTCCAAGCAGGAGAAATTGGTGCGTAAGTCAGGAATCGAACCTGCGTTTTCCCCTTATCAGGAGGATGTACTAACCGTTGTACTACATACGCGAAACTTGGATCAGGTGAATGGATTCGAACCACTGCTAAGAGGGTCAGAGCCTCTTGTCCTACCACTAGACGACACCTGAATAAATCTTGACGGTAACGGTTCCGTCTTGAACATGGTTACCGTACATCTTGTGATGATCTAGGCACCAAACATTTCAACGATTACTGGATCACGCGGTAGGAATCGAACCTACGACCATCTGGTTCAAAGCCAGAACTCGCATACCATCAGCGATAACACGTGAGGAAAAATTGGTACTCCTAACCGGATTCGAACCGGTGTGACGAACTTGAGAAGCTCGCATCCTGGGCTGCTAGATGATAGGAGCACATGCAAAATCGTGGACCCAGCCGGATTTTAACCAGCGTCTTCTGCTTTAAAGGATAGACGCTTCTATCCCAGGGCAGACGTTTTCGACCCCAACGCTTTACCAGCGCTGACACATAGTTTTTGGCATTGCATCGTACCAAACTATAGGCCCATAAACTTTCAAAATTGGCCCCTCCGGATGGATTCGAACCACCAACCTTCTGTTGTTCAGACAGACGCTCTTACCTGTGAGCGGACTCGGACATTAGCTAACTGAGTATAATGACCAATTGAGCTACAGAGGGATATTGGAGCGGATGAAGAATTTCGAAATCTCGACCTAGTGGTTGGAAGCCACTCGCTCTGCCTCTGAGCTACATCCGCGAATTAGTTGGTTGATTTCAATGGCTCAACCAGGCCAGATTGGCTCTATAGCTCCAATCTGCTATTGATGAGGAACAAATTTATCGTATCGCTTGCGTTTCGACGTTTCAGCTTAACGCCCCACCAGAGATTTGAATTGTGATCATCAACGATCGCACTAATATTCGTCGACTTATTTACTCTTGGTCCGGCCAGCTGGTCCTAACCAATGGGTTCCACGACCACGCACAGGTTTGATATAATCTCCACTGGCGATCTTCAAGGAGTGCACAAGGACGATCACAAACTGGTGCGCCTGACAGGAGTCGAACCTGCAAAATTGAGTCTCTCAAACTCACACGTATGCCAATTCCGTCACAAGCGCGAATTCTCTAGCCTGATTTCTAGTGCTCAGGCATGACACGGCTCTGACAGGTAGCCAACCCATTCTGGTGCCCAAGGTGGGATTCGAACCCACAAATACGGAGATTTTAAGTTTCCTGTGTTTACCAATTTCACCACAAGGGCAGAATTCTAATTCACTGATATCAGTGCTCCACTTACCAATTCCCAGTGTGGGACAATTTGTCCTCTGTTCTTACCACTGACAATCCTAGTTGTCCAATAATGGAAGATCAAGGTGGCATCATACAAATTCTTCCCTAACGGATCTCTAAGAGCCACATCAGTCAAAGCAAAATTAACACCACCCAATGGGTTGATTACACCTGAAGCAATGTCTCCAGTAATATCAAGTGCATAATTTCCTGTAGAAACTTGCAAACCATTAACTGATGCAGACAATGATCCATATGTTTGACTGATGGTCACGTACTGTACTCCTTCTGCTGGAGTCAGACAAACTGTCCCTGAACATTGGGTATCATTCAGGGAATGATCTCCCGCAAGTGCAACGATTGCAATCATGGTAAGAAAACAACCAACAATCAACTTTTTCACATTACCTCCAATGATATAGTGGTTTCACTTCAAAAGAAGTTGACGATCTATGGTATCCGATGGCCACCTCAGATGCAGCTTCAACGCTTGCCAAGCTCCACTGCGAGCAACCTTCTCATTGAACTGGCCTTTGTACGTCTACATCGGCTCAAACTGTTCCGGTCACTTGGGCGCATCTAGATCATCGAGAGGGTTGCTTAATAACAACTCATCTTTTCAACACCAATACTCTATTAGTGCGTCCGGTAGCCTGGACCCTGACGTTTCAGCTACTTGCATCCTATTTCGGAATGTATACTTGGATTCGCGGGCTGCAACCTTTCTGCGCATGCTCAAACATCAATTTTGCAGGGTACGATTCCTGCTACACTAATTCTAATCTCTACTGGAGTACGGAATTATGCACGGACTTATCAAATTATCGCAATGATAAACTTCCTTTGTTTCATCAAAGCTCGTCAAAGCTCGTCAACTGGCACCCCTGACAGGATTCGAACCTGTATATACAGCTTTAGGAATGCTGGCCGTATCCATTCCGGTCACAAGGGCAAAACACTTGCAAGGCACTCTATCCTCTGAGCTATTGGACCAATCGGTCCAACCTGGATTCGAACCAGGGTCTCCTCGCCTTTGTAAAGACTAACACTGACGTTAGTCTATTATGGTACCCCTGATAGGAGTCGAACCTACAAGACCGTCGGTCTAAACGACGTATGTCTGCCAATTTCATCACAGGGGCAAAATAAGCGGGAGTGCCAAGCCACTTGACTACACAACGTTCCCAACCTCCTGCAGAAGATTGACCATCAGGTTATGAACGACTTACGTGATGGGAATCGAACCCACCTTATTCTCCCTAATCTGGAGTTGCTGATAGGATTTGCACCTACATGATTCTGCTTTGCAGGCAGATGGCTAAGACTATTCACACCACAGCAACAAATTGGGGTGATCCCGGAGACTCGCACTCCGTATCAGCTGCTTCACAGGCAGCGGCCTGGACGACTTCGGCTTGGACCACAAATGCATCCTGGGTGAGTTGCGAGACTTGCACCCCAGGATGCAAGAATATGCTAATATTCCTCCGTCGCATCGCGTCAGAGTTACAAGGAGACTCAATTCCTTGAGCGTTTTGGCGACCACTACGAGATTTGAACTCGTGATATCCTCGTAGACAGCGAGGTGCATTAAGCCAGACTATGCTAAGTGGCCGGAATTGGAGCGGACGATGGGAATCGGACCCACGAACAGAACGTTGGCAACGTTCGGCACTACCATTATGCGACATCCGCGAAACTGGCAGCCCACTAGAGACTCGAACTCCACAAGACTGGTTTTGGAGACCTGTCCGTACCCTGTACGTGGGCCAGAAATCTTTTGAACATTTACCAGAGCCTGCTTTCCTCTCCCACCGGGAGTCCAGGTTTGGTTTCTCATGCATTCGGTATCCATCAGATGGACTCAATGCAAGATAATTCAGTGTCTGATTCTTCCAGCCGTTGAATTTGGCTTTCAAGCACTGAATGTTCAAAATTGGTAGCGGATAGAGGATTTGCACCTCTCCACTCTTGGTTATGAGCCAAGCGGGCCACTGCTGCCCCAATCCGCAAGAAGGTTTGGCAGGGAGCTCCAAGTGAGGGAAGATTGGCCGAGCGAGAGTTATGCTTGGTTCACTTGGTTACTATGCCAAATAGTAGTGGGGCAAAGAGATTTACACTCTATGCAGTATCTAAACTGCCCCGAAACTGATTTACACTTAATCTATTAGTGGTGGTTGTCGTGGGTATCGAACCCACCCGAGTACGCTAATCTGGCGCCAATGCGGAATTATAAGTTCCACCCGCTCACCTGAGCCGACAACCATATTTAGGTTGCTGCTTCAGGCATTCATAACGAGTTTCCAAACTTACTTTTCGATGGTAGTATGTTCCCGGACAACAGGAATCATCCCATTTACTCTAAAGCAGTATTCGGTCTTGGAAAGAGATGCGGAACGCAGCAAATTGGTCGGGGTGACAGGATTCGAACCTGCAAGATTGTCGGTTTCCAGAACCGCTCGCCTTCCATGTGGCGCTCACCCAGAAATTTGGTACAGGGCAAACAGAAATCCACTAATTTTCCATTTGTCTTAGGTCGTGGCCTGTAATAATGGTCGGATATAAGTGATTCGAACACTTGACATTCTGGTCCCAAACCAGACGCTCTACCAGGCTGAGCTAATATCCGAAAATTGGTACTCGCCGAAGGACTCGAACCTTCATCGTTCTCCTTGTAAGGGAGATGCCTAACCTCTCAGTCCAGGCGAGCATAATTTGGTGGACCGTCGGGGAGTCGAACCCCGGACTTGACCTTGCAAGGGTCGTGTTTTCCCAGTTAAACTAACAGCCCAAAAACTTGTTGACAGCCGGCCACGAGAGCACTGACACTCTATTTGTGGCGGGACAGTCATATCCCATACATTGTCAGTGGTATGTTGCAATCCCGATCGAACTGGCTTACCCAGGCCTCTACGTTGGTTTGCTCCCACAAGAGTTTTATCAAAAGAACTCAGTGATATTACCCGGCAAGGAGTGTAGTTGCCGCTACACAGACCCAATCTCGATGGGTGCTTTAGTGCACCTTCATCTACGATTGTAGATCTATACCACTGAATATGGTGGGGAAAGGATGGAGTCGAACCTCATGCCCTGAAGGGACCTGGGTTACAGCCAGGTAGCAGTCCACACCGCTCTTATTGCATTCCCCGAAAATTGGCACCCTCGACAGGACTCGAACCTGCATATATTCGCTTAGAAGGCGAAACTGAAATCCAATTCCAGTCACGAGGGCATTTGTTCTTTCAATCTTACTGCTCTTCTCCAGGAGTTACCACAATCAGGTAATCCCACTTGCCTAAGAGCTTTCATCACTTCACCATTACATTCTCGTAATGCTTGAATGATGACATCATCCGGAACCTTACGTCTCTTCACATTCTTAACTCTGAATGTGTCTGTTTGGCTATGACAATTCGGACATACCATCCTCAGGTTGCTTCTGCTCCTGTTGGCATGATTTCCATCAATATGATGAAATGGGTCTACCATTCCATTGGTGGATACCACAAACATCGCATTTACCTTGTTGCTAAATGAGCAAACGTTCTCTTACAGCTCTACAAGGACCAATCAACCCTACATGTTTGAGCATTTCATCCCAAGGAAGCGTCATCAATATCTCTTTCTTTAATCTCATTACGCTTCCTCCAATTGGCTGGCGGTCTGGGAATCGAACCCAGCTCATTCGTGATTAACAGTCACGCGCATTCACCTTGATTGCTATCCGCCAAAACCTGGAGCCTCATTACGGTACTGGCCCGTATTCTCCTCGGTACAAACGAGGTGCATCACTTTAATGCTTAAGAGGCAAATTGGCTGATCAAAATGGGATTTCACCATTATCTCCGGATCACTCCGGTGTCTTATATTTTAGACGACTGATCAATAAATCTTGCTGGGTTACTGTCCACCCAGCCAGGACATAATTACACTATTATGGTGTTAATACTCCATCCAGATTTATCGTTTCTCAACGCTGCCGTTTATCGTGGGTGCAGTCACGTTACGTCAATAGAACAACCCTGGTAGGAGTCGAACCTACATCCAAAACCACGGGCAGCGTTGTGCACTGGGTCATGATGCCACTTCTACATCATTAGAGGTCTCAGGGTCTAAATAGTGCCCAACCAATCCACGTGGCAGCGATCGTTTCTAATGGTTGGGGAAGCATCGGAACCTTGGATGATTCCAGTACTGCCGCAGTTAGTATTGAGATGCAGCTCTATCCTTTGATTAGGTCGCTTGTATGAGGAATCTCCGGCCGTTTATTATGGGTCACCCACCACGGGTCACGGGCTCATCATTTCCAATTACGAGAAACCGTGATCGTACACCGATTTTAACACTTCGGATCACAGTGGTCAGTCATTATAATTCCGTGCGTCAGACTGACAATTGAGCACGAGAATTCTTCAATTAGAAGATCCCTTTTGGTGTGAGGGATCAAACACAATGCTTCTGTTTTCAGCGGCACCAAGGAGTGGTTTATCCGCGTGGCTGGCGCAACCGATTGCCACCTCGGTTACGAGTTCCTTGTCAAAAATCGGTTTCGTCGTACCTTGATATCGGAACGACCTACGTCGCTCAACAACATCAGCCAACCAGTGCGAATCTTCTGACAACCCTTCTTCGACAAGGCAAACAGTATAGTCCCGTTCACCTTAAAAGTAAAGTACCGTTCATTTCTGATTTCAGTGCTTCACTCGTTAGAAACATTCTAGGTCGTTTTTAATGAAAAGTAAACCATCAAAACTTCCATTGATGTGCTATTTAGTCAATTATAATGATGCTCTGGTGAGAATTTTATATCTAGAACATAAGTAACTGATTATATTGGAATTATTTTTAGATCAGCTATGTGTCAATATTCTACCATCAGGTCCCCTTTGAATTTGCTTTGTTTTCATTATAGTAGAAATTTTCAATTTAGATTCCGCTAGGTCCATTGGATTGTCAAATGTTTTGATTTTCTTTTCTGGTTTAGGTTTCTTTTTCCTACGTTGTTGACCAGCCAATATATTACAACGTTTATGCGAAAATGCTATGTTGGATAGATCCCAATATTTATCAGGTCCGTGTGATCTCCAATCAATAATATGGTCTCTACTAAGATCAACAGAAGAAACAATCTTTTCACCACACCTATGACAATTATCTCTTCCTGTTTCTTGAACAAGCTTAAACAATATCAAATTATTCAATCTTGCAGTTGCTTTACCCCAAGAAATGCCAAGAATTTCTTCATCTATTTTAACACATCCCATCAGCGTTTCTTTTTCTCCTTGTTTCTCTTGGCAAGCTTTTCTGCCTTGCGTTTCTCACACTTGATGTAATTGTAATCCATAATGTCTTGAAGTTCAATTTTGTACCTCGCTGCTATCATTGTCAAATAATATAAAACATCACCAAGTTCTTCCTTGAGATGTTCAATATCTATTTTCTTTGCACGTGATCTAACATGTTTCTTAATAATCTCGAGAACTTCACCAGTTTCACCAGCGAGTCCCAAATTCATGATCATATCATCACGTTGATTCAATCTACGAAGTGGAACACTATCATCAGTGTAATCCCAGCATTTCCTGACCCAGGTTTGATATGCACGGATACTCAAATTCGGTTTAATTACCATATACCATCTTTGTAATGAAAATTGCAAACAATGATCCACAGGTTCCACCAATAGACCAACCCAATATAGATGCTAAATGAAAATCTTCCTTAACCATCTTTCTCACAACACAAAATCCAATTGTTGCTATGGTGAAATCGGTGACAGCTGTCCATCCATATAATCCTTGTACATAGGCTCTTCCATTTGCAACCATCAGTGCATATTGAATGAACTGGATGGTGAAATAAAAGACAAACCTGATGAGGTTTGTCTTTGGGACAAATTCTTTCAAACCTTAACCCTCCGACGTTTCACCTTATCACATTTTTCACAATAACGTTTTTGTAGTTGATATGTGCAAATTGGTATATCGCCTGGGTTATATCCATGATCTTCATCATAAATACGCAACCATCCATCATTCAACCAATTTAACCATTTGTGCCAGCAAAATTTAAACATGATTCAATCAATCTCGATGAATTTTTCAAATTCCAATATATCTTCCTTTATCCAATTTTGACCACCATTGACCTGTAGACAAAGTACATATTTGACACCATCAATGTATTTGATTCTACTGTTCATCTTAAAATATTTCAAACCATTCAATTTGTTTTTGAATTGTTGAAGTTTTACCTTTGCCAAGTTCTTAGCATTTGGCAATCTATCAATTTTTGTGGTACTCATAGTGTAATTCCTTTCAGGAAGGAGTTCCCAAGCCCAACCTTCTTTCAATCGAGGTTGAGACCTAGGTCTAATCTTCATCATACGGAACATTTTTGTTCCAATGCCACTTTTGCTTTCCTTCTACACGATGTATTCGTTTTCCACCATCACGTTGATGATTTCTTGTTTGCTTGCGTTTGTTTTGACCTATCTGTTTTCTCGTCTGATGTTCTTCAACGAAACCATCACGCTCATCATTATCCACTTTCAAGACCTCTTGCTACATTCAAATGATTTCTGAACCTAACATTCAACCAATCTTCATATGCACGAGCTTCCATCTCATAAGGTGCCATGTAATATCCTTCAAGATCATCATCATCAGAACTCTTGTACATTACACCTTTATACATGTACTTATTACATGTCAAATCTTTCAATTCACCTATCATGTATTGCTTAACATGAACCAATTCATGAAATAGATACTTGCGAAAATTCTCATCTATTCTATTGAATACAGTTTTATACTCTGAATGGATGAATGTTTCATTGACCCAAACAGAAGCCTTCCTACAAGGTTTCTTAGCTTTATAGAAAGGAGCACATTCTGCCATGCAATCTCTTTTACCTTTTGGTGCAACATCAATAAGGAGTTTATAATCCTTCCTTTCAATGTTCGGCATGAGATAGTCAAGAGTGTATATTGTAGCATAACGAATAAATCTTTTGTCTTCAGTTGACAACAGATTACCAGTGATAGCTAGCACAATAAGGTTCTCCTTGTGAGACGCTCTTATTTATGATGTGCTGCTCACAACCTCCTGAGAAATTTAAATACAAGCAGCAATTGGATTGTCTTGTTCAATTGGTTGAACGGGTTCTGTATATTCCGAAGAACTGCCACCAATAAGTGGTATTAGAATTTCTTGACCATTTAATCTGTAAATCTTGATAGGGATCACTTGAGTTCTTTCAAGCTTCCATCTTGCAGAAATCTCATCTGATTCTTTTCTGCAAGCGGGACACATTTCAATCCAAGCAGAATCAGTGCACTTGCACCCACATGCTTCAGTGTATATCATGGTGTATCTGTAAATGTGATATCTGTTGGTGGACCAAGATCATTTGGAAAATTTAAAATTCGGAACAGTTTCAACCTATCCAATCTAAAACTTCTCCAATCCTTTGCATCAAAGGCATACACAACAACTGTTGCAAGCCATTTTTGACGGAATGAATCAGGTGTATTTGAATCTGGTATCAAGTCTCCACGCAAGGAACAAACCATTTTCCTAAGACTTCCTTGCTGCGTGATGAACTCAACATAACACTTATATCCATGAAGATAATCAAGAATTTCATCCCGGCTGGGAAGTGGCATTGTCCAACTCCCTCAAAATCCTCAACTCAATCAATGAATTGTAAATCCAAAATTGATGAATTGACATCCTTTCTTCCCCAATTGCATCATAATTCTCAATGAGAATGTCAAGTTCAGTATCAGAAATTACATTTGGATATCTGGCTTTTGCCATGAATCAACGATTATTGACAATCGCCTCCAAACCAAATCTCACCAAATCAACCAGTCCTTGTTTGTTAAACACAATTGGAACCAATGTACCTGTTGATGTATCTCTTACAAAGAGGTTGATACCTCCATGAGGATTTGCAACAACATTTTCTAGGCCTCTAGTCGGATTACTAATATAGGCCAATACTTCTTCTGCCACGTTGAGTGGTATGGAACATGGATGCAATTGCTTTGGTGGTTGGATTGTTGGCATTGGAATTTTCACCTCGACTTGTGGCAACTGCGTTTGTGGCAGTTCTAATTGGGTCAAATCAGGTGGTAGATCGGGTGTTAAATCAACCTTCACAGGATTTGGATTATTTGCTGCAACACTAGCAACTGCGGCTGCCAGAGTATCAGACTTTTTCTTAAAGGGCATTCAATTTGCTCCTGAAATATTCGATGGTTTCTTTCAAACCTTCTTCAAGTTGTATTTTCGGTTCCCATTCGAGAAATTTCATAGCAACTTCAATATCAGGTTTTCGTTGTTTTGGATCATCGAATGGTAAAGGGTGATATTGAATCTTACCTTCGGATTTTGTAAGAGTTAACACTTTCTGAGCCAATTCAATCATCTTAAATTCGTTTGGATTACCAAGATTCACAGGATGCATAGCATTTTCTGGTTTCCTCATCAAATCAATAATACCTGCAACCAGATCATCTACATAACAAAAAGAACGTGTTTGACTACCATCACCGTAGACAGTGAGATCTTGTCCTCGAAGTGATTGAACAATGAAATTGCTAACCACACGACCATCATCAACAGCCATATGTGGTCCATAAGTGTTGAAAATACGAGCTACTCTAACATCCAAACCAATATTCAAAAATTCATAACAGAGAGTTTCTGCCAAGCGTTTTCCTTCATCATAGCAAGCACGAGGACCCCATGTATTAACATTACCTTTGTAATCTTCTTTCTGGGGGTGTACAGTTGGATCACCATACACTTCACTGGTACTGGCCTGGAAGAAACGAGCTTTGCACTTATATGCAAGGGAAAGCAAAAGATAAGTCCCATGAACATTAGCAAAAATAGTATCCAAAGGAGCTTTCTGATATTGAACTGGGCTTGCTGGACAAGCCAAATTAAAAACAACATCGAAATTTTCTTCAGACATGGATGTAACAAAACTCTCTTCAGTGATATCACCCTGAATGAAAATGACCTTAGAATCCAGGTTCTCAATATTGCCTGTTGAAAGGTTGTCTACAACATAGACTTCATTGAATTCAGAAGCCTGGGCCAGATAATTCGCAAGGTGTGAACCAATGAAACCAGCACCACCAGCAACCAAATATTTCATGATATAAACCTTTGATAATTAAGAATTTTCCAGCTGATTCAAATCAATTTCCAATTGCCCAATGATGTTACTTAGCTTCATTCCCTTAAACATTTCTATGAGAATTTTCACACCAGGAACAGATTTCTTAATAATGATACCTTGACAATCAGATTTCACGTGATTTTTAACAAAAACCAATGGATCACCAAGATAAGTCTGATAATACACAACATTGCAATCATCTTCTTTGTCAGGCTCAAACAACACAACTAACCAAGCATCAGTTTGAAGTTCTTCATTTCTCCAAATTCTTGTACCTGGAGAAAATCTTAAAAAGCTATATGACCAGATATCTTGCTCAGGAATCTCTTCCTTTTTGAAGTAACAAGAATCAAATGGTTCACCATTGAAGATGTCTGATGTTTTGACTGAGGAAACTTCACGGACATCTTTCATGAGGACCCGGTCTCCACTGATTGTTGTTTGAGTATTTAGCATTCAGTAAGACGTCCAGTGGTCAATTTGTTTCGACGAGCTTCACCTGCAAGCTTGTCAGCCATTTCATTAAAGTAATTGCCATTGTGTCCTTTAACCCAATGATATCTCACTTGATATTTACATTCCTGACGAAGTTGATAGAATCTCAACCAGAGATCCATATTCTTTTTGTTAGATGTATCATTTTTCCTTATCCATTTATCAAGCCAACCATTAATTGTATTAATAGTATATTGAGAATCACTATAAACATTAATTGATGTGAATGAGACTCGAGACTTTTGAAGTGTCTCAAGAAGCTTGATCATAGGCAGAATTTCCATTCGATTGTTGGTTGTATAATCCTCCCAACCTCCAATGAATTTCACTACTTGATGATTATCTTTCTTGGCTACAAAAACAGCAGCCCAACCACCACAAGACTCCCAGAAAGAACCATCTGTGTAAATTTGTAAAACCATGTATTAATAATACGTTGAAGATGTGTAAGACCAAATGATCAGCCCAGTAGATACAGAAGAGAATAGAAAGATTTAAATCTGTCTTTGGTTTTATTGTCTTTATTCTTACGATTCACTGGTGGGGTTTGGACAAATCTCAGCCCTTCTCACATTTAAGTGAAAAGTTCTGAGAAGTGAGATTCACCGGAGCCAGCCAGTTCACTTGTACCTGATCAACCTTTTGGAATTCCAAAAAGGATCCCGATTCTTACATCATTGTTGACTTAGGAATCCGGCACGGAGGTAACTCTCTTCCTCCATTTTACAATCAGTCTCAGCCCAGGGAGTTTTCCTGGCGAGGTTGAGCCATGTTACATCACTGTACAAGTAGCAATGCAACAACCCTATGTTTAGTCGGGTGCCTTGTGTATCGTATTTCCGTATTTTGCTATGTAGTATGCGTCTATTATATCTGAGACCGGACTTCCAACTTTCACATCCTTGTCATAGTACCATTTCATCAAATCAGGGTTTCCCTGAGCAACGAAGGCATTGTACATCGCCTGTTTATCTGAGTTGCCCTTACCTGTGGCGAACTTCTTTACAACGGTCGGAGCCACTGTGTGAAGCTCAATGCCAAGTCGATGAAGCTTGTGTTTGAATAGTCCAGTCGCTTCTGCAATGTTGAAGATTCTTCCTTTCGAACCGAATGAATAATCTTCAATGTACACTACAGGAGCCATATAGTTTTGTATGAATTGTATAATTGTATTACTTAGGTTGTCGTGTCTTTCTTGTTCAGTTGTATAATCAGTATGTGGTATAGCTAGTATATTGTTTGAAGTAATATCACGTTTTCTATTTGCAATAAAAATGAGCTTGCTTTCCTTGAAAGTGGGTCCAAGGGCACAAGCTGCAGGACAGCTGAGACTATAATCAACTCCTATTATTACCATTGAGTATCATTGGTGTCTTCATCTTCTTCCTCTTCAGGAACATCTTCTTCAGTGTCGAGAGTATCACCACAAAATGGACAAAATTCCACAGCTAGTTTGATTTCTTCATCACTAAATTTGACAGTGAATTCTGCATCACAACTATAACAAGAATGCGTAGATGATTTCTTAGCCATAATTAAATCTCACAAATTCCAGATGAGCATGCCAATTCCTTTGCAGAAGTTGTTTGATCTGTTTCTTCCTTAAAATTGGTCCAATCAATATTAACATTCGCCTTACTTAGTAATTCTTCATATTGATTTTTAGTAATTTCTTCGTAAGGAGCTTGACGATAGGTACCATTGTCACGAGGCAAGAAACTGACACCACTGATGATATTCAAATTTTTATAGACCCAGGCACCAACATCCAGCCATTCGTCATCACCCACATAAACAGTTATAGATGGTTTATGTTCACACCAATGTTCTTGATAAACTTTCCAAAGTTCAAGTTGTTCAATAGCTGTACGGTCATTTCTTGTGACTGCACCATCAGGAGCCTTGATTGGAAAACTAAAGACCAAATCTTCCTTCTTGTAGAAATCTTCTTCTGCTGTGAATCCGGATTGAATCATGTATTGGGCGAGAGGGTCGTTCTTGCTCATCCTGACTCTACGAATATAGTATTGGGCATAACGTGGATGAATACCAGAAGCAGTGTCTGTCAATTGGGAAACGGTTCCTGATGGCTTTACACATGTGACAGCAGTTGACTGTTGAATTCCAAGGAGCTGTGCATACTTCTTGTTGGTCTCGACAGCAACTTCTCGAAGTTGAGTCAACCAAGCCTTCAAAGTTGTGGTCCCGATCCTTGGTTGCTCTTTGGCATGAGTACCATTCAATACATTGTGGTCCATGATACCAGTCAAGCTTACACCAAGCAGTCTTTCTTCTTCAGTGTTGTTCTTCCAACGCTTGTTGATGTATCGGAAGTTTGACTGAGTAGACTGCAGTGTTCCCAGGATAGTTGCGAGTTCGACTTTCCTTGCCAGGGTCTCCACGGTATCATCAGCTCGCACAATCACTTCTGATAGGTTGCAGAACTGATAGGGACGCAGGATGATTTCGGAGCAAGGATTGGTTCCGTAGTCAATATCATCTGAACGACGACCGTACTTGGCAGCCTGTTGCTGAGAAGCCTTACGTGAGAAGATACCACGCTCGCCGGAGTGACTCTCAAACAGTGACAGCCATTCCTTCATGAAGATGCCAATGTCAGGCTTTTGTTCATAGACAGCAGAGTTGTTGGACAATGCACGATGAGAATTGTTGTTCCACCACTCACCATACTTTGCCAAACGCAGATGATCATCATTCAGATCACTGAGTGAGATCAATGCTGAACGACGGACACCACCTGAGACAACCACGTCTGCAATCTTGCAAACGAGATCGTGGCATTCGAGTGTGGTGAGTTTTCGACCCTTGGCTTTCTGGAACAGATTGATGGAATATTTCAGTAGATCTACCAATGGTTCTGGGCCACTTGAACGGCCACCGAATGTCTTGAGCCGAGCTCCAGCCGGACGGAGTTTTGAGACGTCCCATTTTGGCACTTTACCGGAATACAGAAGTGATAGGAACTCCCTGAATCCTGATGCCCAGCCGATTCTTGAGTCTTTGAAGACAATCGTGGTGTCTGTTGGGTGGAATTCATCTGGGACCTCTGGAAGCTTGTTGGTGTACTTGCTCTCGATGGAGAAACCGACACCGGTTCCGCACATCAAAATGTACATGATTTCGTCAAATGCCTTGACGTTATCTACAGTGATGTAGGAGCAATTGTAGCCTGCAACCTGATCAACATCCAATGCAGCACCGGCTGTCATGAGACAGCGCATGGATGGCATGACTTCAAGATTCAGGATGGCTTTTTTCAACTCATCCCAAGGAATCTTTCCGAGATTGGTAATGGGACGCTTACGAAAATAGTCGATGTATCTGTCAACAGTTTCTTCCCAAGTTTCTCTCCTACCCAAGTCATCCCTGTAGCGAGCATACTTTGATACGTGAATCCATGATTGATAGGAAGAGGGTAGACCCATGATGTGATCCTTGTCTTTTTCGATATGATAAGCTGATATATAGGTGAAATCTATGCCAGTGGATTGCCTTGATTATCAAAATAATCAGTCCACTTCTTATCACAAAGATGACAATGATATTTTACCCAGGAAATATCAGCGCTCGGATCGTAATTTCCTGAATCAGAACCTGATTTCTCGTCCAAGGCTTCCTTTGGATGAGAACACTCTTTCTGAATGCTTGCAATTTTTGATTCAAGTTCTTTGATTTGTTGTTTTAGTTCTGCAACTTTCCCAATGATCATAATGTCTCCTGAAATGCTTTCACAGAAACAGGAACAAATGGTTTGATAAGTTTCAACATTGCTTCAGCGTAAACTCTTATTTCATATTGAGAATGGATGTGTAATCTTAATTTGAGGAAGTGAAAGAGGTTGTGAAGGTCAACAGTTGCAAACATACGGCTATATGCAGCAACAGGAAGTACAGAACGTGCTAATTCACGTGGACAACCTTCTTCGATCAAATGATTATATTCCTTGATAGCAGTGTTGCAAGTCACACCAATGATGTTTTGTAAATATCTAGCTCTTGGGTGTTGTTCCTTAGTTCTCATTTGTTTATTGGATGTACTTTGAGTTGTGATTTGACTCACATCAGGAATGTAAAATCCCTCATCCAGTTTGGTGTACCGTGCACTCACTTCATTGTAAGACCAAGTGCGATGACGATGCCATTGTCTGAAAACAAAAATCGGGGCTTTCACTTCAAATGTGAATGAAACAGATTCAAATGGACTGGTGTGTTTATTCTTCCAAAGATAATGGATGAGCTTCTCATCCTTGCTCATGATCTCCTTCTTGGGTTTGCGACCACGCCAATCAACATTGTAGCTGACACGAGCTGAACGAACGATACTCAGGTCTGATCCCATATGATCAACCAAACGGACGAAGCCAGGCTTTCCTTGCTCACAAGGAAGGACATTGTATTTCTTTCTCACCATTTTCTCCAATCATCAAATTTGAGTTGGGCTGTCAACCCCTTGAATGTGTTCTCATCCATGTACTTCTCGAGAGTGGAAGGAGCCCAACCATGCAATACCATTTCATTGATGTCTTTGTAACCTTCGAAAATTGTTGGCCAGATCACAATACGATAACCAGCTTTGATAGCCTCTTGCATTTGTCGAACAATGTCCTTGTTTCTGGGTTGATTGTCATAGACTAATGTTGGTGCTCCGCCAAGAGCTTTTGCTAACAGATCCAAGCTGGAATCTCCACTAGCAACACAATTACTCAGGAACATGCTATCGATTTCACCTTCTACAATGAAATATCTTTTTCCAATATCAACCCTTTTCATCCCAAAGATTTTTCGGTCATCTGGTTGACCTGGTACAACACGTGCTTTGATGTACCTGAGTTTATTCTCAGCTGCTAAAGCTCTTCCATTGACAACACTCAAATTACCTTTCAAATCAGTCAGAAACATCACAATTCTAGGATCATTTTTGATTAATTTCTTTCCATCAGGGTCATATTCCGGAAATGTTTCATTCATGTATTTCTTAAAATCAGGAGTGAAATACAATTCCTTCATCCTCTCAGCTGGGATATTTCGACCTTCGATGTACTGTCTTGCATAATGTTCTGTAGGCAATTCCGGGATCGATTTCAACAACTTCAAATGATCGATTTCTGGAGTTTTTTCACCTAACCTATTAAGGAACTGATTTTCTGCCCATTTGATGACATCTTCAGGCTTCGCCTTATGACGTTCCTGAAATTTTTCCATCACATATTCACGATGGATAGATGGATCAACAAATTTCAACAAATAGCTAAAAGAAGCACTCTGTCCGCAGTTGTGACATTTGAATGATAGACGCCCATTATTTTCAAAAACATATCCTCTCGCTTTGAGAGCATTCGTTCTTGAGTCACCACACAGAGGACATGAGAAATTCCATAGTATAGAACTTTTTTGTTTGAAGTTCCTGAACCGATTGGAAATCAATAGCAACCATTTACGATCAATGTAAATCATGTCCTATTGTAACTCTAAAATGCAAAAGATTTATTTGGTTTGACCACCTTGTTGAATATTCTTCTGGGTCTGAAGAATCCAGGTTTGAAGTTTCAATAATTCGATTGAATTTTGAAGAGATTTTGTGTTGTTACCGATTGCCGTGTTGAGAACAATTTTTGGATCTGCACTACCATCTGGATTTGTTGGAATCGGTGACAAATCTTGAGGAGCTTGCATCAAATCTGCTGGGGCATCAGGCATACTATAGACTTTCACTGGTATATGAGTACATCCCATCAACAATGTAAGTGCACAAATGATTGCTGTTCTCATGGTGTCACCTTTGGTTCAATGATTGACTGATTGTATAAACCAACCCATTCTTTACTCAAAACACAAGTGTCTGGTACCTTATTGATCTGTATTTGAAGATTTGAATTTTGTGTCTTCAATCCAGTGATTTGTTTTTGAAGTTGAGTGACAATGGAATTATCAATGATTGTTTGAGTGTGGTCAATTCTGATCACCTTGGTTTGATCTTTGATGATTTGCGTATTGATTTCATTTTGAACGTGTTCACAACCTTTGAAATAGCCAGTTGTAAATGCACCACCAAGAACAAGCAATACCACTCCCACACGGGCAACAATGTCCCATGGAGGAGGAATCAAACTACTCAACAAATTCATAATGAATACCTTCTTTTAGGTTTGCGGTTCCGTCTTTTCCTTCAATTTGATCGCAATACCCATAGATCCCATGACTGAACCGAAACCGATTCCCCAGTTCACGTAATCAAATGTTTGACCTTTGTATAAGCAATTCCATACTGTCATTGCCATGAAGAACAGTACCCCAACAATTCCCATGATTCTTGCAATATCGAAAGATTCACCATCAATACCTGTAGATATATGGACAAATACTGTTTTTACAATATCAGGAATTTTGAACATTTGCCTTCCCGTCCGTTACATATTTCTTATAATGCTGATAAAATTGATCCTTTGTAGCTGCACCACCGGGAGTATTGTATCTCAACTTATATATAGTCCAAAGAGCATTGAGATCTTTTGCATCAGGTAATGACTCAGGTGCTCGAAGGTAGTGGACTCTAGCCATTGCAATAGCATAAGGGTCATTATGAATGCACAAATCGACACTTGGAAAGCCAACAACCAAATTCTTAATCTCATTTCCCAACGTTTGATGGTATTTAAGATAATTGTTCCAAATATCATCGTGTGTAGCACCCTCCATTTGGAATATACCTCTCGCTGGTCCACCATTACCTTGTGTGCGATATGTTCCAAATAGGCTTTCTTGAGCAGCTGTAGCAAGCAAGAGCTCTTCAGCGTTCTCATTATACAATCCCAGTGGTGTAAGAGTAGATTGAATCAGATGTCTGAGAATTGCAGGATCGTATGGTTTGTATGTATCCATTAGTTATTGTCCGAAATCATCACACCTGGTTGTTGTGGTGGTTTTGCGCGTTTGATTTTATCCTTGACTCTTTTCTTCATTCCCATGATAGGATCATATCCAGAAACAGGTCCTTTTGCACTAGCTGAGCTGCTGAATCCGCCTGTGCCTGCAGTCATTCCTCCTCCACCTAATCCACCATCCTCTTTGATTTGTTTGGTCATGTTAATTTCCTCAACGCTTGAATCACTATTGGATCAAGTTTGATTTCGGCTGTTGTAACATCTTTTCCATTTATTCCCTTGACTATTTCCGGAAGAGTTCCCAACTGGATTAGAAATGGTTTGAGTGATTCAAGATCTTTCTGATCCATTCGGAAAAATAATAATCTCGTACCTGCAATTGGACCAAATACGTTGTAGAAAATAACAAGATGATTCAGGATTAATCTCTCTTTAAGGTTACCTGAACTGTAATACTTAGTCAATAACCTCTTGATGTATTGAATCCGAGCTATGTCTTCTTCAAATTCGCCTTGTACAATACTTGGTTTTTCGTATGCTTTTGCTGCGTATATCAACCAGTTTTGTTCATTCACATCATCAATCATTGTCTTCTATATCATCCATAAAAGCATTCAATACATCTAAATCTGCTTGTGTTGCAATGGTAGCAAACACTTCATATTTATCTTGTTCTAGACTCATTATCACATATAGAAAATAAGGAGTATCTGTTCCTGCTTCATCCAGCTTGAATAACAATTCGTCATCTTGTAAATCTTCAAGAGCTTCTTCTGATGAAGGACAAGTGATACCTATCTTACCCAAACAATCAGCTATATCATACCAAGCAGATTCCCTGGTTTGATATTTATTGTCAGAAATGTTATCGAGATTTTCATTCAGATCATCGATCATATCATTCGTCATGCTTGCACCACATAGGGATTATTGATTCCAAGATTTTTCAATTGTGCAATGGTTTCGACAGCTGTTTTGTGTAGGATTCCATAACCACGATTCTGGGACCATTCGCGGATATTATCCAGGTGATCATCAATTAGAATGTTACTTATGATGTGACCTTCAACTTCCTTTGTTGCATAGTTCTGCTTATGTTCACGAAACACAGCATGAAATCTATCACGAGGAACTTTTGTATGAAGACCATTCCAGATCCATTTACCTTCACGGGCAAATTTTACTGAAATTTCACTTGGCTTGTTACCATCTCTTCCATGTGGAACAGCTGTTAGGATGTTTGGATCAAATGGTTTGATGTAGTTCCAAAGTAAATAGAAATCATGAGTTGGAGGGAGATTGATCCAAAAATGATCACCAGATTCAAAGACTTCTGTATCACGTTTCAAACGTTCTTCTGCATTCTTTGCATCATTCCAATGTTTTCCGGTGAAATCTTTCACTCCACGAAGAAAATCAACTAGGACCCCGTCGTAATCACAAAAAATGGTAGGGATGAATCGATTCATAATATAATTTATCCTTACTGTCCGCCTTTGCGAAGTTGTGCTATTGACTTACCTTTTAATTTCAATTTTGGTTCTGTATCAATAGGATTTGCACGTTGACCAGTTGCAGTTGTTCCACGAATCACACCAAGAGTTTTCTTACGTTTACCCTCATGGATAGAATCTTCATTAACTGGACCAGTGTGGAAAATATGCATCGAATGATGGTGAGGACCAGCTTGATGAACATTAACATGTAAATTTCCAATGTTCTGATGATGACTCTTCAAAGCATCTGGTGAATGATTATGCATACCACCAAGTTCTTGCAAACCGTGATCAACATTGGAGACTGAGCTTACAGAATGTCCACCACCTACCACACCATGTGGAATGTGACCGTATGAATGGAAGTGTACTGTCGCAGAACCATCAGGATGGAATTCTGCATGCCTTAATCCTTTTTTCCAACGATGAATTAATTTCTTGGCTGCCTCATGTGCAGGTTTGCCAGAATTATAACCATCATATTTCTTGGCTTCCTTCAAATGACCGTGAAGATGTTTGTGCCAGAAAGTGTGACCACTATTTTCATCATGATCCCAATGCCCCACAACGTCCTTACCATTGGAGTGGTGAGCAATTTCCAGATATTCATGCTTCTTGAACTTAGTTGCCCCGAGAGCCTTTGCTCTTGCTTTCCAAGTTCTGTGTCTGTGATGAGCTTCAGTCACATCACCTTCGCTAATGGTTTCTTCATTGTTCACAGCTAAATGTAAATGATCTTTTCTATGAAAGGAAGTGACAGAATCTTTGTTGATTGGATATTCATTCAATCCATTGTGAACAACAACATGAGCACCATGTTCGGATTTGACTTTTACAATACCACCATCATGTTTCACAATTTTACCAGTCCATCCACCTTCATGTGGGCGACCCTGAATCCAACCTTCTTTAATATGATGTGTCACATGATCTTTATCCCAGAGTTTATCCCCATCAGAAGTGGAAACTGTAATGTGTTTAGCTGTTTCATGCTTAACAACACCTTCTTTCCCTGGTATACTTTTCAATGTTTGAGACTTTACTCGTTTCCCAACCCATTGGGACTCATTTGGACGACCTTGTGTCCAATTTTCACGTAATTGTTTGAAGGACTTCATTTGTATTTTCCTTCCTTTCCTTCTTTCTTTTCTTTATCCTTGTTTTTCATCTTACGAGCCATTTCACGACGATATTTGTCTTGGACACGACCTACATGTGGTTCTTGTTGATCTTCTGTTACAGTTCCTTCGACTTGACCTTCTTCTTTTGCCAATTTCCCAACAGCAGTTTGTAAACCTCTCAAACGTTTCTTTGATTTTTCACCATGATGTTTGTATACATCTTTGCTTACTGCTGCAGATAAACCTTGTTGATTTGCATGATATTGCAAAGCATTTGATGCTTTATTTGCATATGAACCAAGAGTTTTCTTGCTCAATTCGTCAAGTTGTTGAAGTTCCTCAGACAATTTCTGCCCAGTGTATATTGTATTTGTTTTTTGTATATGACGCACTGCTCTACCATAATGATCCATCAATTCATGGTGCTTATCAGCCTTTTCATGATTTCCAGCTAAAACTGCAAATTGATGCTGCTTGCTGTGATTAGCAAACCCAGATTTCATCCGTTCTAATTGTTGAATATGAGGTGGTTGTTCGTGAATATTCTTAGCTTCATCAAGTTGGGTTTCTTCTGCAACATGCTCTTTGGCAGAATTATGAGCATGTAATGCTCTTCCGAACATTGCTGCTCGTTCATGTTGAATGGCTGCATGGGAATAATTACCCTTGCTCAAATGTTCATGTGCTAATGCACTTGCCAAATGTGCTTCACTTTCAGCTTGGTGTTTCTTCACAACACCATATCCTGGAACATGTACCATATCATTTGCTGAATCCACTGAAATAACTTCTGTTTTCAATGTACTTCTTGCAACTTGAGCTGTTGCTTCCAAAAAGCCTTCTGGTAATGCCAAATTATTCTTACTGAAGAAATCCTTCATTTTCTCGTCTCCCAAAATCTTACATCTGTCGGTTTGATGTTTTCTTGTAATGTGATGCTGCCTTTACGATCAAACATCATCAATTTGATGTCTGTACCATCTTTGACATACACAGCATATTTCTTATCACGTTTGAATGGTTTGTTTGTACGAACACGACAACCTTCAAATAATACCTCTTCACCTTCAATACCCCAATCTTCGTAAATTTCTGGTTGATTGGTAGTTTCAGCTGGTGATCTATTTATCATATTTTGCTTAATTAATGACAGGGTTCTAGACTCAACAGAAAGCGCACCAACAGTAGACAATTCTTGACCTTGATTATTGGTGTCAGCAACTGAACTTGTCTTTAATGGTTTGTATTTATTGATGAATTGTTTCTTGGAATATCTTTCACGAGCAGTGATTTGAGCTTTCCTTTTAATTTCTCTTGATGCTGGAGTTGATGTTTCACCTATTGTTGAAACTCCATCCATATCATCACCTTGCCTTGCATCAGTTGATTCAGGAGGTGTCTTTGTAGACTTCTTGACTCCTTTTTCTTCAGCTGCAAGAGGATTCGATGCTCCACCATCAGCCGTTAATGGACGAATTTGACCTTGGGTAACTGGTGGTTTTAATGCTTTTGCTGGTGCCTTTTTGTTCTGTTCTGTTTGAATCATCCCATTACTACCATCAGCGTGACCTGTTGCAGTTGGTGGTAAAGCTTTTTTAGACTTGAAATTCTTGAATCCTGTCTTTTCCTCAGTGAATTTGTGACTTGGACCTACATTTGATGGACGAGGAGGGACAGGAATTTTGTCTTGAGATTTGTTTGTTTTTGGACGGTTTTGTATTTCATTGTGACTGAAATAATCATTGCCACCAGGCTTTGTTTTTTGTTTTGCAGTTTTGACTAACTTTTGATGAGCATTGTAGTCTTCGTATCCTTCTAAGAAGGTTTCAACTTCAACATCAACTTCTGTCTTAACTAACAATCCATTTAATTCAGCGTTTAGTTCAATTAACCATCCCTGAGTTTCTTCATTCATCAAATTATTGCTATTGTTGAATAGGAACAAATAATCCCCAAATGTTTCTTTAAAGATAGCAATGTTTTTTGATGCGTTTGCGTACTTCTTTGCACGAGCCTCTTCACTGAATGTTTTGTTACCAAGTTTTATGCGTTGTTCGTTACGGGCTCTGGACACCTCATTGGTTGTGTAAACGTACACAGCAATTGTTTCGTATCCAACAGATTCTAGAACTTTTTTCGTCAACAAAACTTTATCGGCATCATCTGCATTACCATTAACAACAAGGGTTTCACCATCATTGATTTCAGCTACGTTTTTTGTTTCAAGGATTGCTTTATGGAGCTTATCCAGACTGATTTCAACAATTGGCTTTTTGTTCAAAACCGTGTTGTGGAGAATTGCGTCTTTTCCTGATCCAGGGCCACCAAGAAGATAGACAGCAATATACTGTTCTGTTTTGAGACTCATTCGTGCAACTCTGTGTGCCGTGTAATATGTTGAATTATTTAGTGCTTCTTGGATCGATTGATCATTTTACTGACGCGACCTTTATTAACAACAATGTAACCATGATCTGTCAATAAATCACCCTCATCGCTTCTTTCAAAGCCTCCTTTATCATTCAAAGCATCAATCAGCTTACACTTTGCTTTCGTCAAATGATGATGCAAAGTCAATAATGAATTGTACTTATCATGATGTTCATCAACATGAGCCATATGAGAAAGCAATGTTGTTTTATCATCTTTGAATTTCTTCGTTAGGAAAGCTTTGAATCCCATCGGGGTAGGTTTATCTGGTGATTCTTCTTCATTCAAATTTTTGGATAGATCATTCACATATTGCTTCAGATGATTTGAATGAATTGCTGCTTCATGATGGGCATCTGGGTGAGTGTTCATGTTTTCTTTGTCAGCATCTTTTAGATGTTTTGTGACAGCGTTATCAGTTTCTTCATCAATTCCACCTTTGTCCATAGATACTTCAGGATCAATTACATGAACACATTTACTTTGTCGAAAGTTCTGAATGTCAGGGTCATGATTTATAACCATGTTGGACATATCCCTACCGTGTAATTTTGCAGTCACGATAAGACCAATATCAGCTTCTTTCATTGATTTTGCATTATCATCCTTCTTTTTGACACTATACACTGTTGATTCTGGAATAAAGTGATACTTGTCATCGTCATCATAGACTCCATCTTTAGTGTACATTATTTCTCCCATGTACACACCTGATGGAGGAACTACCTTCGGAAGATGTTGTAGAGACAAATTCAATGTATCAGCTTCATTATCTTTGAAATTCTTGTCAATGTTTGATTTGGTGAAACAGAGAACAGGTTTGTCAGTCAATGCCTTTTGTTTTGTACTCACGAAAAATTTATCAGTCTTTGGATCGTGTCCAAACACAATACAACAATTGCTACTGTAATCGTGTTTGACTTTTACTTCTGTTGCCTCACCCTTTAGACGATCATGGACACCTTTTAGAGTATCGATAGCATGATCAGCACCATCTTTTCCATTGAAGACATGATCTTCAACGTGTTCTTTTTTGTTGTTTAAAGCAACACTTTCAGTGATAAATTTACGGAAGGACATTGATGCCTCAAGGTGTTATCTATTACCTATTTAGCAGCATCAAAGCAATGACTTATAAAGTTCTTCGTTGATGTAATTTGGTTTATAACCAAGAGAAATAAGTTTGCTATTGTCCATGTAAAAAGATTTTACCTGAACACTTTGATGAAATGGTTTTGGTTCCACAAAACTCATCACACTATGAGAATTGAGTTCTCTACGAGCATAGTATAAGATGTCCCTGAATTTCCATGTTTTTCCATTTCCGATGTTATAAATATCATTGATGTTACCTTTGTTGATTACAAGGTTGATTGCATCAGCGCAATCTTTCACATGGATGTAATCACGATAAAATGTACCATCACCATAAATTTCAATCGGTTGATTGTCTTTGAGTTGATTAATCAAAAACTGCAAAGCATTTTTCTGTTTAGAAATCTTTTGGTCACCTGGACCAACAACATTGGCCAATCTCAATATACGATAATTCAAACCAAATGTTTCACAATAAGACTTGATAAGCTGCTCAGCGCAACGTTTGGTGATACTGTAAAATCCTTTTGGTTCACAAGGATCAGTTTCCTTGACATTGTGTGGATCAGAAGTATCACCATATACAAACCAAGAACTAATAAAATTGAATACACCTCTGGATACTGAACCTGTGTTTTGATCATCTTTTTTGATTACTGCATGCCAGTTGTCTAACACTGTCATGAGTGTTGTGAGATTGGTATCGATATCGATATGGGAACTTTCGAAGATGTTGTAATTGTGAACAGTACTAATGAAATACAACACATCAGGTGTATAAACCTGATAATCACTTCGGGTGTTTCTTCTACCCTTGGTGTAATTGGGATTGCCACTCATACTTGACCAATGACGATCCCAAAAATGGGAGCCAACAAATCCGTGGCTCCCAAACATTGTCAAAGAATTCAAGTAATCCTCTTGACAATCACACGCATTTGGCCATTGATCAACTCAGTGCTTTCATATGAGAATTTGCAATTGAGCTTCTTCCCATAATAAGAAAGTCTAGATGCCAATGTTTTGATCAAGGAACGATTAATGTAAAAAACATTGATACAACCAATGTCAGATTGTTTCAAAATCGTAATGAAATTTTCTGGTAGTTCTGGTTCTCCTACTGTTTCAGTTTTTTGTTCTTGACTTGGCTTCATACCAAGTATGGAACGAGCTTTATTCTGTTTGTATACCTGGCTGAATATATTGACCCCACGGTCGGCGTCAATGGCAGCTTCTTCTTTAATACGCTCCAGAAATTCATCTCGGCCCAATGAAATCAGGTTATCGTATATCGTGAGCATGTCATTTTCAAATTTGTCAAATAAGGCTTGCATAAAATATCCGTGGAAGTTAATGCGACTGAAGTATCTTACCTAACTCTTATGTAAGAATAAATTCAACCACCTGCAATGAAAAATTTTTCAATTGTTTCACTGAGATATTTGATGTGATCAGAACCATAGTGAGGAGGACAACCAATGAAAAATACGTTGGTCAAAGCTTTGTCAGCATTTGGATACTTGTTTGCGTCATCAAGATGCTTGTAACCAGGATGACGAAGAAGATTACCAGCAAAATAGTTGCGCGTCTGAATTTTGTTCTTTTCCAGGAAATCGACAAATGACTGTTTCATTTTGGTTTCCTTTACAATAATAGGAACACCAAACCAACATGGATCAGCCTCAATCAATTGCTCCGCCGTTTTGATGTATGGTTTGTAACCATTGATAATTGTAGCGATAGCATTGAAGTTTTCACGACGCTTGGACTCGATGATTGGGAGTTTTTTCATCTGAGCCAACCCGATAGCACCTTGTAAGTCAAGAGGCTTCAGGTTGTAACCCATATTTGTGAACAGATATTTGTGGTCCATGACTGTATCAACACCATCATCAACCAACCATTTAGAAAAGCGATTGCCACAGGTACCACAAGCAAGGAGGTTAGCTTGTCCTACACAATGGCAATCGCGACCCCACCATGAAATCGAACGAGCAGTTTTGATCAAATCATCGTCATTGCAACAAACCATACCACCCTCACCTGTGGTGATGTGGTGGGCTGGATAGAAACTTGTTGACCAAGCATAGTAATACTCATTGAGATACCGACCATTCCATTTGGTTCCCAGGCTGTCACAGTTGTCACCAACCAGGATGATGTTATCAGGCACGCAAATTGCCAGTAGAGCATCCATATCAGGTGGATTTCCTAAAACAGGTGAAACAAAGATAGCCTTTGTGCGATCAGTGATCTTTTCACTGATTTTGTCAATGTCAAAGTTCAGTGTGTTCATTTCAATATCAACAAACACAGGTTTCAAACCATTTTGCACAAGTGGAGCAATGGTTGTTGGAAATCCTACAGGAGAAACAATTATTTCATCACCATCATTCCATTTCAAATGCTTCTTCAATGCAGCAATCATGACGAGATTTGCACTTGAGCCACTGTTCACCATGTGAGCGTGTTTCACATTGAATGTTTTGGCAAATATGTTCTGGAAGCGATGAACATACGTGCCTGTTGTAATCCAACTGCCTGTCAAGAAAGCTTCCATGGCAAGTTGAATTTCTTCGTGGTCCCAGAACGGGCCACTGTATAGCAATGGAGTCTTTCCTGGTTCGAAGGTTCTTTGATTATACAAGTATTTTGGTTGGACATTCATTGCAATGTCCTTGATCATTCCTTTCAAATCAAAATCTTCACTCATTTCTTCACCTTGAACCAATCAATTGTCTTTGCTATACCATCATCGAACTTCGTCGTGGACTTCCATCCTAACTGGTTTATTTTGTAAGAGCAAACATGATATTTCAAATCGTGACCCGGACGGTCCTTGACATGAGTTAACAGTCCAGGATCTGCATTGGTTAAATTGATAATCTTGTTTGCAACTTGATTGTTGTTCAACAAAGTTGTATTATTTGTTCCAATGTTATACTTCTCACCGAAAGTTCCCAAGGACAACACAATTTCCAATGCCTCGCAAACTTCGTCAACGTAGATCCAATCCCTCTGATTCTCACCATTACCGTACACCTGAATATACTTTCCCCTCAAAGCATGGTTTATTGTTTTCGGGATGAACTTCTCTAGGTGTTGACGTGGACCATAGACATTGGAACAATTAGTGATGATGTATGGGACATTAAATGTAGAACCATACGCCATGACAAAACATTCAGCTGCAGCCTTTGATGCTGCATAAGGAGAATTGGGGTGGAATGGGGCAACTTCCAAAGTCATTCCATTTTTATTTAATTCTAAAGAACCATACACTTCATCTGTAGACATATGAAGGAATTTGACTTTGTGTTTTGCCTTTTTGATTGCTTCTAGTAAATGAATCGTTCCATAAATGTTGGTCTTCAGGAATGGTGATTGATCTTCAATTGAGTTATCTACATGAGACTCAGCAGCAAAATGAACAATCCATTCAGGAGTGTATTCATCAATGATGTACTTTATACTGTCTACATTCCAATCCCAACCCAGATCGAAATTTTTGTTAATTAATCTGGTTTTGTCAATACCATCCAGATTTGATTCTTTTCCAGCATATGTCAAACAGTCAATGTTGATAATGGCCAAGTCTGGTTCCTTGGCCATTATGTGATGAATAAAATTAGAGCCTATGAATCCAAATCCGCCAGTCACAATCATATATTTCATAATGTATCCTCATCAAATTAGGCTCGATATTTACCACGGATCTTTGTGATGATTGCACGTTTTCCAGTTTGGTAAGTCACAATATCTGATTGGGACCAAGAACTTGGTCCACTTGTATAACCAAGTTTGCGACCAGTTGATGTACCAGCAACATATAACCCATCAACAATTCCTGAACTGTGACTGTGACCAATATTTGCTTTGCAACCAATTTTCGAGAGATTTTGTGCAGAACCTTTTACCCCATTTGGTCCACGATCACCATGCATACCACATTGGATGCCACCAGTGGCATCCTTACAAATAACAAAATCATCACTTTTTAAGAAGTTAATGTTGTTCTTCAGACCAAGACCTTTACATGCAAACTCCAATAAATGGAAATTTTCTTGTCCTGCTTCGATGGCTTGTAATTTTGATAACTCGAGTTTTAAGTAAATGATAGCATTTGCAGGATCGCGTTTATGATTTGATTCTTTAAGCCACTTATCCAATGCACGATCGTGATTGGAATCTACAACAATTGTTTTACACCAAGGTCTATATGAAATTGTATCTAAGAATATAACCACGTCTGCAAGTTCTTGTTCAACAGAATCACGACCTGTGACCCATTTTTCAAACAAAACATGATGATTATCTTTATCATGATGATTACGTGCTGACATACTCATGGTATCATGCATGAATTGATATTTTGGCTTGAGTTGATCAAGCATACCACCTTTGCCCCATGAACCCTTCATAACATATGGATCTGTCTCCTCAACATGTATATCACCCCAATTGATGGCTTCAACTCGATTTCCTGTTGTCACGACTCCATTGTCAATAATGACATCAAGATCCTGAATAGTTGCATGCTTGTTTGCAATGATTTGACGAATCCAATATTCACCTTCAGAATTGACTTCTACAAGTAGTGCACCATAAACATGATGGAAGGAGGCCTTTAAACCAGCATTTTTGGTAATGTAATTACGTTTGGTAATTGTTCCTGTGGTGTAATTGAATTTGGCTCTATCACCCACGGTTGCGACAGATTCCATAGCAACTTTAACATGAGGAAAGATACCATCACGCGTGCCAGTATAAGTTTTCAAACCCTGAAGTGGACGCTCAGCAGTCGGAATGATGTTTTGTTCACCACAAAACACTAAGCCTGGGGCTAATTCTACCCGATGATCACATGCATATTCAACCACACGTGGATCATACCAAACTTTTTCTTGAACTTTAGGATGAGTTCCGCGTTTAAATTGATAAAAATACATGTCACGATTGTATGTGAATGTACCAATTAGTAATTCAGCTTTGTAATGATTTTTCAAAGTGATGAGATTCATCCACCACTTATCCCAAACCCTTGTATTGTTTTGAGCACTTGTTAAAAGATAACGATATACTTTACCTTTTGGAGGCAAAGGACGTGAATGTTCTTCGATTGTATCTTGTACTTGTCCACCGAAAATTGGCTTATTGACTCCTGCTGCTTGCAGATATTTTCGGACTGTTTTGACTGATATACCAAAGCGACGAGCTACTTCAGCAACAACTCCACATTCTCTGTAGAACTGTACAACCTCTTCAACACTCAGGTTCTTTTTCACTACGACCTCCAATCTCAAGAAGATGGCTATTTATGACCATCAAACTTTTATGCCTTCTGATCCACCCTTCAATTCACTGATTGATTTGGCAAATGATTTGCCAAAATCAAATTCATCTACATACTTAACCTTGCCCATGGGTGGCTTTTCTGTTCTTTGTGGTCTTTCTGATTGTGGAGTTGGAGATGAAACTGTATAACTATCAGCTCCGGCCACCTGTTTCTGGGCCTTTTCATCAACATCATACAGTCTCATTTTCGAACGATCTATACCAACCACAAACCTTTTGTACTTTGTTACATCTCCGTATCTTGATTTGATTTGTTTGATTTGAATCATCCCTGCTGTTTCCAGTTCTTCTGTATTTATCAAAACAATCATGAAGTCAGCTGTTGCAGGCAAACCAAAACTCTCAGCTACATCTGTCATATCCGGATCAGAACTACCAAATCCTTCACGGGTCAATTGAGTAGCTGTTAAAATTGGAATATCACACTCAACTGCAAGTCCTCTCAACTCTTCTGCAATTGCTTTAATGTAAAGGTAGCTGTTTATGTTTGATCCCATTTTCAAGCGGGAAGACACGCAGAGATTGACGTAATCAATAATAACCACGTCTGGAGTGAACTGTTTTTTTAGTTTGAGTTCATTCAAGAGAGATTTGAAGTGGATAGCCCCAGCTGATGCTGTTGGATATTCCTTGATGATCAATTTACCTTTGATATGACTTTTGAGCCTTTGCATCTTTTTGTCATATTCGATTTTGCTTAAACTTTCAATATCATCAAGACTTGTATTCAACAAATTTGCATCAATGCGTTGTGCAATTCTCTCTTGTGCCATTTCCAATGTGATATATAACACATTTTTGTTTTGTGCCAAATAACCTGCTGCACAATGACACATAGCCAAGGTTTTACCAACATTGATACCACCAAGTATCACATTGAGAGTTTTCTTCGGCAATCCACCCTTTGTAATCTTGTTCAACATCTCAAGATCAAATGGGATGCGTTCTTCTACACGATGATAGAACTCATATCGATCATCAGCATCATCCAGGTAGTCGTGACCAATATTTGGATCAAAAGATATTGCCAAAGCATCACTTAAGATCTTTGGAATCATGCCTTTGTCTTTGTTTTTCTCCACACCATCCATGATATGGATGGATTCTAGAATTGCATTATGGAGAACACGTTCTTGACAGAACTTTTCCGATTCATCAATCAACCATTGTTGGTCACTAACATCCTTTGATGAGAGAATATCATCAATCAGATGTAAACAAGAATCAAAATCACCTTCGCTGATATTGGTTTTGTTATTGAAAATTACAGACAATGCCTCTTTCGTGGGAGGCATGTTATATTTTGTTGTATAGGTCTGAATTTCATCAAAAAGGATCTTTTGGGCACGTTCTGTGAAAATTTCATTCTTCAAATAGGGAAGAACCTTCCTTACGAATGGTTCGTTCGTTATAAGATTCTTCAGAATGACTTTCTCGATCTGACTCATACTCTTCCCCAGGCTTTAAACCCATTTGGAATCCTTTACCCTCCATCAAATGATGTAGGATGACTAAAAGAATGTTGCGAGCAATTTTTGGGAATTTAGGATTTTCTTTACCTTTTCCTTTTACAATAAACCATCCAAAATCAACTCCATTATCAGTGTAAGTCAATTTTGTGTAACAATAAACAGTGCCTTTGAATGGTCCTTTCAATATTTTGAAAGCCATATATTCAATATCATCACCTTCTGATATACTAAAAGATGTATGTTTGTAATAACGCCCTTCAGCATATCTCCAACGATGAATAGCAAAATCAAGCTTGTTCAATATTTTCATTAACATTGACTTCTGCCTCATCTTCAGGAAGGATATCATCTTGACCATATTTGAAGATCTTACCAGCTGTTACATCAATCAAATCAAGAACTTCTTTAGTGAAATATTTTTCTGGATCCTTGTTGATGTGCTTCTTGAAAGCTGTAGTACCATTAGGAAATTCATACTTGGTACTGATCTTCTTGATCACTCCTCCCAGCTCTGCAATTTCCAATAATCCATAATATCTATCAAGACCTTTTGAGTGATTTAAGATGATAGACAGTTTCTTTTCTTCACGGGTGAATCTAGATTTATCAATTTTGACAGTGATCTTAGCACCAATCAACTGACCATCATCAGCATCACCTTCTTTTGCCTTACTTTTGGACAGGAATCCAATAATTGATGCAGCAAATTTCAATCCACCACCACCTGACATTTCTTTTGTTGGATGATAAGCACCAACAACTTCATATGTATGATTTGTAATGATCATAGGTACACGAGCACGATTCATCTTCAAGGTCAATACTCTGAATGCCCCTCTGATGATCTGCGAACGAGTCATGTCTCTTGTACCCTTACCCTCAGCGATATCAGCCATTTCCTTGTTTGTTGATAACATACCCAAAGAATCAAGGATCATCAACATTGGTTTGCGATCTTTCTTTGGAGTAGCAAGATATTCATTCAGAACTTTCAAACATTGAGTTCTGAAATCTTCCACAGTTGTGGCTGGTAATAGATAAAATCTATCAACATCGATACCACGAGCCTTCAACATTTCTTTTGTAGAAACAGTATCATCCAATGCACCTTCTGTTTCAAAGCAGATTACAGCACCTGTTGGATTTAATTGTTGAAAATAGCTTGCAATGGATAGAGCAAAAAAACTTTTACCTGTTGATTCCTCACCAGCAAGTGCAAAAGCTTTGTTATTTGGCATGCCGCCATAGATGCTCCCTGAAAGCAAAGCATTTAGAGCATATGAACCTGTATCAATGAACCTGATGCCATCATCAAGGTTCTCAGAAACTTTGGCCATGAATTCATTACCAGCCTTCTGAACTAGATTATCGAAAAATCCCATCTGTTACCTCCTATCCAAATAATTCTTCTAGTGAATCCCCTCGTTCAAGTTTCCAATTGATAGCTTCGAGCACGAGCTCTAATGGTTGAACAAAGGTCTTTTGGAATTGAGCTTCAATGTCCAAATATACATCAAGGTCAAATTCTACTGGAATTTCATCTAAGAAACCCATAACATCACACTGAAATGGATTCGGTGTTTTGAGACGGAGATACTTCATCTTGTCCTTTGCCTTGATTTCAGGATATTTCTTCTGCAATCCCATCTGTTGAATGTAGTGATTATACAACAATGCAGCCTTAACGTGAATTGGGGTACCTTTTTGAAAGATTGCTTCAGTATCAGACCAATCATCGATTTCAGTGATACCGCTGGGATTTGCTATCTTGATCACTGGTTGTTTCTTGAATTCTTCACGAAAGTCCCTCACAAATTTAATGAGTGATGATTCATCCTTTTTGGACATGATCAATGCGATAGCTTCTTTGAGTTTGTCGCGACAAAATTTGGGTTTGTCAGTTCGAACTGCAGCCCAACCTGTGATTTTGATGTCAGGTTTGTCATATTCAACACCCTCATTATTATACACACTGAGCATGTAGTTTTTCTTCTTGGTCCAAATACCTTGATCAGCCAAAGCTTCACGCTTCATGACCATTTTTTGAGCATAAGCATTAATATAATCAGCCAATCGATTGTAAGCATCATCGATAAAAGGCTTAATCTTCTGCTCACAAATTTTGTCTAGGAATGCAATGATTTTCTTTGGATCTTTTTCATTTGGCATCAGCAATTGAACCATACGATCAAAACTCAAATACACTGAATCTGTATCAGATGCTAATACATAATCTTCATCAGATGTTTTAAGTATCTTGTTCAAATACTTATTGATTTCTTGTTGAATCCAACGAATTGATAACTGACCTGTCAGTGTCACAGCTTCAGCAATACGAATGTCAAAGTATCGGAAATACATGTTACCAATTGACCCATAAGCTGAATTCAGAGTGACTTTGATGGACATCTGAAATGCTTTGTAACTAGCAGCCTGTTTCTTTAGCTTTTCCTTTTCGATTTTATCATCAGTTTTCTCAATGAGTTTTTTGGTTTTGATTTCCAAATCTTTGAACTTCTTGCGTTCGTTGAACATAGTCTCCATCAACTCACCGAGTATTCCCTGACGGTCTCGCCTAAACAACTGTGCATTTGGAGTAAGGGTCAGGTTGTATTTCTTCAATACTGAAGTGTCTAGAGTTTGAGAAAGCAATAAGTCAACCCCACGATGCATTAATTCATCTCGATGTTGATCCATCCAAATTGCAACTTCTGAAGGATAATCATGAGGTTCAAGTAATGTCTCAGGTGAGAGATTGTACATCATTATCAAATGAGGATACAGGCTGGTCAAATCAAATGAGGCTAACCAATGATACCATCCTGGTTTTGGTTCCTTGACATATGCACCTTCAAATTGTTGTTTTTTACTAACATCTGGATTTGGAGGGACAGCAATCTTACGATCTTTGAGTTTGTTGAAGATAATTGCATCCCACATCCGGCCTTGACTGAAAACATCATCAAAGTTAACATGATTCATGTAAGCCAAAGTAATTGCAAGTTCAATCAATTTTAGCTTTGATTCAATTTGCATCACTAAGGCGACGTCTTGAATGTTATATTCAATGAACAATTGATGATTACATTTTGCCAAATCAACCAAATTCTTGTAACCCTGAGATTTCCAATTGACTTTTGCGGAACCTAGTTCTACTGAACTGATGTTGTCCAAACTGTATTTTTCTTGATTTGGTTGAGGTGCAAACTTCTTGTACAATTGAATATAGTCAAGAACTGCTACACCATCAATGTCATACATTTGATGAATACGATTGCGGATTTTTTGTTCTCTCAGAGTTATTTTTCTCCAAGGTGACAACTTAGCAGCTTCTTGAGCCCCCAAAATTTTGGTTGCTCTATTGATGAAATAAGGTATATCGAAAATCTCTATGTTCCAACCTGAGATGATATCTGGCTGTAACAAATCCCAAATCTCGATAAATTTATTGATTAGGTCGACTTCATTGATACACTTGAAATATTTGGTATCTTTTTTATCAGTATTGAAATCACCATAACCAAACACATAATATGTCCCTGAGACATTCAGAGTGATAGCAGTAATTGGTTGTGTTGCTATGTGCGGTTCTGGAAATCCATCATTATCAGCAACTTCAATATCGATTTGTGCAATGACTATCTTTGATAGATCGTAATCGATCAATCCAGGAAATTCATCACCAATGAAGGCATATTCCCATCGTTGGTTCCCATAAATTTTGAAATTGGATATTGCCTCGTGCTTCTTAACAAATTCTCTGGCTTCCCAAACATTGCTAAATTGACGCTCTTGAAGAGTATGACCTTCAAGAGATTGCCAATTACCATGACCTTTGATGTAAAGCTTTGGTTTGAATTCGATCTTACGATTCACCCTTTTACCATTCTCGATACCACGGTAAAGGATATGCTTACCGTCCAAAACGGCTGATGTATAGAACTTCGTCAATTGGTTAACCTCTGGCGTTAATGGAACTATGTTCCGACGCAGAATGCCTATTCAGCAAGTGATAGATCTTTTTCTTGACAGATCAAATTCATACAAGCTGATGATACGATGTATTCAATGTGAGGAACTTCATCAAACATGCCTTTGTCATAGGAACAAGTTATGACAATTCCTTTAGTGATCTTTTCAGTTTTGTCCCATGGATTTTTCCATAAAACTTTGTTTCCCACATTGAATTGGAAGGTGACTGTATGCATTTTAACCCTTCAATAACAAACCACTACCTGGAGCCAGAATCTTGGTAGTTGGTGTTACAACCTTACCTGTGGCTTGTTTATATGCATTCAACAAACTTTCGGTTGGTTCAGCAGACCAAACAATATGAGCTTGATTGATATTCTTGTTTTTGTCCACAAGTGGTGCGTAAGGAAGGAAACCGAACCCTAGCTTTCCACCATCTTGCATTTCGTAATGAAGTAGAAGACCAAATTCTACATGAACAACACCTTCACTTGGAGTTGTAACATCACCAATGATTTCCTCTCCTGTAGAGAGCTTCAACACAAGTACATTAGACATAATTTACCTCTTTTCAGATTTGCTATTTAGGCAAGTTGTTCAAGTATCTTTTCCAATTCTTCTATGGATTCTTTCATTTCTGGATCGTCATCTTTTAATTTATCAGAGATAGCATCTCTAAGAAGATCTGCTTGATGACTTGTCATGATCAAATTGTATTCTTTTACATTACTCATATCGCACCTTGATTAAATAAAGCATCATAATGCACAGGATAATCAGTGCAAATACCAGCAACTTGAGAAAGTGATTGTACACCCCACAATGAGTCTTTCTTGCTAAAGATTACCGGGATGCTGAATTTGGTCAATTCAATATTATTGTCAGGATAAGTCCAGAAATAACCTGAAGATGTCATTACAGCTTTGTCTTTGTCATGAGAAAAATAATGTTTGACACCCAATTCCTTACAATGCCAAAGTGCTGCAATATCTTTACAATGAATGAACAATCCTGGTTTTAACAACCATTCAAATTGTTTTGGATAATGAGGACCATCGTGTCCCAACCAGATCATATTGTTAGAATTGCAATCTATTCCCCAAACATCAACTTCAACAATAAATCCATAATCCAATGCTTTTTGGATATATTCTGGTTTATTTTCTTGTGGGGAAGGTCCTTCCAAATTTCCGCGATGAGCAATGATCAGCATTATCTCAAAATCCTGTATGGTACTTCATGACGTTCAACGTTGATACCATGGATTGTATAATATTTATGCAAAAGAGTTTCTGGATGAAGTGTATTTTCTTGGATATAAAGAGCTTCTAAATTCTTGTACATTGATGCATGAAAGGACATTACATGACCATCACCATAAAGAAATTGGTCATTAAGATTCCCTGGTCCCCAACACTCATGGGTGGGCATGTATACAGTCTTTGGTTGTGGTAGAGTGAACACAACTCTACCATTGAATAAGAGATCAGTTCTGAGTTTTACAACGATATCATAGTTTGCACCATTATCCAACATCAAGATGTGAGCCCATTCCATTCTTTTTAACATTGGAATAAAGTTTGTTGGGTTGTGACTTGGTCCTTTACGATCTTTGTAGATACCACCAAGCTCAATATCTGTTTTCTTCATGAAATCAGAATTTTCATACGTGTCAACCAGAAGTCTTTTGATATTGAGATCCTTTTTGAATTCCATCAATTTGTTTAAATCAACTGGTGTATTGTCTTTTGATACTTCCCACCAAACAGGATTTTTGCCATGGATATCCCAAATTGATATGAATGAATCAAACTGGTGTCCAGGATTTTCCTGAATTATATGAGTTATGACACTTGGAATACATTCTTGGAATGTTCTTGCCATTCCAGAAAAACAAAGAGCGATTTTCATATACGAATGAATGAAATGTTGACTTCGTTGTTACCGACATCATTTGATGTCATACCGTTGATTTTGAATCCATTTTCTTGAAGATATTGAATCGTCGCATCGACTGAATTTTGACCAACATAGAGAATATCAGGCTTTGTTCCTGCCTCTACAACTCCTACCTTGATGCGTTTGATGAATTCTCCCATCCCTTTCAATACTGCCAAATCACTGCCTTGAGTATCACAATGAAAAAACTCAATTTCAGGGATTATCGACCAATCCAATAACGTGTCCAAACGTCGGACGGAAACTTTGATCTTATGATCAGGAATCATATCCCTGCGACCACCCCATTGAGTTTTGCCTGCTTCTGAAACATCCAAAAGGGATGAACAACCACGATCATGAGTTGTGCAAATATTGAATTCTGCTTCACCATCATAATCTGAGACAGCTACAGGAAATAAATGCCAATTTGGGTATAATTGTTGTTTACCCTTGATTATAGAACCTAACTCCGGATTTGGTTCAAATGAAATCAAGATATGACCCTGAAATGCAAATCTTTCCATTGAAGTACCATCGTTGGCACCAACATCAAAATATATACTCATCAAACTGCACCCTTGTAGTTTTCTAGGAAGGTACTTAGGTCCTCAGGAGTTCCTAATCCCCACATTTTGTCAATTTGATAGGGTTTGAATCTTTTTCCTTGATTGATGAGTTCATTGATGGTTGGGGCAACATAAAACTCATTGTTGACACGTTTATCTTGATCAATCATTTGACGAGCAGACCAAACAAATTCCCAACCATGCTTCCAGTAATACACTCCAACAGTTGCATTATCACTAATTGGATTTTTCTCAGCAATTTCAGTGATCAATCCATTCTCAACTTTGGCAAATGACCATTTTGGATGAGTTGCTTTGAATGTTATCACAGCACCATCACAGTTATCATTTTCTGCCAAATAAAAGAATTCACTAGGATTCCATTCAAGGAATTGATCTGAATTGGCAATCAACAAAGGATCATTATTGTTGATAAGTTCATGGGCTCGAAGTACGGTACAAGCTGCTCCTTGACTCAAACCATCCATATCCAAAACAGTTGATTTTGGCGAAATTAATTTCATCATGGATTGTAGGTTGTATTTCTCAATGTGAGATTTTTGAGCAATGAAAATGAAATTTGCATCCACTCCAAGATTCTCAACTACAACTTGAATCATTGGTTTTCCGCGAACTTCAATCAAAGGTTTTGGAAATGTGTAACCTGCCTTCTCGAAACGTGATCCAGCACCTGCCATTGGGATAACAACATTCAACTTCGGAGCTGGCCAAATAACAGGTTTTGGTGTAGTAGCATTGTTGATCGCATTCATGAGGTCTTCCTTTGTCCAAGACTTTGGCTCCTTAACTGCCATAACATGGGCACCTGAGGCTTTTGCTCCTTTAAGACCAACTGGACTGTCTTCAACAATCAAGGTTTCTTGAGGATCAACATCATTGTCTATCATTGCTTTCAGATAGATTTCTGTTGAAGGTTTTGGTCTTTTGACATCATTATTACTAAGAACAGTATCAGTCCAAACATAAATTCCAAGAGCCATCAGTATTTCTTTAACTGTACTGCGGATTGCATTGCTTGCGACAGCAACTCTGTAACCTTCAGCACGTAGGAACTTGAACAATTCAACCAATTGAGTGTTGTATGGTATGCTCTTGAGACGCTGACCTGTAGCAAGTTGTTTGCCCATCCAGATACGGTTCTCAACTCCAGCATCTTTAATAATATCAGGATATTTCTCACGAAGCATTTTGAGTTTTTTGTTGGTGCTCAATCCATCGTAATGCGCAAGATGATCTTCCTTACTAATCACATAATCAAGTCCGATGGTGCTCGCAATTGCATCATTCAACGCATCAAAGTGGACTTCCTTTGAGTCCACTAAGACACCGTCTAAGTCAAACACAATCAGTTTGATCATTTTACTGCTTGTGGTACTGGAGCTTCTTCTTGAGGTTCAACCTCACCCAAACGACCACTCAACATGCGATTGTGCCAACGCTTGTATGAATCATGAGCACCAATGAAGAGCCGACGGACTTCCCCATCGCGATGAACATCACCGGTGCTCATGAGGGTAAGCATCCTCTTTGTTTGACGAGGAAGAGCACTGTTTCTATCTGATCTATTTGCCATTAACGTTCTCCAAAAGAGCTGAGTTAAATTGACCTTTGTTAAGTACATCACCAACAAACCAAAGAGTATAGACTCTGTATGATTCAACATTGTCTACAGTCATATTTGGTCCAGTACCATTTTTCAATCTTACCACATCACCTACATTAAAGAAATCACTCATGTCAATACCTCTTTGCACTTATTAATGAAACGTTCTTTTTGACCTGGATGAAAGCTTTGAAACATATGCCAAAGACCATTACCAATTCCTGGAAGTTCATATGTGGTTCCAATACCATACACAGGCATACCATCAGCTAAAGGCCAATAAGGACGAATGTCATTCTCCCAATGCATCCTGATTGGAGGAGCATCGTGATGGGAAGGCATCACTATGTCTATTGGTAGATTTGCTGCCTCTGCTGCATATGTAAGCTCTTCAGCAACATCACCCCTTGTAGTTGGTTTTGCTGATGGAGAACCAATTTTGATCCAATTCTCAACGGAAATGCCAACACAAGGTGAACCACAATATACATGCTGATTGTTGATTATATGATTGCTTCTTTGAGCATTACCAACTAAGAAACCATCAGCAGCTTTCTTAATATAATAGTGTAGTGCATCTTTGTGTAATGGAATAGCGTCGATATCCAAAAACAATACAACCTTGACTCCCTGATCTTTTGCCATATTCAAAACTTGATTCATAGCTGCACCATGTTCACCAACATATTGAACTTGAGCATGCTGATAACCAGGATTGAACTTCTGAACCACCTTTTGTTGATAATCCCGAAATTCTGTTGGGCAATTTTGCATATAGAAACTGATGATGACAGCCTTTTCAACAAGATCCATTATCTTCTCCAAGGGAAACCATTAGGATATTCATTGGCAAATAATGCATTACCACGAACAAAGAATTCTGGTGCTACAGACAATGCACTTCCACCAACTGCATAGTTGATTGTATACTTACCAGTTGTATCAAATTTAGTTCCAATTTGTTTAAGAGCACCAATCATCGCTCTATCAACTTCAACCTGACCAGGTTCTCGAAACTTACGGTGCATTACAGGAGTAATAGTGAGTGCGATGTTTTTTGGAAGAAAGTAGCAATTCATATCAATAAAATAATCATTTGGATTGATGATTGAAGCCCATTTACCGAGAGATTCACAATCATCATTACAAAGGAAATTGTGTTGTTTGTCTACAATTTTTCTGAGGCTGTATGACCAATTGTTGCCATTTTCGTTTGTTACTTTCCAACAATCTTCAATGTGTGTCGGGTCCATTGTGTTGTCATCATCCAGAAAACAAATGTAATCCCCTTTGGCAAGATAAACACCAGCAGCCAGGTTGCGATGACCGTTAAAACGCTCGGTTCCTGTTGCATAAGGGAGATACACTACATCAATATTTGCATTTGGGAAATCCTGTTTAACTTGACTAACAGAATCAGTCACTTTGATATGATGTTGTGGACCATCTACCATTAAAAGATGATGAATTTTTTTATGAGTTTGTGACTGTACTGATCTAAGAACTTTATCTAACAAAGGGTTAGCTGTTGTTGATGTGATCACCGTCACCAATGGAGTTAGTGGGAGAATAGTAAGCTTCATACTTTATTTCTTCTTATTTTTGGAATGCTTCCTGCGCTTCTTTGATCCTTTCTTGGCTCTTCCTTTACCACGCCCACTTAAACCTACACCATGACCCATAATCTACTCCTTGAGAATTTTCTCATACAAGAAATCCCAACAATTGAGGTCAGGATTTTTGGTGTATAAACGACCACCAGATACTGTGTGAAATACACCTTCACCAAACTTTTGGGTGTATGGTTCGCATGAGTAATCAATACCATATGAACCAATTTGGCTAACTGTGATTAAGCGACCAGTGGATTTCTCCTTAAACTGGTCGCCAATTTTTGCATTATCAAAAATCAAGTCGTCTTTTCTCCGCCCATAGCAACGGTGCGTTCTTCATCGTTAAATTGTAGAGAAGATGATGCAATTCCTCTTGATAAGGATCGATAATTTGCAGATTTTTCAGCAATCATGTTGAAAGTTGATGCAGTTCCAAAATGATTTGCTCCATATGTCAAAGCTGCTTCAGCTTTCACACCGAGAGAAGTTGCTTCCAACATCGCATCCATGTTTGCACCGAGGAATGTAAAATCCCAGCTGTATACATTTGTCTGATGTTCTACCATTTCTCTAATCATGGATTTGTTATACTCTTGAGAAGAGTTTTCTTCTCCATCGGTCGACACAATGAAAAGAACCTTTTCTGGTCTTTCTTCTTCTTTCATAGAAGCCAGTTTTTCACCAGTTTCTTTTATTGCGCGACCCCAAGTATCATACAAAGGGGTGCTACCACTTGGTTGATATGTCACACCAATAACAAGATCTTCAACTGACTTTACATCTTTGAAGTCAGTAACAATAGCATATGGATCAGGAACTTCGATTTCAGTCGGATGGCAAGTTAATTGATCGGTAGTTGGTCCTATGACACAACCACCTGCAATAATGCCTTGAGCAAAAACTTTTCCCTGACCAAATATTGTTGTATCTTTTTTCCATAAACCAGCCAAAGGGTTCGAAATTTTCTTAGTTCTAAGATGAACTCCGCTGCTAAAATGAATTTGAGTCAAAGTTGCAAAACCAGGAGCTTCTCTTTGAGCTTTCAGAAAAATATTGAATCCTTCTACAGTTTCTTTTTTGATACGATGCATAGAATATGAACTGTCAAGAACAAAGACGATATGTGTATAACCTGCGCGCATTATGTTACCTCAAAATGTTTGTTAGGATCGAAATCTTTGTTTTCGATTGTTTGATTGACGAAATTGTAATATCCACGAGGATTACAAAGTACACGACAATCACCAATGTTATAATCCATATTATCATGGGTATGACCATGAATCCAATATTTGATATTTGGATGATCCGTCACAACTTTACTTAGTTGGGTATTGTGGAATGCATAATTCAAGAGGTTTCCGTTATTCCACTTTTCATGACAACTTTTCATGTCAGGAGTATGATGAGTCATTACAATGAAATTGTCTGTTGAGAATTCCTCAACAGCTTGAATTAACTCAATTGTGCTCTTTTGGTTAATATCATATGCATCATTGGGACTGAATCTTCTTGTACCCTTCCCTTCTGTCTTTGTGATATAAGCATGATCATTCATTTTTCGGGATGCATCCCATTTTGCTAGATCATTGTTTTTGTTGTAATCAGTCCACATGGTTGCACCATACACCAACCAATTCTTGATACCAAATGCTTCAAGACCAAAAATAGTATCTTCCAACAAATGAATTGTGTGATATTGATGAAATCCTATCCAATCACACAAATTGATAAATGTTTGATCAATGTTGCCATGATAGTGTTCATGGTTACCGAGAATTATCAACGTCTGTTTATATTTTGAGACTTGTTGTTCGATAAATCTCTTCAAATTTTCTTTAATCCTGTTGTTTTTCTGTAAACCATCAACAACAGTAATATCACCTGCCAACAGAAGTAAATCCCCTCCTGGCAACTCAACATTACCACCAAACTCTAAATGCAAGTCACTGACATAGCTGATTTTCATTGACAAAACACACAACCTTCTATGTTATGATCATCACAAATGAATACAGGTTTTTCAATTTTGATCATTGGGTGGTTTGTAAACAAAGGTTTATAATCAATTTCTTCAAGCAGAACAAGGCACTCTTGGGCATATTTACGAACCTTGTCAAAGGCTGCACCCCAACGAGTCAATTGTTCTGAAGTTGCTTTCGGTGCGACAAAACGAATAATCCCTGCTTGAACCATTTGTACGAAACAACGATCACATGGTATAAAAGGATACGTGTATAAAGTGTACCCGTCAATCCTTTCCGTAGCAAATTCTTTGGCATTGATCTCACCATGTATGATACGACTATATTTTTCCTCACGGTTGAAGTATAGATTTTCGTCATCTGGCATCTTTTTAGGAAATCCATTGAAACCAACAGAGCAAATAGAACGGTCAGGTCGAACAATCACTGCACCAACTTTGGTGCTTGGATCTTTTGACCAACGTGAGACGTATTCAGCAAGACCGAGAAATTCAAGATCATTCATGGTTTAGATTTCCTCACAGAATTCAAGTATTCTTCATGTTGTATCCACTTACCAGTATTTATGTCTGGTACGAAACCCCATTCTCCGAAAGTGCTTCCTCTTGTAAACAGTGTCCAAGTCTTGCCTGGTTCAGGTACTTCTACCCAATGAAGATCAGAGTGAAGGAAAGGATTGTTGTCAGGAGATACATTCCAAATTTTTACAAGATTGAAGCGCCGACCTTTGTTTTCCTTGGTCAATTCATACCTTTTGTAGAAGTCAACATTGGTGGCTGGCTTCAACAGACGAAACTGATTTCCTCTTTGAAATTTCCATGAGCCTGGACCACGCCAGGTTGTTCCCCAAGGAGTGTGTTCCCAATATCCACCTTTCAGGATGACAGTGAAATACCACTCCCAAGGGTGGTTGTGAAATACAGGATCATCACTTCTCATGAATTGATGAAGAAATGTATTGAAAGGAATATCCTTCCTTTCACGATGTTCACCATCTGGCCAAGCCACATAATAGCGAGTGAGATATTGCTCTATCTCATCACGATCCATAATGATCTTTTTACGACCATGGCGGTCAAGTTGGTTTAATAACCACTTTATCATGATATAGAGTTTACCTTATTGTTCCTTAAGAAGTTGTTTTGTTTCCGATTTGATACTTCTCAACAAGTGTCCATTTAGACTTTTCTTTAAATGGTATGACCTTCACTTGAGACATTGGAGCTTTGATTTCAGTTGATTTTAAATCAATAACTTTGACTAAACCCCATTGTTGTAAAAGATCACAAATAGTATTTCGGCGAGCCAGATCCTTTTCATCAAAAGAACTTGGTTTACCATCAAGTTTGAACATTTCTTTGAAATGAACAATGTAATATTGACCACGTTTGTGAAGAATGTGACATGACTGATAGAGGGTATTGGATTGCTTGCTTGCAACTCCGCATCTGGTCAATGTTTCACGTACTTTCAAAAAAGCATCATCATCAGGTAGTTCAATTTGTACACCCACATCCATGACAGTCTCCCATTATTTTCTGGTCGTCATGGTATTTATCGGGATGTTATTTGTGATCAAATGTCTTTGTATTTTGCTTTAATTTTATCAATTTGATTTTCTGTGAGAATTGATAATGCTTGTAGAGCTTTGTTTCTACTGTAATTGAAATGTCTCATAACGATTTTCATGTTTTCATCACTAATTTTCTTGGGCCAAGGGACAAAAGGTCGTTTCATAGAACGAACTGCACTCAAGAAATAATCGTATTGCATCTCCCTTGGGAGATGCGGAAGTTTGTTCATCTCATTAGCAATGAAAAAAAGATCCTGATGTAAACTCAATGCTCGGTTGATCATGAATGCATCATAACTTTTCCAATCTAGATCGTCACGCACAACACTTTTCTTGGTTTGCATGATACTCGGAATCCAATCATTAAACAAATTGAGTTTTGTAGATTCCGCTTTCACAGGATCCCAATTCAATTCTGACTGAGCTCCTCTAGTTTCAATTTCAAGAGACAATTGAACCTCCATCATCTTCCCATCTTGCACGGGAATTATTCTCAAATATCTGCTTGGCATAAGACCAAGTAAAGATATTTTCACCTGTAGCTGGATCACTAATACTTTCTATAGAAACAGGTTGAACATTACACAAATTTTGTGTAAGATCATCCATATACTTTCTGGCCATAGCTTTAGCTATACCAAGGAAAAATTCTTCATCTATAATCAAAGTCATGAAAACAACTCATCTAATGTAGTCGTTTCAGATTTCTTACGTTCACGATTCATCTTACATTGCATATTGTAACATTTTCTACAAGCACCACGAACATGATTTACTGATATTGGTTCAGTTGTAATCAAATCGCGTTCAGCCTTTGAGTAATGATCACTACCATCACTGTATCCAGTGCATTCTGGATGAATGTTCAATGTACAACGGGTCAATTCAACTTCATGTAAAGTACCAAATACGGTATGTATTTCTTTTGGTACAGGTTTCAATTCTTTTCTTTTCATGATAAATTTCTGTTATGATTTCTTGAATTCGAGCTCTAACATCATCTCACTAAACATGGCCATGAGATTTATTTGTTTGTCAGCACAAAATGCTGCTTGATACATATAACGACCAATTAATACGACAGCCACAGGAATGAATTTCGGGTCAACTGTATCATACAAACGGTCGTACACTGAACGCATAAGTTCATCAGTATCAGTGTCTATATTTGACCCGACCCACTTCCTGAGGCTACCAAAGTCTTTGTCAACCAAATACTTGATAGCTTCATCAACTTTAGCAGCATTTTGAGATGCAAAGATACCAGCATCAATCTTACCAGATATTGAATATCTCTGAAGCTCATTCAAAACACGTCTGAAATCTGGGAAATATTTTTTGACAAGTTCAACAACTGTTGCCTTGTCATACTCAACTTTCTCATCAATCAAAATCTGTTGAATACGTTTGAAAAACTGACCAGCCAGTTTTGGCTTCTCAGTTGCATCAATCTTGAAATCAACCACTGCACATCTACTGTGCAGTGGTTCAATGATGCGGCTCTTGTAGTTACAGGTGAAGACAAATGAACAATTTCCTGCGTATTCTTCAATGACACCACGAAACGCAGGTTGAGTTGAATTGGGATTCAAATAATCAGCCTCATCAATGATGATGACCTTACGACCACCAGTCAATGAAACTGCACTTGCATACCCAACAATTTTCGTCCTTAATGTGTCAATATTACTTTCATTTGAACCATTGATAAGGATATGATCCAAACCAAGCTCATCACACATTGCTCTAGCTACAGTGGTCTTACCCATACCTGGACCACCGGCCAAAATCATGTTTGGTACATCACCCTTTGTCACATATTGCTGAAATGTTGCCTTCATTGATTCTGGCAAGATACAATCAGAGATTTTATGTGGTCTATAGCGTTCCACCCAAAGGACATGGTCATTCTGCATAAGTAAACTCACTTGGAAAATTTGGATCTGTATCTGTAGAACGTCTATCAACTATTTCGCCATGAGCCAATTTAATTGATACTGGACATTTGTCAACTGATAAATGACACATGACCATAGCTTCAAATGTACATTGCGCTGAACAACCTTCACAACTGTACCAACGCAATGGTTTGATATAATCATCAAACATTAGGCAGCTTCTGTTTTCTTTCCGTAAAAGCTGTGAGCTTTCTCAGTTGCAACCCAATAGGTTACTGTAACATTCTGATTACTAAACTTTGCAACACCCTTGGTGGACAGTTCAACCACATAGTTGCCTTCAAGAAGCTTCAAATTTTCAACCTTAATCGTAAACTTGAATGGTGTGGTATTTTCAACCTTACCAAGATCAAGATTAGAATCATCAACAACCTCTCCCTTTACATCAGCTGCGGAAACTGTCAATTGTCCTTCATTGTTTTCTATAACAATGTTTGGACACTTCAACACTGCACCAACTTTCTCAATCCAAACCAAATCTTCCTTACTCAATGTAAATTTCACTTCCCATTCCTTGATTGGAATTTCCTTGGTTGGAGAAAGGATCAATTTTGTGTCAGTGTAACGCAAACGAGTACGGGCACGACCACCAACACCACTCAGAACCAAGTTTTGATCCTGAAAATCAATTTCTGGATTGTCGTGCAGAGACAATACACCCAACATCTTCGAAAGATCATAAACTCCAAATTCCTTTGGAAATTCCTCTGTAACTGTGGCATCGGCAAAAATTGCCTTGTTGATTGAAATTGTACGAATTTGTTTTCCTGCTCGTACAACGATTCCAGGATTGATGGTGCTGAAATTCTTGAAAATATTCAGCGTGGTATCACTCAACTTCATAATATAAACCTCTATGGTGTTTCAAACATTGTGTAATAAATATATGGAAGAATCAACGACCCATATACATTAGTCCAATTGTGGAGTGGACTGCCTTCTTCAAATCATCAAGTGATCCATCATTATAGATTACCGAATCAAACTGTGAATTCACCCAATCCCATTCGCTGCGGTGAGGCAGCTTGGCCAGAGTTTCAGTGACCCAGCGACCATTTTCTGGGATTTCCACAGAACCAATATGAGGTTCTGTCTTCAGAAATTCTTGAGCAACAGGAAACCAATCAGGTTCTGGACCACGTCTCACGCGAATCACATGACCACCACACCCCTTGAGTGCTTCGATTTCATTGACAAAACGCACATCAGTGATCACATAGTTCTTCCGGGCTGACAAACGTTTGATGAGAGCTGATGTCCACAATGGCTTTCCGAACACGTTTCGGCCTGCCTCTGTCCCCATCTTTTGGAGTATAAGACGTGGGGTGACTTCCCAACCAAGAGCCTCTGACCACCAGGAGTCAACATTCTCGCGCCATTCCCTGCTTTCCTTGGTGTCACCCTCAAGCAAATGTCTTGGCCAATCGAAAATAGTAGCGACTGCATCCTTCAAAGGTTTGGCGAAGCTCTCTGCCACCCAACCATAGTCCTGGACCAGTATGTCACCAACTGTTCCCTTACCTGATCCAATCAAACCGACTATACCGATTATCATGATGGATTTGCTCCTTTACCAAATATTGCTTTATTTGTAATATCTTCAACAATATCCTGTTTACGAATTTCTAAACATTCTCTCAATTTTTGAGCACAACACCAATAAGGATCATTACTTTGTAATTCTTCTGTAATGTCAATATGAAATGAAGTCTTACCAGCTTGATGGACTCTTAGACAGACTTGAGGTTTAGCTTCCATTAATTCTTTGGATGTTACATCATTATGTGTTGTTAATTCTGAATCATATATTGCATGATTCATCCATTGCCAATGGAATGCTACAAAATTCTTATCCATTAAATTTCTTGTTGTTTCAACATTCAATATCAATGAAGGAAAATGTGGTTTGAGAATTGCTTCTATTTCCTTGATAACATCCATTTCAAGTGCAAATCTTGAAATACCTTGTAAAATCAATACTGGATCGATTGTATCGGTCATATTTACCAGTTGCTGGTATCAATCTTAGAATTTGCCTTGAACTTACCGAATCCATTCACAAGTTTTCCCATCAGTTTTGCAGCTTGTTCTATTTCAGGTTGCATCTTATCAGTGATTTTCCTAGCCCCACCTTGAGCCTTGACCCAATAACTCAAAATCTTCCTGGTATCAAGTTCTTTATAAGAAGTCTCAAGAGTTTGATGATGCTCATCACAAAGATTGCACCATTCTTTACCATCTTTACCAAGTTCGGAGTGTGCAGCTTCTTTGTTACAATCAACCCAAGTGCAATTCATTTGCAATCACTTGTAGTATACCATTATGATTCTTTTCAGGATCAGTAGTGCATAACCAACGTTTATTGGATGAAATATATTCATCATCTTCAATGATAAATTCATCTCCTTTTCGAAGCAATGAGAATCCGTGGCAAAGCACCACGGATCCATCAGGCTTGATTATGCGGACTTGACGAAGATCCATTAGAGCTTACCAAGCAGATTTGCTGTAGCTCCAAGATCTCCAGTAAATGCATAAGTACCAATGTGATGAGTTTTAAACCATGGACACAACCAAATCTTACCAATTTCAGCGTTGCGGACCTGTTGACAGAAAAAATAATCTTCTGACAAATAACGCTCACTCCCACCCACTTCCTTTTTCTCACCATTGATAGTAGTGATTTCACGCTTTCTATCAATGATACAGTCAAAAAATGCATGAATGTAACGACTACCATCAAAGAATTTCTGTCCAACATGATCAGGTTTGTATTTTGATTCTGGATAACACTTAGCGAATTTCTCAAAAACTTCGCGTTTGATCATCATGTACCCGGTACCAATTTCCATCACTTCCAATGGTTCACTGACTTGAAATTGACCAGTACCAACAACAGGATTGAATACGTAATCACCAACCAATTTATCCAGTTCACCTGGTTCAATGTTTGGATGTTTCTGAACAGCTTCTTTGATAGCCCACCACTTGATAGACTTCTTTGGATATGGTCCACCAGCAATATCTTTATCCATTGCCAAAAGAGCCAATACATCACGAGGATCAAAATGGATATCAGCATCAATGAAGAGCATATGAGTGTAAGGGGTTTCACGAGTTTTCGGATTACCCTTTTCGTCAAGAGAAACATTACCTACTTCGTCCTTAACAACCTCTGTACCCACGGCACGCATGAATTCATCAGACAAATAATTACGTGCACGAGTGATCAACGATTCATTGAAAATGAAACTGAAACGAGACTCGATGCCATATTGCTGAAGCATGCCTTGAAGATCAAGACAGGATTTCATGAACATCCCATGATTCAAACCACCATACATTGGGACAGCAATAAACAATTTACGCTTACGAAGCTCTTCGACAGAAATGCTTAATTCCATTGTGTACTCCTAAATCAATTCAACCACTTCATCACTATCGTGAAGCTCGAGACGGAGCCAATTTACGATAGCCTTAAGATCTGATTCGTTATTGTTTGAAACCTCTTGAATATAAGGCATCAAAACCAAAGATGAACGAATATTGTCATACTTAGTAGCTCTCCCCTTGAGGAATTTCTCAGTTTGGGAGTCATTACGATCTTTGTGACGTTGTTCAACAATAGCGGGATCAGCATTTACCATCAAGATCTTCAGGTCCAAAAGTCCTTTGTCAACGAGCTCTGATGCCACTTCAAGGAAGCTTGCAGTGAAAAGTCTGTCACCCTCAAACAACACATTGGCCGTTGTTTCGTTCAAAAACTCAATAGCTTTTGGTTGGACTGCCATGCTGAGTCTATCAAGACCAGGAAATTGCTCATTTGGGTCACTATAATCACCAACAATGTGTAATTTGTAATGTTTGTCGTACATTGTAATTACAAGTTCCTTCGGAGTTTGTTTCTCCAACTCTTTACCTTTCATGAATTCTTTCATGATGGTTGTTTTGCCAGATGCTGGGAGACCACCAATCGCAATCAGCTTTTTCATGATTTAACCTCTGAATTCCTTACGAATCTTTTCAATGATTTCAGCGTCAATTTCCTTACGAATTTCTTCAGCAAATTGATTGGCAAGGTCTGTTTCCAGCTTCCAAACCTTGTATTGATTTATCCATCTTTGAATGAATTTTGGCCAAGGTACGCGGGACCAGAACCAAATTTTGTGTTTACCACAATGACAAATTTTGTACAACATCATAAATTTTCCAGTCCACCATCACCATACCAAGGCATGAAAGTAATATGACGCCACTCTTGAGGTTGTTTATTATGCCAAGCTTCTATTCTTGGAATTCTTCCCCAATCTTTCAATGCATTACACCAACTGGTCATATAAGCATTACCAATATTGCTGAAATTTTCAAAAAGCAAGCTTAATGGGATAACTGCTTGTCTTCCTTGTATATATAGGTCCCAGAGCCACTTATATTCTGGCCAGAGGCTTTGCATGTATAGAATTTCATCGTATTGTTCATCTATGTAACATCCACCATAACGACTACCTTTGTGTTGACGTTTGTAGTTGCAACAAGCAGTTTCAAGAGTGAAATATTGAGCAAGCTTCAATTGAGGATGATGTTGTTGGAATTCTGTAATGTATTTGCGTGCTGTTCCTTCAAGATATTCAACAGCGGTTGGTTCTAGAGTTTCTGCTTTATCAACATAATCATCGAGACCAATTGAGAATGCCCAACCTGCAGTATGGCTCTTACCTCCTGGACCAAATTCCATAGTTGGTGCTTCTATAGGAGCATTAATAAAACGATGTAAAGCTTCTGAGAAACACCAATGACCCATTCTGCCCCAATGATACCAATTCTCCATGCACCACTTCTGAAGAGCCAAATAATTCTTCTTAGGATCATCAGAATACATTAGGCTTTTGATCTTTTCACCAAGTGTGCAAAACATCAAACTGTCACCAATACTCTGAAGGAACTTTGGGAACACCATTTTACGATATTTACAATCAGGGCTGAACAGGAGTCGTTTCTTGTTTATTTCAAAGAATTCTATGGCTGATGAAATGATTTCACTATTGAAAACTGGAAACTTGTCAGCAAACATTGTTTCACAGGGCCCAGCGTAAGTTGCACCATGAAACAGTGCCATTACACAACGTTTCTCGTAATCCCAATTTTCCTTATTGGCGATCCAAGTTTCTACTGCAATATCAGGAGAGCAGTCATTAGTTGAAATATGAAATTCGTAAAATTTGTCGAATCCAAGTGTTCTGTATTGTGGATCGCGATAATCAATATTTGTTTTCATAGGCCGTAGAAATTGACTCCATGCTGCCAGATTGACTTTCGAATCTCATACCCAAGGTATTGTCTATTGTGTCTACGAGATGCTTCGCAAGTTGTCCCGATGCCAGCAAATGGATCCAGAACCAAATGCCCTTCGTTGGTGAAGTTCATTACACAATATTCAGCAATCTGAATGGGCTGACCGACAACTTCACCATCAACCAATTGTTCTTTGGTAAATGGTCCCCAAACGTCCTTACCATAACTGTCATACAACTTTTCCTTCCGGAGGTTATAAACCGCCTTTGTGCCTTCCCTCTGGAAGGTCAGAACCTCAATCACCTGGTGTGAATAGGCATTGAAGCTGTTTGATTTCTTAACCTTTTTGATGTCACGCAGATAGTATCCACACTCATACATGCACTGTTGTAAGAAGTATGATTTAGGGAGAATCTTTCCATCATGGCGACGTGCACCAGTAAATGAGATCGTAATAGTACCAAGTTTTGGAACAGCCTTCGGTAACCACTGACTCAAGAAATGGGTCTTGTAGGTCTCAGGTCGTTTCGGTGTTACACCAAAAGACTCTAGGTCCTCATAGCAAGGTGGGCTGGTAAAGAGGTAGTCATAATCCAGCCCTGCAAAGACCGCAATGCTATCACCCAAGGTATAACCTGTCGTTCTTGATGGTTTGCAGATGATAGGAGCATCTTCTGATTGAAGATCAGAAGTCACCTTTGTTACCCATTCTTGGTTGAGCATCTCTTAGGTTTTCTCTTATTTTCAATGAAATTTGCTAATTCAATAACGAGTTCTTCAAACTTATCCATGTTTCCTCTTTCTATTGCTCTACGTTTAGCATGTCTAGCAATATCAATTAAATTACATGGATTGTTTGGATGCATTTCAGAAAAATTCACACAACGTTGACGGAGTTCTTCATATGTCATGATCTTTCAACTCCACAATATTCACAATCACCTTCACACCAGATATTACAGCAAAATAGATGACATTCCTCATCATTCCCTATACAAGGAGTTGTTTTGTATATCCTGTTAAGAGTTTGCTGATCATAGTTTCGCTTGCAATATGGACACTCAAATTCTCCATTTGGAAGCAACTGAAGTTCTGGAACAGGATTTTGATAACAGCAAGGAGCTTCAATGCACTTGTACATCATGTAAAGAAATCCTCAAGTGAATTATTTTCAATGGTGGTTTCTGGATGATACTTAGTTATGAGATTTTCCTTATTATTCTCACGTAGAAAATTGAACCATTCTTCACCCCACATACCATTACTCACCCCATTCCAGCGTGACCACCATAAAGGGTGAGATTGGTTCTTGCGACGAGTTTCTACATAATTGAATCTTTGATCTTCATATTCCTTTGAACCAAGATCCAACATGTCTTCGCGAAAATAACAAACAAGAGAAATACGCTCAAGGTCTCCAACATTGGGTGCCAATATGGGTGTGTTGCCATGAATCCAATCATGATTTCCCACAAGCAAAAGATCGCCAGGACGAATGTTAACAGCAGCACGAGCTTCGGGTAAAACGAGATAAGAACCTTCATAATTTTTGTCCTTTGCTACAACAGTTAGATTTGAGAATCCTTTGGCAAGATCACCTGCATCTCGATGTGCGGCTGTCCGAAAATTTCTATTAACAGTGATTGTTGTGAATGGAGTGCCTGGTATGTAGAAATTGGGATCAAGCTTTTCGGTTTCTGCCATTTGATTCGAAAAACGTTGGGGTAATAGTTGCTCGAAACCGAGTGAGAGTTGTTGCATAAATGGGTAGCACAACTCGAACTTTTGACGGTTATGATTGGTGTAAGCAGTTGCTCTTCCATATGGAATCCTTGGGTAACGTCCAAACCAACCAGCAATCCCTGAATCTACAGGATTAGCATAGGTTGTATCGCTGATCAATTCATCATTGATCCAATTGACATCTTTTTTAATATCATCAAGAGTCATTCCACCAGATACAACCTTGTTAATCCAAACAACCCAATCAAAGTTGTGCTTTTCTTTCTCAGAACCAAGCCAAACCAATCCCCTTGTATCTTCTGTAACGGAAGCAGAACTTTTGATGAATGCTACATCTTCTTCTGTTGGTTTGGATGTGACTTTTTCCAAGAACTTCAAAAACAAAGATTGTTCAGGTGTGACCCAATCACGATTCAAGCATTTCTCGCCCTTTGGTCCAGCTGCTAAACCACGATTTTGAGATTGAACTGCCGCATCTTTCAGTCCTTCATATGCACCTTCCTGTTGTTCTTTTGTGAACCAGTTTTTACGAAACTTCAAGACAACATTGTCTTCATCAATAGATTCATTACCAAAACGATCCCTGACATATACATCAATATCATCATCAATCAAAGTTTCGTAATGCGAATCATTCAGGAAGGTACCAAGTAGTTCTTCGTGTTCTCGTTTATCAACAAAAACAGTCTTTGGCATATCATTCTCCAAAATTTTACCATCACTGCATTATATAGATAAATTATAGGACCAATAAAAAGTGGGCCAGATGCTATTCACATCTGGCCCCAACCTGAGGTCTTGCACCTCAGTATGCCTGTCCGGGAGACTAATACCGAATCAGGTCATATTCACCGCGAATGCAATGAGGTTTTGATGTTTCAACTATCATACCTCAAGCATTCTAAAGAATTAGCCCATTATGCTGCACCTCCGATACTATTGGCCTCAACCATACGCTGGACAGCCATCTCAAACTCACGAACGCTTGTCGGGTTCGGCAACTGATCCATCGGTTTGGTTGTCTTGTTGTTGTGTGAATAGACCGCAAGCACTTTCTTCCCAATAGGATCATTCTCAGCTTTGAGGGCAACTGGGGTCTTGAACTTGTTAGTCATCACTCCACTAACAGGAACAAACTCAATATCAGTACGTTCCTTGTTCTGAGTAGCCTTAGTAGTACCAGGAGGCATAACCTTTTCATTCGGGTCAACAGGTTTTGGTTCTTCCTTGAAGACCTTATCCCAAAAATCAACAAGGGCAACTTTGGTTTCTTCATCAAACCGATTCAAACACAAAGTCACTGATTTCTTCTTGTTCTTGAAGATAGAGTAAGCTTTAACAATGTGAATCAAGCGACGAGTGCTGATAATTTCACCAACTGCGCCCTCGGCATAACTCTTACGAACCAACTGCGCCCAATTGATCAAACTCCACAAAAACATTTTGTGGGTAGCAAGTTCAATACCCAATTCCTCGAAGTTCTTCTCGAGAATTTTGGTCTCTGTTTGTTCGTTTGGATATTCCTGTTCAACCGTAATCGCGAAACGCTCCAGGAACGCTTCATTCAATGTGTTGGTACCGATGAAACGGCCATCAGCGTTGCCCTGGCCCTTGGTGTTAGCTGTTGCGAAAATGTTGAACCCTTCCTTGGGATGTACAATCTCACCGGTCTTCTTGTTGAGGACTGGCTTGCCTTCGAGAACCGGTTGCAAGCAGAGCAGGCGTTCACTGCCCAAGTCGGTCTCGTCTAACAGCAGGATTGCACCACGCTTCATTGCAGTAATAACCGGGCCTTCTTGATAGAAGGTGTTACCATCCACGAGGATGTTGGAACCCATCAGATCCAGCTCGTGGGTATCCTTCGTGATGTTTACTCGTATCAATTCACGAACTGCTTTTGCGCAAGCCTGAATGATCATCTCAGTCTTGCCATTTCCAGAAAGACCAGTGACATATACAGGATAAAAAATCTTGGAGTTGATAATGGAATAGCAGTCGTTAAAGAAACCAAATGGTATGTATGTGCTACTCTTTTCTGGCACAAAACTTTTTACCATTTCCTCGAAAACAGCCTTTGATACAGCCTGTTTATCAACCTTGACAGGCGCTTCACCCTGACCACGCACGCGGTATTTGCCCCAACCTGCGCTGCGCTTCTTGTCCATCGTGAGAAAATAGGGATACGGCAGGTTTTTGAGTGAATTGTACTCTGATACCTGCTTGGCTGTAATAACGTCTGAGTTGAAGTGACTTGCAATACCATTGCAGTACTCTTCTTGTCTCTCTGGCGTATAAAACGTCTCTTTGGCCACGGTCCTAGTCTCCTGTTTATTTATCGATCAGGGGCTATATTCGTTGAATCAATGATTGAAGTAAAGTGGTAAATTACCAATTGAGTCAATTAGTTAGGATCTTGGCAAATTAAGACGAATGAATATAGAATAAGGAAACAACTTAACGAGTTGCTCGTAGAGGTGATCCAAAGTATGGAAATTAATGTCAAGACGTGGAGAACGCACAGAAGATTGTATCTGGGGTGATCCAATTGCTAACTGTACCAATTGCCAACCACCATTTTCAATGTGTCGATCAACATCAACTACCAGCACAGTCAAGTAGTCACGAGTTCCACGTGCCCGGATGAAATCTTCAGCCATGGCTTCCAAGTTTGTAATGATCACATCCTTGGTCATGTCATGAGAAGTTCCGCACTTTTTGCACCTGAATTGACCGATGCTGCCAGTGTATTGATGAAACTCAGTATCACCACAAATACATTTGATTGGTGGTTGAAACATACCGATCATGTTTAATCTCCTTTATTCCAACCCGTCAATGGTAGCAATATCTTGAGCAAACTGTTGCATTACCGCACGTTGAGCTTTCTTGGATACCATATTCTGGCTGAAAGCCTTTTCCAGATTTTCAGTGGAACCCTCAACTTTCTGTCCAGTGAATTTATCTTTGTAGCCCATGAATTCAGTGCTGATGTAGAAGTAGCGGTCAAACCCCATCATCGGTACAGCTACATAACCATATTTCTTTGATGTTTCTTCCGCTTCCTTACGTGCATTGCTATCTTTCAATTTTTTGGCCATGGATCTGACATGACTGGAATCACAAATGTAGTAACAAATGTGACGACAACCAGTGAGTTCCTTAACAAAAGATACCAAAGCAGATTGTACCTTAACGTTTTCGTCATACCTTGTGTTGGAGATATTATCCACATATTTGTGCTTACGGGTTACTGGGTCCGTGATCATGAGCTTGTTACCACTTTGACCTTGTGGTATCCCAATCTGAGAACCATTACCATCTGACAAATAGATCACGTTAGTGATATCAACCTTGGTGTCAGTTTTGAATTTCTCAATGATTTGACGGGAGCTAATGATACACTCACTCAATGGGGTACCATGTGTACCAAGTCCGCATGCGGATGTATCCTTTACTTTACTCATTAACCGACGAACTGGATGGATATCTTCAGACTTTCCGTCTTTACTGGGGATCCTCTGATCAGAGGTATGAAAACCAGCCAACATTGCAAGCATTTGAGCTGCACGCTTGCGCAATAGACCAGAAACACGGCTGGAAATCAGATGACGCAGATGGAAATAACCAGTGTTGCATTGTAGATCACGGATGCCGTGACTGAATAAGTCATTGTTTGTACCATAACCTTTGGTACTATAACCTTTGATGTTGACCTTTGCAGAGTATTCCAAGTTATCAGCAAACCCATATACATCATAAGGCATGTGAGCCTTGTCACAGAAAGATGTAAGCGTTAGAATTTGTTCTATTGCATGATACATGAAATTACCATTCATGGAACTTGACATATCCAGAAACATCACCATACCATGACTTTTACCCTTCAATGTCTCAGTGCTCTGCAAAAAGATGTCATTCCGAAAGCGATATTCTGACAACAATTCAGAATCCAGCTCTCCGGTGCGAGTGATCTTGGCATGCATATATTGACGAGCGTTCTTGCGCATCTCAAATTCTTTCAGTAGGTGCATCACAGAAGCTTTGTTTTTGACCGTGAAAAATTTGAGAATTTCCACAGAAGCTGTTTTAGTTTCAATGCTGGCCTGACGCTCGTAGAACTCCACAACTGTTTTCACGTCATATATGACCTTCCCCAAATCTGCCTTGGGAAAGGTTGCATTGATCAACTGATCGAAATTATTAGTGTTGACCAATTGATTTTCGTTGTGACGAAAGCTCTGGTCAGTTACTGACTGTGGGCTAGTCGGAGGGGTCTTTTCCTTGTTGATACCACCTAATGGACCAACCTGCTTGCCTTTTTTGTCCTTTTCATCCTTCTTTTCCCCATTATTGCTAGTCTTTCCTTCCCCTTGAGCTGATTTGTCGCTCTTTTCTGATTTGTCACCTTGACCACCATCAGAACCTTTACCATCTTGGGAATCATCTTTACCACTGGGGTCGGAATCAGAAGCGTTCTCCTGATCTTGATTGTCCTGATCTTTCTGCTTACCAGAACCTTGATCAGACTTACCAGGTTTGTCAAACTTCTGTTGACCTTTACCTTTAAGGTTCTTCAACTGGCTCAAGTTGTTGATCTTCGGCTGTTCTTGATCATATTTGTAGATCGCACGAGCAACCGTAACAACATCATCCCAAGTTTCAGCATTTTCCAACTGTTGAACGTAAGCTTGCTCTTCTTGATTGAACTGAACTGGATAATGAGAACCAACTTTGAAAAAGAGGTTGATGCGATCGATCAAATTCAGATTGGAAGCATCTACACCCTTGACTCCAAAAAAGTCGCGATCCATCAGTTCAGAATAAGCTTGAGCGAAACTAGAGCGCAAACCATTGAATTTGCGCTTAATTTTCTTCTCTATCCTGGCATCCTCACAAACATTCAGGAAGCCTTTGAAATTTACATCATAGCATGAATCCTCATGCTCGTGATTCTGATTGCACTTTACTATCTCCTTGTGCCAACCCTCCATGGGAGTGTACAAGGCATGACCAACCTCATGACCCATAAGAAGGTCGTATAGGCTGCTGGTCATGTCCTTGAAAATGGGGCAGTGAAGTACACGATCACGCAGGTCGAAATACGCAGTCTCGATAGGCTCATGAATCACTGTCAGGTTCTCTGAAGCGAGGAGCTTGGCGAGGAGTGCCTTGGTAACCGTCAGGTCAATTTTGCGACCGTTGGCGTGGGGTAAGGTGGTCAAGCTAGTCTCCTATCGACTTATGGATAGAAGTTTACCTCCTCAAGAAGAAGAGGTAAAGCCCTAAATTTTATTGAGAATCAGTGACTTACGTTGAGCTGAAAGTCAATATAGTGTTACCATCAACTTGACGTGCTTTTTGGTCTAAAATCAATTGTTGATTGATAGTTGGTGATGGTTTAGCCTTCTCAACTGCTGCCTCATGAACTAATGCTCGTTGCTTCCTTTCAGAATCCTCACGAACATGTTTCATTTTTCTCAGATTGCTCTTGACTTTTTCCTTTGCTCTACCAAGATCAATGGATTTAACAAGCTCGGTGTATTTGACACCTTGCAAATGATCAAATTCATGCAAGAAAATTCTGGCAGTCAGACCATCGTATGCAACTTTCTTTGTCATACCTTTGAGATCTTCATACTCAACTTCAATGTGAGTTGCTCGTTTAACCTTGAGATATAATCCTGGAAATGATAAACATCCTTCCTGAGATTTTTCTTCTCCTGAAGTTTTGATAATTCTTGGATTTACAATAACTTCCATGAAATTAGGTCCAGTACCCATTACAAATAGATTGTATGGTAATCCACACTGATTGGCAGCAAGACCCACTCCTCCGTTGCGGAGCATTGTCTGGATCATAGACATGGCAATGTAATATAATGGTCCAGGTGGATTGGAGAAATCCCAATTTACAGCCTTCTGTTTGAGGATAGGGTTATATCCATCCACTACCTTGAAAATCTCAAATTCAACTGGTCCTTCGGGTCCCTTTGCTGTGATTCTTCTTTGACTCGGTACGAATACCAATGACTTGTCAGATGCCACATTGAGTTCTTTGTTAGGAAGACCACCAACAATTTCTGGTGCTTGAAACACTTCATTCATGCTATTACTGCCTCTGAAAATAAACCAGACATTTTGAATTTGAGTACATTGTCGAACTTATCAGCCAACATATCACCACGATGACTGATGACGAAATTGTTTGTACCATTACCAAAGGTGTTCAACAACTTCATGAATTCTTCCATACCATCATCATCCAATGAACCGTCCAAAATCTCATCAAGGATTAAGAGGTTGGTGTTAACACTGTTTTTAAGTTTGGCGACAGCTCTCCAAGTGAAAAGCAAACTGAGATCGATTCTTCGTTTTTGTCCTTCACTGAATGACTCATAGCTGAATTTGTCTCGATGACGGGACTTGATGGTCTCATTGAATTCTCCATCAAGATGGAAGTCAGCGAAGAAGTCCAGTTCGGACAAGTATTTATTGGCAAGTTTGTTGATAACAGGAAGATATTGTTTAACAATTTTGGCTTTAATGCCTTCGTCCCGAAGTAGAACCACAGCGGCATCGAGATAAGTCTTCGTTTCCAATGCTTCATTTCGTTCATTTATTATCTTCTTTAGTTCCGTTTCCAGGTCCTGTTTTGCCTTGAGAAGATCGTCAGTAATTGTGGTCTTTGCAGCATCTTTTAGCTCCTGAATCTTGGCAGCAATCCCATCGACACTATGTTGCTTCTCAGAAATGCGAGTTTGTATTTCTCGCAATTCAAGTTGACGTTTGTTTATCTTAGCTTGAATATCCTTAAGAACATTGATCTGAGTCTCTACTTGGTGTTGTTTGGTGAAGAGTTGACCCAACCCCTGACGGAGTGTCACAAGTTCATTATCATTATGGTCACAGACAGCCTTCTTATTACTTAATGGTTGATGACACTTTGGACAGTCATTGTGAGTTTCAAAGAATTTGTTCTCGGTCTCCAATCCATTGATCTTTGCTTCTATTTTGGTTCTGAATGATTCGAGTTTCCTTGCATTTTCTCTGATGATAGTCTCACCATTTATCTTTCCCAACAAAGTGTTAATATCAAGTTGAATATCATGTGCAGATTTCTTCAATACCGAGATTTCAACCTTTATACTGTCATGAGAAACTTGTCTTTCGTCGATAATCTTTTGATGGTCTTTCTTTTTGTCATTGATGAACTTTTCCTGAAGAGCAATTTTGTCCACCAATCCTTCAATTTTTGACTTGGAACTTTTGATGATGTCATTGTTGTCTTTTACCTTCTTCTTGACTATAATGTTCATGGAGCTGAACACCTCGATGTCCAGCAAATTCTCGATGATAGCTCTACGGTCTTGTGGCCCAAGCCTCATAAATGGTGTGAAGGAATTTGATCCTATCACTACGACCTGAGTGAATGACTTCATATTGAAACCAAGAATATTTTTCTCTAGGTTCTTCTGATAATCTCTTAGTGAAGCATCTTGATTCAGTAAAATTCCATTTTCGTAAACCTCAAATGTTTGAGGTCTCATACCACGAATGACTTTGTACTTTTTATTGCCTATACTGAACTCAAGTTCAACCCTGGTGTTTGCTAGGTTGATACTGTTGATCAACAACTCGAGATTGATTTTCCTGAATGGGCTGCCAAATAGAGCATAACAAATAGCATCGATAATTGTGCTTTTACCATGACCATTCTTACCAATAATCAAGGTTGTGGAACTTTTATTGAGCCAGATTTCTGTCCAACTATTACCTGTAGACAACAGATTTTTCCATCTTATTACTTCAAACAAAATCATGCTATATCCTGTGAATACACAGACTCTTTATACACGTCACCCATTAAACGCTTGAGTTTATCCTTGTTCAGATCGGTCTCCACTCCATCTATGCATTTGTGAATGATGGTCACCGTATCTTCTGACTGATCAACATCCACTTCGACTTCCTCTTCAATGAAATTTTCCACGATGTTGACATCCAGTGGATTAATTTTGTAGAGTTCCCCGATGAATGCATCAAACAACACAGGGCTCTTCTTTTCCTCAACAACAACTTTCAGGTACATGTTACTGTATGAACTATAATCCTTTCCAGTGATACTTTCCAATGTTTCCTTGGTATCATCGTAGATTACAATTTCATGCATCTTAAATGGGTTGGGGATGAATGTCAAAGACCGGGTTTCTGTATCAAATACATGAAACCCACGTTCCTGATCATAATCAGACCAAGTGTGCTCCATCGGTGCACCGACGTAATAGATGTGACCATCTGTTGACTTTTGATGAAAATGTCCTGACATCACCATATCATACATCTTCAAATCTTCACGTGACATACCATCATCACAAACATTGTCTTTATCCATCTGAAATCCTTGAATCTCAAAATGACCAAAACAAATTTGTGATTTGGTATGTTTGATAAACTGACTGACTTGTTCACTGTTTTCTTTACAAATCCAAGGAATAAAATCTAGTGGTATTCCATCAAAATCCGATGTGGTTGGATTTTTCAAAACAACTACAGAACCTTGTATGATATATTCATTGAGTAATAATTCTATGGAATTAACCATCAGTGTGTTTTTGAAGAAGATATCATGGTTACCAGGAAATGTTGTGAGTTTTATCCCTGATTTCTTGAATTCATCAAAAAAATATGTACGACTCAAGTATAAACTTTGATAATTGATGAACTTACGTCGGTCAAAAAGATCTCCAACTTGAATGACATCCTTGATATTTTCTTGTTTCAAGTATGGAAAAAATATTTCTTGATAAAATCGACGTGCATAACTATGGAAAGCCATGCTGTCATTTCGAACCCCAAAATGTGTATCCCCTAATATGGCAATTTTCATAGTTCAACAATATAAGTATAGATACCAGCATCCTCAAGCCGTTGAGCGAGAACGGATGTCATTGTCCCTTTTCTGTTGAATTCAATAAATATATCCAATCCATCCTTCATTATTTCATGGAAAGCAAACCTAGATGGATTATCATAGGTTTCATATTCATATTGATGTTCTTCAATCCATTCTATTGCTGCAGAATTACCCAGTATTCCTGCAATAACAAACTTGATTTCTTCATGTCTGTAATGACCAAACATCTTATGAAGAATATCACGAACTTCTACAGGTGTTAGACCGTTTGATCTGTAAAGACAAACTTTAAGAGGTTGAAAAGGTATTGATTGGGAAATTGGTATATCCATGTTTCCCAATTCCTTTAATATCTTTAATTCACCTGGTGACCAACTACTTGGCACTGTATTAGACACCATCAGGTCCCAAATTTTCATTTTCTGTCAACCTTTCTAGACCTTTCTTTGGTTTGTTTTCTTTGGCTTTCGCTTTGGCCAAATTATTCTCAAATTTGTCAATGAATTCATTGATGTTATCATACAATTGTTCTGATGGAATTGATGGTCCATCTTCACCTTCTTCACCACCAAATTCTTCCATAATTCCTGATTGTTGAGCAATCTTGTATTTGGTGTAAAGCTCTCTTTTCTCAAGGAAAATTCTTCTACCAAATGCATAAATGCAATACTGCGTGAAATATCCGAATGGATTTTTCTCTGGGCGATTTAGATCAAAGTTGTCGAAGTATCTGATACAATTCTCAACTGCATCTGCAACCATGATATCACGGAACGTGTAACCACTGTAACATGGTTTTTTGGAAGTATTTTCAGCAATAAGAAGGAGACGCATGGCTATTTTATCAGGAATCTTTGGCTTTGGTTTTCCATTAGCCGCAGCCTTCTTACATTTTTCTTTGTAGTCAACTATCTCCTGATAGAACTCCATCTTATCAATATAATTGACGGTTGTTTGCTTTTGCTTACTCAAGATGGTTTCTTACCACTGGTGATTTCTTGATCTAATTGCTCAAGCAGTTCTGACAAATTATTTGCTGGCAATTTCTTTTGTTCTTCTGATTTCTCTTCTTCTTTTGGTGGTTCTGGATTGTATGCCTTTTCAGTATACTTGGTCAATAGATCAGCAACTTTTGCTATCAATGAACAGGTAAACAAGACATGATCTTTCTTAATTGTGATATCTCGATCATCACTGCTCGCGATTGGAAGAAATGGAAACATCACTAATCCATAATCACGATTCAACACAACTTGGAGAGGAAGCTTGAGTCTGATGACTGTTTTATCACCTTCAACATTTTCAACATTGCTCACGACGCTTTCACCACTTACCAGCCTTAGATAACGATATTCACTCATGATTTACTCCCAAGATTTACATTATACACTTTTACTTTGAATTGCTCCCTGTGATAGAGCTTTTGACGTTCCACGTAATGAAGCAATGTGATATTAATTTCGTCACCAATCCTTAAATCATCAGCGATGTCGTACAAGGTGGCAAATTCCTTAGATTCATCAAGACGAAGTCCACGACCAATTGATTGAAGGACTCTGATTTTGGATTTACTTGGACTTGCAAAAATTATACTGTGAATTTTCTTAATAGAAATTCCTTCTTGACATGTACCAAATGATGCAATGATGATTGCATCATTTTCAGTTTCGACAATCTTTCTGATGTATTCTCTTTGCTCAACTTCTGTTTCACCACAAATCAAATACACACTTCTGTTACCAGCTGCTTGTTTAATCAATTCATACAAAACCTTACCATGTTTTTCTACAAATTGAAACAGAATCATCGTGTTACCTTTCAATGATAAAGAAAGGTTTTTGATGAAATTGTTGCGGTATTTATGGGTGACGAGGAAATCCAATTCCTTGTGATAATCCATTTTACTGACAGCATAACATTCAGTTTGTGGATATCTGAGCACTAAACATTTAACTAACAGATCACTAACAATTTTCTTGTCCATCAACTCTTTATTGGTAGCGATCTTTGCAATTGGTCCGAAATTTCCTTCTAGCACCAAACGGTGAACTTCACCATCTTGTACTGTTCCTGTCATACCAATTCTGTAATCAGCATTGGTCATTTGGGTCATGAGTCCAGTCAATGATTTACCTGTAAATTTATGTGCTTCATCTCCAACAACCCATTCAAATTGTCTATACCAATCAGGATCTTCCATCTCATAAATGGATTGCCAAGTTGATAGATAAATCTGTTTGACACTAAATTTGTCAAGTCCACCATATATTTTGTGAACATAGGTGCTGGTATTCCAACCATTGAATGAACTGTAATCTTGAAAATCACTGTACATCTGTTCAACCAATCCAATAGTTGGTACAATGATTAATCCTCTCTTTTCTTTTTCGATCAAATATCGAGAAATAGTGTAACAAATCAATGATTTGCCACTTGATGTGGAACTTTCTAAGATGGTTCTCTTATACCTCAGAGCCTTTGTTATAGCAAGGACCTGATGATCATAGGGTGTAATGGATATACCCTTGGTTGTGATGTTTAAACCTTTCGTGTAGTTCCGAGCATCCTCTATGGAAAAGTTTTGGGCCAGATATTGATATCCTTGGATGGTATGATTCCGTTCCTTAGCAAATATACAGAGGTGTCTGAACAATCCTGCTGGGAGAGTTTTAGATCGTTTCTGGAAGAGACGAATATAACCATTCCACTTGTATTTTCTGTACTGTGGAGTGAACTTGTAATTTGGGTCTCTGAAACTGTAGAATTCCCAAAGTTCTTGTTCGATCGCTTGCTCAGTATGAATCTTTAATTGTGATTCATTGATTTTCTCGACGTAGATGACACTCATCGATCAATGAATGTCTGGTACATTTGACCAACAGCTTTCCAAAATTGAATTGCAGCTTCATCTGGTGTTCCTTCAAGTTTGACAGATCCATCAATCAAACTGATATGAACAACCGGAGAACCTTCTGGATTACAAATGGTTAATTTGTTCTTTGTCATCATCAATGTTGCACGGCTGTTGTTATTGAAAACTTGAAATGTATAATTCTCAGGTGGCTTGATCAATATCGATTCACTGTTAAAATCTCCACCTTGTATACCAGCCCTACGTTCAAAATTCTCGATCTCATTCAAAAATTTGAGATCATTATCTTCAATTCCACTCATATATCACCTCATTGACCTTGAATGAACCTTTCCCAATCCATATAGGATCTCAATTGCCAAGTCCTGTTATTTATTTCTTTCAAGATACTTTCACAAAGTTTCACCATCTCATCATGTGCAATCTTTTTGGCTTGCTTTTTCAAAATATTTGGATCACTATCCACATAATCCTTGATTTCACCTTTCAACATGAATTTGAATGGTTTCAATCCAAGTTTCTCGAGTTTTTCTTGATCCATACGACCATTATAATAATCGTATTTCTCGCGTCTCATTGTCACCAAGTCTTGTTCAGTTTTCTTAGACAACAAAGAATGTTTGCTCATGATCCTGACATACTTAGCGTGCAACCTTGGCACCTTTAAGAGTTCTTCGCCAGGTTCTGTTGGATTCATTATTGAATCCTGTTCCCAGGTATTCAACAACTCATCAATTGGATTCTTTTCTGGTTCTGATATTTCACTCATACCAAAATATTAGGCTAAAAATCAATAAGAATCAATGTTATGATGTGGCTTGGAATGTGTAATATGAATATCTGAAGCTCACATCACCTGTCAAAATTACATCTGCTGATTCCGTATAAGACATTCTAATAGCAGAAAGTGTAAAAGGGTAACAATCAATAAAACTGAATTGTAAGCCAACATTGTTCTTGGCCGTGAATAAATTCAGGATAGCATCACTGTATGGTGGGCGAACTCCATAAGTTGGAACACCCTTTCTGATGGAATTGATTGCCAAATTCTTGTATTGGTCTGTTGTTTCTGCTGCACCCAATCCAGTCATCCATTGATAGATATCAAACCAAGCAGAAAATTTCTCATCAATCAAGAAACTGAATGTCAATGGATCCCAATTTGTCTTGGTTCCAGGCACCCAAAGATCCTGAACAGGGGTTTGTTGTTTTGCTTCAGTGATACTGAAACCTGGAACAGAAACTGATTGAATGTAAAATATGGTGTTGCTTACACGAGGGAAAGAAATTTGCCACTTTGTTGGCTGTTGAAGCGATTGACCAAGTTGTGGAATATCATTTGACATAGTTTACTTCTCCATACACATGAAGTATATTTATGGATTCAGATGAATATAAGGATTATCATGAAAATTATAGAACCTGGTTCCTTACCAGAAGAAAAGGTACATAGGTTACGGTGTAATAATTGTAAATGTTTGTTTGAATTCAAACAATCTGAAGGTACAATTGGTAGTGAAAGAAACGAAAGTTATGTAATGATTCATTGTCCAATATGCAAAAATGAGGTGTATCATTATATTTGATTCCCAAAAACGACAAGACCTCCTTTCGGAGGTCTCGCCTGGTCCATTCTTGGACTCTTTTTGTTTGTAATCTTAAGATTACTTCAAACCAGCAACGATGAACTTTCTGTAATACAAGTTGCTGTTTGCGGTCAATGCACCACTGCCCTGAGTGTAACCCTGAGCGAATGGGTTTGCCACCAAACCATAACGGGTCTTGAACCCAATCTTTGGCTGGTAGGTGTTTGGATCGATCGCACGAACCATCTGCAATGGGACGTATGGGCAGTAGAACAAACCAGCGTCATAAGCGTTGGAACCACGATATCCGACAACGACGTAATCAGCGCCGGAGACAGAGTATGGATCAACGTAGACCTTGATCTTACCATTCAACACACCCAAGAAGGTTCCCTTCTCGTAATCATCTGGGGTTGTAACACCACCAGTCACTTGGCTGAGTTTGCTTTCATAATCAAGCAAACCAGACATTGCCAATGCAGAACCGACGTCAGTTGAGCAAATTACAAGGTTTCCCTTACCACGACGAGTATCCTTCATGATCTTGTTGGCTTCACGTTCGATCTGGAAGACGAGACCCTTGTAGATTTCAATCTGCCAACGACCGTAGGAGTCACCACCGAAGATACCACCAGAGACACCAGAAACTGGAGTCATGTTGTACACACCTGCTACGTTGCTGGTCTGAGCACCAACTGTTGCAGTGATGTAAATGGTACGAACAACTTCACGGTTGATTTCTGCAAGCAATTCAGTTGACAAAATGTTTGCCAACTCAGTTTCTGCATCCAATCCGTGAATTGCCTTCAAGTCCTGTGCCAATTCCAAGGTGTATCCAGCCTGCAAGCCACGACCGTTAGCGGTAACAGTGACCTTTTCAATGCTGAAGCCCATGGTGTTCATGGTTGTACCGCCACCCAAATCTTCTAGGTTTGCGGTTGGGAAACCACCACCAGAACCATAAGAGGTGTTAGAACCACCAGGGTTGAGGTTGGTGTTTGCGAATGGAGTCACAAAAGTCAAACTGGTGTTACCACCAAAGTTGTTAGCTTCCTGGTAGAGAGCTTCGTTTTGTGCAGTTGAGTTTACAGTTGCGGAACCATAAACGGAACGCATTGCGAAAATCAATCCAGTTGGACCAGTCATTGGCTGAACGCCGCAAACATCATATCCCATAAGAACTGGCATGTTACGACGGATCAAGCTGATCAAGATTGGGTCAAAACCAGCCACTGGACCAGTTGCTGAAGCGGAACCGCTATAACCACCAGTACCTGCGAAGTTGGTTGGAAGGGTTTCAGTCAAGAGAGCCTTTTGAGCCTCAAAACCGATATAGTTTGCACCTTCAAGGCGAACCTGTTCGGAAACAGCTTCAGTGGTATTTTCCAACAGCACTGCAGTATGCAAACGACGGCGTGAATCCCCAATACGTGGCATGCTCTCGTGGTCGAGAACTGGACCCCACTTCTGGAGAAGTGCTTGTGTATCTACTTGTCTCATCATAGTCTCCCGGACATTTTGTCAGAGGTTGTTATCGTTTAAACAGTTGCCAGTTTATTTTTGATTGATTGGCAATCTGCTCATTGCTGCTACAAGGTTTGCCATTGGACCGGAGATTTCTTTTGTCTCAACTGGTGTTGGACTTGAACCTTCTGCCAATGCAACCTGGCTTGTCACAGCCCTGTTGTTCACCTGTTTTGAGAAATACTGTTCGCGGATAACGTCCAGCTTCCCCTTATATTCACCTTCTGTGGTGAATTCAACACCCTCTGCGAGCGTCTTGAACTTCTCAGTTTGAGTAGCGGTGAGTCCCTCACAAACTGAGGCGATCAAATTGGTTTTCTTACCTTCGTTGATAGCCTTTGTCAGTTCAACATTGGTATTTAGGGTCTCGTTAATTTGAGATTGGAGCTGTTCAACCTTTGCAGTCAGAGATTCAACAACATCAACCTTTTCTTCTGGAATATCAAGATTATGTTCCAAAAACAAATTACGGAGACCATCAATGAATTCTTCGCTGATTTCTGTACGGAGACCAGATTCAATTGCGACTTCGTTCTTACCCATCCACTGCTCAACCATATGGTCAAGGTATGCATCAACTCGGCCTTCGATTTCCTCACGGATTTCTTCAACTGCTTCTTCTGATGCTTGGATGATATCTTCTTCGAGCTTTTCTGCAACCATAATTGCACGTGCAATAACAGCAGTTTCAAAAATGGTCTTTGCATTTGAACGGAAACTTTCTGACTGCAAAAGTTCACTACCAGCAAACATTGCGTTGATGTCTTCATCAACTGACAAAGTTCTCATGGTTTCGCGAATAGCATTAACACGTTCTTGACGTACAGCTTCAATTTCTTCAGCAGTTGGTTCCATATCTTCAGAATACAATGTATCAGCTGCTTCTGATCCCTTTGTTGGAGCACATCCACCAGAGGTTGCCATTGGTGGTTCTACCTCTTCTTCCCCACCTTCAGCAGTTCCCTTTGCACCACCTTCTGGACCATGATGGATGCCTTCAGCACCAACAACTGGTCCCTTTGGAGCAGTAGCTTGTGGACGGTGTGCAGCAGTCACCTTACCAACATCATTACCTTGTGGTTCCCTGGTTGTTGCTCCACCAAGATCAACCTTGTTTTGCAAAGTATCACCAGCCGCTGGTGTAACAGAGTGCATTGGCTCTTGACCTTGCTTTGCTGAAGACTGTAAAACATCGATTGCTGCTTCAGCGAGTGTTCTTCTTTTGGTTGTCATGTACTCAAACTCCGATAGGATTGAATTATTTAGTGTTACTCAAATTCAGGTTATAATTAAAGCAATTTGATGAATTTCTGAAATGACTTCAATGTCATTTCTTCAAGATGCTTACGATTTGTTGTCTTTACTTCTTTATGAAGTTGAGCAATATTAGCTTCTTGAATAAGGCCATTGTTCCAGACCCATTCTTTACCTTCCATCAATCCACGAACATAAGCATCTGGTGCAGATGGATCTGCAACAACATCAGCAGCAGTCGCGAGATGGAAATCATCTTGAACCATGTTCACACCTTCGACCATCTTGATAGAACCAACACCACGAGAGGAAACACCAAGTCTTCCACCATCTTCAATGAGAGAACGGACAATGTTTCCGTGAGGCGTGTTTTGAACCATTGCCTTACCAACCCAATCATTGCCTTCATTTTTAAGACTAACAATGCGCATCGCAGTACGATCAAGATTAATGCTTGGGGTGTCTGGATGTCCCAATTCACCCCAAGCACATTTCCCTTCGACCTTTTCCCTCAAATAACGCGCAACTTCACGTTCAATGATGCTTTTTGGATAGATACGGCCATTACGATTCTTTCGCTCTGATTGAAGATATACACCTTCAATATACAAATGCTTCTTACTATCTGATTCTTCAGTCAGATATTTGTATTCATCAATTTGTTCAATAAGGAGCTTCATGTTGTTTCTAGTCAGAATTACAGTTTCTTTTCAACGCTGGTTACTACAGCAGACACAGCATTTGCTGCGGCACTGGTAGCAACATTCTTGACTTCAGTTGCAACTGTAGCTGCTACAACTGTTTCTTTCTTCTGAAACCATCCCCACTGCTTTGTAACAAACTTACCTACAGCTGGTACAGCAACGGTGACAACAGCACCCACAACAGCTCCAATCAATCCCTTGACACCAAGGAATGTTACTGCTGATACAATAGTTGATAATCCAAACATTTTAATCTCCTGTGGCTGGTTGTATTTTCACCAGTTCGTAATTATTTAGGGGAATCAAAGGCCCATGGAATGACGTTTTCTCATACTTCTTGCCCTTTTCATCGCTATCCTTGCTCTTTTTGCACGGATCTTAAATTTGGCCTTTCTGGCTCCTCTCCTTCTGTGCAATCTTTCTGTTGCACTCATACGAGTCAATTTGCCATGGTTCAAACGAAACCCCTTGACGTTTGAAACACGAACATTACGTTGGACCTTACCGCCTCTAATCCTTATTCTAACTCTCTTGATTCTTGGTCCTGTTTCTGTGAGAAACTCTAAAAAGCTTCCCATATCAATCATTAAGGACCATGCCAAGGAGAATCAAAAGCCAAACCAACATTGGCAAATGCTCCATTGAAATCATTCTTCCTCAATGCAACAGTAATGGTGAAACTATCATTTGCATCGAGTGCAGTTGTAAACAAATTGAGGTCACCAAACCCATTGGTATTGGATGCATTCGCATTTGCTGTACCTGGATTGGTGATATATACTGCTTGATCTCCTGATTCACGCTTACCAAATGTTGCAATAGTAACATTGCCTGCTGGATTGTTAAATTCAAGAGAAACGAATCCATTAGCCAATCCCATATTGTATTGAATACCAACAACATCCAAAAAGCATGGTTTATTAGAATTAGCAAATTTCACATTGTTTGCTGACAAGATCTTGGTATTTGATGCACCTGCAGAAGAAGTGTATTGACCTGTAATCTTTAATATTGCTGTGTAATCGCGATCCCAAGTGAGAGTAGCGACTGGTGCGTTGAATGTTGACATTACTTTGCCTCTGTGTTCTTCTTGGTTAGTTCATCAGCGAACCTAGCAACCCTCACCAGACCCTCTGGAGAACCATTGATCAATTCACTCAATTTTGCTCTGTTTTGACTATTAACTTTGTGGTACAATTGATGAACAGTGCGAGCAGTATTCGGATGAACCCTTGCACTAGCACCATTGTGAAAAGTCACATGATCTTCCTGACCAGTTCTTAAAATTGTATTTATGCGGTGCAGAGGAGACTCCTGAACGAGCTCTTCATGAATCTCACCTTTTCTAACTTTGTGGTTATATGTACCGACATGATTTCCATTCAAATATCCAGAAGTCTTATTTCCTGCATCATGGATCTTAAATTGTACTTCTCCTTTCCTTTCCATTTGTTCATGCCAATCAGCAAAGTTGTTGATTTTACGAATTGGACGTGAATACTTTTCTTGTAATGATTCACCAAGAAGATCATGTTCTAGACTTGAACCTCTAACCAATGCTACAAAATCATCGTGAACATCACAAAGGACATCATCTGGCATATCTGACCAATCACCATACTCTTCAAGTTCTGATTTCAACCAATTATGAAGAGATTTCTGAAGCTCAGTTGGTTGTGGTACAATCAATGATTGATATGCATATTGTAAGCAAGTAATTTTCTTTGTTCTATCATCACAATCATCTTTTGTTTCCTCTTGAATTGGTTTGTGGACTTTCTTTAGATGCCTATCCAATTCTTTTGATGTGTAACCAAACTTTGATCCTTGTTTTCCAGGAGAACCAGGTGGTTTATCCGTTGGTTTGAAGTAATTCCAAGATGAACCATAAATTACCACTTTATGTGGTTTTGTCAAAGTGGTTTGAGAAGTCGTGTGCATTACAGCATGATGACCACTGGAGTCTGCCATTGCAGACCTCGTTGTGCCATGATGTGTCATTGATACTTTACTGTTATGATCAATCTTATCATACACATCATAACCATTATGCTTACGATCGCTTTTTGTGTATCCATGACGAGTTAAGACATCATGAAATGATTCTTCATTCTCCACCAATGATTCCTCTTTTATAGGAAGAGCATTGGTTGGTTTCAATGATCCAGTAACAGAGTCATATGGTACAGCCAATTGAATATTCAATTGTGGATTGCTGAACAATGCTACACGTTCACCATTAGGAAAGTTTCGAATTCCTTGACGACGTAACTGAAGCAACATTGGTGGATCTTTTGCTTCATTGACATTTTGTTCTGCTAAAAATTTCTTGAAAGACATTATGGCTTTTTCCATTCAGTTTCATGTCTAATCAAACCATGTTTCTTTGCTGTGAGAGAAGCTTCAACTTTAGCATCTGTTGGTCTCAAACTACCTTTGATTTTCCTTGATTGACCTTCATGATTCTCACCCCACACTTCATGAGCTCTACCATTGAAATGAATCCAAATTCTATGATATTTGTGAGCTTCAACAATGGTTTCTTCATTATGTTGACCATAATATGCTCCCAAAGCTCTTTTGATCCTCTGAGCCTTGCTGTCACCCTTGAACATTTTGTTCTTTGAGTGCACAAAATCATCAACAAATTCAGAAGATGATGCATTCTTGCTCAAGACTTCATTGACTGTTTCTTCTTTGACCAAGTCACCATTCACCAGTTTACCAACCTTTTGGCCCTGATGATAGACATGATGCGCAACGTGCTTACCTGGATTCAGTTTGACGATGTTTTGGTGCCATTCGTGAGCGGCAGAAATGGAAGAAAGATGCTTTGTTGCATCATGCATACCACTTTCTTTTCCGTCTTTGTTCAACCTGACCAAACGCACAGGCATTGCTTCATTGTGCTGATCTGCACGATGCTTCATGATATCACTGTGTGCGTGCTTCCAACCTTTGATCGCTTCACTCACTTGAATGTTGTGATTTTTGAGATGATCTATGACTTTTTTGTGGTCTTCATGACCAACAAGGTACCTAGGACCACCACCTGCTGACCAACCACCACCGCTTGTAACTTGTCTGACAAGTTTGTGAATATGTTGATGATCTTCATCTTCATGATGACCAGGTCTCTTGAGACCATGCACAGTTATCCCTGCATATTGAGTCATTGATTCACTTACAGGTGTATGGGAAGCAGATTTTTGTTCCAAGTGATGTGCATGAGAACGCATTAATTGATCCAAAGCATTACTCTTGGTAGAAAACTTCATATCTGAATGAGAACCTTCTTTTACCTTACCACCCCAGTTATATTTTTCACTATGATGACCATGATTCAATTGCAATCCCCAATGACGCACATCTTTTCTGGATGTTACAATTCTACTGCCTGGTTTCTTTGTGTCTTTATAAGCACTGTAAGAATGAACATGACCAATGTGTTCACCATTATGATACACATTGAATTGTTCAGCCTTCTGACCTGTTGATAATGTACCCTGGTGACCAGGAGTATGACTATTCAAATAATGTTCTTGATGAGCAGGTTTCACTTCATAGTGATGACCATGTGGAGAAATAATTGTTTCTTCCTTGATGTTGAGCTTTTCACCAGAGTTCTGCTTCATGTTCTCAATAGCTGAAGCCTTGACTCCTTCTTCCTTGGTGATCTTTGATACAGCCTTGGTGATACCCAAACGACGTCTGACAAACTTTTGCACGGATTTCTTCATAGAAGGACCCATTGCACCTCTGTGTTGTGCCATGTCAGCATTGTGGGTTGCATAATCGTCTGCAGCTTTATTGACATATGAGCCAAGGGTCTTCTTGCTCAATTCTGTGAGAGTTTCCTCTTTCAACATCAATGTATCATGTTCCCCAATTCCTCGACCAGAATTTTTGTTGAACACCATCGTTGATTTTTGTTTATGGTTATAAACATGAACATGTGTTTTTGTAACTTTTTCTACATTAAACTTACCATAATGGCCCATATCAACACCATGTTTATGTTGATGAACAGATACCACATCCCCTACTCCATGTTCATATGCTTCTTGGACATGTCCAAAGTTCTGAGCGAACACAGCCATTTTTGCAGCATGACCGCCAGCAGCTTTTCCTTTCTTAATGTCAGCCGCTGTGATTGGTTCATCTTCAGACTTACCAAGCCACTTATGAAATGCACCTTTCTTAATATGTCCAATGGTTTCTTGGACATCAAGGACAGCTTCTTTGATTATTGTTAGTTTGGACATTTGATAGTTTCTCAAAAAATTACTTGGTAAGCTTATCAGCTGCTTTTCCAATACCTCTCAACCTCTTTGATGCAAGTACTGCATGCTTACCAAATTGATTATGATCACCTTTATGATGACCGGTGATAGCTGTAACAGTGTGACCTTGAACACTTTGAGAAGCTTTTTTGACATATGAACCAAGAGTTTTCTTGCTCAATTCATCTATCTGTTCAACTTCCTCTTGAGTGAGAGGCGGGATTGCATCAAACAGATTTTGAGCAATCACAGCTTTACGAGCATCAAGTGCTAATCCAGCCTTCTCTCCCAAAATATGTTCAAGTTGCTGTTGAAAATCTGCTGCATTTTTGTCAGCTGCTAGGTCAACGAAACGATTCATATGTAAATCCTCTTGTGGGTCAACTATTTAGCAATTGATGATCTTGCTCATGAACCAACCTTCACGAGATTTACTGATCATGTCTTGTGTATTTTGCCTTTGAGTACCGGACCAAAGATGATCTGGATTACAACAACTTGGATTGTCACAATTATGACAAACAGATGGGTCTGGTATAGGACCAATGAATTCCATGTAAGCAACGCGATGAACTAATTGGTTTCCTTTACCATGATATGTTGTGAATCCATATCCCAGATTGTTTTTACATCTTTGCCAGATCCAACAACCTGTTTGCTCATCGATCTTCACATTATCCATGATCTTTTTCTTGTAATCGATCACCTTTGGTTTCAATAAACCAAGCTTTCTTTGGTGAGAAAGACTGTACTCAGTCTTTCCTTGATATGGTCCTCTTGGCGTGCCCATCACTTTTTCAAGAAAGCCTTAGTTTGATCATTTATTTTCTTTTGAGCTTGTCCTGCTGGAGTTGAATCCTCTACCTCTTGACCAGGTGATTTTGGTACAGCTGGTTGAGCTTGACCTGGTGCGCCTGGTTGTCCATCACCATCCATTGGAACAGGCGCACCAGGTGGGACAACAGGTGGGAATCCAGCCAATGGTGGATGTCCTTGAGTTTCTGCATCTTGAAATTCTTCTTCCATTTCCTTTTTCATATCATTAATTTCATCTTCATCCATGCGTAGGATGTTCTTCCAGACCCAACTCTTACTGAAGAAAATTCCCATGAATGGTTGAACAACTGTCAATGTGTTCATACGATTCATCAAGATCTCAGTTTCTTTCAACTCAGCAAAGTTGTTATCCTCTTGATATTGATAAAAACAATCTTGTTTGAATTGGTTCCATTCCTCGACTGTGCAAACACCTTTCAATGCCAATTGACGTTCCATCAATTGATCAAACAATGAAGAAAAACGTGAACGCATACGATGAATGAACTTTGTGTATTTCACCTCGTCGCGAGTTATGGTGCCAGGCTGACCAATATTAAATAACCCTGTTGGATTTTCAATACGGGATGCTGGAATACCAAGAGCCTTGTATAGCTTCTTTTCGAAATACAACACATCTTCCATTTGACCAAGGTTCTGACCTGCAGGTAGGGTCGTGATTTCACTGGATTTGCCTGTTGAATTACGTGGCATCCAATAATCTTCAATCATTGCCAAAAACTTACGTTGATCCTGAATCTCTCCTGTAGAAGCATCATATGACAACTTGTTACGATAGTTGGTCATAAGGCTCTTCATGTACTGTTCAGCCTTGGCTTTGTTCATTCCGCTCGTGTCTACATAGAACACACGACGTTCTGGAGCACGACTTACACGATATATAACTGTTGCATCTTCAACAAAACGAAGCTGATTCAGAGGGCGGATAGCCTTGTGAAGGTAGCTGAGGATGGTTGCTTTGATTGGATCATATACACCTGATGTGACCTGCACAACACTGTCTGCTGATAAGCGGATACCTGCAGCAACGGAAGTCTGAAACAGCGGGTTGCCACTGTTTGGATTAGTCATGAGAAGTTTATCATTATAGACGTAGAATTCTTCTACACCTGTAATGACTTCAACTCCTTGTGCATTCTTATCCTTGGTGACCTGACGAACTTTCTTGATCTTACGACTGTCAATGTATACAAGGGTTTGAATACCATCACGAGGGTTATCTTTGTCAATGATAACATTGTAATACAAACGACCATCAATGTACCATTTACGGAAGATCTCATCTCCAAAATTGTTGAAATCTAACAATTTCAAAACATTATTAAATTCTTCACGAATCAATGATTTAATCTTGTCTGGTTGCTTAAGGCGATCCATGTTGATTTTGATGATTTCACCAGAATCGGAATCATGAACGATAGCTTCATCAACAATATCATTGATAGCATTCTCCATTTCTGGTTGGAGTGCCATTTGACGATATTTGTGAATGAGATCTAATTCTGAACGATAAGAGGAATCAAGATCAACATAGATACCACTGACAGGAGCTTCAATGACGATAGCTCCATCATCATTTTGTGGCATAACTGGAGATTCAGGGACTTCATCACTGAATTTCTTGATATCGAAACCAAATATCTTCACTTATACAGCTCCTAATAATGAAGGGTGCCCAATATACTTAGGCACCCTTCTTAGTCATGCTCTCAATGACTTAAGCTGTCAAGTCGGAAAGAGTTGGGTCTCCATAGAACTGAACAGCAAAGGTTACTGCATATTCTTCGATGGTATCATTTGCACCCCAATCCAACTCAATTGGAGAAATATCCATTGGCCAGATACCAATAAACTGGTATTGCTTAATCAATTCACCAGTTTTTGCATACTGGTTGACAAGAGCATCAACACCATATCCACCATCTAACACAGTTGCATTTGGATCACGAATGTTTCCAGATGGATCATTGATACCATTGATCCACAATTCAACAGCGTTGCGAATATTGAAGTCTTCATCATTGATGATTTGAACTGTCCAATCCTGGTAGGTACGATTACCTGCGAGTTTGACTTCACGACCAAAGTAGAACAGAGGTGCAAGACCTACTGTTGAACCAGGCAATTGGGCTGCCTTCACTTGAAAAGTTGCTTTTTGTCCAGCAATACCTGCAAGAGAAACCCATTGTGGAAACTGAAGGGTGACGTCAAATAGATTTGGACGCGCACCATCCTGTTGTAATTGAGTTCTGAAACTTGTGACATCGAATGCCATGTGTTATAATCTCCTGGTCTTAGGCAACCTGACCAACGATGTAGTTGAAATTCACACCATTGTCTACAGCTATGAAGTTCAACTGAATGTAGTTGATTGACTGGGGTGGAATAATGTAGATATCACCCACGAATTGGTTGGCATTGACAACAGCTGGTGTGTTGTTGGTGCTATCGCAAACAACCTTGAACTTCTGGATGCCACGACGACCCTGAACCTGACGCAGGAATGGAGTCACGATGTTCACAAATTGAGCTTGTGTGAATGCATCGTTGAACTCAAAGAGCTCTGCGCGAGAAGCCTTACTGATGCTCTTCTCGAGGACAATAAACAACCTACGGACATTGACGCGACTGAAAACAGAAGCGTAATTAATGAAAGTCTTGTCACCATACAACATGGTACCTTCACCAGGGAATGTGACCACAGGATTAACACCATTCTGATAGAGACTATTACGATCTGCGAGACTTGGGTTGTAAGCCAACTTGATCGTGTTCAAAATCTGACCACGACGAAGGCCAGCAAATGACCACCATGGATCATTGGTATTATCTGTACGTGCAGCAAGACCTGCAATGTCACCATTCAATGGAACCCAACGATACACATTGTTGAATTGATCAAATTGATATTTCCAACCTGTATCCAAGAACGCGTAGGTTGAACGACTCAAACCATTAACATAGTTGTTAATTGCAGTTGCTGGGCTGCTTGGGTCTTGTGTATTTGCAAGTGGAGGTGATCCAAATACAACAATATCTTTACGTTGTTCACCAATTGCAATTGCACCATTGGTAACGGTCTGGCCACCATCGGCGCACATAAAGAGGCTGATATCGGCAGTTGTTGGATCGCTGAACAGAGCTTGTGATGCAACAACATTTGCTGCTGTCACAGTTCCATCCAAACCACCACTCAAAAATGCAACGTTTGCACGAGATTCAGCACCATTGGCCATATTGACGCCATTTGCTGCTGCAATTGTGATATTCCAACCAGCTGAAACATTTGCTGCTGGAATACCTGTGCTGAACACAAATTTGGAATTCTGATAGATGAATTCCTTGTAATAATTGCTAACACCAGTTGGACTTAAAGAGTCAACCAAACGACTTAGAGATGGCCAACGTTCCAAAACAGTATTTGCTTGACCTGTAATCAAACCGAGTGCATCAACAACAAGAACATGAACCTCATCACCGGTTACAGAGTTGTTAGTAACTTTTGCAACATATGGTGAAGTGTTTGGTGCGAATGCAAACTGATTTGCAAATGTGTACAATGGATCAGCAATATTTCCAGCAATTGTGCTCCAAGAAGAAGTATTTGAAAATGTGATGACTTCGAGACTGCTACCCAAGTGACCAGGGTAGCGTGCTGCCCAACTGTTGTTAGCTGTACCTGGATAAACGTTGTTGAAGTAATCGGTTTCGTTCATGATGATGGTGCCACCACCATTTGCGGTTGCATTCTTTGCACCAGAACCTAAGCAACGAACAACCTTCAGATCACTGCTATATTGGAGGAAATTCCAAGCAGTGAAGAATGAAGATGCACCATTTGAATCAGGGTCACCAAACTTGTTGTTAAGATCAACACCGGAAGTGATTTCTGTGATAATATTCACAGGACCCCAGTTAAATGTACCAACAATTGCGCCTGTTGAGACACTTACAGCTGGAATGCCACCTGTTGTGTCAATTTCACTTGTATATACGCCTGGTGAGGTTGGAAATGACATTCTTATAGTCTCCGAGCCAAATTATTATGAGAGCCATCGTGTTATTTAGGCTCTGTGGATTTAGTGATGGCCGGACAAATTTGAGATGAAAGCTTCAGCTACTTTCCATAATCCTGCAATGACTGCACCAGCTCCAGCAGCCAACCATTTAACTCGTTTATGTTGATCTTCAAGAATAGAAACTTTGTCTTGAAGTTCTTTTTGAGTCTCTTCGTCTTTTTTAATGTGTGTTGAAACGGATTCAGACAGATTTGATATATCGCTCTTGATGGAACCAAGATCTTCTGAGATCTTCATCAAGTGCTGGAGGATGATTTGATTGTTGTCCACTGTCTAAATCCTTATGATTATTGTAAATCGCAAACAGTGGTTTATTTAGCAAAGGTTTAATTCCAGAAGTTTGGTTCTCCTTTGTGGTGATTATCTTTTGCTCCACATAGCCAATGAGAGAAATATATGATTTCTTCACCATTCACTTTTATAATGCTTTTACGTTGTAGTGTACGGTTACCAGAATCTATCCTCCGGTAACAAAGACAACAAACACGGATTTCCTCCTGCTCCATCATTGACGTTTCCTACCGTTTCTCCAACGTGGGAATAGATTTCGCCTAATAAAACGGTTGTATGGTTTTGAATCAATACCAATTTCTGAACAAAGACTCCTAAAATCTTTTGCTGCTGTATCAGGTTCTATTTTTTGAAGTTGTCTTGAAGTAATTAGATGTGCTTTTGTCACATCACCTTTTGCTTGACGTTTTTTCACCCAATTTATATAGTTGATAGCAAATTCTACTTGAATCTCTTGTTCTTCCCATGTGGGTGTCATTTCAAAGAAACGAAATTCAACTGTCCCATAACCACTCATCCTGAACATGAAATCTTTAGACCAATCCATTGCTGTAATAATGTCAGGTGGCTTTTTTAATTTATTACGTGCAAATGTATTCTTCAATTCCCAATTTTGATAATTTATTTCTGATTTGAACCTAGCATCCAAAGGATAAGGATCATTGATCAATGCGTCTAGCGCCCAAACTTCACCACGGATATATTGATTTGGATATTGACCTAGTTCTCTATGTATTCTTTTGTTTATTAAATCAACAATCCAATCTCTTCTGCTTATCAAGACATCCATTGCACCAGCTTCATCTGGTTGACCAAATACCCAAGGTAGATATGGTCGCATGATCATATCCTTCGCAAGTGCAATCTTTAATTCATTAGAAATGTTACCCACATGCAAATGTGCTCCACCACAAACTGTTTCAGGGTGTTGAGGGTAACAATTAGCAGACTTATAAACCCCACGGACAGCAATACACCACTTTTTGTATGCCTCAAACTTACTGAATTTTGGGCTGGATACCTCAATACAATGAGAATCAATATCAATACAATGAGAAGGCAACTCCAAAGTCTTCATTTTGGACTTGACTTCTGCAAAAGCTTTTGGCATAACTACAGATGTCACATGACCTTCATAACGATGATTCAAGTAATTTTGTTCATCATAATCTTTTGGTATTGCTGTCAACTCTGTGCCGACAGTGTAAGGTGCGAACCTCATGAATCCTCCCAAACAGATTTACCAAATTGTTGGATGTGACGTATTTGCATTGTTGTAGCATTTGACAAAGAAAATTTATCAATCTCATATGAGTCTGTTCTATGACAATTGTGTACGAAAGTGCACATGTATTCCTGGATGAACTGATATGTGTTTAGTTCATCATTCATTGACTCTAGTGATTCTGGCAAGTCAGGATAAACTTTCCGAGCAAGGTTGATATATTGGTTGAATTTCACGACAGTCTCATTCGCAATGCTTACGTTGCGAGTTTATTCTACCTTGAAGTTCTTTAAGAATTCAAGGACCAAATTTCTTCACATCTATTTCTGGTGCTGGTAGTTGACCATTCCAATTCGTCTTAAGACGATCGTGACCATTCCAATTCGTCTTAAGACGATCGTGACCATCATAATAAAATTCTTGAAAAGTATCAGTATTCAATTTATATTCAATAGTGTATTTGAGTGTTCCTTCGTGATTGAATATGTATTTCACCCCTGCAATATCAAATTGAAAAAGGCCTGGTGCTGGGACCTCCATTTTGATCCCAATTTTGATCAATTCATCGGCAACAACTTGAGCATCAGGTCGCATGATCAAGTTTTGAGCAATTTTCGAAGTCCTTCTACAAGAACTTCATCAGTGACATAAAACAAATCTCGAGGTGATCCATCTGATCTACGAGCCTCACCCTCAGCATCCACTGCGTTGAAGATAATTTGGGTTGTTCGTTGATCTGGGAATCTGCGTTGTGCTTCAGCAAGTAACTGCATAACTTGAAATTTGATCATCTTTCTGCTCCTGATCCTTAAAAGTATCCAACCAAGCTTCATATTCCACGCATGCCTGTTCATATTCAGCTTGGGTTTCGAAGTCTACTTCGTTCATATTGATCTCAAATTATGGCAATGAGAAAAGTATAATGGGCTCTACCTTGATGGTAAAGCCCAAAATACTCAACAGAATCAAAGATTGTTACTTTCCTGTGGGTGTAACCTGAATGAATGGTACAGCACCACCACTCACGTTTGGCAAATGACCATCCCACTTTCGAACAGCTTCCAACTGAACCAAGCCTGGATTATCACGAAGTGCATCACCCTTGATTTTGATAGACTGGGCCTCACCCTCAGCTTCCTTGATCTTGATGGTTTTCTCAGCCTCAGCCTGAGCAATTTCATTATTGCGCTGCTCAGCCATCTGAGTTGCCTTCATCTTGTTGTTGATGGCAGTGATGATTGCATCCGGTAGACGTGGAGCTGATACCAAGTATAATTTTTCAACCACAATACCAACAGGATTCAATTGGTCCTGTACAGTTTTTTGTGCATCAGCGATAAGCTGAGCCTTACCCTTACCATAGATGTCCTCAATAGGCATGGTTGAAGATCGTTCATTCAATGCATCACGAACGAGGTTATGAACAAATGTATCAAGAATCTCATCCATACCACGACGATACTTTTGGAAAAGTTCAGCAGTCTTTGTTGGATCAACGTGCAGTGTGATACCAACATCTGCATTGACGGAAATACCCTCCACAGAATTGAACGTAAATGATTCATCCTGTGCACGACCTTCAGTCAAACTCCTAGTCCAAGTATATGTTTGTGTATACGTTGGGAATGTAAACAGTTCCTGGTTGTAACCGACATAGTACCTTCCTGGTCCCAATTCTTTTGGGAGAACTCCCTTGTCACTGCCATATAGATCCACCATAATACCAACACTGCCAACAGGCACCTTCATACAAGCCACCATTGCAGCACAAATCAAAGCAATAGTAACAATTCGCACGATTGACTTCAAGATACATTCTCCTTCAGTTTATTGATCAACGGTTTTACCCAAAAATAGTATGAAATCTCTACCCAAACAACAGCCAAAGCAACCCCACCAATGACAGAAAGGTCATCCTTTGCAGAAATCAGAGCAGGGTCGATGAAACCCCATAACAAGAAAGTGAAAATGGTATAAAGATACCATTTTAATTTCAAAAACTTTCTGGGAGGATTTCGAATTTCTCCTTCTGGTTCATCTCTTAGAGCCCTTGACTCTATCTTCACTTTATGTTTTCTTGTAGTCATGATCAATTCACTCCTGGATTAAAAAATCGGTTAATGATATTGGCATCTTTTGGACTGATATCCATGTTGAGGCTTTCGCTTCTGCCATAACAAAACCAATTTCCTTCTGCATCCTGTTGACAAAATCCAGCTGATGTGATTTTACCAGCACACCTCATGTCACGATGAACAAGTGTTTCATGAAAAAGAACAGGATAATAATCCTCAATCATAACATACTTCATTTGCATAGGGAAGTCCTCAACGTTTTGCTGAATACCTCCAATGATAACTTTGAGTTTTGTAAGAATTAAATCAATCCTGTAGGTAATTTATCCATCCATTCCTCAATTTGATCCTTGGCTTCTTTTAAGGTCAAACCAGTTTCTTCTCGAAGTTTTTTGATAGATTCAACTTTCTTATTCGCCATTGTTGATAAACTTATCTTCAAAGCATCACGAAGCATTTTTAACGCTTCACTTTCTGTTTTCAAACCCTCCTGATAACCTCTATGAAATTCGTCTTCTGTGAGCAATTCTTTCATGAGTTGCCCAACCAGAAGACCAACCTTATACGTGTTTATGGCCACTCTGATGCCTCTAATGTGTAACCCTTGACCAATTCAGGATATCGTTTATTGACATGTTTAATGCCAATTTCAGCTACCAATTTATTTGGATATGGTTTAGCCAACACCTCTAAATCAGTCAATTCAAAAAGAGGATGAATCCATTTGGTCACAGTGACACTATCCACGATCTTGGTTGCTTTGATGCGATACATTAGCTTCTCCGAATTCCAGCAAGGAATTTTTTGACGTTGATTCTATAAGGCTTGTCTGTAACCAAATCACGAAGAAGAATGATCTTGTGAGGACCACCGACTCGTAATCCAATAATTGCCATTTCTCTATTTCCAACCTTCACCATGGATCCAAATACAGGTAATCCAAGAGAATCAGCATAAGCTTTGTAGAGCTGTACTTCCCTGGATTCACCACCCTCAATCACACCTTCAATTTCAGCTTGAAAAGCATCTTGATTGAAATTGATTCTTCCCAATTTCAATTTGGACAATTTATGCTTTTTAGCAACTTCTACCAAAGCAGCCTCGATATCTTCACGAAGCAACTTCTACCAAAGCAGCCTCGATATCTTCACGAAGCAACTTGATTGAGTTTGATCTGCACCTTTAAGTCTCCTCTTATCGTTAGGCTTAGTATCGCTGGATCCGAACCAGAAGTAAAGGTTACCTTCCAGTTCCCTTATAGGCGATGAAGCCTGACCTGTGCCATCGAGCGCGAGCAATCCGACGGCTTGGAGAACAAGGACCACGACGATTGCTACGGACAACAGCAACACAACCATCTTCGTAGGTGTGATATTGCAGTTTCATTTATCGGTCTCCTTGATTTACTATGAAATCAATCATACTGATTTTGATTCTGGAGTAAAGCAAAGAATTTTCATTATATTCAATGAATTATAATTCTTACAAAAGTTCAAGGTAGACTTGTTGCATGAAAAATCTAACATTCCTCAAATATTTCTTTCCAACTTGGGGTGTACTCAGTGTTGGTGTGTTTATCAGTACCATTATTGGATTGATTGACCTTATTCAAAAAAGAGATATTTTCGAACCTAATCCAATTGATAATTTAATTTTCTACGCTATGATTTTGTTTTTCTTCTTCATGGTTTTAGGTTCAATTATCGTTATGGTTGGTTGTTTTCAGTATACAAGAAGGATTTGGAAACGTGACTGAAATTACTTCTTTTTCTGGTGAATACCGTTGGTTGAGTAATTTTTGGCAAGTTGAAGTAAAATTCGATGGTGATACATATCCATCAGTTGAAAATGCTTATCAGGCTGCAAAAGCTTCTGATATAACAGAACGTTGGCAATTCAAAAACATGACAGCAGCTCAAGCCAAGAAGGCCGGAAAGACCATCAAGAGTTTCAGGGTTGATTGGGATTTTGTCAAAGTTCCGATAATGAGAGACCTGATTCGTCATAAATTCATGAATCCAGAACTTCGGGCCAAATTGATTGCCACTGGTAATGCAGAATTGATTGAAGGTAATTGGTGGGGTGACAAGTTTTGGGGAGTTTGCAAAAATGATGGGTTGAACTGGTTAGGTAAAATTTTAATGGAAGTTCGTTCTGAAATCATCATTGCAGGCAATATATGAAGTGTTATCGTTTCAAGCACATACCAACTGGAATGTACTACAGGCCGTCGAGAGAAGTCAAACTTCAAATCAAGAATCCTGATGGTAGTATCAAGATTTGGATATACGTGAAAACAAATTTATCCAAAAAGGGTAAGATCTATCCACAAAAACCTAGTTGGACTTGGATCAATGGGGGATATTACAATCATTTACTTGTGAAACAAATGATCGTCGATAGCAACATTGATGAACGAGAAGCTTGGAGTTTAAAGGACAAAAGTCATCCTTTCATCAAAAATGATTGGACCTTGGAAGAAATATAGATTTGACACCTGATTGTGACCATCTAGAATGTGCCGGTTCTTGGTGTTATTATTGTAAGGCAGAAGTCAATGACTATGGTAATACAGAGTACAATTTCGAGTGGTGTCAATTTCCTAATTGTGGGTGCCCAGAATCTAGATTATGTCAAGCAAAGAATCAAAACGAACAAGTAACAACATTACCGATGGCACTCAGATCAGTTTTCAGAAAGATACACAAATGAAAGTCCTATTTCTTGATATAGATGGAGTACTGAATTCCAGCAAATTCATTCATGAAAATCAAGAGAAGATCATAAACATGACTTCTTTGCTTTCAAGAGGCACAGCTGAAATTGATCCCATTTGTTTGACCAGAATTCGAAAGGTTGTAGAAACGACAGGATGTCAAATTGTAATTTCATCTTCTTGGCGTATTCTTCATCCTTTAGATGAAATCAAGGATATGTTGAAAGAACTTGGTTGGGAAGCACCCATCATAGATATCACACCTCGCAAAAGATCAGGTATCCGTGGAGATGAAGTAAAAGCTTGGCTCAATGATCATCTAGAAGTAAAACAATTTGCTTGCGTGGATGACGATAGCGATTTCCATCCTGATCAGAACTTGGTTCAAACAAGTTGGGAAAATGGTATTTTAGATTCTCATGTTGAGATGTTAATCAATATTTTGAAGTGAGGGAACTATGTTTCGCAAGAAATGAGGATGCATGCAAACGAACAATCTTAACAAATTGGAGTTTGATGAAGAAGTTGTATCAACTATCAGGTTCCTAAGTCGCATCATCGAGAGTAAAATAACTGACAATTTTCTCATAGGGTCAGCTATTGTCTATAGACGTCAATTGAAAGAATATTTAAATGGTGTTGAGATTACTCAGATAGATGAAAGTGTTTAATTGTATTGTAGAAATCACCCACGATGGTGAAACCATCCGCATACCTGTCCATTCATTAGAATACGCAGACAAACTTGTAGAAATTGCAGAAAGCGTGTTTCAACATGCTAGTGCTTTTATGACATCGCCACCAATACTCTCAAAAGAAGAGCTCTACAAAGGTTCCATTATACTTGCACAATTGGTCGAACATCCAAGTATTCAATATTGGATTTCTAAAAAAGAAAAAGCAATAATGTTTCCTAATGATGGTGCAACTTGGGTTCATGTATAAGGAAATTACGTGAAATTTCATAATCTGACTTGGAAACAAACGAAACTTCAATCCAAGGATCTGTTTCATTGGAAACTTGGTCGTCAAAAAACAGGATATGAGATATTCATTTTCTTACTGAATCCTTTGTTCATCCCATTTCACGTTTTGATCATACGCTACAAAGTAGGTTCAAAAGTCCCACCACACAAGGATCAAGCAACAGAAGGCACCAAACATTATCGTTTGAATATCATCATCAGAGAATCCAAAATTGGTGGAGAATTTTTGTGTGAGAAAATGATCTATGAAAGTAGAAGAATCAAATTCTTCCGTGCTGATTTATACAAACATGAGGTCACTGAAGTGAAGGATCGTGCACGTTATGTTTTCAGTATTGGTTGGGTAATCAAATGACGAAGAAACGATACATCAAAGGTCTAGGTTCCCGAGCCAGCTAATACCGACTCGGGTAATTACCTAGTTCAGTTGTCTAGCAATTTCCTTTAGCTTCGGATTGCCGATCGCTATGCATACATAATACGTGCCACCTTTCTTGCCCTCCCGGCGCTCTAACAGTCTCCATAGGGCTGAAGTGTTACGCACTCTAGCGGCTCGGTACAGTTTTTCACGACGCTTCATGATTCTGTTACTCCTTTGCTCCTTCCTCAACATCTTTGAGGATTGTGAATCCATCAACAATGAGATGAGCTACCTTACGATTTTGAAGCATGGGTACAGATTTCATTTGATGTAACATGCTGTTTATCCAATCATACATCCGTTTGGATTGACACATGATACGAGCATCCGCCAAACACATCTTTGCTTCCGACTCCCAACTCAATGTAGCAACATTTCTCACTCTCCCATTGTTCGCAACGTAAATCGTACATGGTTGAGCCAAATGATTGATTTTCCAATCACCAGGGGTAACCGAAAGTTTAGCGCTGTATGTTAAAGCCATTATTCCTCCAATAATTAAAAAGAGCTGGGAGCGAAGGCTTCCCAGCTCTTTTACCATTAATTTTCTCTTGACTCGTCATTCATCGCATGCTGCATGCCTGCGAAGAATCCCCGAACGTAAACATTCATGAACAGGTCCTTGAGTAATAATTCTCGCTCTTTGGTACCTGCTGTCAAAATGTCGATAATCTTTTTATTATTTGGATCAGTAAGGACCTCATCAATAGACATGGCAATATCATTCGTCTGGTCTAATGTGAGATTTGTGATTGTGGAACCTGGATCGTTCATCAGTTGTATCTTTTGCCTCTCGTATTGTAAGTGCATGTTCAACAAGGAGACTGGCTGTACGCAGGTTCACATTCAATGCAAGTGATACCCCTCCCACTGCACAACCATATGCCGCTCTCGAAAGATCAGGATCGAGCAAACATTGATCATAAATTTCCATGATCAATTTAACAGTATCATGGACCGATGGTTCCTTCAACGGGTCCTGGATCACTATTCCTACCTTTTTCATCAGGTCGCGCATGATAACACTCCCATAGTTGGTTAACAGATTGTTGTAGAATGTCTCTTTTCATTTGCTTCTCCTTCATGGATAGATAATTTTCTTTCAAAAAACGTCCATGTTTACATAGGGTATCAAGCCGGTAAATTTCATAATCCATTTCAGAGATCTTTTCACGCAAAACAACCAACACACTTGCTCTAGCCTCTACAGTCATCGTTAATGTAATTTCAGTTGGAATATTCATTTTAGACCCCTTATTGTAAACGCACCCCAGTTCATCCAGAACCAGGGTGCGCTGTCGCCTTATGACAGAATCAAGCTAGACAAATGTCCAGCCAAATCCCGGATCTGGGAATGGTCCTCCCAATCCACCCTTGGTCTCCTTTGAAGCAGGACCTTCTTCGGTCAAATCTTCCAATTCTTCCGTGACTTCCTGATTTAGGTCATCCATAGGAGTCTCCAATCAAACGTCCGCGACAGTACGGACATGGTACTGTTGTCGTTTTAAAACAACAACGAGAAAAGATTGAGTGCGGCTCAATCTTGATAGACTGGCCGCACTCTATGGCGGAAAGACGTAGATCCTCCTCTTCAACCCATAGGCTGGATTAGGTGGGATAACATCACCTCAGAGGTTAACTGGCTCTGGCTTCAGCCCGAGGACGACCCGGACCACGCTTGATCATGTTAACATGCTGAACTGGCTTGTACTGTTGAGATTTCCATCTCAAACCAGCAACACCTTGTGGTGGAACTTCCACCTTGTTCTGCAACACATACTTTCTGGAGCCTGTGTCGTAGATGATCTTGGCTCCATAGACCCTTGTCAGTTCAGCAATATAAACTGAGGTCTGATGCGGTGGACGACCAATCACCTTCGCAAGTTCTTGAGAATTTGCCGCACCCTTACGGGACAAGAGTTGATACAGTTTGAAGGACTGTGTGGTGTTCCCACGCTTGGACTGAGTTGCAACTTTGCGAGCCTGTACATTCATAATTTCCTCCTATATGGACTTTTTACTTTGCGGGAAGCACCTCGCCTCACCGTCAGGAATACTCTGGCCTGACGTGGATTAAAAAGTAAAGGGTTAAAATTACATTTAAATCATGAACTTATAAGTGAGTCAGTTTAGTTAAAGCTATAATGCTTGACGTTTTATAAAATTTACTACTACAAAGTACAAATTATACTGTATTAAGGTAAATTTTACTCTCTCTCTATAAGACTATCTTTCATTAAGACAAATAATGGTTTAAACGGTTTTCAATAACCAACTTGTTATTACAGTTCTGTTGCACGTGGATCTTTTATTTTTGGACAAATCGCTTGATATTCTTCAGCCAACCAACTGTTAGAAGATATGGGTTTATAACTGGCATTCAATTTTTCTTGATGAATGACTTTCCTGTCTTGCATTCTAACAACAGTAATCATCGGGTTAGAAACCTTGTGATCCCAACAAGCAAATGATAATTTTGATGAAATAATTTGTTGTGATTTTCCATCTAAAATTACTTCAAGGAACTCAACGATATTATGTTGTTTGTCATATCTCATATTGTCTAAGTCTACACCAATAACATTTCCATCATCAGTTTTTGCAAGTATTGCTAAACGATCATTTTGATTCGGAGAATCAGGAAGTGTAGTCGGGTCAGCTTTACAAGAAAGGCAAGTTAACAACAAACATGCTGCAATTGCAATTCGTTTCATTTGAATGTCCTTTGGTGGGGCTCTAATGGTATATAGTGGGTTCAGTTGTAGAACAACTATAACACGAATATATGTAACAAGTAATAGTCCATGTAAAATCCAAACGAAACTGGAAATAAAAAGCTTTACTTGATTGACTCCTTTAGTATGATATTCTTAAAGAATTCCCAGCAGATAGATTATCACATGCGAAAACGACGCAATGACAACTCATTCACTAAGACGATTACCTACGACGTGATTACAATCAGTCATGGTCATTCTGTAGTGAGACTTGTTTTCTGTAGGTTTCAAAACAGGAAATGGACACTTCAAAGAGGTGAACAAATCACAACCTTGGCCAAAGTTTTCTATGGTGAGGAAAATGTCAAATACGAGTTCGATGTGTTAATTAGTCCAAAACGATCACCAAAAGAAAAGACCAAAGCGCAAATCATCTTTAAACAACTGATAGGAGATAAAAGTGATGAATGAACTCAAAACACCTTGGCATCATGACAAACCTGATCGTGATCAATGCGTACGTGTATATGATAACACAAATGAAGAAATCCTTGTTTGTCAACGATTTCATGCAGAAGCGATTGTCAAAGCCATCAACCAAACTAATAAACCTGGAAAACAAGGAACAGGCATGTGTATTTGTCAGAACAATCCTGACAATTTCAAACGAATGTGGGGCGATAATCCTGAGGAATTACATAAGGCACCTGGCCTCATGATCTTTGATCATCGTTGTCCTCATCATGGTGAAAAGGCGCAACCTTCTCTTTGGGGACGTCACAAGGTACTTGAACTTAGTCTCACTTGGGAACAGTGGGAATCACTTGGAGTGAAATATGATCAAGTATGAAGCAAAATGGTTCAAATCTCCTCTTGATATCCCAGAAAGATGTTCTGGGAAGGTTCGCGTTCAACATCACATTCTAACACCTGGCAGCGAAACACCAGTCGTTGGAATGAGACAAGCTATCATCAGAGGAATGCGACCATCGATGGCTATTATCAATGAGCCACTACGGGTTCATGAATTAGTTCATCAAGATCATGGTCTTTGGATGACAGACCTTCCTGAAGAACTCAATCAAATTGCTGAGATGTTGCACAATTTGAAACCAAGTGGCAACATCTTGGTTGGTGGTCTCGGACTCGGCATTTTGGCTCTCACTTTGGCTGATAGAGCAGATGTTGAAAATATCACAGTCGTTGAAATTGATCCAGATGTGATAAATCTTTGTGCTCAACCAGGATATGATGTTGTGAATGCTGACATCAATCAATTTTTACAGACAACAACGAAGAAGTTTGATTTCTATATTTTGGACACTTGGCAAGGAACGAATGAAGGGACTTGGTGGAACACTGTCTTACCTTTGCGTCGGATTATCAGACAGCGTTGGGGTAAAAGGCCTGTTGTACACTGCTGGGCAGAAGACATCATGCAAGGGCAGGTGTTCAGATCATTAACCACCAAACCACCACATTGGTATTATGAAGGTTTGCCTTTACCAATGACTGAGAGAGTTGCCAAGCAATTCCTCCGTGATATTGGGTTTCCAACCTGGGAAAAGAGGTATGGTAAAACTGTTAACAAAAATCTTGGGATAAAGGAGGGAACATGAATGAGATCGAATCTGAAGTGATAATGACAGCACTGCGCCTGTTAGAAATCAAGGCCGAACAGGGGTCTGATCATCTCAATGAAATTGAGATCAGAGTATTGTTAATGGGACTTCGACTTTGGCAAATTAGGAAAGGTGATACAGAATCACAATCTCCTGAAGATCAAGATGCAATGGACATGTTAACTACATGTCAACAAGCATTGCCTGTTCAATCTGGCCTCAGTCAGACTGTGATTGAGAATTTGACCAAGGTTCTCATGGAAGTTCAATCTTGATGAATCGTGTTCTCAATCTGGGAGTTTGATTCCCAGATTGAGAACGAAATCACCCATTCCATCCCCAAACGGAGACAACTTTCTGCCTTAATGACATGATAGGTGATTCAAAGTACCTAAAGGAAAGTTCTGCAACACCAAGTGATAGACAAGTTGATATCACCATAAAAATCCATGATCCTAGAAGAGATTTACCCTCAAAGAAACGACTTACGACAACTGATACAAGAGGGTGATACAAATATGTACCATAGCTCACTTTCCCGATTTCTCTCAAAACAACATTTGAGAAAATGGTTTTCTTTGCATTGAGAACCAACCATAATCCTCCCGCTGCGGCCATAGCTGTCAAACTATATCCCAAAGAACTCACCCAGTATTCTTCCCTCATAAAATTACCAAGGATCAAATTAGGAACGATAATCCAAACCGGGATCATCAACATACACATGGCAGTTTGACGGAAGAAAACTTGTCCACCTAAAGCTATCATTGCACCCCATGCAAATGAATCAGTTCTTAAAGGAGTTGCAACATAACACCATGTCCAGCCAATGTAAGGATATAAAATGGCTCTGAAAACAGGGACCATGATGATCAAAGAAATACAGATGATTTTCATCCTCTCAATAGAAAACCATCTCATCATTGCAGGCCAAATCAAATAAAATTGTTCCTCAATTGCCAATGACCATGTTATGTTTAGAAGTGAGAGTTGCCATCCTCCAATCCCTATGATGATGTTTGCTGCATAGAACAAATACCAAAGTTCATCATGCTTTACTTGCATCAATTGAGGAAATTTAGAGAACAAAGGCAAAGCGAACAGAACAATTCCCATCAAAATGTAATTTACCGGGAATATTCTAAGAGCTCTCCTGATGTAGAAATTCGAGAAGTAACTTTGGTTGTCTTTTGACTCAATTAGGATCCTAGTGATCAGGAAACCCGAAAGAACAAAGAAAACGTCTACACCAACCCATCCACCACCAAACACTCGCATGGTGATGATATGATCAGGTGGATATCTCCAGAGGTGGGCTCCTAACACCAACAGGCAAGCTAGTGCTCTGAAACCATCAAGTTGAGGGATATGCTTCACTTCTTTTCTCCTTTGATTGAGGAGAAAAGAGCATATCGTTAGGTGTACCCTACATTAAAGGGTGTAAATCATAATCAAATCAAGTTGTTATATTTTAAATGATTGTGTTCACTTGATGGTTTGTAATCGATTCTTGATCTCAGTGTACATCTTTTGGTACCGTTCAATTCTCTTGAGATCTTTTTCCGTTACGCCCTTGAGTCGGCGGATGTCAGAATTGTGACGAAGATCGCAAAGCTTTACCAACATGGCATCCTTATTGGAACAAATTCTCTCGATTTTGTCCTCATAAGTTTCTCCTGGTACATTGGTAAGGTGTCTGATACCTTCTATGATCCTCAAAGTCATCCCAATTTCCTTGAGGTCTGCATATGATGTAGATGTATCTTCAATTAGATCATGACCTACAGCAATACATTGCAGTTCTTCATCATCTGTCTTAAGAAAATACATCACCTTCAAAGGATGAAGAATGTAAGGATTGCCACCTTTATCAAACTGACCATAATGTCGTTGTGTGGCAAATGCAATTATTTCTGATAACAATTCACGGTGATTCATTTAAAACCTCATGTTGGGTGAATTTCAATGATAGCCAGAATTATAACTGAATGATTCGGTGAAAGTTCATTCAAAAGGTCTACCACTTCTCTGTGTTCAAGTGCATCAATCAAATGATTGATCACTGTAGTGCCGGGTAGTCTTTGATAGGCTACCAGAAACTTCTTCATTTCAGGTATTACTATAATCCTATCATGACGCACTTTGTGATTTCCTTCACTTGGATTTTCTATGTAATACCAGATTCTGCCATTATCAATGTCATGACCTTTGATAACAAATTGTTGGTCTCCATATTTTTCAATATCAGTCCGAACAATTGTTCCTGGTTTCAAAATCATCTTTGTTTCTCCCATCTCCTGTGTCCTCTACCAAATCCCCAACACCACATACCCCATTCGATATAGATTTTGCCAGAAAACAATCCAGTTGAAATCAAAGGTTTCCATTTGAACTCTGGAGACCTGATAGATTTCCAGAACCTATTCACCTTCCACCTCATCACCATCATCTGGAACATCCTTGAACAACCTACCACAATTGGTGCAAGCCAGATCAGAATCAAGGTTGACAGTTCCACATTTATCACATTCCCAAGCCATGGCAACACTGTAAATACCAAGTTTCTCAGAAACTTTGGTCATTTCATCATTCAGATTCATGACCGATTTCATTTCAAATGGCACTTCGAACAGAACAAGCTGTTCATCCCAGTCACCTTCTTTGTTATCCATATAATCATGATAGGCATCAAATGACATTTTGTCACTCCTGTGTGAGAATGAATGTAATACCATACCTATGAAGTCTCAAGTAGGCATTGACAGAACAAATCACATCATCTGTGTAGAGGTTGATTCTACCTTTATTGCTTTGCATGATGTACAATGAAATCATGCCTTGTTTTCCTCAACTACTTGCATAGCAGCCTCCAATGCTGCCTCCAGACAAACAATATATTGCTTGACCAATAACTGTTCACCTGATGTGCCTCCAGTGCAAACCTTGTTGATGATTTCAGCATCTAGTTGATTCATGTGATTTTCTCCAGTGCCTGGTCTATTTGCTTCATCATACCGTCTATTTCGGTTCTGGTAAAGGTTTTATCAATAGCCTGAAATTTGACAGACAAGGTCATTGTGGATTGCTCACCCATCTTCCAGACATCAATCAACTGAAACTCAACAATAGGTAAACCAGTTCCCAAGATGCAATCTCTGATCTGAGCAAATGTCGTGTTCTTGTTCATGATTCACCATTCGTGATTTCACCATTATGGTAGTATGACCAGTATTCAATATCAATTTCTTTCAAGAACTCATTAGCAACTTCCACAATGGATAATTTGACTCCTAGATTCCGTTCTGCAAACATCTCAATCAAACTTATGAAGATTTCTGGCCAATCCACATGATCTGGTTTGTCATATGAGCCAAAGTTCGCTTCATCAATACCAATTACTTGTCCATCGGAATCATAGTGTAACAACCACCAATGATCGTTATCTACGAAGAACATTCTCTTGGCAAACAAGATCATCTCCTGAGATAATGGCTGGTTTCCACCTGAAACTCAGTGGATGTGATGATTCTCCAGATCTTTCATTGCTTGAGTAGCTCCTTGACTCTTGGGCAGCTATGGATGTCAACCTCGGAACAGAACCCTTTGACGACAATCAGCATTCCATCAGCAATGGACTGTTGACGACGAAGTTCAGACTTGGATGTTTTCTTCTTCTTCATCTTCAGTCCTTCCAATGTCGCCAGTTGACACTCTGTGTAGTACAAAAAGCGTCCCTCAAGTGTGCCCATCGATTTCTTGTATTGTGGATCACCAGCTGCAATCTGATCTACCATCTGACTGAGGAAGCTCATAATTTCTCCTTACCAAGGAAGTGTGAGTGGTGGGCCAACCAGGAAAGTCACCTCTCTGATCTCCCAATTCTGACCCGCTTGCTTATTCTTCTTGAAGAAGTTCAACATGTCATCTGACTCATCATTCAAGTTCTCACCAATTGTCCAGAACTTGGCTTTGTGAATCTGATCCACACCAACACTTGTTGGATTGTTTGAACCCATCGGGTAGATCACCGCAATGTAAGGACAGTACTTGGCTGCCTTATCAATGATCACATATTGTTTCATTTGTTTGTCTCGAGAGTCGCAGACTCTTGGATCAGTCGTTGAACACTTTCACCTGGATGTCAGTGAAACCATCAGTTGTGACATGGAAGTGCCAGAACTTCACATCTCCTTCTTCATCAACTGCAACATGGACCAAATGAACAGTGATGAGCTTGTTCGTCTTGTGTGACTGGATCTGAAAGTCGCCAGTCCCTGACACCTTGCGACCATCCTTATCCACGTACAAGTCACTGGCATCAGCAACAAATTCTTTCTCATCCTTGAGCCAGAGGAACTGTTTCGTGCTATAGATAACCATGCTAGTCTCCGATCAGTTGATTTCTTAAGAACGAATCATACTGATAAAGTCAAGCAAGTAAAGGTCTAAATTTCCAAACAGATTAATGACTTATAAGTATGCCATCCTTCTTGAGTTGCCAACAACGTCTACGAAACACATAATTGGCCTCATAGGCTTTAAGAATGAAGCCCATATGTATCCATGGCTTCCTACCTGATGCTTTGATGCTACCCTTTTTCATTGGATTGCTTTGCAGCCCTCAATGCTTGACTGACAAGATTTGCTAATGCAGTTTTATCAATTGTCAGTCTATGTGGTTCATCAGTTGTCAAAACTGTATTGGTGGCTGAATACACAGCATCATACAGTTCTTGATTGGTGATGTCAGAATGGGTTAATGAATCGCTTTTCACGATGAACTGCTCTCATCATCCAGATCCAATATGTGAGAAACACTCCTTGATGGAATTGCTTCCTCACATATTCTGGAATCTCAGAAATGACTGGCTTTGTATCCATCTGGTTCAAACATAAATTTGACATGAAACTCATGCATCATCTGTTGTCTGGCCTCATACAAAGTCTTTTTCAAATCTTCATATGACCAGGTTTGATACTCATTGAAACCCCACCTCCATTTGATGGTCCAGGTGATCATCCCATCAGTGTGTTTGATGCAATGTAGTCTGAGACGTGGTTTGACTCCAACCCTGTACCAGCACCAATCACCAACCATGATGTCCTTGCCACACCGACCATTACAAACAGTGCAAATTTCTTTGCCATTGAAACCACGATCACAATTGGCACATTTCATAAAGACAAGCATGACCTAACTCCTATCAAGCCGGGATGGACAGTGGTGCAAAATCCCTATCACTTCTTACCCACTGTCCATCCCACTGGAGGTCTGGTTTAACGACGCAGGAAGGTGGTCAGGAGGTCTCCCATGGTCTGAGACTTTGGAAATGATCCATCCACAGGAGTCTGAGATTGTGGCAATGCACCAGCAACAAGAGTCTTGGCAGCATTGAGGACACTGCTGAGACTGACAAGCTGAGTGTTCAGACTGTCGATCTTAGTGTGCAACTCACGAATTGTCTGAGCATCTGCATTGTGACGCTCACGGTATGCATTGTCAACTTCTCGACGTTCTGCACGAACAGAAGCCAAGGTCAACTTCAGTGACTCCAGATCTCGTGATACATAGGCCAGACGAGTTTCTGTGGAATGAAGAGTGTGGCGAGTGCGAACCAGTTCACCTTCCAGCTGCTCTACACGAGCCTTGTTGCTGAGGGGCTTGGAAACACGATCATTGCAAAGTGTATGGGGAAGACTTGATACAGAAGACATTTGATACCTCCAGTTTGTTTTGATTCAATCAACGAAAACATTGTAACTCGAAAGATTTGTAAGAGTTCAAGGAACAGTTTCAATTTCCTGAGAACAACAATACCGTTTTTGATCCTGTAACATCTGTGTGGTCAATGTCTGGATCACTCACAAACACTGATCCTGACCAGTCTACATAGTCAACCTCACCATTTGATTTGAGCACACCTATGGGCAAGTCAGCCCATTCTGGATGTTTCTCGATCAATGATCTAAGGGTCTCAAGTCCAGGTTTTGAAGTTTGAACTCTTTTGTCTTGACCTGCATACCCAAATGAGATGTGTTGTGTTTTAGGTGTTGTCATGTCTTTGGTCCTTGACCCAGTGCTTGATTACATTCATCAGAACTTCCAAAGATCAGTGTTGGCAAGCCAAATCTCATCTGCCTTGGGTTGGTTGATCATTGACAGTCTTGACCAGCAAGCCCGAGCAATGGTCATGTAGTGGTCCACGAGATTGGACATTCTCACATTGCAACCATGCAGAACAGGCAATCCTTCCTCATTAAGTGTTGGTAACTTGGTGAGAGCATTGTGAGCTGCACGAGCCTTTGCCACAGCATCAATGAGATTCCTCTCAACCTCAGCAATACATGTATCAATCACATCTCGTTGAGCTGCAGTCATGTGTTGATAAAATTTGTCATTGATCATGTCTTTTAGTCCAAATCACATCAGAGAAGTATGGCTGAACAGTTGGCACATATTGAGGTCCCTCCTGTTCACTCTCGAGATTGATCTTCGACCTACTGATCAACCTGCCTAATTCTTACAAAGAAGTATCGCTGATTGCTCCTGAGAAGTAAAGTCCTCAGGCAACTTCTTCAACTATTGTATCCATCCAGGCACGAGTGGTGCAATCTTCATCAAGACAGAATGTTCCCATGATCTCATCTGAATCTGCGAACCATGTGTTGAGTGACACATCAAATTCAACCTTGAACCCGAACTCATTGGCCATCTGAGTCCACTGTTCTAGAGTGGTCTCATTATCATGAATGATGGTCTTGCGAATCATGTTGATCTCCTTACACTCTCAATTTTGCTTTGATGGACTCAGCGATTCTCTCACCATAGCCCTTGGCCACTTCATCACTGGAGACTTTGCCAATCATAACTTCATCTGCACCTTCCACACGAGCTTTCCAGTACAGCAACAAGGTTGCTAATGCCTGATCAAGCTTGCCAGTAGTGTACTGCTGGCTCAGGGTCAGTATCAAAACCTTGGGTGAGGTGATCATGTTAGCCTTCCACTTCTTCAACCAGTTCGAAAACGTGAGAACCAGTGCCTGGATCATCAGTTACCTGATAAACAGAATATCCAGCACCATTGCTCCAATTGACCTTCACCAAATCACCACGTTAAGTTCTTTCACAAGCCTTTTCCTTCAGTAATGAAGACAAGTATACTGTAAGAATTCGAGAAGTAAAGCTTTTAATATTGCTTGAAGACTTCCTCAGGTGAAACTTCCAACACTCCACTTGTCCCAGGCTCTCTGAATTCATCAAACAATAAAATCAAAACCTTTCCTGCCTGAAAATCTAGGAGTGTTGCATAAGTGGGACCAATCCCAAACAAACGTTCTCCCAATTGCACACATTCTTGTTCATGAAACTCTTGATCATCCTTCTCAAACAGAATCATTTCATCCTCTCCTTCAAGGTGCAGATCTGATCGCTTCGCGAACTTTCACCAGCTGTTCAATCTCAGTCACTATCTCCTGGGCCTGAGGGAACACTTTCAACACCATCGCACTGTGCTTGGCCTTCCACTGGTGCAGGTACATCGGGATTGCATAGTAGACATCCGTCTGTTCTTTGGTCCGTTGATCATTGGGAACATCCAGAGTCAGTTGATGCAAAGCCTTCTCGATTCTTTGATACTCACGTGCAACCTTGTCAAGTTCAGCCTGGCGAGCTGTCTTGGTGGCAAATGTGCCAGTCACCTTGGCAGTCTTCACATCAACAGTCGTCACAGGCTTTTCGGTCTTGACTGGTTCAACGATCAACACCAGTTCAGTGCCATGGAGTCTATCAGCCAGTTTCTTCAGGTCACTTGCATGAGCCCGAGCATGGCGAGCACCACTTTCAGCCATTGCAATGAACAACTCCACAGCCTTGGTCTGTTGCTCAGGAGAGCCTTCAGAGAAGGGAATGTAGACAGGTTGATACTTACCAGCCAAAAGTTTCTGACCAGTCTTGATTTTTGTAGGGAGAGTCTTACCAGATCGAAGATCTTCGGCATCCTTGTCGCAACCAGCTGCATACTCATGCATTGCAACAATGGTGGCATCAGTGATTGTTCTGTCCTGTTGGATTGGCTTCTTGCCACTCCCAGAACAAGTGCCTCGAAAGTATCCAAACTCTACCGTGTAGCCATGCTTGGCCAGAACTACATTCATCACATGTTGCTGGTGTCCACAAACCTGACAGTTACCACGGTGAGTTGCTTTGTCCACTAGAGTCTCCTTCATTCAGTAGAAACGAGTATACTGTAAGAATTCGAGAAGTAAAGTCTTTTATTGATTCAAGCTTGAATCAAAATTGATGATTCATCAAAACCTGGACTCCCCACCAGGTGATGGTGTCGGATATCATTGACTCGGAGTGAAATTTAACGCTTTACTTCTCGAATTCTTACATTATAATTGATTCACACTAAACGAACGGAGACAAACATGGCCAAGCGATCAAAGGCTTCGAAAAATGAAGCCATCTATTGGACTGGTGAGCTCGAACGGACTGCCAGGAACATGATTGGCAATCCTGCAGGTTGTCTCATTGAAGATGAATTGAAGCTGGTGAAGGAGATTTATAAGAAGATCGCTCTGTTACGTCTGATGATTGACAAATCATGATTGCCGCGAAGAATCAAGATCAACGTCGCAAAGACTGGTTGGCTCAGAAGGCCAAGGAAACTAAGAAGCTCAAAGAGGACCGAGAGGCTCTTGATGAGTGTTCAGGTTGTGGTGAGTTGTACGACACTAGACTTCCTCACAAATGTCCTGAACTCTGAACCGGTCTGTAAGATCTGTCACTGAGGTCCTGAAGAAGGATGGTCCGTGGAACGCTGAGGGAAGCGGATGATAATATTTATTGAAACCACTTTACTTCTCGAATTCTTACAGTATACTTATCTTCACTGAAGGAGAATTCAATGACGAACATCAACCCGAATCATCTGAGCTGGAAAATCCACAAATTGTCTGAGCCTGATCTCATTGACTTGTGGAACAAAGCCAACGCAGACATGACAGTTGATGGTTTGTGTGATCTCGCTTCAACAACAGATGATGATCTTCAGGTCACCAGAAAAGGTGGCAATGACCAACTGGCTTATGCTCTGGTGAACATCGTTTCGGAAGCCGATCGGACTCAGAACGAAGCAATCCTTGAATGGTTCAAGAATCAACTTGAGATGTAGGAGAAAATCATGTCACGCAAAGTCAAACAGATCCTCGCTGATATTCGTCGTGTTGAAGAACACAATCCAACTAACACACAAGACAAGCTGAATGATGTTGTCCTTCTCCAGGTGCTAAAGGATGAACTTCATGCCAAGTACGCAGAAAGGATGTTAGTCCCATCTGCCCTTTGGTAGAAACCGGTCTGCAAGATCTGTCCCAAAATCAAGGACACCTTGAGCGTGCTTGATTGGCGATGTTTGAAACAAACTTGTATCAGTGATCATCCTCTTTTTGGTGCACTCCCCGAAGGGACACTCTATATTCTCAGATCACATCAATAGCTTGTCAATCATCTGATTAATTGAGTGAGATACAAGCAACTGTATCACTCAATGTTCTGTGCATCGTCAACAGGAATTTATCCTTCAGAATCAATCTCTAACAACGCAGGACCAAATGCCAGACTTACTGAGAGATTGATACAGAACAGGTATTATTTAGTATTTCTAAAGGTCTCATACCGTAGAATGAACAAGAAAGCTTGTGAGCATCAACCAATTTACATTCCTTACAGTATCCCACAGGCTCTATTCGCTTAATCCTACCTTTCGAATCACGAACAATCACTTTACTCTTAAGGATCTTTGACATCTTTGCCCTTGCAGACTCTGTCTTCATAGGATTGTCTTCACTTGTACACCTGTGAGGCTTTGCAATCATCCCATTGTATGCCAGAGGAGATTTCAAGAACTCTTTGTTCACATGTTGATTGAAGACACGATCAACATCAGATTTCAATGCAGATGCATAGATTGATTCAATTATGAAATTATGTAATCCGATGGACTTGAGGTCGTGTGCAAGGAATTTGTTCGTAAATTCAGGGAGTGTGTCATATCTAACAGAAACACCATCAGCAGATCTCATTGGTGCAGTACGACAAAGATCAGACAATCGAACAGGAGGATTCGCAAAAGAAATATCAGTCGTAGAATGAATTCCATAAAACACTCTCCTATTGGACAGATTCGTCAATCTATAGAGATATGTTATCCTGATCATTTACGCTCTGGCTTCTTATCAGACTCAGGATGTGTTCCATCATGTGTTCCATAATGTTGATGATACTTCAATTTCTCGAGAATCTGTTCAGCAACATCAATTTCATTTTGAACTGATTCAGCCTCACCCATTTGATTTAACATCTTATCATAATCAGAATTAGGAATCTTCAACTCTCTTACTTTGCTGTTTATTGCATCATGAAGATTCATTAGCTTTCTTGTATTGAGAGTTGTTATTCTGCTCCTTTTCTTTCTTTTCAACCATTGTTTTGGTATTTGCATTTCTTTCATCTTTCAATTTTCTCAGATAGTATTCAGTAAGGAAAATCATTTGATCAATATTCTCAGTTTTTACATATCAATTGTTGATTCAGGATTTCACGAGATTTCGAATATCCAGGTTCAAGAAGATTGATCTCTTCAAGAATCCTTTGTAAGACATTCAATTTAAATATTACAGTTTTACGTAACATGATCTATTTAGTGCTCTGGTGGAGGAAATCACTACATACTCCAATCATAAGGAGAATAATCAGAGGAAGACACAGGAGAATTTGATTTGGTTTTGTCAGATTCATCCTTCATTCTTTGTGTGCATTCAGTGCATGTTGAATCAGAAACAAAACATCTCACAAGGGAACATTCCCCGACAACGATAAGTTGGATAACATTTTTCATTCATGTTGTTTCCATGATTGTATAGCCACCATAATAAAATTCAAGTGAGAGAGGAGCAGAGGACAAACGAGAGCTGAGATCATTCATCAAATGTTGGTAGTGATTGTACTCACAAGGATGTATGAGAGTCACATGTGGAATATATTCCGGAAAACTAGGAACCAAGCCAGCATCTTTGAATTGTTGGTGAAGAGCCACAAGATCAGGAGAATCAAGCTTAAGAACAATATTCCCATCATTAGATTCCCAATACAATAATTCTTTGCCAATTGCAGAATATCTTGAGTGTTTGTCTATTTTTGGTAGGATGACATCTACAGCAGTTTGCTTTGTGTATAATACAGTTGCATGAAGATCAATTTGCAAAGGATCCAAAACACGAAAATAGGAAGCCAAAAGAACAGCTGATTCAGTGGTTGGGAGTGCCTTGACAAAGAACCCACCTGGACAATCCACTTGCACTTGTTCTTTGAGTGAGAAAACCTTCGTGAGTTTCTTTCGTTGTAGATTTTTAAGTGTGTCAATGTATTTCATGGGATTATTTAGGGACAAACGAAAAAGCCGAACTGGGCACGGACGCTTCATTCGGCTCTCGCTTTCGTGTACCATCAATGATTAGATGAAAAGTCACTGACAGCAATTGTCTCTATCATTTTCCTCATCTACAATCAGCTCCCGGATTCTAGGTTGCCACTCAGTGCGCACTTTGGTGGGCATCCACAGTTGATTCTGATCCTAGCCCTGCTGATGTACTGAATCCAGATGACTTTGACCCTTTTGAAGAACAGATTCTACGTCTGATTTCCCAAAAAGAAAAGGGCTCGTGTTGGTCCGAGCCCTTGCCAAGCCGCAATCAAAATAATTTATAGCTTTTGAACAATAGAGACAAAGAACTGAGAAGTGCCATTTGCTCCTTGCTGTAGGACAAACTGCTTGCTTGGCCCAGCATTTCCTGATCCTGGCTTGAACACATATGATTGCTGACCAATCATTGAATGACTGACAGTAATAAAGTTGTTGACATTGCTTGCCACGTTAGCAGATGACACCACACCCATTGGCAATGTCTGGATCCAATTGCTTGCACCAAGATTTGCTACAGGATTAGAAGAAACAACAGAAACATTTGCCACGTTGGCAGCAACGGAGTTTACAACAACAAACAATTCCCCACTGACATATGCAGGTGTTGGGACTACAGCATTGTTTGCACGTGCTGGATATGCATACTCATTACCATTAACACCTGGGAACTGAGTGCCCCAGAAGTTCAAATCATCTAGCAACTGTGCAGATGAAATCTGATTGTTAGAAGAATAAATTGCTGCATCACCAACATTACCATTTGCACCGATACGAATGTTCAACAGCAATTGTGATGGGGGATTTTGACCTAATGTGCCGACTAATGTGACTTTGAAACAGTCACCATTTGACAGGCTCCCTGATGCAACAGCAAGTCCGCCATTGGCAAGGATAGTCTCAGTATTTGAGATCGCGATTGTTTTGGAATTTGCTGATGCTGACATTTGGTGGACCCTGTTTTGTTTTAAGAGTTAGGAAACCTTATTTAGCAATTTCTTAATGTTGCCGATCCTGCGCTCGGTTCTCACCAATTCATCACGCAATCCATCAACTGCTAAGCCTGATCCTCTTACCATCCCACCACTCATTGGACTGGTGAAGTATCGCATACTCTTTTCCATCATGTCCCTATGCAGCAAGAGGTCTTGCAAATCAAGTTCAAGTTTCTGCATTTGGGAACTCCTTCGCCAGCATTTCCTCTGCTTGCTGTGCTGGTGTTTGTTCTGGTTGGTCATACAATCCCAATAGACAAACGCGATGCCAGTTTTATCAACAACCCACCAAAGCCCCAACCAAGACCAAAAGAGAACCACTGACAGTAACCACTTTGCAGTGAAATATGTTGCCAAACTCAATCCCCCAAACTTTGGTCATCTTCATGAAATCTTTCATTTGTTACTCCGTACCGTTCAAAAACCTAAGAGCTTCATCATATGACATGGAAGAATCAATCCAAACAACACCATCACTGACTTCTAATTTAGGCTTTGGAACATCATTCAAAGACAATACAGGTGGTGGAGGCATGTGATCCAACATCTGTTTCTCACGCTCTTCATAGAGACGAGCTCGTAAATTTAAATCCGAGATGTCTCTAAAGAATGGTTGAATTGTCAACCATGCAAATAACCACAATGTGCTTGTGGTATCATCATTGTATCCTTCTTCAGCAGCCCAAGTTTTGTTCTTTTGTAGAACAAATGTTGAGAGTTCACTGATTGTTTCAAAGTCTGTGATTATTATCTGATCTGTTTCCACAAGAGTTTTGAGTCTCAAACACCCCTGACTCTTTACTTTCTTACTTGTACGAACACCAGGCACCATAGCACGTGCTGCTTGTGTAACTGTAATCTCTTTGTGTTCTTCAGTGTAAGAATAAAAGATGTTGTCATAATCATGATCATTGATCACGTGATGTAACACCAATGCTCCTATTTCGTTATTCTCCACAATGACATATGCATTATTATAGTGATGTGCTGCCTGTACCAAGTAGGAAGCAAATACCACATCATCAACTGTATTGTCTCTGAATCTTGCGACGACTTTATAAGGTGCGGAGGTGATGTCGAACAGTGTGAAACAAGAGTAGTCCAACCCCTTGCCTTCTGAAGGATCGCCTGAGAGAGCATACGAGTGACCCGAAATAGGTCTTTCGTAGATTGCCATTGCCTTATCAAACAATACTTCTGTTGGGTGAACAAATGCGAGTTCAGAAAGCTTCTTACCGATGATCAATGTGTTGCTAGAACCAAGAAATTCTGCTTCAACGTCTTGTGCATATTTACGATCACCCAAGATTCTCTTCTGTTGATTTGCCCATGCCTGATCACGACCTGGTACAGATGACCAATGTACTTCAATTGTCTTGAAACCATTCCAGTTCGTAGGATCATTGAATTCTTTCTTTGCATCCATCCAGAATTTGTAGAACAAATTCAAACCAAGTGGTGTGCTTGTGATAATGATCTTTGAAATCTTGGAAGAACTAATCGTAGGATACACAGATGTGATAAAGTCTTCAGCCACATGTGATGGTACGTGTGCAAATTCATCAAGATAAAGAAGATGAATAGTGAATCCTCGAATAGCTCCAGTGGATGTAGATTCAGACAAAATACGACAACCATTCTCAAGGATAATAGATGTTGCATTCCACGCAACAATACCCTGCTGCATCCAAAGAGGAATATGCTCAAATGATTGTTTGATCTTGTTCAGAATTTCTGTTGCAACTTTTTCCTTCTGAGCTAGCACACCGACTGTTTTTTCCTTGTTAAACAATATGTAATGAATCAAATAACCAATTGTGACTGTTGTTTTACCAACCTGACGAGCTGTTTTAACAATTACCATACGATTGTCATGATATGTTTGAATCTGATCACATTGAAATGGATAGAGACTGACTGTTTGCAATCCATCATCAGTCATGAATTTGATGTATTTTTCGATAAAATAAACTGGGTCATCAGCACACTTAAAATATTCTGCTTTTTGTTGTGCTGTTAGAGCAAAACGAACACCTGCTTTCTTCAGTCGAGGGTTAGAAGCGAAAGAGAAATCAGAGTCACCTGACAAAGCTATTTTTGTCAATTCATCTGCAAATGGAATCTTTGGTTTGCTTTTACTGCCAGCAGGTCTGCCACGACCACGTTTTTTTATTGAATTTACTGTCATAACAAATACTTAGCTTATTTTAATCTTTTTGCTTGATTTCTAATTTCAAGAAGTTCAGTAGTCGTACCAACAAATATTGCGTTGGAAACCTGAATAGGAGCTTGTTCTGAGGTCCCTTCTTGATCTGATTGTAAATCAGTCATATCCTTATGTAACTCTAACAAACGAGCATTTGTGTCTCCCATATCTTTAACAAGTTTGGAGAGTACTTCATATGCACGTGGGTGTTGTGATTGTTTAGCAATTTCAAGGAGCTCTTCAAGTGCTGCACCACCTTTTGTCAGAACATCATAAAGATTTTGACGAGCAAATGCGTAATCATTTTGTAGATCAGTATTGGCTGGGTTTGCGACAACAGCAACTAATGATTTACTATTTGATATCGTTTGTGCTGGTATACCAAGAGCAGTTGCAATAGTATCTTCACTCATATTTCACATCACTTTCATTGAATAGACCAACGGCAGACAATCGACTCACATATTTATCAAATGTATCTGGAATGGATATAGTCCCAAAATCATCTCCTAACATTTTGTGATTTTGCATGTGATCACTGTAATCTTCCTTTTTTATCCATGGCAAATTTGAACAATAATAACATCGAAATGATATAATCATGTATTTCCTGTGAATTCATTGATTGTAGTGTTTATTGTCCAATTGTCCGTTATATTAGCAGTTGGTGGATTGACTGTCAGGTCAATAACAGCTTGTGTATTACCAGAATTATAATCACGCAAATTGACAATAACTTCCTTGATGATGTTACTGTTGTTTGGAATAGGACCATAAAACAATGCTTTGACTTTGAATGTTAATGTCCAGTTTATCTGGCGCACAGAACCAGCAGCACCTTGATAATCATTATCAAATTGGATTTCTTCTAATACAATAGGGAGATCCTCACTGACCCAATCAGTTGCAGTGATTAGATATTTCAACGAAACAGTGTAATCTGGTGCAAAGAAAGGAACGATTTGCTCAATGATCTGCAATCCATCTTCCATGTTTCTGACATACAAATTCAAATCAAACAAAAGATCGTAAGGTGTGGCCAATGAATATTGTAAGAGGTTACTTTGACCTGTTCCCAGTATCTTGTTTTTCACAAATGAGCTTACTTTACGGTCAGCAGCATATTGCATATTTTTGAATTCGTATGTCATCGCTGGCAGAACAATTTGCATGCCTTTTGTGAGGGTTGGGTCTGCATTTAGCCTTGTAACAAAAGTTTCCTTACCTTCGTAAGTAAGAGGGACAGTAATACGACCTAATTCTACACGTGTTGATGGATCATATTTAACCATTTCAATGCCATTAAACAATGCTCCAAACACTGTAATGATTTTGCGTATAGTTTGCCAATAAAATGGTTGATAACCGAGCACAATTACTCCTGACTTTGAGATGTAATAGGATTACCTGCAGGGTTAGACTCTGTCAAATCCAGATAGGTATTCGCATCTGTTCTCAATTCGACATTGTTGTCAAGGCTTTCATTCACATTGTCTTCCGTTTCTATAGAATTCATGATGAATGAAGCATCTGATGTAACACCAATGATAGCATGATTTGGTGTGAATTCTCCAACAATATCTTTCATTATGAGTTGACCTGTAGGTCGGTCCCATGATAATACTGTTGCTGTCACTGTTGCTGATAATATATCTGGTCCTTGATATACAGTCTCACTTATTTGGTATGTCCCATTACCTGCACCCATGATGGCCTGGTATGCAATTTTGTTCTCATTTACCTTCTCATCTACTTCTTGATACCCTGTTTCAATCTTTTCGTTGTTGTATCTGAATTCCTCACAAGTCAAATCGAATCCATAGAAGGGTCTGCGTCCAAATGAATAGAAAAATTTGTCCTGGTTAGTATAGATGATTTCATACAGTGCTTGAAAATTACGCATCCAAATCAAATCACCTTCCCTTGGTCTAATACCAACGGTTGTGTTTGCTGTTTGGAATTCATCGTTAGCCAACAGAAGGTGCACTTGTTTGTTGATAACCAAACCAAATTTGGAGAATAAGTCCCCTGGTCCATCAAATCCATCTACATTTTGAACATACATGACCATAGGGTATGCATTAGCAAATGCCTTGGTTGGATCATCACCAAATAACAAATCCAATTCTGATTCGCTAGTACGTGGGATGTATAAAGTTTCTACACCATACATTTGCACAGCTTCATTAATAAGTCTCCTGTATAACTCTTGCTGTGCTGTATCATTGTAACCACTGAAATATTTATTGATTGGCATGTGTTATCCCATCTGCCAAAGTGGTGGATCTTCATACTGTTCACGAAGCTCTTTCTTCAATTCCTCAACTTCTGCGAGAGCTTCTTGTTTGATTTGCTCACCATTAAGTATCATTCCACCAGGGAGTATCATACTCTTGAATTTAGAAAGGTTGTTACCCCACTGCCTCTTTATCAATGCAGTCCCATAACGTAACAACCAAGGATCACCCCAAAATGCTGCACTTGAATCTAATTGTTTGTATCCTTCAACGATTAGATATTGACCAATAATGAATCTCGTTTCCCAAATAACATCGATGTACAAAATGTTGTTGTATCTGTTGTACCTGATTGGACTCTCACCAGTGAAGAGTATTTCCAACATTCTCAAATGCTCATTTGCCAATTGGAAATAGACATAATCACCTGAGGTGTAATCATACAATTCATTCAAACGAATTTGATAGTTGATATCAAACATATTGAATCCACCAGCACCTGCACTGTTAGTTTGGCTTCCTGAAATGGTGAATATACGAGTCACCCCAATCGTATTTGCAGGCATCTGAATGTACTTGTTACTGACATCATTTGCTGTCACTTGATGAGATGTATACCAGAGCTCTTTACCATCAGCTGCAAATGTTTGAAATTGTAAGAGAGCTTCATCTATACGATCTTCTATTTGATCATCATCGACATTAATCTCAATCACAGGAAATCCTAATGATCTTAGACAATACTGTTTGAATGTTGCCCTATCAACGGGTATCATTAAATTTCTCCTGTAGCTCTCTTATCTGTTTTTGTTGTTCTTGCAATGCGCTTATCAGATAAGCGATCAATTGGATATAATTGACACGTTGATAAAATTCACCATCTTTGCTTCCTAGGACCGCTTCTGGTATTATTTCTTGGAGTTCGTGAGCAATTAATCCTGCACCCAACTGTTCTCCAATTACATATTTAGATGGTTTGAGTTTCATTATACAATCAAGAGCATTAACCAATGGAGAAATCCTTTCTTTCAATCTGTAGTCAGAGGTTTGATTGAATGCTGGCGCATTCATTGGTGCACTTGATGTGACACCACCCTGAACATTTACATCTCCTGTTACAGACAAACCATTTTCTAGAGATGTATCTCCTTCTACAGTCAATGATCGGTCAAATCGTACATCATTACCAACGTGCATTTGTATACCTCTGAGAACTTGAGGTATTTATGTTGCTGAGATCAACAGTCTCGCATCTCTTTCAGAAAGAGTGAATGAAGTGTTGATTACTGCACCTGTGTTATTTGCTGCATCCTGTGTACCAGCAATGAATTTCCAAACACCAGCCCCACCAATCATAGCAGTAGTAACAGTTTGCGTTCCATTGTTTGCAGGATTAACAACCCAAAGAGCTTTCTTTGTAGAACCACCAGAAAATTGTCTCATCCATAAACCATTTGTATTAGCAGTTGTTTGTGGGGCTCCTGCAGCACCAGAAATTGGATATCCAATGTTATAATTCCATTCATCATACCAACCAACTTCTGCTAATGTATCCGCGCTGTAACCTTGTGATAATCTACTAACTGCACCAGCACCATTTTGCATACATGAAGACCCAATGATATACCGAGCCCACATGTATTCAGTATTTTGTGGAACAACACTGCTATCACTTGGAAAATAACCATGAAGAACAACAAATTTAGGAGGTTGACAAATTGCAACAGCACGAGCGTATTGTGCTTGTAATGTTGCATATGGTGCATATGTGTCTGGTGAATTTGATAATCCGAAATATTCTTCAAGCAAACCACCATGCATGATTTGATTCATATTACCATTGGCAGCACTGACAGACCTTGCATAATCTCCAAAATTGCCAAAGTTCATCAATGGACTGTTTGCATTATTAGCAATGGATTGTAGAGTAATGAAGAATTGTGCTTCACCATTAGCAAATGCTTCAGAAACAGGACCATCAGGATCAGTTGTAGCTTGAGCTGTACCTGTTCTTTCCCAATCTGCAGTAACAAAAGGTTCTCTCCACATGTTATCCAAAAACATACCATCAGCATTATTCGCTTTGTTGTTTGTTAATAAAGAAGAGAACCTAGCATCACCATTTGTTCCAAGACGAAGATTATATGCATATGCTGCACAATATTGATATGGTGTTTCACCTTTCCAATTTGTACCTGCATATGCACTCGTAAGATTAGGAGCAGCAAATGTGATCAAATTATAATAAGAAGGAGAGGCAAAAATTGTTCCTGATGAACCAGAATTATACAACCACCAATTGTTGTTTGCCATTTCCTTGGTCATTATAGGTGTTGGATCATTCACATTTGCAGTTACACTTGAACCTACATTCGGTGTTGGTGAATAGGCACCAACACAATCCAGATACATGAACACTAATGTACCATTTGGTGCAGTATTTGTAGAAACAGACTTAATGTTTGCAACAGTGGAATTCATAACACGACCACTGGCACTCCATTGCTCCCATCCACCACCCAAAACAACAGCATCAAATTGTGAAAATGCACTCAAAACTTGATTGTTGGTATAGGCTTCAACTCCACCTATTGCTAACAACAATTTACGAGGATATGGGATATTGAGAGCAGCATACCCAGTCACGTTACTGGTCTGAGCTTGATAATACGCGAGTACTTGATTTGCAGTCCAAGAATAATTATAGATGTAAACATTTGATACATTTCCAGTGAAACTGGAATTAGAAAAATTGTATTTGCTACCGACAGCAAGTCCATTATTACCGAAGTAGAATAGATTTCCTGTAACATTTCCTGATTTTTCCAAATTACCATTCAGGTAAAGATTTGCATGCGTTCCATCATATGTTACAGCCAATGAATAGAATGTGTTTTGTACAAGTTTCGTATTACCAAAAACTTGGTGACTGATACCTTGAGCAGTATTTGATGAATTGGCTGTAACCATATAAAAATCTGCAGGATGGTTACCGTCTGTCGATTGTGTTTGAAGAATATATGATTCAAATGGCGCAATATTATCCATACCATAAGAAACAATAGCAGGATACTGAGTATTGTTACCTGTTGCAACAATAGTAGCCAGTATGGTGAATGTATTTGGTTGATATAAGCTATTCTGTGTATAAGTTTGACCACCAGAATTCACTGATAATACATTGAATAATAAGCTAGAAATATACTGATATCTATAATCACAATTTGGCGGAACAAAGACGTGCAACCCAGCAGATTGAACATTAACAGAATATAAATTCGAAATAGAATTGTATACAACACTCACAGCCCCTAAAGCAAATTGTATTGTTGTATTTTGTCCACCAACAGAATATGATATAACGGCTGTATTTGAAGCTATGTTAGGTGACAGTTCGAAATGCGTATTAGGAATCTGAAGCGAAGTCTGTGCTGCACCATTAGACCCACTGATGTTATAAGTTACAGCAGTGAGATCAAAAGAAACATTAGACATTGTTAAACCACAATAGTGTTATTACAGATCACTTGACCATTAGCCAAGAAACTAACTTTACCTGCACCATTTTGAACTATTGTGCCATTTGCTTGAAAGACATTATTTGCTAACAATCTTACAACAACGCTTGGTGGTAATGCTACTGACTGTGAAAAGACATTTGCTTGAATTGCACCATTAGAATAAAATTTGAATGGTTTGTTTACAAATGGGGTACCTTCAGCAAATGATATTGACAATACCTGGAAGTTATCTGCTCCTGTTGTACCTGGTGCAGTCCAAGTAGCATGTGCATTACCAGTTGCTGTAAAGCGAGCATCTGCTGCGCAAAGACGTACACTTGTATTTGGTCTTCCAGTAAATGCAGTTGGAGAAGTACCTGGTGTTGGTGTTTGGTTTGCACCTTGATCGATACACACAGTCCAATAAATGGCAGGTTGAGTAGAAATATTCACATTGCTGGACACAATAGCATTTACTGCATTACCAGGAGCATCTATTTCATTTGAAGTATCTCCTAATGATGTACCAATCAATCCAGAATACTTACCTGCATACACAGTTCTGAATGATATACTTGCAGCATTTGCTGGTGTTGCAGTAACTTGATTAGCACCTGAAGAAGTACTTTGTGTCCAAGCACCATACAAACTCACAAGATTTACCGGATCAAATGCGTGATTGGTAAATGGATGCCAAACATTTCCTAAAGTGTCTGTGAAAGTCACTCCTGTATCAACAGATTCTCCACCCCAATAAGCACAAGCAATGATGACATCATTGACATTGGTGCTATGCTGAAAATTACCAGTGGATATTGCACCACCAGCATTAAAATTTGCAGTCAGAACATCATCAATGAATAGATAAGACATGAAATCACCCTCAGCCTATTTGAGCACCGTATATACCAAAGTAAGAATTACCTGTAGTGCCAGTCAAATTACCATTTGCATCCAATATTCCACTTGAAGCAATCTGGTTATTACTTGCTTGAACTGCTGTTCCAGTTGGAACTGGAGAACCCACGGAAGTTTGTAGAACATTATTAGCAAAAACCCAAGGACCATTGCTATTTGGTGTTTGCACAGTAAATTCCGCATCTGTAGAAGTAAGAGTGTTTCTTTCTATCCAAGCTGCACCCACAGTACCATCATTGGTTTGTTGTGGTGTTATCATTGCCCATCCCGTGGAAACTAGTGTGTTATAACGGCAAAGCACCCGTGTTTGTTGATTATCAGCAGCCTGACCCATTGAAAATGCATGAGCAGGAGAACCAGAACTTCCTGCACCCGCATAACGAGCAAAACACTGTCGTATTTCTGTGTCTACAGGATCACTCTTCAAATACCAAGCACCATCAATAGATGTGCTTAGACTATCAAATACACAACCTTGAACAAGAGAAAACTGAATTGAATACAAACTGCATCCCGCATAATTGTTTGTTGATGATGCACTTTGACGTCCAGATTCTCTACATGCATTGATAAACAAATAGTTTTTCAATGTGCCATGTCCATCAACAGAATGGAACATGGTTGCATTATCACCAAATGATTTTCCATAACCAGAATTGGTCCAATTGATTTGATCAAACATCATCCTATCAACACCAGAACCACCTGCAATCCACATACACCTGAAATTATCCCAAGTTGTGTTATTACCATCAGGGTTAAGATTCTGCCAAACCAAATCATTACCATTATGAAATACTGCACAACCATCAGTGCTTGCAATGTTTATAGTTGCTGTATTACCAGGTAATCCAACCAATGCAATTGGTTTCGTGGTTGTATTCATTTCAAAGAATGAACCAGCTTCGATATCATTATCAGAATAGCCTGGTGCAAAATATGTACCACTAAACAAATAGCAAGTGGTATTTGGATTAGCAGTTGCTGAGAACGTAGAACCAAATGCTTTAGTCAATGTTTGCCATGGATTTCCGAAAGTACCATTACCTGTTGAATCACTACCGACTGTTGTACCGTTAGCAAGAAAGATAAAGTGACTTGTAGAATTAGAGGTAGAGACATTAAAACTTATTGTTGTCGTGTTACCATCTTGTGCGGTAACAAGGATTGTCACATTGGAATTAGTTACGACACTTTGAGGAGTCCAAAAGATAACACCACAATTGCTATTGGAATAGGTCTGTCCAATTGACATTCCAGCTGGTGCAGAAAGCAATGAATATACGAATGGAAATGCACCAAAGGAAACACCGATAGGAATTCTCTTGGTAATAGAATTCACACCATCGTAATAAGCCCAATGATGAAATGCATTAATATTGGTTTCTGAATCAGGACGTGGATACACCTGAATCATGTTTTGACGTTGTGGCATCCAATGACCAGCAGGCAAGAATCCATTACCGCCACCAGAACCATTAAATGATATAGTACCCTGTGCGAATGGTACACTGATATTGTAAGAAAAACCAAAAGAGGTTATATTGAATGTGTATGTGTTTGATACACCATTCATTGTTATGTTGATACCATTGGTGCTTGGTACAGTAATAACAGCAGCTATCGTATTCAGATTGAATGTCGTGGTATTTGCAACCAAATTCTGAGTTACATTAGCAAGTGTATTCGCACAATTGAATGATACAATGGTTTGTGAAGCATTTACATATGATGCAACATTGATATTACAAGAATTTAGAACGAAGAGAGAATTACTCATCTCTTATCCTAAGAAGGTGATATCAACAGAGTTAGCTGTGGCATTGTATGCCATTGCAAAATGTGAATTCACACTTGAATTGGATTGTTGACCACCGAATATCAATGCTGTTGCATTAGCCAATTTGATGTTGGCTTCTGCATGAACAGTGTTTGATGCAACATTGTACAATAGATTTGCCTGACCATTAATTGCAGTACCATTACTGAATAGAACCTGTTGGTTAGAACCAATAGGGACATTGAATGATATGTTGGCTTGTGTCGTACCATTCGCAACAGCAGAAACTGTTACTGTGGCAGTGTTGATCAAATTGATTTTTGCATTTGTCAAAATAGAAGAACCACCAAGTAACACATCAGCTTGATAGTTACCACCTCCACCACCTACGGCAGAAGTATTGACACTAAATGCTAGGTTAGCTTGAGTTGTGCCATTCGCGGTAACAGTAACATTCACAGTAGCTGAATTATTGAAATTCAGATTTGCTGTAGCAAGACCCAAAACACCATTTTGATAAACAGAATCACTGTTTGCCAACACATATGCATTTGCTGCCAAAGCAATTGCGGCTTGTGCAGTTGTGTTGGCTGAATTTGCAACCAAGAAAGTTTGATTGACTGCATTTGCAGTCGCTGCATTTGCGTTGTCTGTAGACCCTGTACTATCAATTAAGAGAGTAATACCACGAACAGTTGTGCTTGCGTTAGCTGATGTACCACCAACGGCAGAAGTATTAACTGTGAATGCAACATTACCTTGAGTTGTACCATTTGCAGTAACGGTAACATTTACAGTAGCAGTATTAACAAAGTTTATGTTGCCAGTATTGACTCTTGAAGTACCATTAGCCCAAATAACATCACTATTTGCCAAGTTGAATGCTGTCTGAGCTTCTGTATTAGCTGCAATTGCAAGAGTAATAGCAGTTTGTGCCGTTACATTTGCATTGGCTGCATTGTTGTTCGCCGTGTTTGCAAGAGTGAATGCTGTCTGACCAGTCACATTTGCAGCATTCGCTGCAAAGTAAGCAGCATTAGATATCAGAGCAGTGTTGGCAACAAATGAGATGTTTGCATTAGCTGTTCCATTAGCAACAGCTTGAACGGTGATGTTTGTTGAATCTACAAAATTGAGTTTTGCATTTGCGAGAACAGAAGTACCATTGGCAAATACATCTACTTCATAGTTTCCTACAGCTCCACCACCTACAGCAGAAGTGTTAACACTGAATGAAACATTCGCTTGTGTTGTGCCATTGGCTATGACGGATGCATTGATTGTTGCAGAATTAACAAAATTGAGATTGGCATTTGCAAGGCCCAATGCACCATTAGCATATACATCGACTTGATAATCGACAATTGCAACAGGTCTTTGATCGCCAGTAACTGTGATAATTTTCATTGGGTTATTGTTCCTCAACACCGTGAGATAGATATGCTGCAGCATTAGTATCTGCAACATTTGTTGTTCCTATGATAGAGTCATTTGGACTGAATGTAAGAGTTTGATTTTCCAAAACATCAGCCAAATCACCATTTCCCAAAACAAATGAATACCATGGATAAATGACACCAGAAATGTTCTGAGACAAACTGATCTGTTGAATGTTTGGAGTATTGCTCTTAATGTGTAGGGCTCTTAGATATCCCACAGCATTACTAGGAGCTTTATAGATGATAGTTGTCGTGTTAGCAACATATCCAGCAGAAAGCGATTTACTTGTAAAATTTCCGCTCATATTCCTGAGTATCCTAATTGTGGTGGGTAACCTGCAGAAACGTTACCAAGTCTCGTGTCAATCGTTATGACAACATTACCATTCGTTGAGTCATTAAATCCTACGATGGACAAATTACTCGTGTTTCCGCTATTTATGCTGAGATTTTTCTCAGAGCCAACCAGCGTCCCATTGACATAAATGGTCTTGTACAAAGCAGTATTGGCTGTTGTATTTGCAGTATTCGCCAGAGTGAATGCAGCTTGTGCTTCAACGTTGGCAGATATAGCCAATGAAATTGCTGTTTGACCAGTAACGTTTGCATTGGCAGCGTTATTGTTTGCTGTATTTGCAAGGGTAATTCCTATTTGAGCTTGCGAATTAGCAACAATTGCTAAGTTAACACCACTGTTTGCCTGAGCAAAAGCAGAATTTGCTTGAGCGTAAGCAGCTGTAGCAGTATTGTTGGCTGTATTAGCTAATGAAAAGACAGATTGAGCAACTACATTTGCGGTATTAGCCTGATTGTAAGCAGATGTTGCAGTATTATTAGCTGTGTTGGCTAATTTCCATGCAGTTGATACAGAGTTTGCTGTGGCCGCATTTGCATTATCTGTAGATGTTACAGAATCTACAAGAAGAACAATACCCTGATTCGTTGTTGTTGCAATATTGGCAGAAATCACACCAGATGTAGTGATGGTCCCACCACTCAATCCTAAACCTGTTCCAATAGAACTTACAGTACCATTTGCTCCACCACTATTTGACAAAATAGCAGTATTGACAGAAAAGGCTACATTTGCTTGACCTGTTCCATTGGCTGTAACAGAAACATTGATTGTTGCACTGTTGTTGAAATTTAGGTTTCCGGCTGCAATGATCAAAGATCCATTTTCAGAAACTGATACAGCATTTGCAGCATTGTTCGCTGCTGAATAAGCTGTTTGGGCTAATGAATACGCAGCCTGAGCTTCTACATTTGCAGATTCAGCTAATGATATGCCTGTTTGACCAGTAGTATTTGCAGTGGAAAACAATGCAACAGTTGTTTGTGCAGCACTGTTAGCTTGAGCATAAGCCAAATTAGCTTGGCCATACGCAGCTGTAGCGATAATAATTGCTGTTTGACCAGTGACATTAGCATTGGCAGCGTTATTGTTTGCCGTATTAGCCAACGTAAACGCTGTTTGTCCTGTCACATTGGCATTCGCCGCATTATTATTAGCGGTTGTTGCATTAACATTCGCAGTAGTCGCAAGAGTGAACGCTGTCTGGCCGGTAACGTTTGCGTTGGCAGCATTGTTGTTAGCTGTAATCGCTAAAGAAAAAGCCGTTTGGGCTACACTATTTGCATTAGCTGCATTGTTATTTGCTGTGTTTGCTAACAAGAATGCTGTTTGCCCGGTAGCATTCGCTGTTGTGGCATTGATGTTTGCTGTAATAGCCAGTGATATAGCTGTCTGACCAGTCACATTTGCGTTAACTGCGTTACTGTTAGCAGTTATTGCCAACGTTAATGCAGTTTGTGCTACACTGTTTGCGTTTGCTGCATTATTAACAGCATTGTTGGCTTGATTATATGCGAGGTTTGCTGTTGTATTCGCTGTGTTTGCAAGCGTAAATGCAGCTTGTGCTTGAGTATTGGCAGAAATTGCAAGAGTAATTCCGGTTTGACCTGTTACATTGGCAGTTGTTGCCAAAATAATTGCTGTCTGACCAGTGACATTAGCATTGGCAGCATCATTATCTGCATTTGTTGCCAATGTGATCGCGGTTTGCCCAGTGACATTTGCATTAGCCGCATTGTTATTAGCTGTCGTAGCAAGAGTAAATGCAGTCTGGCCTGTTACATTTGCAACATTTGCTGCAGCATAAGCCAAATTGGCTTGGTGATATGCTGCATTGGCTGTGTTATTAGCATTGTTTGCAAGGATAAAAACACTTTGACCAAAGGTGTTACTTGAGAGAGCAAGAGAAATTGCTGTTTGTGCTGTTACATTGGCATTGGCAGCATTGTTATTGGCATTTGTTGCAAGTGTGAATGCAGTTTGACCCGTAACATTGGCATTCGCTGCATTATTGTTGGCAGTGTTAGCAAGGAAAAATGCACTCTGTGCTTCCACATTTGCAGACAATGCAAGAATGATACCAGTCTGACCAGTTATATTCGCATTTGCAACCAATAAGAGCGCAGATTGAGCGACTAAGTTAGCAGATGTGGATATAGTAACAGCTGTTTGAGCAGTATTGAATGCTATGTTAGAAAGGCTATTGGCTGCGTTAGCAGTGTTTGCTGCACTGTTTGCAATAGATAATGCTTCTTCAACAAGCAAACCATTTGCTGCAGCAAACGCAAGGTTCGCTAATACGAATGCTGATTGTGCAGTTGCATTAGCATTGTTTGCAATATTCTCAGCGAGTTTTGCAACAATCAATGCACCATTGTTACCGAGGATTACGTTAATAGCCATTTATGTTACTGTTACACCTGGTTTGATTGTTAAAATACCTTCCAAAATTCTTGTAACATTACCAAATGTATCAATCATGATTGCGTCGTAGTAATACCTTCCTGATGCTACATTAGAACTCGCGGCAGAATTCATCGAAATCAATGCATTACCATTTACTGCATCAAGAACAGATATCGAAAGATTTCCGGATGTATTTGCTGTGTAATAGGAAGTCCTAAAAGAACTAGCAAATGTGAATCCAGTCAAATCCACTGGAGTTTGATCATCATTCTGAAAAGTGACTGTATTAGCCCAGTCAGTACCTTGGTTTATGTATAGATCAACACCCATTCCTATTTACCTTATTTAGGGTCACTGTTCTGAAACAGATGCGCAACTCCCTGTTCTAGATTGTGAACTTCATCAACCACATCTTTTTCAAGTTCCTTCACTTTATCAGAAACTTTCTCAAAGAATGTTTTGACCTTTGGTTCTTCAATGACGATTTCTGATTTTGCTTCTTGTTCGACCTTACTGACTTCTAATTCAACAGTATTTACGACCTCGTCAACTTTGGTTTCTACCTTCACCTCTGCTTCCTTCAAAACCTTGTATGTTGTGAATACAGAAGAACCAGCAGAATAGTCCTGCTTGAGTTGACGGACTTCACCATCAGCGAAATCCCAAATTTCACTGCCAATTCGATTGATTGCTTCGACAATCTTACCATCCAATGTTATTTGCATAAGTAACCTCTTATATAAGTATTTGATTATACATGAAACATAAGTAAAGAATTATGTGTCATATTTAGTACAATGTTTCCCAGTTGAAAGTCTGATTTAAAAGGAGACATTAATGAATAAAATTATGATTCTTGCGCTTCTGTTTATCAGAGTCGCGTTTGCAGCAGATCCACTTACACAACCAATCCCGAATCAAAATGGGTTTGATACAATGGATATGGCTGCGACAGAAGCTTTAAAGGAATGTATCAAACTATCCACCAAATTTGAATATGGTGGTGTGATCCTAGAATGGAATGGGAAGTTCTACTTCACTAACCCAATCACAAGTAAGTCTGATAAGGAAATCGGGACTTTCAGGATTGCTTTCTACAAAGGTAGTAAAGTTGTGGGACTATATCACACTCACCCACCAGGATTCAATAGTGATATTTTCTCTTCTTCAGATGTAAAATTTGCTGATGATAAAAGCTGGGTTAGTTATATTGCTGTAATCAACGAATCAAAATCCAGGGTGCTTCGATATACTCCTGGTAAGACCAGCAAGGAAATCAAACACCATTTGATAACTGAAGGTGAAGTAAGTGATGGTGATCCTGTTAGCGCCATTTAGGTCCACATAACCAAACAACCAAAGAACGGCGAGTCCCTTTGGTTACGGGTGTGACTCTATGCATAACATACGAAGGGAATGCATGAACGATTCCCTTCGTTTTTTGGACTTTCACTGTTTGATTACCAGCAAACAATTCTAAATCGCCACCTTCATATTCATTTGGATCACTCAACAATAAAACCAATGATAATTTTCTAGGTGGAGAACCATCAGATGCATAACCCTTGTCCATATGCCAATCATAGTGACCTTCAACAGTATGATCATATATGGTATATTGAAGATCATCACTAAAACCAGAAACATCGCACTGAAAATATTGACCATTCAATTGACGAGCAATCCATCCTAATTTTTGATAAAGCCAACTAGCTTCGTCAGAGTTAAACCAAGCTACTCTGCTACGACGAATTTCCGTATTCACACCAGAACCTTCCATCAATCCAACAATCGCTTCTTCACCTTGTGTGGTGATTTTATTTTCTCCAATGCTAATGATTTTATTGAGTTCATCCTCACTGAATCCGTTTTCCCAATATGCATGTAATGATTCCTTACATGCTACGTCTGCAAATGGTTGAAGAGAATAGAAACTCATTTTATTTCCTTTGCCAGAGTTTTTCTCTGTAATAACTCGGTTGTGCTGCACGTCTGCGGCGGGTCAAACCTATCAAATCAGAAGTTTGTTTATCAACAATCTTCACATTGGTTTTCCTAGAGCTCGTCAACACGTCATCTCTTTTTATCAGAATCATTTGAACTAAAGGAGTTCCTGCTTTGATGATTCCTGTGTAATTTACTTGTGTAAAGAAGAAAGGAAAATTGATATATTCAAGTGCATCATTTCCCATATATCCATCATCAACTAAACCAGAAATACATTGAAATCTTGGATCTGGCCTATTCAATGGAGAAACAAATAATGCACTGTAGTCTTTTGGTATCTTGATGTACCAATAATTCAAAAATTTCATGGGAGGTTTAGGCATCGATGGATGCATTGGTCCTTTTTCAGGATTAAGTTGATTCTGTTGGTGATTCTCAACCATTATCTTACCATGCATCCATTTATAAGAAACACCAGATCCATCTTCGTTTGTAATGAATTCGACATCAGCAGCCAATGGGATAATCCAACCAACACTCATTGCATCCAAGAAAGGAGCACAACGTTTTATCGTGGCATTGTTCAATTTGTCTTCATTACCCACTTTGGGGTGAAGCTGTTTAAACCATTCAGGCATAAACTTACGAGCAGGGATAGGTTCGGATATAACACCGAAATCTTCCTGTTCACAAAGAAATTCAACTTCTTCTGTTTTTAACCAAGATTTCAATAATTTCATAATATAATCAATCTTTTACAAAAGTTTTGTCTTTTTTAAGACATCGCAAACTTTGATTTCGCTCAATCCATGAGCAATACGACGGTAAGAACTCCAATCATCGAAGCATTCATCCCAAACCAAAATTGGAAAATTTGTACACTTCTTATTATGACCATCTACACCTAATGGCCAAGAAGACAACGCATCAAGTGTCTGGGTGTAATGATCAACTTGATCAGCAAAATTCAAGAATTTGAATTCTACACCTGCATCTTTAAGTAATTTGGATGCTGTATAACAATCAGCAACATCCTCATTGAATGCAGTATACAAATGCACATCTTTGATCTTGACTAATTTTTTCTCACTCATGATTATCCTCAAATCCTCACTGATTTGTCCAAGAAACAATGATTTGACCACCTGCTGGAACTGTAGCTAATCCAACTGTGTATGGTCTGATGTTACTATTTATATTGCCTGGTGATCCAGGATTACCATTTTGACTTGACCAAGAATTTGGTGCTGATCCACCTGGTCCACCACTTGTTGCGCCTGTTCCGGCGCTACCACTACCACCAGTATTACCTACAGACCCATTAGAACCAGCATTACCTGGAGTTCCCGCATTTCCACCTGTTGCGCCAGATCCAGCAGAACCTGGGTTTCCTGATAATCCAGCACCACCTGCATTACCTGGTGTTCCTGCACGTGGAGAATTAGGATTTATGTTTGGGGTGTTACCACCAGCTCCACCATTACCATTTGATCCTCCACCAGAAGAATTTCCTGCATTACCTGGATTTCCTGGAGATGTTGGCTCTCCTAATGTAGCAACGTTTCCTCCACCACCACCTCCACCACCACCTCCTCCTGATGTACCGCTATTTCCAGCACCACCTGGATTCCCTGCTGTTCCTCCATTACCACCAGCTCCACCATTACCATTTGATCCAGGATTTCCTGCATTGCCTGATGCACCTCTGTTACCAGGATTTCCAGCACCACCTGCATTACCTGCTGAACCCCCAGGGCCTGCTACACCACCATTACCACCAGAAAATGATGCAGGATTCGCTGCACCATTGAAACTAGAAGAACTTCCAACATTACCTGGTGAACCTGGATTTCCTGATGATCCAGGATTTCCTGATGTACCATTTTGACTTGACCAAGAAGTAGGGGAAGCACTACCTGCATTTCCGCTGGTGGCTCCTGTTCCTGCATTTCCAGCCACACCGGTGTTTCCATTTGATCCTGCATTGCCTGGATTTCCTGCATTGCCTGGACCTACACCTCCACCACCTCCACCGCCACCTCCTTGAATAACTGGAGAACCATTAACGATTGGACCACCAGCATCAATTCCACCGGTTCCTCCATTACCGGCACCTGGACCACCACTTCCTGCACCACCACCATTAGCACCTGATACACCAGGTCCACCAGCATTACCTGGTGTGCCTCCAGTTCCAGCAGTTCCACCAGCCCCACCATTACCATTGTTGTTACCAGCGCCCAAGGAAGGATTTCCTCCTCCTCCTCCTTGACCACCATTACCTCCAGATCCTCCCGTTCCTCCAGGACCATTGGTACCAGAGTTTCCTGTAGCACCAGTGTTACCAGGATTTCCTGCAGCTCCTGCATTACCACCAGCTCCACCAGGTCCGCCAATACCATTTGTACCAGAATTCCCAGGTGTACCGGAATTTCCTACTGTACCAGGATTACCGACGGTTCCTACTCCAGCAATAACAACCTTACGTACATTGAATGGTACACGGATATTAGCTGTGCTATTAAAAGTAACAGAAGTTGGATGAGCTCTTGCACGAAGTAACATTTTGCTAGTCTCTTATCAGTAGTTATTTGCCCCAGCAATATTTGCCAATACTTGTGCACCCCAATAAATTGTACCATTATTGTAAGTGAACAATTGAACAACATCCATGGTGTTACCAGTCGTTGTAAGAACAGGTGTAATATTATCAGACCAATGAACATTATTAACAAATGTGACAGTGTTGCCACCATTTGCAGTTTGACGAAGCATCAATTGGACTGTTGATGTTGTTCCTGATGTTGCAGCATTTTGGAATGTCAACGTAATATTGCCAACCAATGTCAAATCGAAAAAGTCACCTAGTGCCAAATTTATTGTTGTGGCTCCAGTCACTGATCCAACATTCACATATGATTGACGCTGAGCTTTGATTGTTGGTTTGTCAATCAAATTATTTGCAGCAGTCACGGTACCTTGTAACGTGATATTTGATGACAAATCAATCTTCACATCAACCAGATTTGCATTTGCTGTATTAGATGCAACATTGATGGTTATGTTATTCCCGGCAATGATATCCAAACCTTGACGTTGAGCAACAAATGCACCATTGTTGGCAAATACAGCTTTAGCATTACCAACAGCCTGTGTTATTGCAGCCCCATATGCAGCATTAACAGCATTTGCAGTTGCAACAGCTGTCGTACTATTGCTTGTATAGGTGTCAATTACATTCGCTTGAATGACGATATCGACGAGGTTCGCATTTGCACCATTTGCAGAAACATTCAAAGACAAAACACTATTCGCAGAAAAGTTCAATCCTTTACGTTGTGCAACAAACACACCACTATTTGCAACCACAGCTGTGGCATTACTAATAGATGCTGCATACACAGCATTCACAGCATTTGCAGAAGCGACGTTGATGACACTATTACTTGAGAAGCTATCAGTGATGTTTGCAGTTGTTAGAATGGTTGACAAACCATTAGTGTCATTTGCTCCAGCCTGCCAAACATTTGATGTGTGGTTGAAGGAAAGTCTTGCGTTCTGGTTCAATCCAGAACCACGATAAACCAAAATCTTACCATCACCATCAGAAGCAGTATTAGAACGGAGCTGTAAAGTATCTGTAGTATTCAGGGTCTGACCAACAATGATTGTGTTACCCTGAACCGTCAAATTGTTGAATACAGCATTACCATTAACAATACTATATGATCTGGTTGGATCTAGGATGATATCATAAGCATCCAGTTCTCCAAGCACAAGCAATGACTGAGCAATAAGATTCTGAACATTTGCATTCGCAATCCATACATTAGCATTCATGTATGTGTTGCCAGTATTGGACATGAATATCTTATTAGCAATGTTGATCATTGCTAATCCACCCCAAAATGGTACATTAGGTGATACATTCGGGTTCAAATTTATACCGCTGAAAACGATATAACCAGCAGCATTCAAATTCTGGGTTCCCATCCCAGTATTTGCAACAATATATTTGGCTTGGATACCATTTGCAGCTTGCAACAACCCTGCAACTGCTGTCATGATCAGATTATTACCTTGAACAGTATGATCACCGAAATCAAGGATAGAACCAACGGTTAGCTGCTGAGAGATCGTTGTATTACCAGAAACAGAAAGCAAAGTTCCGAGTGTACCAGAAATCGTAAGTGATCCATTTGCGATCGTGATACCATTTTGGTCCTTAAAATAATTTCCATTACGGAGTTCATTGACACTGTTGGCAAGATTGTTGGTCTGGATCAACCAATCTTGAAACACATTTGCTGTAGTGATTAGCGAAATATTCGCGTTACTCATACCCTTGCCTCATTTCTTCTGTCATTCCAACTTCGTTTCATTGATAAGCTCATTTTTTGTTTCATGGATTCATTCCAAGGATATTTACCTACAGGCTTATTACCTTCTCCAACAGTGCTCTTAACATGCTCTTGAGTTCTCCAACATCACCTTTCAGCTGATTTATATCTCTTTCCCTCTGCACTTCTTTGTTGACCTTTGTCAATCTTTCTTCATGACGTCTGACAGCTGAAAGATCAGTATTCAACACTGCTTTACTGTTTGAGTCTTTTACAAGGTCTGGATGATCAGTGATACGAAACAACATGGACTATTTATCCGGCAGGGAGTGCTGTCACCTGTAATGAACTTACAGTTGGTACAACAGTTTGATCATCTGCAAACAGAACAATCTTGATTGCAAAGTATTGGAATGATCCACCAAGTGGATATTGTACACCATTCACAGTGTATTGCAACACACCTGAAGGCAAACCATTTGATCCTAATGCTGGACAAAATTGTAATCCAACAGGTGTATTTTGATCTGCTGAGTTAACATCATTGATCAATGTCATCTTAACCCATGGCAGATCAGTAAAGCTCTGTGTGTCAGTTGATGATAGAGCTTTGTAATATACACAAACATCTGATCCAACTGGACGGATTGCATTCAAATAAACTCGAAGATCACCTGCTGCAAATCCATTTGCCAATGTAATCTTACGAGTCACATAACGAGTGATACCATTTCCACCAATTTGACCATTTTCACCAGATACAACTGCTGTTGCATTGACTGGAGCACCTGCTTCACTGATAGTGATCGTTGGAGATACACTATACCCAGCACCTGGGTTGATAACGGTAATGAAGGAAACAGAATTACCACTCATTACCATAACATTTGCTGTTGCTTGAACTCCATCTGCAAGATCTGGTGGTGAAATTGTTACAATGATGTTGTTAGCATTGATGTGATTTCCACCATTTGTTACAGTAATATTTTCAGGATTGATCTGTCCACTGTTGATGATATTGGTTGTTGCAATTGCAGACAACAATTCACCATTGAACATAGGAGAAACATCTGGATCATTAGTCTGCATAGAGACCTGACACAATAGGCTCTGATTGTTACCTGGAATGATAACGCGACGACGAGTACTATTGATAGATGAAACCTTCAAATCATGACCAAAATTCCATGGTGTATCAACAAGAACCTGTGTGTATCCAGGTTCTTGAGCAAATGTATTTGCAAGGGTTGTCAAAACTTTGTAAGTCAATTGACATGGAGGGAAATTCAAATCACTAGAATGCAACAACAAGCTATCATAAGGCGTGAGACTTGTCAATGGTTGCATTACAAAATTGAAACTGACAGGAGCTGTGCTAAAAACAGCCTTATTCAAAACAAACATCAAAGCTTCATTTGGTACAGCTGTCCAAGTAGAAGCATTTTGAGACTTGAAGAAAGAACCAACAGAAGGTTGACTGCTGATACGACGAATACCATTACCACCATTGCTTATATCATTAGAACCAACGTTCGCAATGTAAACTTCGTAGTCTGGATTTTCTGTATACAGGACGATTGCATATTCAGTTGATGGTTGCAAATATACAGGATCCAAAAATTTGAACTTGGTGGAAGTTGTGTTATTGATGATAGAAGAACCGATGTTTATGCTATCAGGAGTTGTACTAACTTGAATGCTTCCATAATCAACAGAACAAGATGCTACGACGTTTTGTGTTGGATAACCATTCTGAACCTGAACAATTTTTAATTGCACAGGAAATTGTGGTGAACTTCCAACTGGCTTAGCATTGAACCAAATATCGATACTGCTGACAAAAATACCATAATTAGATTTCTGACTTTTTGGTGGAGGAGTGAAAAATGTTTGAGCAATTGGATTGACTGAAAATGTCCCACCCAGCTGACTTAGATCTACACCATTATAGATACCATTTGCTGAAGAATTTGCAGCCAATTGTGACAAAACACCTGAATATGTGGTATTTGGACCAGGTGATGCAAGTGCTGTTTGCGGAGTTGACACATACTGACTTGATGATGGCCCTGGTTGATTAATTGGTGGTGCAATAGAAGGTTGAGTAGTAATCGGAGATACAACAGGGGTTGCAGGTGTAGATTTACCAGCACCCAGATATCCCTGTGATACATACTGAGCATCAGCCATCATTGTTGCATTTGGATCATCAACAATATTAGAGTCGCTGATTGTGAATTTCTGGGAACCAGTCAAAAATTGAACAGTTGATGTTTCAGGTAAATTGAACACGCCAAACAGATGACCGCTATCATCAACTGAATTTAAACCCAAACTGTAATAACTATTTCCTGTTGGATATGGATTAAAGGTTGTATTGGTGTAAACGGCATTCCCATTGACTGCAAGAACTAATCCTGCTTGACCGAGACCAGTTTGTCCTGTGATGAAAACGATATTACCAACTGCATCAGAAGGTACTGTTCCTGAAACAATCACACAGTTTGCATTTGGTGGATTCACTCCACCAACAGAACCATGACGATGATCATACGTATTAACGAGAAATCGTTTAGAAACATTGTCCAATGAAGAAACAATTGAATTCAAAGGGAATCTGTTTCCCTGAACAAGGCTAGCTGCACGAACAGTCAAAGCAGACCCAGATTTATATATGGTTGCTTGGATATTTGCAGAACTATTAACAGTTAATGTTCCAGTAATAGGCTCAATTGCCATTACACCATCACTGCTATTCCAATAAAACACACGACCTTCAAACGTCGCATTATCAGGAGTTGGAACAACATTACCAACGGCTTGATAAACCACATCACCAACAGCATAATCACTTACGCCAAGTGTATTTGCTCCGATTGCAGCAACATTGACTGTTGTGTAGTTTTCATTGAGATAAATGGTATTACTCATGGATTTACCAATTGCAGTAGCAAACCCATGAGTTGTGTTACAGTAGAATCTTTCACCAACAAGAACACCAGCAGTTGCTACAGCAGCATTAGCTATATCTGGAAGTAATCTGGATGCACGTTGAACAAAACGAGTGACATTTGTATCGCCAAAAAAGAATTGAGCAAGGCGATCTGGTCGAAGATTGTCCGCACCAAATTCAATTTCACGTGAACGCATGTATGGAACAACAGCGTTGTTAACAACATTTGTTCCAATTGAAGTTGAGATTGTCGTATTTGCCATGTTCTACCTTAGTTGATTCCTTGTGACCTATTTAAGGCTCAGAGGAAACGATTGATTGCTCCAATGCTTGAATGAGCAGACAACACTATACCATTACCAACAGTGCTGTTAACAGGAGCTGCAGCTCCTGATGCTATCAAATTTGTTATGGCTTGTACACCAGCAGCTGGTACAGTGTACCAATAACCATCTGGTATCATGATACCATATCCGGTTGGAGTCTTTCTAATTCTAACACAATAACTTCCATAGTACCAAACACCACCGATACCATAACCAATACCAACACTTGATAGATAAGTGTAATTCAAGAAGTTATATCCATAAAACCAATTGTTCAATGGATAACAATAAGTGAATTGTGTAGGTGCAGCAGGCTGTGTTGCACCTGCTGCTGGTGGAGTTGGTGCTGGTGCAGTTGTTGTTGTTGTTGTTGGAGTCAAATTTGCATTGTTCTTGTCTGTTGTAGCACCAGTTGTACTTGGTGGAACGACAGGAGCAGGCGCAGGAGGAGGAGCTGGTTCGACAGGAGGACCGATAATCTGAGGAACCAAATCATCACTATACCAGAAATCTGATTGAGGGTATAGATACACATCACCCCGGAACTGACCAAATGCATATGGTTGAACTTGCGTGAAATCAGAAGCTGTATTCTGAACAATACATGGAGTTTCGCTATAACTCAATGAATATGTACGATCATTGGTTTGTGCAGGTCCAGTTGCACTGCTAAACATGAATCCAATTGGATTGGCTTGAATATAAGGTCCAAGGATTCCATTATTGATGTTACAAAACAAATCTGGATTGCTAGAATCAGCAACACTGAAATCGACGAAACTATCTGTTACAATACCATATTGTTCCTTTGCAGTCGTACCATCTTGATACAGAACAGTTTGTTGCATTGTCTGTTGTTCTAATTGGCTCAATGATACATAATATTCAAGCTGTTGAATACGACGATCCAATGCACCAATATCAGACATTGTGTAACGTTTATTCTCAATATACTGCATTGCTACCAATGAAGCAGAGGAAGTGTATGCAGGGACATTGATGACATAAATTGTCATTGAGTCAGGAGCATCTGCTGGGACCTGAGGAACAAGTGCAGGTGTTCCTTGAATGATCTGAAATTGCTTGCTTGCAGTGATTGCCAATTTATCAATACGAGGAAGATAGTATGCATATGACAAAGTCATTGCATTATCTGGTTGTGGCAAACGCAATCCAGTCAGGTTAAGAGACTGGATGTTTGCCGTTGTGCCGATTGTGCGAGTTGGTCGAAAATCAATCGTGTCACGAAGACTGGTTGCACCAAATCTTTCAGAAGAATAAACTTGAATGCTACCATTCGCATAAGCAGATGCACTATATGAATCAGCACTAAAAAATCCAGTCGTTGAATCATGTGAATAATATTGCAAAATCACAACTGTCTGACCAACAGGAGGAGCCTGACCATCACGTAGGATTATGCCACCATGATCATAATAGTTATCACGTTGACCACTATCAAACAAATAACGATCTGTAATATCAATTGAGTTTATGGTATTTGGTGCTTGTGATGGAGAACCTGAATCATAAATTTTGATAATCTGTACAACATCTGCTAATGCAAGACCTTGTTTTTGACCAGGAACTTTCTTGATATCATTCCAGTTAGTGAACCAAACATAACCATTTGCTGCATCGATATAATGACTATTTGCATTGGTTGTGCCAATCACAGCTTGACCATTGATATATTTGTCAGTTGTCAAAAGAGTTGTATTGGATGTGTTACCAATCAATGTTTTGGTACGACGGAAGTTCACTGATGCGTTGGTATCTTGAACAGTGACTAAGATATCACCCAAGAAATTTCCTGTGGTTACAGTTTTCAATGTAACATGGGTTGAATCCGTTTGATACACACCATTACCAGCTGGATTACTTCCCAAATCCCAAGTAATGACCTGACCATTTGCAAGATTAGATGTCTGCTTATCGCGAACTACAACAAAGAAATTGTTTCGAGAAATCGTGTCAGGTAAATATTGATTACTGAATCCAAATGTGAATTGTTCAGCTGTTCCCAAACCAGAACCTGTACCAATAGTTGTGTTACCAGAAGTAAACTGCACTGTATCCAATGTCTTACGATTCGTGAATGTCACATTGGAGAAACTATTTTGGGCAATATAGTTCTGTGGTAATTCAAAATCAAGACGATTGAAATTCGTATTGAAAAGAATGGTATTTCCAGATGCATCCTTACCCTGTACTGAAATATCCATGCAAGCAAACAAAGCAGAAGTTGTATTCTGGGTACCAAACACATTTGCTGCAACTACTGTTGGGTGTGCAACTAGAGCATCGATGTCTTTAATGCCGAAATTGATAGAAACATTTGACGTGCTATCCAATAATTGTGTTGTTGCTCGATCCAAGAAACCGATCTTGTTAACAGAATCATAACTCACAATGGTACGAATATCACCAGAGGAATTACCAGACAACACAGTCATGGTAACATTTGCGAATGCATTCGTTGTCCCTGTGAAACTTTGTGGTAGTCTGATCGATGTCGTATTTGCAGAAACACCATTTGCATTGATAACAATAGGTGTTAAAGTCACATCCAATAGATAAGCCAACCAAGTATTAGTACCATCAAATTCAATATCGCGAACACGAGCTGTTCCAATCTTAGTATTTCCATAAGATTGAACATTAGCAGTGTTGATACTTGAAGAGGAAACAATGTGGAGATCCACTTGACCAAAATTGTCAGTAGCAAATCCGGTCGTGTTTCCTGAGAACAAATTTGTTACAGTGACATAGTTGCCAAATTCAAGTGACAATTGGAAATCTGTTGCCGTATTGGTTGAACGAGCTTTTGGATTGTTCAATTTTACAGGGGCGATTGTTTGGAATTGAAATCCTTCAATATATGCATTACCTGGACCAACACTCACAATCATGTTGTTTGCATTACTTGCATCATCTACAGTTGATGCGATGAAAGGATCAACTGTAAAGTTACCAGATTGATCATATGTGCGACGAGCCAGAACTTGCTCAATGTTTCCAAGAACAGGATATTCAACCTGACTAGTAATTACACCATTTTCGATACGGAGTAATTCAAAAAACTTACTGTCATCTGTACTATTCAACAAACGCTTTGCCAATACAAGCTTGTATTGATAACGAGTTGCACCTGGAGCCTGATAATTAAAGGAGCTTTGTGCAGGGTCTAATAAAGTTGAATCTGTTGATTCATCAATAATACTATCATCAATTTCCAATCCAACACGGTATGATGGAAACTGATCTTCAGAATCTAAAACAATAGTCTGCTTAGAAACAGCAACAAAATATCCACTGACATAAAAAACACCATCATTAATGGAAACGATAGAACCTTTCGTCACTGCGTTAGATGTTAATAGACTTGCGGTTTCTGTTGTATTTGTTGCAATCTGAAGTGTATCACCAGGATTGAACTCAAATCCTGAGAGATATTTCACAACCAATGCACCTTCCACAGTGTTGGATGAAACTGTATCATCAACAGAAATACAAACTGCACGAGTTGTTACAGGACCAACAGAATTGATAAGAAGAGTGCCAGCAAAATCAGAAAGGCTGATGTTATCATTTGCCTGAATCAATAAAGATGTAACAGTGTTATCAAAAGTGATATGTCCACCAACAACAGGAGATCCATCTGTGAATAGGAAATCTCCCATTTGACTGATCTGATATTGCAACAATGATTGAAGTTGCGTAAGTTCACGGCCTTGGACAGCAAATCCCGGACGAAATAAGATCTGGACATAATCCTTTGAGATAGCTTCATTTGCATCATCAAAGTATGGACTGGAATTTTGATAATTAGGCACTTATGTTCCTCTTAGAAACTCAATATCAATCTAACTTGTTCAGTCTGGTTAGCACCACGAATAACTGGCAACACATTGTTCACATATAAAATCCTACCGCTATATTTTTTAACTACAGATGGAGTCAATATAAATGCAGTCACTGGAGTAGTCTGTATAGTTCCAATAATAGGAGATTGTGGTGAGAATGATCCGTTGATGTTATTTAGCCACAGAATGTCATTTGTATCGTCCCAAAACACTACAGTACCAACGAAGGTTGCCTGAGCAAGGCTTGATCCTTGGTATACAGTTTCAGCTATGTTGAAGAACTGACCAGCTGGGAGAGGCTGTACAGTCACTGTAGTTATTGTACCATAATTTGTATTGGTTGCGAAACTACCAGATACCAACAACGGTTGCAAAATAAGACCTATTTGTCTATATTCAAACAAGCCTGTTCCTACTGATGCACCTGTTGGTAAAGTTCCACCTTCTGTTCCAGAAAGCTTTAGGCTTACCATAACAGAAGTTGCACCAAGTTCATAAACAGGATTATATCCATGACCACCCTGAGGACCAATAATCACACGTAGGTTTGCGCCAGCACCATTAACTCCAGCGTTAAGAACAACATTTGCTGTTGTATATCCTGATCCACCATTCAATAGGTTGATATCAAAAATTGAACCATTGGCATCAACCTTTGCTGTTGCATTTGCATTAACACCATCACCCACGATAGTGATGATTGAAGCAGAGTTAGATGCGACGTTCTGATTGTATCCAGAACCACCATTGTTGATCACAATAATATCAATTTCACCGTCAACCGTGGCTGCAACTACAGAAGGATCTCTGAACACTGGCATCCAATCTTTAGAGAAAAACAATTGTTTCTGTCCAGAAGGAATGGTGTAAAGATATTTCCATTTATATCCATCACTTGTAATGATGAATGGATTGATTGGCAATTGACCACCGATAGACAATTGTGGCATGACAGTTGATGTTACACCATTATTATTCTGTAAACAGATAAAAACTTGATCCATTGAATTACGAGCATAAAAATTGGTTGCGTAATTTGGTGAAGTATCTGTAACAAGATAAGGTGTATTTTGAATGAATGAACCAGAAAACGATGTATTAACATTCAAAGAGGTATTAGATAATATATCTGTGACTTGAAGTATCTGTGGTGCAGTATTTTCACCATCACCACCCAGATACAATAAATTACCATTGGTCAATTGGGAAAGGAAAGTCGTGTTAGTTCCGATAACTGTCCTGGAATTTGATACATTAACAGTACCTTGGAGTGCAGCCAAATCGATAGTTGAATACATATCAACCTGATTGTCCCACATATCATACACAACACCAGATTGCCAATCCACACGAGGTACGACAAATGCGACATCAGCTGCTGTAACACGCTTCAATGCAACCATGTTACGCCAAATATTGTTGATATAGTCTGTGCTTTGATTAGGAACAGGGATCAATAAATCATTTGCAGTATATGGAGATTCTTGACCAATTGTCAAATACACATTGGCTGCTGTAATGGCTTGGGTAAAACCATTAGCTAGGGAAATACGTTGATTGACTGTTAGGAGATTCTTTTCTGATATCATGTTGTTTTCTCAATGAATTATTTAGGCATCAGTATCAACGATGTAAACCTCATTATTCATGTTCGGATAGACTTGATAATAAACATTGGTTGTATTGGATGTGAACAATGTGTTGACTGTGACATTACCAACATTGTCATCTACCAAAATCACAATAGAAGTTTGAACATTGCCACTGATATTTGTAACGATTATATCATTTGCAACCAGATTACTTGTGTGACCTGATGATATCATCAGATTAGAACCATTAGTTGTACTGAGTGTGTCTTGACCAAAATATACAGTGTTACTATCCAACAAAAGAGCGGTAGCATTGATAACTGTTTTGACTTCCTTAGTCTGTGAACGTCCATCAAGATAAGAAATAGTGAACAAATCTCCTGGATTTACGTTCCCAACAAAATGAGTATTGCTGCCAAACAAAATACCATTGCTGAATGCATTTATATTGACAATACCAGAAAGGTTTGCAGTATTAGACAATTGAATTGCTTTTGCGGTTATCACATCACCCTGATGTTGATTATCTGTTATTGTCATCAATCCTAACATTCTCATGCCAGCAGGATGTAATATCTTCGTGATGGTATCTTCATACTGTTCAAGAGCTTTCTCTACTTGAACAAGATAACTATAGTTATGATATGTGACCGAGTCTTGAAGAAACTGATCAGCACTTAATTGACCATCAGTGCTGATCCAAAATCCAGGATATTTGATCAATCCTCCAAAGAATTGTGCATTAGCTTTTGCTTTACCATTACCATAAACGTGAACAGAAACAGGAATTGCATTCAAATTTGCCCCAATCAATTGCTGGGACAAATTGATAACTCCAGTATAATTGTACAATCTGAGTATACTGTTACCTCTATCATATTGATCTACAAATGCAATGAAAGTTGCTGTATTAACATTTGCACCTTGGAATACTTTTTCACTTTGGGTGTAGAACACATTGTTGGATATCGGTTGAATTGTTACATCTTGATTCTTCAAAGAAACCAGAGGTGTATTGATATAATCGAATCCTCTATTAACCATTCGAATCGTTTGAACACGACCAATCGCAGATACGGACAAAGAGAAAGCTTCTCCATCATTGTCACCAAAAGCTTGTAATACTGCTCCAGTACCATTTGAATTTGCTGCACCATTTGCACTGTTTGCTAACAAAACAGGTGGCTTTGGTCTTGCATACCCAAATCCACTGTTAGTGACCAAAACCTTGGTGATAGTACCATTTGCACCAGTGATAAAATCAAATGTAGCACCATAACCTATTGAACTATCAACTCTAATTGTATCTGTTACATTAGAGTATCCAGAACCACCATTAAGAACTTGAACAGCAGCAATACGGCCTAGATCTTGTACAGCTGGTCTTGATTGTAGATATAGGATCAAATTATTCTGAGTTGGTACAGCTTGATATACTGCTAACAATGATTGACTAAGATCGCTTTCGAACACTGACAAAAGATTCAACGTTGGAATTTGACCATAACCAGACCCACCACTAATCACATTCATGTGAGAAATTGGAGCAACTGATATGTTCGCAAAACTAAAGGCATTACCAAGAACAGTGTGTATATTTGCATTCACAGTGTTGCTGAATGCATAATTATTAGAACCAAGTTGAACATTGGCTTTGAATTCAATACTGTCGGTATTCAAGAACAAAAACACTTGATTTGATGAATCAACACCATCAACAATCACATTTGCACCAACACCTGTGTCACCAGGTGCCGCAACAACATTGACTTCCGTGTTAGGTTGCAAACGAAATCCATAACCACCACTGGTGACTGCAACAGATTGCAAAGAACCAACAGTGACGTTACCAACATATGCAACAGCTTGAATAACATCATTCGATGATGCTAAACCGCCAATAATGGAAACAGGATCTCCTGGATAGGAAATTGTTCCGTCTGTGTTGAATTTTGTTCCTACATATTTCAAACCTTGATTATTAGGATCAACAATTATACCAGACAAGGAACCAATAATTTTCTCTTCAAAAACAATAGGTTGTCCTATATTATCATTACCACAAATGATTTTGAGTTGTTCTCCAGGAATGAAATTATCAGACACATTGGAAATGAATATTTCCAATATTTCCCTATTCAATGTTGGATCAATTGATAGTGTTGCGCTTTCAACAACACAGGTTGTGTTTGATTCTACACCAACCCCTCTTCTTCCAGGAAGAAGAGAAATATCAAATGTAGTATCATTCCCTGTTAAGGTAACTTTCAATGATTGTGGTAAATTCCATTTTCCATCACTAACACGAAGAATGTTCTGTTTCGGATAATAAATCTGAGCATCAAGGTTGTAAAGAGCACGAAATAGAAATTCTATGGAATTTTCTGTTCCCTTAGTTTGATAAAATTGAGTTGCAACCTTAAGAAGCTTTTTCAAATCCAATGATATTTCATTTGGAAAGTAAGGGAGATAATCTTTCTTGAAAATCTGTAAAAATTGATCAGTTGTTGTATCAATCATCCTGTAATTCAACAAGTTATATAATTGATAGATACTGTTGCCTTGAGTGCTATCCTCAAGCCATTGATAGTATGCTTTGACAAATGTTACAAGATTTGGATAGGAATCCTTGATGTATGTAGGAAATTGAGAGGATACATGAGAACTGATTGTGTTTGTTAAAACAGCCATTCAGATCACCTTAGCTCTTATCAACATTCATGTTAACAGTAACAGCAGCAACATCACCAGAATCAAATGTCAATATGTTATTAAGCTTTGATGCAAAATTATCAGCACTTGGTGGAGCATATATTGACAAGGTTCCACTCGGATTAGACACATTTGATGTTGTGAAATCATTCAGAACCAATATCCCATTCGTATAATCAATAGTTCCTATATTGTTACTCAACACTGTTTTGATGTTATTTTGATCAAAATAGTAACTGCGCAAAGTTCCTGTTGTTTGTTGTGTAATAGCTTCGAGAAGGGCACCCGATCCTCCGCCTCCTGAAATTTCAACAGTTGCAGTTGTGTATTCTGCACCTTGTTGATCTACAACAACAGAAGCAATTTTCCCATTAACGATAATTGCAAATGCATTTGCTCCAGTACCATCCCCCAGAATAGTGATAGTTGGAACAGAAGTGTAACCAGAACCAGGGGTCAAAACCGAAATAGATTCTACACCAGTGCTTGATAATGGTACTTCTTCAATAAAACATTGACGAAGAGTTCCGGTTTGATCAGTTTGTTCAAAAGTAGGAGATGAATAAACCCTATTTTGTCCAGAACCTACCTGTAATGGGATACCAAAATTCAATGTATAAGTGACTTCTGTATTCAGTATTGGGTCAAACCTCTTTTGTAAAAAAATATTACATGCAGATCCAGTTATGGAAAGATCAGAATCGTCTATTGCACGAAGAAGTTTACTTTGACGAAATGCATTGTTGAACTGATTCAAATTTCCATTTGCCCAGGAAATAACACTATTGGCCACAATACTTTGCATTTGTGTAGCTGTACTTGAAGTCTGTTTTGGATCGTAAAATGCATCAACACGAAAATTCAAAAATGTTTCATCTGCATCAACAAATTGCGGAATAACTGTAAGCACACCAATTGGTTGCAAAACAGTATTGATCAATACCTGCTTTTGTGCTTCTGTTACAGTAAATCCATTCAACGGTAGTGCACTGATGAACACTTTACCATAAACAGGAGGAATATTTTTCTCTCCTCCCCAAACAGTAACAGATTGGAAAAATGGATATCGTTTACTGATCTGATTGATATAATCATTTACAGTAACACAACGATTTTGGGAAAGATAACTCTTTGGTGCATTGAGTTTAATGCTAGCACTAGATTCTGCGTCAGAACCCCCAGAGGAAGGAATCACTGTTGTAACATTAGCAGTTGACCCAGATAACAAAGCAGTTTGAAGTTTGAATGTCTGAATTTGATTGGCCGGTGTACCAGAAGTGGACAAATAACTCACTATCACAAGATTACCATCTTGTAATTGAGTTCCTAAAATACCATCACCAAAATATATCTGATAGTTACTAGATTGACCGATGTCGATGTAGTAGACGTTAGTATCGCCTGTGACTTCAGTTGCATTTTCTGCCAACGTAAATGTGTTTTGACTCAGATTTGTGTTGCTAGTCTGAACTACAACTTGTAATGTACTTGTGTCTATAGAACTATCAGCCAAATCAAATGATTGTGTTGGATTGGTGGTGCTATCAACAACAAATGTTTTGACAACAGGTTGACCTTCTTTGATTTGTACACCTGTAAAATTGAATTGATTTCCTGTATTTGATACCGTTGCTGAATCAACAGTTACAAAATTATATGAAACACCATTAAGAGCTTGAGAAGTGAAAGCTGTGAACCTTGGCATCGTCAATATTGTTGTTGAATCACCATTTGATTTTGTTATTGCAACGTTGATTGTCGCTTGTGAAGCAGTCATTGAACGAGGGGTATATGATAGCAATTTTGCATGAGAAATAATGTTCGGCTTAAGGACTGCTGTATCTAAAAACGCTTCATTGACTGCCATATTCAAATAAAATGAAAGATAATGAGTATTCAAACAAAGAATATCAATCAATTGATTGATTGCTGAACCAGTGAAATCAAAGTCTAGAAATGTATTCTGACTTTGCATGTACTGGATGAAATTCGCCTTGATGCTATCGAAATCTAGGCTTGAAATGACAATTTTTTCGTTGTTAGCTGAACTCATTTATATCATCTCAATCTTTCAAGGAAGAAAGATATTGTTATTGGGGTGGCATTACTCACAACTGAAAAAGTGATAGTCACATTGTAACCATTATTATCTGGATCACTTATCACATTCACACTAATGATCTGAGCTCTCTTTTCAAAATTCAAAATCACATTAGTGATTTCATCACTCAAAAGACTAGCTGTCGTAGGATCAGACAATTCAAATAACAATCTTTGAACATTACCACCAATTTCAGGATGAAATGGTCTATCATAGTGATTGGTCATGATCAAATTGACAACAGATTGAACAACAGATTGAACACCTTTGATCAATAACAAATCTCCTGTTATCGGATGTGGGGTGAAATTGATGTTAAAATCCTTGTAAGGTGTGACTTGAGTTTGAATTGGAGCTGACATTGCTTTCTCAATGGGTTATCAGTTATTTAGTGTTTCAATGAGAACCAAACCGATCTGCACCATGTAGAACAGAATTTAAATGACCAACCTGGTAAATGTTTGTTACATTGTTTGCATTTGTTCATGATATGAATTGATTAGCCTCATCTTGACGCCTCTTCACCAAATTCGAAATTACTTTACCAGCTGATTTATTCCATGCCAAAAAGTCTATTTTTGCCTTACACCAGTTTTGTGCATTGATATCTTTCAACAAAGTACTGGTGGAGAAGTTTGGTACACCCACATTAAAAACAAATGAAATCAATGCGTCTATCATATTCTGAGTTAGATCAACATTGACATATTCTTTAATCTTTGGAAGGAAAATATTATTGATTGCACTCAATTGGTCTTGCACTGCTTCTTCCTTTGTCCTGACTGTATTTGCTGTCAATGTATACGGCAATACAACCTGAGTGCAACCATATCCGATAGTTAGCAATGCTGGGCCAATAACTGGGTCTGGATAAGCAACACATGATCCATTTGCCAAAGCCTTAGCAAAACCTTCACGTTGTTGTAATGATTGTAATCCAGCATCACTGATAGTCCATTGATCTGATGTCAAAAATGTCTTAGTATTGGCATCAAAATTACAAGTAACATTTGAAGTGTTTTTATCTGGTGGTGCACCATTTGCAGTAAGCAACATAGCATGTTTTGCTGCTGTACCTGTGTAAGCATCCAAATAGATGAAATTCTGTTGCCAAGGGTTCGGTGTTGATTCTAATCCAGCCAATCCTTGATTTGGTTGACCTGTATTTGGATCTGGTAATGATACAGCTGATCCTTGTAATGCAGATTGTGCACCAATTTCACAATTAATCTCCAAACCCATCAAGTCAATCGTCCCTGTTGCCAAGAATTCCAATTGACCTTGTGAAGTAAAGAAGCCCGTTCCTTGAGCATCCAAATGTAAATCACCCGTGGATGTAATGAATGATTTCCCACCAACAACCATATTAGAATCACCTTTAATATTCCAAGATGCACTAGCAGCTTGAAGATTAAATTGTTTCTTCACTGCCACATTCATGTTTCCACCAACACTTACGTTGAGATCGTTATCAGCTTCAATGTTTACATTACCGAGAGCTTTTATATAGACCCCTTCTCCAACTGTGACAAGTACACGTCCCATGATATGAACATAATCATCACCCATAACAATTTCATACTTAGACTTGGTGATCTTATCTACACGTGTACCTGTAGGATACATATCAATGAATCCACCCGCACGATGAGTAAATGTGATACGCTCATTACCTGGAGTATCATCGAATTCAATAAGATGACCGGATTCCGTTTCTGTGGCTTTGTTATACGGATATAATGGATTATAGGAAGGATATGGTTCATCCCAGGTCAATCCTGTTGCAGTCACGACTCCCTTATCTAAATTGGTTTTACGAGCTTGAATGACTGTATTTGCAATATCATAACGAGTTGCTCCACTTAATGTGGGTTTACCCAGCTCCTGAGGCAACGGATAAGTCACGGCAGTTGATGGATTAGAAACATTGATACCTGATCCATCAGACTTGTAAGTCAATGATGTGGGCTTACGAGGAGCATTTTGCAAATCAGCACTTGAACGTTGATCCATAAATCCTGCACCATTTGCAGGAACAACCTGAAATCCAGGAAGCTTGAACATAACAATTGGAACTTGACATGATCGACCATCTGCAAACATTCCCATGACAGTATCTCCTTCTTTCAACCAAGGAGAACTATCAGAATTAGTTGCTTGAGCAACAATTGCCCAAGGAAGGTCATCAGAAGGAATATCTGTCAATGATGAGCTGTGAACACCATATGCACGACATTTCACACGTCCAATTGCCAATGGATCTTGCCTACTTTCAACGACCCCAATCCACCAGACAAATCCGTCTAGACCCATAAAGTTACGTTCTATCATTATGAACCTTTGATTGCAATCATGCCTTGTGAACTATCAGAAGAAGGATTCATTGTTCCGTTGATGCTGTCGCTCAGAAGTTCAAAAACAGTTGACATCACATCATTAAAAAAGATGTGATGGACAGCACTAACAAGGTATTTACCAGTTCGGAGTTGATTGATCTGTAATTTGTCGCCTTGAGGTACAGCTTGTGGTACTTCAACTTTAACAATCGAACCTACTTTTAATGCAATATCACCTGGGATTGTACAAACCATTTTGAAACTACTCAACTGAGCAAGACGAGAAGCTTTTTTGTGTAACCAGTTCTCAGGATGAGAAGCATTAGTCTTGGGATCAGAATCAAATGTTGGATAAAACTTTAGGAAATAATCTGGATTTTGATTCAAAGGTGTTTTGAATCGGTTCAATGTTGAATTGAATGGTACAGAGCTATTCAACATAACCCCTTGACCAGCAACATATTGTGAGTTCTGTACCTTACGATTCACAAAATCAAATGTCATCAGAGTTGAATTGAATGCACCATAACGACCAGATGCAATCAAATCAAAATCCTGAACAATCTTCATTACATTCAAACTGTTCCAATTTAATTGAGGATCTGTATCCAGTTTTGGTCTCTTGTAATAGGTTTGATACACAGGTCGACTGATAAGAGTTTCATATGATTGAAAATTATATCCATCTCTGTTTTCGTAGAACATAAACAATGTACCATTAGAAGAATATGCTCTGCTGGACAACCATTCGATTGCTTCAATTGGTTGCATACGAGGCACAATGATGTTAAAAATACCTTCTGTCTTATCCATCAACCCCAATTTCTTCGGATTTACAGCAAGTTGATTTGTAAGCATATCATTGATCATCTCCGAAATGACCATACCTTTATAACTCTTACTTACAAATCTTTGAGTAGAAAGTATCAATTCTTCAGAACAAAAATGTAAGATGTAGTTTTGGAGAGACTGAGATTTCAACTCTCGATCACTTACCTTGTAAACACGGAAAACCTTTTTCAAACTCAATCCGAGGGTGGGTTTATCTATCTCCATGATTAACCATTCGTGTCCATGAATCTTGAAATTTGCTATCAAATCAAGTGCATCACCCATCAATATAGAACCAGACATACAAGGAGAAAATAAATCTTCGTAAATATTGATTTCTACAGCCAATGTTTTGATATCAACAACAGTTCCATCACTGGTTATAAGTGAAAGAGTTGTGATTTTATAATCAGAAGCAGTTAAAAGACCTGGGTCTACAGTCCCTGAATCTGATGGTATAACAGAACTTGGATTAGTCATTGATTTATGAACTCAACAACTGTTGAAGTTCAGCCTCTATTTGATTGACATAATCACTTTTGACCAATTTGATATTCCTAAGTCCATCATTGTTGATTACAGCATTGGTATATGCATCGACACAAACCAATTGGGAACTTGTATCAACAAGGGAACCATCAGAAAAACTCACAACGTTATTTGGAGACAATTGTAGAATTGGATCTGCAATGTTCGGAAAGGCATTAACACCATCTACTGATGATACATTCGTGCCTATCAAACTGACATATACATTCGTTGAAACTTTATAATTTTGAGTTATGGTTACATTGGTTCTTTTTTCAAAATGATCAATTGTTGACTGTGAGTTTGCAACACTGCCATATTTGTTGATCAAAAATTGAGTGAATTCTTCTTGATTCAATGGCCACTGAAAATATGGATCCAAAACTTGATTGGTGAACAAAATAATCCAATGTTTATTTGGATCATTGTAATATTTGGCTGCAATGATTTCTGGTGTATCGCTGTCCTTTACTGCATACGTGAAATATGCAGTGATATTGTTAATGATTGAATCTAACATTTTAACACGACAAAATATATCAACAACCTGCCTGAATTGATTATTAGCAGGATTGTCCATTGTGTATAAAATGCAAGGGAAATTATCAAAGTAAGACATTTTTCTCCTCCAATGTTAATTTCCTGGAAGCCACTCTTTTTGCTATATGTTCAGGAGATTGTTTCTTTCCTTTAGCATGAGTTTTTCCCAACATGAAGCCAACTGGTTTCTTATGACCTTTCAATAACAATCTAGCTCGTTTAGCGCTTTCAGGTGTTCCCACTGGAGGCTTTTGATTCAAAGATTTTGCTAACAAACTTCTTGATTCTCTTTTTTCAGGAGTCCAAACAAGTTTATGATTCAATTTGCCTTGTTCTGACATTTTGTATGTCACGTGTCTGCCACTTGATCCTTCTCCGCCATCAGTATGATTGAACAGAATCCCAGTTCCATTATCTTTGCGACCATATGCAGCGATCAAACATCTTTCCAACCAAAAAGCAGACAACTCATTTGTTGTATTAATCACTTCTATAATTGGTTTCAATCCCAATTCTTGAAGTTTCATTGCCCTACCAAGGACTTGTTTGTTGCTTTTTCTACAAACATCCATTCTAGAATCTTTACCCTTTCCGACGTAAAATGGATCACCAGATCTCGGATCAAAATACATGTATGTGTAATATTGGTTCATATCAGAATCCCTGATTCTTATCACCCGTTACCGGGTTCCACATCAATTCGCGATACATTATCTCGGCTTCCTTGAATCTTAATTGCATAGTGATCTCAACTGGAGAACCGTCTACAAAAGTAGCAAATTGACCGGCACCAGAATAATTCACATCAACGGCTTCAAGAACACAAGTTGATATTTGACTGATGTATGGGTTGTCTGTATTCTGAAATTTGAATGTGATATCAAATTGACCAGGTACAATAAAATATCGGCCATTCGTATTCGTTTGAATTGATGGACTTGAGAAATATTTGAATGTCTGGATAATTTTCTTGATATTCTTGGCTTCTTTCTGAGAACGAGGTTGAAATCTGAATTCAAAAATGAAAGAACGATTTTGAGTTCCTCTATATAACAATTCTACTTGTGGATTCACTGCAACACCAGCAGATCTCAAAGCCAATTCAGTGAATCCACTACCAACCAATCCTGATGCTTGTGCTAATGTACCAAGAACTTCACGACCTGCGGGACTGTTTGCAAGATTTGATGCACCTGCACCAAGCTGTTTAAAAATTCCCGATGCATAGGTTTCTGGATGAGCTACATCTGATAAGCTTGTGTTTTTCAGGGCATTCCAGAAAGATGAAAACGAATCCTTGATCGCATTACCTGCTGCTGTTGCCAACCCAAGATTACCCATAGCTTCTGTTGCACTGACAGTTCCATAATCATGATTGAAACTAGTCATCACAGTATCAGGCATGTAAATTGCAACGCTCTGATTGATTCTACGGAGTTTTGGTTTCAATGAGATAAGGTTCTGGCCTGCAGCAGAAACAAGCTCTGCAGTTGCTGTAGTTGCCAATCCAGCCCCTGTAGCAGCACCAGCCGCACTGAGGGGTCCCCCATCACTTGCTGAAAATCCTGCCTTTGCAGCAGACAATCCAGCAACTACACCAACACCTGTTTGTGATGCACCAAGGTTCTGTGGTTTACCTGCAGTTGAAGCCAAATAATCACTATTGTTTTGAGAACGGCTCTGAACTGATTGCAAACTTGGATTAGACTTTGTATCGTATTGAACTGACGCAGGAACATAGATGTTGAAGACAACATAGCTTGGTACATCTGGAGAACCCACTTCATCGGGATAACGAAGGAAATTCATATCATATCCACTAGAACCTAAAACAGTGACTTCACTGGTTGGTTGTGTGTCAGAATTGATGATTGGATTTTGTGGTGTGCCGGGTGCAGCCATAAGGTTACCGATGTTGAGTCAACTATTTATGTTACTATACCAAGCTCTTTTTCTGTCATGATCAAAAATAACCATCCTCTTTCCGCACAATATTCCTTTGCAGCTTTAAATTTAGCATCATTCACACCCCACTCCATTACTTCCTTCAGAAATCTCTTAGTAATTTTCTTTGGTTTAACAGGTTGTTGAACTTTGCAAAGAGGTTTAACTTCAATGAGAATGATCTTATTAAGAGATGTTTTGATCTTAAAATCAGGAAAATATCTGTGAAATTTTCCATCAACAGGTGATTTATATGGAATGATCAATTCCTCACTGCTCCATTGAACAATATTTACATCATGATCAAATCGAATCATGAGTTTAAATTCCCAACTTGATCTATAGAAGATATTGCTAGGATCCCCTTGATATTTCTCAGGGTGTGATGGAACGAACCTTCCTTGATGATAAGTTGGCATCTGCGAATCACACTAAATACAACGCATTTCTCATGGTTGTATTTATGTTCAAAGACACAAGAAAACTCGGAACCTACAGCACTACTCCTCATTTAGGTGTACTTTGTCATTTTTATTATGATGCTAAATTGAAAGCACAATTACCATATTGGGACAAGTTCCCATTGTGTATTCCAGCTGATTCTGCCAAAGGAGGTTTCCTTGGATGGAATCTTCACTATGTCACGCAACGTGTTCGTAAAATCATTCTTGATGAATTATTCAAATATATGGAATACGAACCACAAAAACGTTTACAAGCCAGTTATGGTTTCATGAAGAAACTTAGCATTTATGATGATATAAAACCATGCATCAAACATTATCTTTTAGATCACGTGCGATCAAGGTTCTTGGAGATAAATCCTGTCAACTATTACAAAGTGATCAAAATGCCTACCGCACAATGGCAAAAATCAACTCCTTACAAAGGTGCAAAATAAATGGCTTTCAACGTTTATGATTTCTTATCAAACATTGAGAATGCCAATGAAGTTGCAAAAGCAGACAAATTCGATGTTGTGTTTGCTCTTCCTCAACAATTGACGGGTCCTTATGGCCCAGTAGAATTGGCATTAACATGCGAAGCTTCTGAGTTACCAGGGATTGATATCACTCCAATTGAATATCGTCATCATGCTTTCATTAAACGTATTCCTCATCACATCTCCTACAGTCCTGTGACTTTCACTTTTTATTGCACAGGTCAAATGTTAGAAAAACAGTTTTTTGATATGTGGACTGATTTTTGTATTCCAAAAGCTACAGGACTAGTCAATTACCGTCTTGATAATCTTGGTAATCCTCAATATGAATCCAGTGTGACTGTCAACCAATATGATCAAGTTGGTAATCGTACATATTTCGCCCAACTTGATGAAGCATGGCCAATTTCTGTTAGTGCATTGAACCTAAACTGGAGTGATGATAGTATTCATCGAGTCACAGTCACAATGGTTTACACCAAATGGTTGACAGCTGCAGATGGTGCAGTGGGTGCATCAACACCTGTTCAACGAGGTGGAGGATTGATCAACAATTTCACTAATGCTTTGGTTGGAGTATTGGAATCTTCATCGAAGTTAACACCAGGTCAAGCTCAAATTGTTAAGCAATCCGCAAGAACTGCTCAAAATCTTCTCAATAATATCACATTGTAATCTGAGGTTTTCGTTATGCCATTGCCAGTGATAGACCGGCCAATCTATAAGGCTAATGTCCTTTCCCGTTCTGAACCTATATCATTTGTTCCTTTCAGTGTAAAGGAAAGTAAGATTTTGATGATGGCCAAGGAAAGCAAAGAAACAGAATCAATTGTTGATGCATTCAAACAAATTCTGAGAAATTGCCTGGTAAACAAAGAAATAGATGTTGATCAACTCCCTATGGTTGATCTGGAATGGTTATTCCTGAACATTTGGGCTCGTTCTAGTGGTGAAAAAACACCTCTATTTTTCAAATGCAACAATAAAATACCGGTCAATCCACCAAAGAATCCAAATGTCCCACAAAGCGAAGAATGTGGCATGCTTTTGGAATTCGATATTGATTTGTTACAAGTTCCTGTAATCAACAAAGATGTCAATAAGAAAATCTTCTTGGAAGGGGAAAACATTGGAATGGTAATGAAATTACCAACATTCGAGATGACTCAACAATTGGCGAAATCAACTGGTGATTTAGATATCAAATTGGCCGCAATGTGTGTTGATTATGTCTTTGATAATGACACTATCACCAAAGGCGATGATGTGAGTTTGGATGAAATGATCAATTTCATAGAATCACTCAGTCAAGATAAATATGCACAGGTTGAAAAATTCTTCGAAAACTGTCCCGTAATCCAACAAAAAGTTGAGAAGACTTGTTCAAAGTGTGGATTTCATCACAAAATAACATTGGAGGGTCTTGAGGATTTTACCTAGCAGTATTGCCCGACGAAGGGCTAAGGCAATACTTTCTCACAACATTCACGCTCTTCCATCATCATAACAAAGATCCAAGAGTCTTTGATGATATGATCCCTTGGGAAAGGGATATTCTTTTGAATTTGTTAGCAAAAGAGGTTGAGGAAGAAAATTTGAGAATGCAATTGGAAGCAATATCTAACAAAAATAAAGGTAGAAAACCATCTAGGATCAATAAGAAATAATGGCAAAGAAATCAAGACCAACAGGCAAAACTCCAGGTGGTGTTTCATTAACTGAGCTTGCAGATAACTTCAAAAAGCAAGGCAAGGAAGTACCCCCATCAGTTCAAAAACTGTTAGATGAACATATGCCTGCAAAATCAGTTCCAGTTGCCAAAAATGCTTTGACAAAGAATAATGACAACAAGAGACAATCTGTACAAAGAGCAAAACAAGCTGTAGGACAAAAATCTGTTACACCTGAAGCCAAGGAACAAACTCCTGCACCTGCAACTGAGAGCACAGTATCAACTACACCAGAACAAAAACCTACGATCGCAGGCTCCCAAGAACAAAAACCAGTAACAGATCAAGAAAAACCTACGAACGCAGGTATTCCATCCAAGCCTAATACAGGATTTGCTAGAAATTTTATCAAGAACCTCGTTGGTAAAGATCTTGCGGCTAAGTTGATAAAGAGATCATCTGTTGAATCTAAGAAAGAAGATCAACGAGAAGAAACAACTAGTAAAGATATCAAGGCTGTAAAACTCACTCTTGAAGATCTTAAGAAAACACTTGAAGCTCAAGGTAAGAAAATTCCTGAAAAACTTCAACGTAAATCTTCTGCTGTCAAAAAATTCACTTCTGCATTCGCAAGCTCATTCAAGAGGACGGCTGTAAAACCATTAGAGAAGCTTGGTTATAAGTTTGAGAGGCCAAAAGCTGAAAAAATTGAAAAACCAAAGAAAATAAAGGGAGAAACTGTAGATAAGGTTCCAAAACAAATTGCTCCACTTATGGCCGCTGATCTTCATGAGAAGTTCTCTCAACCACAAATTCAAACAAGTCCACAGGAAAAACTCCCTGTTCCTCAGAAAAATGAAGATCAAGAAAAGGCTCAAACTGTTCAAACAGAAGTCGTACACGAAAAAGAAGCAAAGGCAATCAATGACAAACTTGATCTAATATTGAAGGAACTGGATGATATAAAGCATAAGCAGCATGGTGGTATGGGCATGGGAATATTAGGAATGATCTCAGCTGCTATTGCTGGATTATGGAAAAAGATAAAACCAATCTTCGACACAGTCAAAACCATTCTCAACAGTGTTGGTAAAATTTGGGATGTATTGAAGAGATTTGGTTCAACAATGGCTCGTTTTGCTGCAAAGCTCGGTGTAAAAATCGGTGATACATTGAAGGGTCTTGGTAAAAACCTGCTCGAAGGAGTTGGGACTGCTGAAGTTGTAGCTGGTGCAGGTGCTGTTGCCATCACAGCAGCTGGAGCCTATGGTATTGATAGACTGGCCAAGTATGAAACAGATCGCGCAATGAAACCTGCCGAAGCATTACAGAAATATGGTTTGAAAGCTTTGGGTCAAGGTAAATTTGTTCTTAATGGCAAACAAACAACATATGATGAATTACCTGATGATTATAAGCATCTCGTTGGTGCAATGACAGGTGATACGCGTGGTGGGTACTCCAAAAAAGAACAAGAATACGTTAAAGAACATTCTGATCTATACAAAAAACTTGAAATCAAAACCCCACAGGTTGCACCTGTTCCTAAACAACTTCCTGAAAGGGTTGCAGCAGCAAGTGCTCAGAACACTGAAATGAAATCTGCTCAGCAATCACAACCAAATGTATTGGTTATAAAGGGAGGTAACACGACAAAAGTGATGCCATCATCAAAGAAAAGTGGATCCCTGGCTGTTCAAATTTCAACCAGGAACCCAGAATCCAGTATCAGTCGATTGACAAGTCAGATGTTTGATGATCCAGCTGGATATTCAAACATCTCAAGATTGTAAATCTACTTGTTGCGCAAAAGAAACCAACCCGCAACTTCACACCGATACAACTTCTCATGCTCACCTTGTTTGACCAAAACCATATCACCAACAGCCGTTGAACGATGTGGGACTGAATCCCGCATGATGACTTTACAACCATATTTGTATTTGACATCAACTGTCCAATTATCATCTTCCAGATTCTGACTCAATGCATAGATGACTTCCAGAGCCTGTTCATCTGTCAAATCGGTAGTGAATTCACTGACCTGACAAATATCAGTATTACCATGAATCAGATAAAAGTACTTGGTGTCGCGGTCGTACATGATAGTCTCCTCTTTTCAGTAGACATCAATATACTGTAAGAATTCTAAAAGTAAAGCGGAGAATTTCCAAGAAAATCAATGCCAAAAATAAATGGACCACTCACCCTGACGTGCCGTGGCCCATTTCTATCTATTCCATTCTGAGCTATAACAAAATTCACCCGCAGAAGGTTTCAACTTTTGTTATAGTAAGCAGAATGCCCATTTTATCTGCGTTCAACTATATATTTAATTTGAAAATTTCAATTATTACTTACGTGGAAGCATGTTAGACTCCTCGTTTGGTCAGCTTACAACTCAACCTACAGTTTCATTATAAGCTGACCATTTCAAGAAGTAAAGCTTTTAAGCATCTGCCAATTTTGCAAAATCTGCGAATTCATCGTCATCTGAACTCGTAGTTGATTTTGTTGCAGTATTTACTTCAGCTGCAACAGAAGCTGCCAAAGGTTCTTCACGATCAGAATCTTCATGGCTGACTTCTTCTGCAGTTCTACGAGCACTTGATGTAGAAGATGAAGTGCCTGTGCTAGTGAGACCCAAAACACGTTCTAATTTCTTCTTCAATTCATCGTAGCTCTTGAATTTATCAGATGCAATTTCAGCTTTCAGGCTGTATTGTTGACGCCAAATTACCTCAATTTCCTTATCAGTCTTTGCAAGTTGACTTGGGGTACGGAACTCAGACTTGTCATAGTTACGGAAACCATCAACCTGACGAATATTCAATTTAAAATTGGCACCTTCCCATGGGTTATATGGATTGAATTTGATATCATCTGGATCTTGAAACTCTGGTTTAACTTCACTTCCAGTTCCATTCTTGTCCTTAATCTTATCCATGACTTTCTTACCATAACGGAACAAGAACACCTTTCCATTATTAGCAGGATTGCCTGGATCATTCACAACAAGAATGTTACTGATGTAACCGAGGCGACGTTTTTGATCACGTGCTTTGTTTTGGTTTGCTTCAACTCCACTATTCCAGAGTTTGCTATTCAGTTCAGAAACAGGATCATCCAAACCAATGGTGGTCAATGAATTTTCAATGTACCACTGACCTGTTGGTCCTTTGAAAGAATGACTGAACATTGTGACAAATGGTGCATCACCATCTGCATTATCTTGTGGAGGTGTTGGAAGGAAACGAATCTCAGCAAAGCCATTTCCAGCCTTGTCAACAGTTGGTTCCCAATAACGTTCATCACGGCTGAATTTGTTCTGTGAATTCAGTGCAGTTGTCAAATTTTGAATGGAAGATTTTTGACGGAGTTTTGCGAAATCGCTCATTGTTATATACCTCGTATGCTTTGTCGTATGTGCTGTATGTTTTATTCAATATATCATTATATAGTGGATTATTTAGTATGGAATAAGCTAAACTTTCAGCTAAATCCAACTTTCTTTTTGAAAGGATTTTGTGCATCTTCAGAAGTTGGTCTCTTGGCCATCACTTCTTTAATACGTTCCACTGTCGATTCAACTGTACGATCCAAACACTCAACGGCAACGACAACTTCCTTCATTGCTGCTATAGAGAAACCTTCAGTCAATTCAACCCAACGATCCAATTCTTCTGGATTAACAATCAATCGTGGATTCTTTGCAGCCAAGTAAGTCTTACGTGCTTCTTTGCTTGGCATATCAATACAGATAACTTCATCAAAACGAGATGGACGTTGAACAAAACGAGGATCTAATTCCTCTGGATAATTGGTTGTTGCAATATACACAACATTGTCAATCTGAAGTTCACCATCCAATAATGCCAATAAATCAGGTTCACCATGACGTGAAATAACAGCATCGATATCCTCAATCATCACCACAATTGGACGTGTTGGTTCAATGCGGCGAATAATACGGAGTGCTTCAGCTGTCACGTTAGGAACAGTACAGTAAACAGAAATGCCACCCTTGTCGATAATTTGTTTGGACAATTGTTGAATACAGCTAGTTTTTCCTGAACCAGGAGGACCCCACAAAAGCATACCACGCTTCCAAAGGAATCCATGTTGACGGAATTTATCCTGCTTGGACCAAAAATGATTAATTGCGTCTAATACATAAGTTGTTTTGTTATCAGGGAGGACAAGCAAATCATCCAAATTCACTTGCTTTTTGACAACATAGATACCTCTTTGTTCGCTGTATACAGGTAGATACTGACCTGCTGGCAAAGAATCTTCAGCTTTATCACAAGCATAATAACTATCACCAGAAACAGACCACATACGTTGATCACCAAACAAAACATCATTTTCGACTGAATGATCATCTGCATAACCATCTGCTGCATTACTTCCACTATTAAACAAAGACGATCTTGGTCTTGACTTAGCTGGTGATACTCTTGTCATTTATAATACTCCTCAATTATCTTGTCGTATGCTGTTGTATCGTAATGTATAATGTTCTGAACAAATCTGCTATATTTCTTTAATCTGTTAACTGTACCATGAACGATTGGATCAGTTGGATATGCATTCAACCATTCATCTGTAAATTTCACTGATTTATCAACCAAACAAATGATATCATGGTGAACATCATTCACCAACATCCTTCCCAAAAGTTTTGGGTGCTCCTCTTTATGGATTGCAATCAGTTCCTTAAACCCACTTGATACAAGCTTTGTAAGTTCTTGCAATCGATTGTTTTGTATTTGTCGTTCTTTCCATGATTTATAAATTTGGATAGCTTCATCAAAGAACAAATCATGAATCCAAAGGTTTGGTTTATGATAAAAATTTATTCCAAGGAAATAGATCATTTCCTCCCTGACATACATCCTACCAAGTTTCACAAAACTGTATTTGTCTCGATGATTCTTGAAAACTTCCCAAGAAGCTGCTGCTTTAGTTTCACCATTATACTTGAAGAAGTCATAAGAATCACTCATATAGTGGATTCTTACAGCTGTGAATAATTTCCAAGCAACAAATCCACCTGCTTTTTCTTGAAGAGTAGAAACTTCTCTCAAGGCTTCGGACCTTTCTTGGTCATCGAGAAACCTGTCTTACCATTGCCAGTATGTTGAACAAAAGCATCCATGTAATACAAACGACTTACATTTTCTTGTATTGGTGCCATAAACGCCAAATCAACAAAAGAGTTCTTTCTGAATGGAAAATCACCACTATCAATCAGCAATCCAGAACGACTGATATTTATTGACTGAAATTTGATTATCTTTCTTTCATTCTTTTTTTGATCAGTTGTGACCAAATAAACGTTGAGATTTGCTCTTGTCCTCGGATTTTGTCTTCTTTCAAAGCCATATGTAGTTTTGAAAGGATTTTCTGGTTCAAATTCAATCATACTGGCAACCTCGAAGCATTTCCTCCCTTGATCATCCTCAAGGTACGAGCTTCTGCTTCGATCTTCTTTTTTAGTTGAATATTGATAAGAGATTTTACTACTTCAATTTCTAACCCAGTTTCCTCACAATGAGAAATTATGGCATCAATATGACTACATTTATCATTGATGGCCCTTGTTTCAATCATGATTGAAAATTGATCTTTATCAGCACTTGTAGCCATTAACTTCCTCATGATATAAGTGGTGGCTGATTGGGTGATAAGGACAGCCACCAAAACCCCAGATTCAGAATCAGGCAGCGAGAGCGAGCTCTACAAAGCCTTCATCTTCATCGAATGCAGTATCGTTTGCATTTAACGTTTTGTGCTGCTTAGGGCAGTCACCAATCCGGTAGCTATTGGGTTATTACTTGCCCAATCGAAGCTAGTCAGGCCCATCAGAAGCACACTCCAGTTAGCCTTTCGGCATCATCAAGAAACGACCAGTCATGACCTCTGGCCAAGTGTGCTGTTGGTGGACCTGGCGGGAATTGCACCCGCGTCTTGAACACCTTTAATCAACAGTTTACTACCATTTCGTGACCTATTTAGGCCACTTGATCTATCTTAGGGTCTAACTCAGTAAGAGTAAAACTCAATAACTTGTAAGTCAAAAGTCTTCCTCTTTCATTAACCTTGATAGGATACGTTGCAATAGATGTTGCTTCATCTCCTAAATCAGGCTCTATAAACAAACTATGAGTAATTTCTAAATGACGCAAATCTTCTCTTACTTTCTTCAATGCAGCAAGATTAGGTACACCAACAACAGTGAAATAGATATTGTTTGGATCAACAGGATCCATACTTTTATCCAATGCGATTTGCCAACCATTCACCAATGCAACATGAGCAGTTTGAACCAATTGATATTCTCTAGGTATATCTTGACGAACAAAGAAATACATGTACTTACGTTTACTGTATTCTGCAACTTTACGATACGTCAAATGATCAAGAAGGTTATGATAAAGAAGCTCATAATTTTCGAGTGCTATTGATGGCACTCCAAGAACATATGATTTGTTTATACCTTGAATAGCTCTTTGTAAGCATGAATACTCATGCTCTCCATTTTCCAACCTATTTTTACGGGTGATGGGCGTGAAAGCCTTTGATAGATACTGAATGAGAAGCTTCTCGGCTTTCTTTTCATTTCCTCGAGATGCATATACAGCCTTGACGATACAAAACTCAACAACATGTGATGGTGTCACTGTTCCTTCTACACGAAAGTGAGACCAAACTTTCTTATAATCCAACATTTTTCGACTCCTTAAACTTGATTTGAACGGGATGCTCAATAGTTTAAGGGAATGGCGGACCACGTGCAACATAATGAACATATGTGTCAGGAATCTACAAACCTTCGTAATCTTCTTTCATTTAAATCTCATGTGTCATTTCTGGAATGTGGTTCTCTGGCTGTTTCACCAAGTCCATTACAGGAAACTTCAATTCTTTCACTGTACTTAGCTGACTTGTAGGCCAAATCAACAAGGGTTTCGGCTGATACTCCTGCTTCCTTTCCAAAACGAAGCAATTTCCCACTTGACATTGTGAAATATACAGCAACAACTTGATTGCATTGTGTAACAATCACAGCTGTCAAAGGTTGATCGTCTTGATTTGGCACTTTATGTGCTGGATCTGATTCAATCTTTTTACCTGACAAAATTTTTCCCAAGATTTGTGCTTGAATCGGACTTGTTGGTGGCTCATCACTCTGTGATTGAGCAAATGCTGTCGTCAAAAATAGAGCTGTAACCCATGGTAACAATTTCATTTCAATCTCCTATATAATTCCCAACCGCAGTTGGGCATCAATAAATTCACCAATAACTCTAATACCTTGTCTTTCTGCTTGTTTCGCAATCTCAAATTGATCAAGTAGACCTTTTTCAAGTGGAATACGGAACAAATCTGTAGAACCATCAGGAAATTTCACCCAAAGATCAATCTTATTTGCTTGAACAGAATGACCAAGATACTGAAATTTCCCAGAAGGTTTTTCAGGTTTGCGTCCAAAGAACTTCCACAATTAGAATCTCCAACCCAACAACAACAAATCTCTACCAGCATTTGGACTACAAGATCCGCCGCATGAGAAATGAGTATATGTCAGTGTGATAGGGATTCTATAGAATTCATAAGCCAATTGAAGATTGGCATTAACATTTCCGCCATTGTAAGGAAGATAATTGGTCATGTAAGAAATACCAATTCCAGCACGAACAGCACCAAAGGAATTTCCATAAACTGTATCTTCAAAAATTGCTCTCCAAACCAAATTGGATTCACACTGAGGATTTCCTTTACCATCAATTGGACAGTTCTTCCAAGTAGAACGACCTACAGCAAACATCCCAACAACAATATCAGAACCTTTGATAAGGTTCGTTGGTTCTACCAAATCAATTCCAAATGTTGGTGTAACACCACGAACCACTGTTGAACCAACATTAAATTGAACATATGGTTTTTCATCAAACACAGTTGCAGCATGTGCTTTACCAAACCACAAACCAACAAGAATCAAGAAAATAAGGAACAACACGGCAGCAATTGCTCCTGGTGCCAAATTGAATGGTGCATGAGCAACTATCCAAGCTTTTAGTTTAGACCACATAATTACCTCTTAGAACTGAACATGAGTTTTACCAGGTTTGACTCTCCAACGAACAACACAACCATTGACACCAGGAGCTGGAACACAGTGAACCACTCCCTTACCATCAACGATTCGATGAGTGGAACCACCTGGACGAAAATAAAGTTCCACTGGCTCTTCAATACGATAGACTCGGCCTGAGAAATCATATTCTCTCCAAACTTCGTCAGTCAGATCACCCTTCTTCAAATTCACTTCACTCACGTTGTTCTCCTGTAATACATATTCTAGCATCTGTTTAGCTTCCTCAGCCGAAAGCAGACTTGTCCCATATCTTGGGAACTTGTAATTAGAATCACTGACGCACAAGTCAGAACAAACACTTTTTGGCAATGGCCAGGAAAGAAATTTATCAACCAACTTGTTTATCATGATCACCCTCTATTGAAGCGCACGATGGATTGAGTGCCCACATCTCGCCGATTTAGAGTCAGCCGCTCTTCACATTTAAGCTACGTGCGCGTATCTTCAGAATCTTTAGCCATGTAATCAACCAAGCTGCATTACCTGTAACCAACACACAACCTGCACTAAATGAAAACCACTGATCGAGATGTGGGTAATAGAAAAGGTTGAAAATTCCCCAAGCCCACCATCCTATCATCAATTGCCAAACTATTCCCTTGATTTCTCTATCTTTTCGAAGCTTGATAACGTTTAACCAAGCTCCGAAGGCACCATACCCTTCAAAACATCCATTCATCAAATCAAACAGTGAAATCACTTAAATTCAACCTTGATACAATATTTATCCTTCCAAGACCTATACGCAACTTTCAGAAATGATGGTTGTTTAACGGCAGCAAATTTCTTACCATTTTTCCAAAATTTCACAATCCCAAAAATGATACCAAAAACAATCCACATCAGGGACAACAAAAATCCAGAAAAGACTGTGTCTGCCAATCGACTTTTTGGATCAAATAGTGAGAAAAATCCAAACATGTAACCGATCAACCAACCCAAGGCAAAAAGTGGCAATCCCAGGAATATTGCACCCATAAAGACAGTCAAAATTGTAGAAATTATGAATACAATCAATCCCTTAAGGAAGCAACGTGTATATGTACACACGTTTTGATATTCAGGTTCACTATAACAATAGTCACCAAATTTGGATGCAAGCCAGAAATGCCAAGATTTTCTATTCAACTGAATCATGATATATCCTTGTATTATTTACCGTACAACAACATCATCACATCATAGGCTGCGTCGTGAACAGGGTCATGCTTCACAACCAAAGAACGATCAAAACCAGGGATGTCGCAATAACCTCTACGGGCTGTCTCTTTGGTCAAATTGATAGCTGTGCGATAATCTGACCAACACCAGTATTCAGTTACGAGGGGTTTTCCAGCTGCTCGACAAAGGCTATCGTATACAATCTGATCCAGTGATCCACGAGCCCAAAAATTTGGATCACCATTAACAAATTCTGCTATTTTAATAACTCCATCTATTATTTTACAATCAATGTTAAAATTACGACGAAAGCTTTTTTCGATTACTCTTGTAGATTGATCTTTCCAGAAATCAATCGCTTCCTTTTCAACCTTACGGCCATATTTCGCGACCTGTTCATCAACCTCAAATTTGACAAACAAAGCATCATCCAACATCTTCTTGTAGATGTTGTTTAATGCATTTGGATCAGTCTGTTGCCAAGCAGTATTGGCATTGAAAAGCTCAAATTTCACAATACCAACTGAAAGCACAACAACTTCTGAGCTTACTCCAAGAGTTTCGATGTCAAAACTGATCACAATTCACCTATTTGTAAAAGACATGTTGACCAATTTTGGTCACGTATTGACTTCTTGCTGCCCAATCTGGTGTATCTATATAAGAAGCATGATATAGTGTCACACCTTCTAATTCAGCAACCTGTACATGCTTGAGAAATGCTTTACGAGCAACTTCTCGAGCTTCCAAATATTTCGAATGAACAATTTGATTTCTGTGCTTACAAGTCCATGAAAACTGACAAGTCATTTTGTGATTATGTGGATTCAAATGACGTTCATACACAACACCACAAATGGTCTTTGGATATTCTGGATCATGTACACGATTCATAGTAACTATAGCAACAGCAAGTTGACCTTCTTCAGGTTCAAATGCTGCCTCTTGATATACGTTATCTGCCAAACATTGTAACTCAGAAGCTATGAATTCCTGATGAATTCTTTTCTCAGAAAGCTTTTTATAAGTTCTGTATATTGGTTGATAATGCTTACTCAAGTTCAATATGGCGACTTGATTCTTTTCTGAAGATATTTGAGCTGTTGGTTTCTGTATCATTTTCTTTGGTTGTATAGCAACCAAAGTTACATAAAAAGCAAATGGTACAACCAGGATAGTCAGACGTCTCATGTAGATATTCCTTTGCGATATTCAATTAATTTACCAACATACTCTTTAAGCATCTGAAAGCTTTCATCTATAGACTTCACAAACACTTGTGGTATATTGGCATTCTCAACCGCTATGATAATCACACACTGTTCTGGCCTTACAACAAAATGTTCCTCATACATTATAGCGTAAGCACTTGCCTGAGAAAAGTACCCATTGATCCAATCAACCTTTTTTAAATCAGTTGATGTCTTAAAATCGATGACAGAAAGTTTTCCTCCATATTCAGCAATACAATCAGGAGTTCCTGCCATCCTAAGTCTATCAGAATATAAAGAAGATTCAATGATTTTGATATAATCAATACCATTCAATGTTGATTGAACTTTCCCAAACAATGATGCTGTAAATGGATCATTTGACATGTCCAATTTCTCATTGCGCAAATAGAATTCAATCTGTTTGTGTAAAGCTGAACCACGATTTGTTGCAGCCTTTGAAATTTTAGCAGCTTGATCTTTACCAACACGTTTCTTCCAAGCTGCAAGGGCTTTATTAGGAAGTTCACCTAGGACTGTAGTGACGGAAGGATATTTCTTCCCTCCTGGAGTCACATATTTTCGACCCTTATCGTCCTCTTCAAGAACGAGTTTTGGAACATCAACTAATTGATGCGTAAAGGTTTTGATCAAAACTCACGCTTTGGTTTCCACCTTGCATCATCCAGCATATTTTTTGCACCTGGATAAGTGCGGCGGATATGATCCAGGCGATCCAAAACCTTTCCATCTGGACCACGTTTACCAATCATATCTACAAATTGAAAAGCTGGTGCTTCATCAAAATAGCGTTCCAATTCTGGATGTGCCATTTTGAATCTTTCATAGTCATTGATGCCAAGGTTGACTTCAATAATTTCGCCAACCTCTAAATCATCAAATGCCTTGATTACTTTAAAAACATACGTCATGCATCAGATCTCACTTGACCAATTCCCAGTGAAATGATCATTATCAATACCAAGAGACTCCATAGTATCTAGTACCTCTTTTTCATTGTATTTCTCAACAACTGGTTCAGCAAGATCATCGTCTCCTTCAACCCAGATACCTGATCTATCAGAATGAACCTTTTTTGGTTCAAGCTTGGTGGGTTCAACTTTGACCTTCGATATTGACTCTGGTTTCACATACACAGAATTATTACTGCGATACATGAAGGTTCTAGTATCAATATCCTTTGCATTCAGTAATTTAATTGCGTACGCTTTCCTTCCTTCCTTGAGATGCTCTAATTCTGCAGCAACTGGTTTGAGGTGACGCATTTGATGAACATAACACTCTACGCTCCAGTATTTGATACCGAGCTGCTTTGCTATTTCATCAATTCGAACTGGCTCACCGGATTCCAAAAGCTTGAATAGTTTATAGATCTGGGTAACCTTTGGCTCTGACATTTTCGACCCCTAGCACATTGAATTCCTCAATGTGGACAACTTGCGACCATAATCAAGTAAAATCAATCTTGCTCGATCAACTTGTGCGACCAAGTTGTATACCTCGCAAGCTGACACCAACGAATCTTCCGTTATTTGTTGTAAATTCTCAGCAAGAGAACTCAAAAATTCCTTTGAGTATTCATCCATTGATCAGCGTTATGTTTCCAACAGGAACAGTATATTCATTGCTGCCGAGCTTAAATGAATATCTATCCCCATCTATACTTGTCAATTCCTGTTCGTCAAAAACGAACAGACTCGGTGCTGCCCATGGTGCAAATGAGCAAAACTTACTCAAATCCCTCAACACTCCACGAGTCCCTTCTGCAATCAAATACAGTTTCATTGTCTGTCGCTCCCACTCGAATAAAACAACCAACAAAAACTACAAACATGATCAAACTGATTATCCCCAATATGAGGGCCATGATGACTCACTCCTCTTGTATTTTCTCCTTAACGAGAACCCCACGAGGCTCAGGATTTTTAGCCCAGCCCGTAGCTTCAATATAGCGCTCTTTAATCAGAGATACTAGCTTTTCATCCCTATATTGATAATCATCTGGAATGTTAAGAACCACAATGTCTTTTCCATTGACCTCATCTTCAAAATGTTCTTGTAGATCAGTGCGATGACCTTTAGACATGCAAACTATTTGATCTGCCCAGTTGATAAGAACATCATCAACTGGAATCAAAGCATACTCTCTGCCTGTTCCAGCAGCCCGAGTATTGAAATTAAATGGTTCGCCAGCTAGTACAATAGCTGCTGTTGGAGAACGAAGGAGGCCTGCAGAGCAAAGACAAAGTACCCTCTTATAACGATCAAATTGTTGAGCAGTATTACTAATGTTCCAAAGACGATTGAAATTACCCATGAACAAACCTCAAAATATGATATAATCCAGGTGCGGACAATCATGGCAGGTCACTTTCAAAACAATTGATCCATCATCAAGTTTGTGACGGATCACTGATTTCCAATGATGAAATCCGATGAAGCAAAGGAACTTCTTAAATTCCTTCTCAAATTTCCTTCTCATGGTGACCCCTGATATCCCTTTTCTTCAAGACTTGATGAATCTCTTCCCATGTCCACAAAGTCATATCACCTTTTGGTCTGCTATCAATACCAACATCCATACAACGGCCTGGAATGCCAGGATGTTCTATCTCTCCATACCTGGAATGGATGTGACCATACAAATGGTATGCTCCTTTATGCATATCCTTCCATTCATAGGTTGGATAATGATGCAAAATCAATTTTTTGCTGTCAATCCAAATTTCCTTCCATTCAGATAATGACTCAAAATGCAACCTCAAATCAAAATTACTACGGATCACTTTGTCGTGATTACCATAAATCAGATGCTTCTGACCTGGCAGTTGCTTAATGATATTGATTGCTTCTTCTGCATTACAAAAGAATACATCACCAAGCAAATACACAGTATCAGCAGGTTGAACTTGATTTTGCCAATTTGTGATCATCATTCGGTTCATTTGTTCAACAGTCTCACCGTGGCGAGTTGTTGGACAAAACTTCTTGATGTTCTTGTGAGAGAAATGGTTATCAGATGTGAAAAATATTGTCATTGATAAATGTTAACTTCAATTCAAATAGGAGTAAAGCTCTATTTATCGCTACCAAATATCATCAATTAACACGCGATCATTGATTCCATTTCTGTGACCCCAAGAGAGATTAGGTTTCTTGAGACTTGGATAAGCCTCCTCATAAAGTTTCCACCATTCAGGATTGTAAATTATAATTTCTTTATGCATATTTGTTGGCATCATTCCAACCAATTTTTGATGAGAATAAGGTGGCATGTGAGCAGGCAACCATTCACGAATCATGCAGCTATACATGTAACTATTGATATATGCCCAAGCACGTTGAACATACAATGATATATCAACATCAATCAAAATGTTAGAAAGGTGAGTGATTACACGAGCTTCACAATCTCGTTCGACATCGTACAAAGAAAAGAAAACATCATACCGTTCCCCGACAGTCAATTCGATATCACCTTTGATCCAACGATCTGCAATATCATAAGCATCGGAACCCATCATGTAACTCTTACGCCAAACTTTGCAGTTTTCTTTCCATTGTTCTCCATGACAATATTCATGTAACAAATTCAATCCCCAATCTTCATGAAGAGTTGAAACTTTGGCAACACCATCATCACTGAAATATGCTTCAGAACCCACTGTGATGTCGCCATCCAAGTACTTATTTTTGTGATCCAAAACAATACGAATACCTTTGGATTTTGCCTTTTTCTTGACGTATTTGGCAACTCTTTGATTATCCATTTGGTTAAGCATGATGGCTCCCATGAATTAAGAAATAATTTTCAATCAACCTGATTCGGTTCTGCTCATCCAACTGTTGAAACGTATCAAAATGTTTTGCAATGTGATCAACCAACCCATAGAACTCTTCATCTATTGTCTGTTTAAGATTCTTCACATCAGCAAATTTTTCAATCAGTTTCTCATATCTCATCCGAGCCAAGAACTTTGTAGTCAAGTAATAAGGAGACTTGAGTTTCAGATCTTTTCCACTCACATAATCACGGCAAACAAATCCTTCATGCTTTGCACAATGAGCAAGATCCACTGCGGTTGAGAAGTTACAACGATACCATCTTGGTCTTTTGATCAAGTTGTTCATCAAATTATGATTGAGAATTGGACATTCAACATCCAATTGATCTTCTCGCATCAATTGATGGGTCCTCAAATTTCGCATTCCGATCAAATATGCACCTGAATCTTCCTTGATAATGTGAGGATCAGTTGGATCACAAATCTCAAACATATAAGTGAATTCTGGCATGATTTGAAGATGACCAATCCACTTCTCAGCTATCTTCACAAAATCAGAATCCAATGAACCTGTTGTGGAAACAATATTACGACCATTGTATTTTGCGACACAAGCCATGAATCCATTGACTTTACGAACTGCATCTACCCAAGTATCGCGGTGGAAATCTGTTCCCGCTTCTCCACGGTTGAAAATTTTGGTAAATGGATAGGAAACAATGTTGTAATCCACATCCAACACCAAGCCTCTCATCTCCATGAGTTCTTCTGTCCAAAGCGCATCATAGAACACCTTCCTGGTGTACTTCAACACATACAAGCCAGGGTAACGAGTGGACTCGCGTCGAGTCACCAGCTTTGGGTTCGCTTCAACGAAAGCCTTGATGTTTTCAGGCTTTAACAAGCTCATCTGCATATTCCTCAGAATTTTGATAGATGATCTTCAAATCAGGAAAGAATAAGTTCATCGGTGCTTTGATGTCATCGTTGGACTGCCAACGTTGCTTCATACGATCCATGACAGTTTCTGGAACACCGTGAATGCTACCATAATTATTGATACACTCTATCACGGTAATCGGGATTGTCAATTTCTCAGCTGTCTCTAAATATTCCGTCATCTCAATACAACGAGTAAATGTATTTGATACGACAATTTTCTGATTGTTATACATCGCATCAATGGCATTACGGATGCAATAGTCATGAGCCTCCCCGATCTTAGCCCCATTAAACTGATAGACCCCATCCTTGATGAAGTACATATCAGCTTCCCAGTGTTCAGCTGGCAAACGTTGAGCTAATTTCTTTGCCAGGGTGCTCTTACCACTACCAGGCAAACCACGGATGATATACAAGTGACTCATGTGATGTTATATTCCTTTTGTCTTATGTCGTATATTCGAAATTCAAACATCTCCATTTCCATCAAAATCCAACAAATTCTGAAACTCGGGGAATGATCACCTTTCAGTAACAAATCAATCTCAAGATCCAGTATAATGAATCCCCAATCACCAAGTAAAGTCTCCAACAAGGTGATTGAAATCACCTTGTTGGTTTTTGGTATCTTCCATGATTTGGTCATAATCAAATCCTTTCTATAAGATTCTCCGCCTGAATCATCAGATTTTCAAGAACAGATTCTTGAAATTTCATTTCCTTCTTGTCGCATTTTCTCTCAGCGACCTCTAAAGCTTTATTTGCCAACCTCAAAAGTAGAATTAATTGAGAAGATTTGTCATTGCGTGGTCGCAGATCACGAATCCTCATTTCGATGTTCTGAGTTTTCTTACTACCATTCCACCAGTAAGCTTTGAGTTGCTCGAACTTCGTCACCGTACTCATTGGTAATCCTCACCAGTCGGATCTTCAGCTGAACCTTCCTGAGTTCCAATCGGAGCAATCCCAATCCACTCACCTTCGGAGGTGAACTTGGGATTTTCTCCCCAAGGAAGATGCCAATGATCCGCACAGTATGGACCATAACCCACCAGCAAGCTGCGAGGATCACTCAAAGGCAGTGAACAATAACAGCAATTACCAGTCAACTTACCATGAAGGATCGCAGTCTTGCGTGGCTCAGCACAAAACTCTTCAAGGAGTTTCATCAGGGCAACCTGATTATCGCGACCATCTCGACGGAGGATTATGACACCAGTGTTGATGTCAATTTTACCATAATTGACACCCCACTCAGAACCATACATATTCATGTACGAGCCGAACTTGTCAAGGCTAAAGCGAACCTTTTTACCATGAAGTGGACTGTCGGTCTGAGCAGAAGCATCCAACATCAAAGTGATCTTAGGACGCTTCAAATGTTGTTTGGCATTCGAGAACATCGAAACCACTCGACTGAAATCAACCTTCAGGATATTGGTGTTTGTCTGCACGTTTGTTGCTCCGCTGTGGAAGTTGTTGGTATCTGCGATCAGCTTGTTAACCCACCTGAGCTGATTGGAACTCGGGTTGCGAGCTACCGCGATGCTGCGAGCGAAATCTACACTCTTGTAGTAACCTTACC
>Ga0210397_10000027_pt1 | contig 177254 bp, 166 predicted proteins | sample IncBWH2OmetaG_FD_160126 | JGI IMG/M metagenome (GOLD analysis project Ga0210397, IMG submission 160126) | Forest soil microbial communities from Barre Woods Harvard Forest LTER site, Petersham, Massachusetts, United States - Inc-BW-H-2-O ... | reverse complement strand
ATTCCGCCTTGAATTTCTGGTCTGACTCTGAGGATTCGAGCGAGGATTTGCGATCTTCATACGCTTTTTCCAGCGTGGCCTTGGCTTCATTCAAAAGCTGTCCCGCTTTGGCGCGATCTTCCGGGGCCATGCTGCCGAAGGTTTTGCTGATGCCGGCAAGCTCACCTTTGCGGCCGAGAGCGGCGACGCGGACCTTTTCCAGATCAGCCAGTGTGGCGGCAGAGTTGATATCGCCCAGGGCCGATTGGGTCAGGTCTTGAATGGTTTGGATAGGGTTCGTCAACGGTGGTCTCTGGCTCGTGTAAGGGTAATCTTAAAATATAGATGGCAGGGAAGATGGGGTCAACTTGGCAGCGTGCCTGCATCGTTCTTTGCCTTGTGTTATTAATCTAAACAAGACCCAGAGCTGCTGGTCCCGTTCAGGATACCTACCCTCTATGCAACGACGCGACTTCTTAAAGCTGCTTTCCATTGGCGGTTCAAGCCTTCTTCTTCCTAAAACTGGCGGAGCACGTGCGCTGCTGATCACACAGAAATCAACGCAATCCGTACCGAACTATGAAGGCATTGACAGGCTGTTGAAATTCGCTCAGCCGCTACCGATACCAGGCTTTCTGAAGCCGGTAAGCAAGAAAAATGGAAAGCTGGAGTACCGGGTGCGCATGATGCAGTTTCAGCAGAAGCTGCATCCTCAGCTGCCGCCGGCGACGCTGTGGGGATTTGAAGGGAAGTATCCTGGGCCGGTGATTGAAGGCATGGTGAATGAACCCATGTCAGTGGAGTGGGTGAATCAGCTTCCACCAAAACATTTGTATGAAATCGACTCGACGCTTCATGGGGCAATGCCACCGGCGCCTGCGGTGCGGACGGTGACGCATCTGCATGGAGCGCACACGGCCTCTGAAGATGATGGCTTGCCAGAGAAGTGGTTTACGCCGGGGAAGTCAGTGGTCTATCACTATCCAAATCAGCAGCGCGCAGCCACGCTGTGGTATCACGATCATGCGTTGGGCATTACGCGGTTGAATAATTACGCAGGTCTTTCTGGAATGTATTTTCTGCGCGGCGAGGAAGAGAAGAAGCTTGGGCTGCCGGAAGGACCGTATGAAATTCCGCTGGTGTTGCAGGACCGACTGCTGAATGACGAAGGGCACCTGATTTATTCAGCGTCAAGCATGACGACGATACGAATTGCTCCGGGAGTCTGGGGGCCGGAATTTTTTGGCAACGTGCCGGTGATCAATGGTGCGATCCTGCCTTTTCTGGAAGTCGAGCCGCGGCGGTACCGGTTCAGAGTGGTGAATGCAGCGAACTCACGGTTCTTTGGCCTGGTTTTTTCCGATCCCAAGATTCCATTTGAAAACACGGCCATGAAGTTTACGCAGATCGGCACCGACGGAGGATTGATGCCGCAGCCAGTGGATGTTGGCGCGGTGATGCTTGGTCCGGGAGAGCGCGCGGACTTGATCGTGGACTTTGCCGGGCAGGAAGGGAAGCGGTTGATCCTTGGAAACTTTGCGCCTGCGCCATTGCCGGGATCGGGCGCGGATGAGTCGCCGATGAAAGCGGCGGGCTTGCGGCAGCTAATGGAAGTACGGGTGACTGCGCCGCTTCGCAGCAAAGATACCAGCGCCAAGCCGGACTGGACCGTGCCCTTCGAAAAGTTGAAGCCGGAAAGCGCGGTAAAAACCAGAGACCTGGTGCTGTATGAATATCTGGACGATCAGCAGAATTCACATGGCTTAAAGATCAACAATCTGGGGTATGACGCGCCCGTCACAGAGACGCCAAAGCTGAATACCACGGAGATCTGGCGGTTCATCAATACCACGGACGATACGCATCCGATCCATCTGCATCTGGTGCAGTTTCAGATTCTGGATAGAAAGTCGTTTGTGCTGGAGAAATTTCTTGCGACCGGTGAGATTGAATTTTCCGGCCGCGTTCGTCCGCCGGAAAAAAATGAGATGGGATGGAAGGACACCGTGCGGGTGAATCCGAAGGAAGTGGTTTCGATCATCGTGCCATTCACGGGATACACGGGAAAATATGTGTATCACTGCCACATGCTGGAGCATGAGGACAATGACATGATGCGTCCGTTTCAGGTGATGCCGTGAATTGTTTGTTTGCAAACGAAAAAAGGCCGCGACTTTCATCGCGGCCCTCCTTTGTTTACCTCTTCAGTCCTATTGTGGCGGAGCTTCCTGTGTTGGATCGTCTACTCCGTTGGTTGGCTGCGCCGCCAGCGTTGGTGGCGTAAGGAAGGCCGGCGGATTCACGAAGTCAAAGAACTCCGTCATATCGTCAGCTGCTGCATCACGCGCGGTGAGCGGCGGCAGATTAAAGCGTGTTTCAACCAGCTTCAGGATCGAGGTCAGTTCACGGTTGGTATGTGAAACAAAGTGCGGTTTCGCGAATGGCGAGACCACGATGATCGGGACCCGGAAGCCGCTCAGCGTGAAGTCGCCGGGCAGATCGCCTGTGCCAAGCTGCGGCGGATTGTTGTCCGGCGCAACTACTGTGAACGGTGGCACGTGATCATAAAGTCCGCCACCTTCGTCATACGCCAGGATGAAGATGGAATCCGCCCATGCTGAGCTATTCATCAGCGCGTCGATGATCGTCTTCACATACGCCGCGCCATTTTGAATGTTATTGTCCGGATGCTCATCCAGGCCGCTGCCACCCGAGCCTGAATCGATCCAGACGAACGATGGCAGGTCCTGATCAGCCGTTGGGCTGGCGAGGGTAGTGAAAAGTTGTGAGATGTTGTGGTTGGCTCTTCCCTGGATCGCCAGGTTGTTGACATAGTCAGAGAAGTTAGCCAGAACAATGCCGTCTTTGTTGTAGTAAATCCAGTTGACTCCCGCGTTCTGGAGACTGGAGAAAATCGTCGGGCAGGTCCACGGCGCGTGGCCTCCAGGCGACGGGAAGATGCGGCCCTGCGTTGTGGCGCAGAACATGTATTGGCGGTTCAGTTCGGTATTCGCCAGCACGGAGGAATGGAACGAATCGCTGGTGGCAAAATCAGTCGCCAGGTCATAGTAGTAGGGAAGGTCTCTCTCGTCGTAAAAGCCGATCGCCCTCAATCCATCATTGTCAAAGGTATGGGTGACGGAGTGTGAGGTTTCGGCGAAGCGGTCCATCTTGAATGTGCCATCGCTTTGCTGGTCAATGTCAAAGTGGCTCTCATCCCACGCAGGTGAAAGGTTTTCTGTTCTAACCGTTACCATATGGAACGGATGCGCCAGCGGACCGTTGCCAATCGCACTTCCGTTCGTGGGCAGCAGAATATTGGGATCATATCCGGCGTTGATCTGATAGTTAGTGAGCCCTTTCGTTTGCTGCGCATAGTTCTGAAGGTTGCCGAAGTAGCTGTCGAACGAGCGATTTTCCTGCAACATCACGATGATGTGCTTGATGCCCTGAAGTCCGGTATTGGTTACAACGTTTACCGTTGCCTGGGCGGTTGTGGCAATCCCGGATGTATCGGTTGCCGTAATTGTGTATGTGGTAGTTTGCGCTGGAGAAACGGGCACGCTTCCCGTCGCGCCCTTGATTGGCGCCACACCTTGATCAATGCTGACTGTCGCGGCGCCGGTAGAGGCCCACGTGAGCGTTGATTGCCCGCCTGGAGTAATGTTCGCCGGATTTGCCGTCAAGGTAACGCCCAGCGGCGCTGTTACAGTCGCGGTGGCAGTTGCTGTAGCTGTACCGTTCACGGCCGTGATTGTGTAGGTAGTGGTTGCAATCGGCGAAACTGTGATGTTGCCGTTCAATCCGCGTCCATCAACTTCGCCCACACCCTGGTCGATCGTGAGGGTCGTGGCATTTGAGCTTGTCCAACTGAGCGTAGTGCTTTGGCCTGGACCAACTTTGGTAGGCGCGGCGGTGAGCGTAACGCCGAGCAAGCCGACTGTTACTGAGCTCTTGGTGGTTACACCATTCACGCCGCTCGCAGTGGCTGTATAGGTGGTAGTGCCGGGCGGGTTAACTGTCGCCGAGCCTGACAATGCAAGGGAAGTCTGGTCTTCCGTGAAGATCGAGGGCGAAATCGTCACCGAAAGCGCATTGGTGCTATTCCACGTGAGCGTTGTGGGCTGTCCTGAGCCAACTACGCTTGGCGTCGCCGTCAGAGTAATGGCGGGTGCTGAACCAGCGGCCACCACATTCAGTACAGCTGTCGACGAAGTTGATCGTCCATTAGCATCGGTTGCTGTCGCCGTATAAGTAGTGGACGTTGCGGGCGTGACAGTCGCCTGTCCGGTCATAGGCAATGTGCCTGTAGCAACCGCCGGCGTTATGGTGAACGATGCAGCATTGGTTACCTGCCATGACAATGTTGCGGGCTGTCCGGCAATAACATTCTGGGGCGTGATGCTGAAAGCAATCACCGCTGACGAAGGTCCTGGGTTTGATCCGCCGGAGCCGCCGGGACCGGAGGCACCGACTCCACCACAACCGCAAAAGGCTAACAACAAGGATAAGAGGGAGACTTCCAACAACCTTACAACTAACTTGGGCCGATTCATGGCGCGTTTCACCTACCTGGGTACTGGCTGTGATGTAAAAGCAGCAGCACAGGTTGCAGAAGTGAGTAGCTGTTTAAAAAAAGTGATGCCGGCCATAAATTTCTCTCTAAAAAAAGCACCCGCCGCCCTTAATCAGGGCGACGGGTCATTGTTTTAACCTGCTCTTAACCTTACTTAATGACGGATGCGCCTGCCGTAGCGCACTGTCCATCCTGGTCACTCTGCGCACCGGAAAGGCCGATGGCGCCGACGATCTTTCCATCCATCACCAGCGGGATTCCGCCTTCCACCGGCACCGCGCCACGCAGGGCCAGAATGCGGATGCCTGCGCCGCCGGCAGCCAGAGCATCCTGCAGGGCCTTGGTTGGACGTTTATAGAGCGCCGCGGAACGCGCCTTGTCAATGGCCACGTCTGCGCTGGCGATCTGCGTGTTTTCCATCTTCTCGTAATAGATCAGCGTGCCGTTCGGATCGACAATGGCCACGGCCATGGTCCAGTGATTTTTTACCGCTTCAGCCAGCGCGGCTGCGGCCGCTTTTTTGGCGTTATCAACACTGATAGGTGCTCCGTAAGGATTAGACATTTGCGCCTCCATTCCCAGCGCGCAAAATGCCAGCGTCAGGACAGTAAGAATTTTTGTGATACGTGACATGGTGGTGTGCTCCTCTTTTTCTCGCATGCGTGTGAAATTGAACGGGCATATCCATTTGCAACAAACTCCGGAAACAAGGCGTTAAAAAAAATCGTCGACTGCAGGTGGTGAATCGCGGCGGCACGGTTGAAGTTGCGCACCACAATCCTGTTGAAGGAAGCGAGTCTAAGGGGACGAACTTGCAGGTGTCAAGGCGCGCAGCGGCAAAGCTGCTGCCGGTTGCGGCAGAAAAGCCGTGCTGCACGTTAGAATGTTTGCTGCAGTACGGCTTTGGCTTTTCTGATTTGAAATCGATTGCGTTGAATTGATTCGTTTGCAAAATATGGAACCCATTTCTCATTTCTTTTATTCCGACCGTCTTAAACTCCAGTTCTGGGACTACGGCCAGGATGGCAAGCCCGCGCTCGTTCTTGTTCACGGCGGCCTTGATCACGCCCGCAACTGGGACTGGGTTGCCCGCTCCCTGCGCGAGCACTACCACGTCTACGCTATGGACCTGCGCGGACACGGCAACAGCGCCTGGGCTCCCGGAGCCATGTACAACATCGCCGAGCACGTGCTCGATCTTTCCGCGCTGCTCGATATCATTGACGAATTTCCCATCCGCATCATTGGGCATTCTCTCGGCGGCATCATCGTGCTGCATTACTCCGGCATTTATCCTGACCGCGTGCAGAAAGCCGTCTCGATTGAGGGCATCGGCTTTCCCGCCAAGCATCGCGTTCACAATCCCGCGTCGCAAAGGCTGCGCCACTGGATGGAGCAGCGCCGCGACATCGAAAAGCGCAAGCCCAAACCGTATCCCAACCTTGAAACGGCCGTGGCCCGCATGAAAGAAGCCAATCCGCGTTTGAGCGACGAAGTTGCGCGCCATCTCACACTGCACGGCACCAACTGGGACTCCGAAGGCTGCCTTACCTGGAAGTTCGATAACTTCGCCCGCGCCATCTCTCCTTACGGCCACAATCTTCATGAGACCGCCGAAATCTACAGCCAGATCACCTCACCCACGCTGCTCTTCTGGGGACTGGAAAGCTTTGCTCCGGTGCCGGATGAAGACGAACGCGTAAAAGCTATCCGCGATCTGCGGCTGGTGAAGGTGCCCAAGGCAGGGCATTGGGTTCACCATGATCAGCTGGATTTGTTTTTGAAGGAGACCACGGAGTTTTTGGTGAAATAGAACCAGACTCCAGATATAAATCCGGCGGTACGGTTCAAACCTCTCATTCCGAACGCAAAATGGTATTGGGATCTATCCTCATGGCTCTTCTCGCGGGAATATAGCTGGCCAGCAATGCCAGCGTTGCCAACAGCACAGTCACAATCGCCAGCGTGAGCGGGTCCGTGGGCTGGACGCCATAGATCAGGGTGCCCAGCAATCGCGTGCACACGGCTGCCAGCGCCAAGCCAACACCGCCTCCCAGCATGGCGAGCCGCAAAGTCTGCCACAAAACCAGGCCACGAATATTGCCCGGCGTTGCGCCAATAGCGATTCGGATTCCAATCTCCCGCGACTTCTCACGCACCATGTAAGAGATCACGGCAAAAACGCCCAGCGTGGTGAGCAGCACGGCAATGCCGGCAAGGCCTCCGAGCAGGGTGAGGGCTACGCGCCAGTCAGCCAGAGCGTTGGGAAGAGAATTGTCAAAGACGGTTACATCATGGATCGGCTGGTCTGGGTCCACGGTCTGCAACACCGCGCCTACAGATTTGCGGACGTCGGTGGCAGAATCATGCGTGTGCACCAGCAACTGCATATTGAAGAAAGAAATTTGCGCGAAAGGAACATAGATGGTCGGTTCCGGTTCTTCATTAATATAATCTCGGACGTCGCCGGCCACGCCCACCACGCGGCGCGGCTTCCTCTCGCCCTGGACGTCTCCACGCGACAGTACCAGCAGCTTGCCCAGCGGGTCTTCCTTGGGCCAGTATTTTTCTGCCAGCGCCTTGCTGACTACGCACACCGGCTCGGACTCGCCATAATCAGATTCTTCCAGAAAGCGTCCGTGCAGCAACGGAATGGCCAAGGCGCTGAGCGTATGTGAATCCGCCAGTCGCAACACGATTGGATTGAACACATCAGAAGACTCGCCGGTTTTTACGACTTGAAAGCTTCCACCAAAACCTCCGTTCAGTGGAAGATAAGTGACAAACGTCGCATCGATTACTCCCGGCAAGGCGCGTACTTTTTCCGCTACCTGTTGATAGAACGTTACTAGATCCGCATCGCGCTGATATTTGGTGCGCGGGAGATGGAGCGGCACAACAATGCGATTGTCAGTTTTAAAGCCCAGGGAAACGTGCTGGAGAGATTGCAGACTGCGCACCAGCAAACCGGTGCCGGCCAGCAGCACCAGGGAGCAGGCAATCTCCGCGATAACAAAGCCCTGCCGCAGCCGGCGGCCTTTCACGTCCACGGTGGTTGTGGAAGAAGCGCGACGCAATAAATCATGCATCTCCGCGCGGACAATGGTCAGAGCCGGAACCAGCGCAAAAAGAACGCCCGCAAGAATCGAAACGCCAAAGGTAAAGAGGAGCACCGGCCAGCTGAGATTTACCGCGCTCAGCTCCGGTGACTGCCACTCCAACTGCCAGAGCAGCAGCTTCTTTCCTGCAGCGCCCACAGCCAGACCAACGATCCCCGCAGCCGCTCCCAGACAAATGCCTTCCACCATCAGTTGCCGAACCAGGCTTTTGGGCTTTGCTCCCAACGCCATCCGTATGGCCAGTTCGCGCGTCCTTCCGGTAACGCGCAACAGCATAAGGTTGGTCACGTTGGCGCACGCTACCAGCAGTACCAGCGCAACCGTGGCCAAAGAAACCATCAGCATGCTGCGCATGTCGCCATTTAAGTAGTGCTGCAAAGGCTCAATCGTGGCGGTTCCACAGATGCTGCCAGCCGGGTGAGTATTCTTGACCCCAGTGGAGATGCGACTCAGATCCTCAATGGCCTGCTCCCGCCTAAGGCCGGGCTTGATGCGAGCTACCACATTTAAATATCGCGATTCGTACGACAACATGCGGTCCGGACGGACCTGCTTCCGCAGTGGAATCCAAAGCTGATTGGCCTCTTGATAATCCGCTTTCGGCGGCATCACGCCGATCACAGTAAATGATTCGCTGTTAAGGCGGATGGCCTTTCCCACAATCCCTGGATCTGCCTGATATCGCCGCCGCCACAATCTGTCACTCAGCAGGACTGTGGGCGCGGCCGTCGCGTTATCTTCTTCCGGCAGAAAATCCCGCCCTAGTTCTGGTCGCACGCCCAACACGCGGAACCACTCCGCAGAAGCTGCTCCGCCCCAAACGAGTTCCGGGCTGTCATTTCCGCTAAGAACGTAGTGAAAGCCTTCTGACGCAGCCATGCTGCTGAAAGCGCGGCTCTGTTCACTCCAGTCAACAAAAATGCCCGGCGCGACTGAGTCTGGATTCGCCGAATTATTGGGCGCATCGGTTTCAAAGAGCTGGACCAGATTTCCGGAGTCCGGATAAGGCAGCGGGCGCAGCAGCACAACATCAATCATGCTGAACACTGCCGTATTGGCGCCGATGCCCAGTGCCAGTGTAAGGATCACAACAAAAGAGAAGCCCGGGGCTTTGCGGAGTGAGCTGAGGGTATAGGAAACGTCTTGCAGAAGGGACATTCGCGCTCTCCCGAGCGCGAGTGTAACACGAGCAAACTGAGATTCGATGCTTACTTACGTTCTACTCACGGCGCTAGTGCATATAGACCCGCAGCAGCCACCAGACGAGAAACAACGCGATCATGGCCACCACAATGTAGCGAATCCATTGGCCCGGCGTTTTGGGATTGGTTGTTTTTTCTATCATGCGGCTCTACTTGCTCCGCGATCCAACCACTACCAAGCCAATGCCGCCCACAAGCGCCAGGGTGCTCAGGATAGGCGATATTGGCAACGTGTCTTTCTGTTTATGCTGAATCTGCACCGGTCCAAGATCCACGTCTTTCTTTTCATGCGTAAAGCTGATCCCGCCCATGGCAAATCCGATGACGCCCAGGACGATAAGAAGTATCCCCACAAGTGTTGCTGGTTTCATGTTTTCTCTTTTCAATGGAATTTAGATCGACATTCCGCAAGACACATCGATAATCGAGCTGTTCTGAAGTTAGATGCAGTTTTTGGCTGCCCTGAAATGGCCGGGTGCCTTGTAAAATCTTTACCAACTCATCACCACCCTTTGTGGCAACATAAGACCGCCACCTTGTTTGTGGAGGCATAAGCCATGGAATCATTCTGGCGGGACCTTAAGTATGGAGTTCGCACTCTAACCAGATCACCTGGATTCACCCTGATCGCTATCATCACGCTGGCGCTGGGCATCGGAGCAAATACGGCCATCTTCAGCGTGGTGAACGCCGTTGTGCTGGCTCCGCTGCCGTATCACCAGCCCAATCAACTGGTCATTGTGTGGCTGAAGAATCCTGCCGGACGCTTCATCTCACCTTCTTATCCTGACGTTCAGGACTGGCAGCGTGATACGCATTCTTTTGATGGCATTGGCGCCTTCACCTTCACCAGCTATAACCTCACCAGTCCCGGAACGCCTGACCATGTGAACAGTTGGCTTGTCTCCTCTGGGTTCTTCAAGAACATGGGCGTGGACTTTATTCTGGGCCGCGATTTCTCTCCGGAAGAAGACCGGCGGGGTGGCGCGCAGGTTGCGCTCATCAACGAGCGCCTGTGGAAAGAGCGTTTTGGCGGTAGCAAAGCCGTGCTCGGCAAGACCGTGGCTCTGAATGGCGCCGATTACACCATCGTCGGCGTGCTGCCTTCAGGAATCAGCCTGGGTGGCAGCGACATTGACGTTTACATGCCTATCAACCAGGGTGATCCGCTGGCGGTGAATGATCGCAGAACGCATGCCTTTGTGGCGATCGGACGGTTGAAACCTGGCGCCACCGTGAATCTGGCGGACGCTGATGTGGTCGCGGTGCAGAAAAATATTGATGATCTTTATCCTAAAGCGGAGCATGGCCTGGGCGCAGGCATTGTGCCACTCAAGGAAGCGCTGCTTGGCGACGTGAGTGGAACCCTGCTCATGCTGCTTGGCTCAGTTGGGCTTGTCTTGTTGATTGCCTGCGCCAACGTAGCCAGTCTCTTTATGGCGCGTGCTGCCTCACGCGAAAGAGAGTTTGCCATTCGCACCGCGTTGGGCGCAAAGCGCGCCCGCATTGTTTGGCAGATGATCACTGAAAGCGTTCTGCTCTCATTGGCCGGTGGCGGACTCAGCCTGGCTCTGGCGAAGTGGGGCGTGCGGCCTGTGCTGGCGGCGGTGCCGGGTGATTTTCCGCGCGCGGTAAACGTTGGCCTGAATCCTACCGTGTTGCTTTTCACCTTTAGTATTTCCATTGCGATGGGAATGATCTTTGGGTTTATCCCCGCGTTGAAAACCTGGAATGCCAACCAGCAATCTGCACTGAAAGCAGGCGGGCGCGGCTCAACCGCCGTGCATCATCGCACGCAGAGCACGCTGGTCATTGTGCAAACGGCGTTGACGCTGGTTCTGCTGGTGGGCGCTGGTTTGTTGCTGCGCACCATCCGGCATCTATCACAGGTCAATCCGGGTTTTGAAACCCAACAATTAGTTACTTTCAAAGTCGGGCTTGCTTCTGATTCCATGAAGACGCCTGAGAATACGCGCACTGCTTATCAGCAATTACTACAGCGCATTCGTGGCATTGCCGGCGTGCAATCCGCCGACCTGACCACGCTGGTGCCGCTCAGCGGTGAAGACAATGAGGTCCCAATCTGGATCGGCCAGCAAGAGCAGGGATCGGTGGCGGAAGCGCCCCGCGCTCTGTCTTTTTCCGTGGGTCCGGATTATTTTCACGCAATGGAGATTCCGCTTCTCCGTGGACGCTCATTCACCCTGGCCGATACGCTGCATTCCGAGCAGGTCATTATGATTGACAACAATCTTGCCGACGCCTATTTCCCCGGCAAAGATCCCATTGGGCAGACGATTACCTTCGCGCGTGTAGGCGCGTTCCGCGTGATCGGCGTGGTGGGACATGTGAAGCATTGGGGGCTGGGCAATACCAACAAACATAACCAGAACCAGGCTTACACTTCGTTCTACCAGATTCCCGATGAATGGCTGCCGGTGCTGCAGCCCGATACCACGGTGCTGGTCCGCACACAGTTGAGCGCAGCCAATCTTGTTCCGGCCGTACGCGCTGCGGTTTTCGGCTCGGGCAGCCAGCAGCCTATCTATGATGTGCAGACCATGCAGCAGCGTGTCTCGGCGTCCATGGCGACGCAGAGTTTCCCCATGATGCTGCTGGGATTGTTCGCTGTGCTGGCCTTGTTGCTGGCGTCGGTTGGAACCTACGGCCTGCTGGCGAATTTTGTGCAGCGCAGAACGCAAGAGATTGGCGTGCGTATGGCCCTGGGAGCGCAACCACGCGATGTCTTCCGCATGATGATCAGGCAAGGTTTGCGGCTTACGTTCACAGGCGTCGCGATTGGCGTGGCCGGCGCATTCATCCTCACGCGCGTGCTTTCAAGTTTTTCTCAGCTGCTTTATGGAGTTGGTATGAACGATCCGCTGACTCTCAGCGCGGCAGCTCTGTTGTTGATCGCTACTGCTGTGCCGGCATGTTATGTCCCAGCGCGTCGCGCGGCCATGGTAGCGCCCACTGAGGCACTTAGACAGGAATAGCTGTGTATCCAGGGCTGATTTGCAAAGGTAGAATTTGAAATCATGTTGAACGATGGACCTTTCATGCGGTCATACAAAGTATTCTCCATACGAGTGCTCGCGTTTGCTCTCACGCTTTTGCTGGTGCAAAGTGTCATGGCGCAATCGAACGGTCCGGCGAGGCCCGTAAAAAGCGACGTGAATGTCTCCTTTAAAGAAGTGAAGCCCAGCGGAAAGTTCGCGCAGCTCGATGGCCTGGGGTTTTCTCTTGTTTATCCCGATAACTGGCATACGGCCACGGGCAAGGACACTATGCTCATTGGCCCGCCGGAAGCCATGGGCGATTCCGGCGTCGCTTACGGACTGATTGTCGGAACAAGTGACAAAGAAGCGGCATCCCTGGATGAAGCCATGAAACAATTGGCGCAGCAAATCATGCAGCCGAACTCTGGCATGCACGTCTCCGGCGCCCCGCAACGCATCACCGTGAACGGAGTAGAAGGCAGGTCACAGGAGCTTTTAGGCAATTCTCCTATCCAGAAGAATGGCCAGCCTTTGCCCGAACATGACTGGCTGGTAGCGCTGCCGCGCCCTCAGGGCGGGTTGTTCTATCTGATTCTTATATCGCCCGAACGCGATTACAGAGAGCTGCATTCCACGTACCAGAAAATCGTAGAAAGCGTGCACCTTCACTAGCCCACATTTTTGCAGTCTTGAATTTATTTGAGGCCTTCTTTTGTTCTGACTCGCGCATCCTAGATAAGGGTAGGGTGATGGAACGGGTTTTTATCGTTTCCTCGTGTGAGTTGTGCTGAAGTCCAACGATGTCAGGTACAGCTACATCATCCAACATCAATTCTTGTTAGTCCACTTGTTTGGTGTCCGCATCGCTGTGTGCGGGCCACGGCCACCTATCCCTTTTTTTCTTCCAGCTCTGCCCATCGCGCATAGAGCTGATCCACGGCTTTCTGCGCTTCTTCCAACTCAGCGTGAGCTGTCATCAATTTTTGCGCATCACTGGCAATCGCTGGATCATCCGCCGCGGCGCGCTTACTCTGCAGAATTTCTTCCGCCTGCGCAATGCGCTCTTCGATGGTCGAGAACTCGCGGGCTTCAAGGTAAGAGAGCTTTTTCTTTGCCGCAGATTCTGCGCCGCGTGCAGGTTTGCTAACGGCAGGTTCAGTAGCGCCGCGTGCCGGTTGCTTTTGCTCTTCCTGCCAGGCTTCCCACTGCGTGTAGTCGGCAAAGGCTTCAGCATTGCCGTTCCCATCCAGCCCAAGCACCATGGTAGAGACACGGTCCAGCATGTAGCGATCATGCGTTACCAGCACCAGAGCGCCGGTATATTCGAGCAGCGTCTCTTCCAGGATTTCCAGCGTTGGGATATCAAGATCGTTGGTCGGCTCGTCCAGCAGCAGAACATCTGCCGGCTGCAACATCAGCTGCGCGATCAACACGCGCGCTCGTTCTCCACCGGAAAGCCGTCCCACAGGCTGGTTGAGCTGCTCGCTGGTAAACAGAAAGCGTGAAGCCCAGGAAGCCACATGAACCACGCGGTCCTGGTAGACCACCGAATCGCTGTCCGGCGCCAGCGCACGGCGCAGAGTTACTTCAGGATCAAGCACCCGGTTCTGGTCAAAATAGACGACGCGTAGAAAATCGGCTCGTCGAATCTCGCCTGACTCCGGCGGCATCTCTCCGCGAAGTAGACGCAGCAGCGTTGTCTTGCCGCTGCCATTCGGACCAACGAGCCCCACGCGCTTGCCGGCCGTGATAATGAAATCAAGATCGGCAAAAAGCGTGCGCTCACCGATCTTGTAGCTCACGCGGTCAAGCTCCATCAGCCGTTTTGTCTTGCGGTCGGTTGCATTGAAGTCTATCTTCGCGCTGGCCGTTCGGGTCCGTGCATTCAAGTCCGCCAGCTCACCGATCAATTGGTTTGCCGTGTTGATGCGCGCCTTGGCTTTGGTGGTTCGCGCCTTGGGGCCGCGCCGCAGCCACTCAATCTCATTGCGAACGCGATTCTCCAGCGCCTCCTGATGTTTCTCCTGCGCCAGCAGAAACTCTTCTTTCTTCTCCAGAAACGTGCTGTAGTTTCCCGGCACGCGCAAAAGCCCGTCAGGATACGCTCGGTTCAGCTCTACCGTCTGCGTCGCCACGTTCTCCAGAAAGTAGCGATCATGGCTCACCACCACGCAGGCAAGCTGCGCCGTGCGCAGCAGCTCTTCCAGCCACTCAATGCCATCCAGGTCAAGATGGTTTGTAGGCTCGTCCAGCAGCAACACGTCAGGCTGCTGCACCAGTGCTTCTGCGATCGCCAGCCGCTTGCGCCATCCCCCGGAAAGCTTGTTGGCTTCCGCGTCAAAGTCTTCAAAGCCGGCGCGGCCCAGCGTCTCAAACAATCGCCCAGCGCGTTCTGCCTCAGGGACCGCACTTTGCTCTAAAGCTTTCAGCACCACCGAACGCACGGTCTCGCCCGCCTGAAATTGTGATTCCTGCACCACAGAACTCATCCGCGTGTGCTTGCGCACGGCCACGTTGCCGCTGTCCGGGTCAATGTGCCCTGCAAGCACGCCCAGCAGCGTGGACTTGCCTGAGCCATTCGGCCCGATCAGTCCAATGCGGTCGCCTTCAGAGATGGTGAACAAGATATTCTGGAAGAGCGGCGCGGCTCCGAAGGCCTTACCGATCCCTTGTGCGTTGATGATGGGTGGCAAAGATTTACGCAGCCCCCATGGATTCGCTGCCGGACATACAGCGCACTACGCCTTCTTCACAAACTTGAGCGAAGCGCTGTTCATGCAATAGCGCTGTCCTGTTGGCCGTGGACCATCAGGGAAGACGTGGCCAAGATGCGCGTCGCAGCGTGTGCAGGCCACCGCCGTCCGGCGCATGCCTAACGTGTCGTCGGTTAATTCTTCCACGTTCTCTTTGGCGATTGGCTCATAGAAGCTTGGCCATCCCGTGCCTGACTCGAACTTGGTATCTGCGTCAAACAGCGCGGTGCCGCAGCAGATGCAGCGATACAGGCCTTTATCGTGGTTGTTCCAGTACTGGCCGGTAAATGCCATCTCCGTATCGTCATGCCGCGTTATGTCATACGCGTTGGGCGAGAGCTCTTTCTGCCACTCCGCATCGCTCTTCACGATCTTGGGAACGTGCACCGTATCAATGCGCTTGCCGTTATCGTCAAATTCTACGATCGTTACGTCATGCGGTGTCTGGTTCTTTTCTGTGCTGGCTTCGGCTGTCGATTTTTTTGAAAAAATACCCATATTCCAAAAGTATAAACCTCCACCAAGAGTCACGGCTGAAAGAAGGAATGTGCGGCGTGAGGTCTTGCGAGAATCGGGATCGGGCATGATTTCAGAGTCGAGCATTCTTGCGTCCTCTTAATGACTTAATTTTACTCTCGCTGTCATCATGCGCGAAACTCGAGCGTATGCAAGGGTGCAGTCGAATCTACGCTGCGCCGCCTACGCCCTCGGATTGTTCGCAAGGCAGGAATACGCTGAAGACCGCGCCGCCAAGCCCATTATGGTTGGAACTTAATTCAATTTTGCCGCCGTGCCGTTCGGCAATCTCTTTGCTTACCCACAGGCCCAGTCCGGTGCCAACATCTTTCTTGGTAGTAAAGAACGGCTCAAAAATATGCGCGCGATGCTCGGCGGAAACGCCGGGGCCGTTGTCCTCAACCTTCAGTTCAACACCATCGATCTTTGTATCCGAAACGCGATTCATGGTGATGCGGATTTTTCCGGAGTGGCCAATCGCGTCTGCCGCATTTGAAATCAGGTTGGCAATCAACTGCTTCATCTCGCCCTGCAGGCCATAGATCGCCGGGCACTCTCCCAGCTCCAGGTCCAGCACAACGCTTTTGCTGCGCATCTTGTTTTCATAGAGCCGCAACACGGCTTCAATGATTTCACGCATATGCACCGGCCCCGGCTCAGAAGAGTCGCGATAGAAGCCGAGCGTCTGCCGCGTAATATGAGAAACACGCTCCAACTCCTGCTCCGCCATCGTCAAATAGCCCCGCACGTCTTCCCCAAGGGTTGGCGAGTTCTTCACGATGTAGATCAGGTTCCCCACGGCTTCCAGCGGATTATTGATCTCGTGCGCCATAGTCGCGGCCAGGCGGCCTGCAGCCGCCAGCTTTTCTGCCTTACGCATCACATTCTGTGACTGTTTCTCCAGTGTCACATCGCGGAAAACCATTACCACTCCGCGCAGCTTATTATGGTCGTCATAGATCGGTGCGGCGCTGTCCTCAATCGGAATCAGTTTGCCGTCTTTGCGTAGTAGCACGGTATGGTTGGCCAGCCCCATAATGCGCCCGGATTCAAGCACCTTGGCCACCGGATTATCCACGCTCTTGCGCGTATGCTCGTTGAAGATGGGAAATATCTGTTGAATCGGCTGGCCGACGGCGTCTTTCAGTTTGATTCCCGTCAGCTCTTCGGCAATGGGATTCACAAAACTCACGATGCCGCTCTGATCGGTTGCGATCACCGCATCGCCAATGCTGCCCAGCGTAACGCGGAACCATTCTTCGCGTTCGCGTATCTCCGCGGCATGCTTTTCGCGCTGCTCCATCTCTCTCATGATGTAAAGCGCCAGAAATATCAGTCCGATAACCGCCAGCGCGGAAGCAAGATAAAGCGTGCGTACCAGTGTCCGCGTGCTCTGGGCCACAGTCTGGAGTCGTGCTTCTTCCAGTGCTTTTTCATCCTCGGCCATCTCCGCCATCTGGGCCCGGATTGTCTCCATGTCTTTTCGGCCCACATCAGAAAGCACGAGGGTGCGGGCTTCGTCCTTTTTTCCTGTGCGATAAAGTTCAATGGTCTTCGCCAGCTCGTCCAGCTTCTTCTGGATCAAGCTCCGCAGCATGGGCAGGCGTGCTGCTTGCCCCGGATTGTCCGCTACCAGCTCTGCCAATTTGTCCAGATGGCTTTTTACCTCTACTGGGGCGTTGTTGTATGGCTCCAGGTAGCGTTCTTCGCCGGTATATAAATAGCCGCGCTGGCCGGTTTCAGCGTCCTTCACCAGAGACTCTACAGTTGTGAGTTCCAGCAGCACACGTTGCGTGTGTTCAACCCAGACCTGATTGCTGTCTTGAACAGCGATCTGCCGTCGGGTGATGACGGTGTTAACCACCAGCACCAACAACAAGATGGCAAAGCCCGTAATGACGCTAAATCGTTTATAAACCAGTTGCATGTGAAAAAAGAGCCTGAGATTCTGAGTACCGCATTACGGATATTTTACCCCAAGTTTTTCACAGGGGTGAAAAGTAGCTCACTGATTTCTATTCCCAGTAAATAGATCGTGGATGGCCCTCTTTTTGCGCTTGACCGATGCTTCTTTGGTGTTAAGGACACTATGGCTTAACATGGATTTCATAACGGCCACTTCAGTCCGGAAGCAGTTTTCTTTCTATTGGATACGTTGAATCTCCTGCAACTCGTCCCACGTCGATATAATGCCATTCGCCCGTATCGTCCACACGCAAAAGGCGGATTTATGAAAAAATCAGTGGTTGTCCTTTTTCTCCTCATGACTACATTCCTGAATGCAACAGACAAATCCGCCAATGCCGCAGCCGCGCCGCCCGTCGCCAAGGCTGTACACACAGAAAACGATATTAATGGCGGCAAGCTGGTGGACAACTATCACTGGCTGCGGGACAAGTCCAATCCAGAAGTTGCGCAGTACCTCCAGGCGGAAAATGCCTATGCCGACTCCATCATGGCCTCCACCACTGCGCTGCAGCAGAAGCTCTATGACGAGATGGTGAGCCACATCAAAGAGACGGACGTTAACGTTCCCTACAAATACGGCGATTACTTTTATTATTCGCGCTGGGAAAAAGGCCAGCAGTATCCCATCTATGCCCGCAAACAGGGCAGCGTGGAAACGGCAGAGCAAATCACTGTTGATCAAAATGAATTGGCCAAAGGCCAGCCTTTTATGGCGATCGGCGCCTATGAAATGAGCGACGATGGTAATCTGCTGGCTTATACGACTGACAATACCGGCTATCGCCAATACAAGCTGCGCGTGCGCGATCTACGCAGCGGCAAAGATTCAGAGGTCATTGCGGACCGGGTTGGTTCCGTGGTTTGGGCCAATGACAACAAGACGATTTTCTATTCCGTGGAAGATGAGAAAACCAAGCGCCAATATCGCCTGTACCGCCATGTGATGGGCGGTGAGACCGGCAACGATCAACTTGTTTATGAAGAGAAGGATGAGCGCTTCAGCGTGGGCGCGGGCAAGTCGCGCAGCGGTAAATATATTTTCATGAATATTGGCAGCCATACCACGTCAGAAGGTCGCATGCTCGATGCCGATCATCCCGAGGGCGAGTGGAAGCTCATCGTTCCGCGCGAGCAGGGAATCGAATACTATCCCGACCATCATGGTGACCAGCTCCTGATTCGCACCAATGACAAAGGCCGCACTTTCCGGTTGGTGACAGCGCCGCTCAACTCGCCGGGTAAAGAGAACTGGAAAGAGATTGTGCCAACTCGCAGCGACGTGATGCTGAACGACATTGAAGTCTTTGCTGATTTCTACGTCCTGGTGGAGCGCGAAAACGGCCTGCCGCAGCTGACCGTCGTTAACTTTGCCAGCGGTGAGAAGAGCCGCATTACCTATCCTGAACCGGTTTATACCTCAGGAGCACAGATCAATCGCGAGTACAAGACCAGCAAATTCCGTTACGCCTATCAGTCGCTGGTCACGCCGGCTTCAGTGTTTGATTACGATGTGGAGAAGCACACTTCCACGCTGCTGAAACAGACGGAAGTCCCCGGAGGCTATGACGCTTCGAAATACAAGTCTGAGCGCGTCTGGGCCACTGCTAAAGACGGCGTAAAGGTGCCGGTCTCGCTGGTTTATCGCAAAGACCTGAAAAAGGCCGATGGCTCAAACCCACTTTATGTCTACGCATATGGTTCTTACGGCGCCATACTGCCCGTAACCTTTGGCTCAGGCCGACTCTCTTTGCTCGATCGCGGCGTTGTGATGGCCTTTGCTCACATCCGCGGCGGGGGTGATCTCGGCAAGCCCTGGCATGATGCGGGGCGCATGATGAATAAGATGAACACCTTTACTGACTTCATCGCCTGCACCGAATATCTAGTGGCAAATAAATACGGCGCGCATGACAAGGTCATCATTGAAGGCGGCTCTGCCGGCGGTTTGCTTATGGGTGCGGTGACCAACCTGCGTCCTGATTTATTCCGGGTGGTGATTTCTCACGTGCCGTTTGTCGATGTGATGAACACCATGCTCGACGCATCACTGCCGCTTACCGTGGGTGAGTACGAAGAGTGGGGCAATCCCAATGAGAAGCCTGCCTACGATTACATGGTCAAGTACTCGCCTTACGACAACCTGAAGAAAGCAGCCTATCCGGCGATTCTGGTGAAGACCTCTTTCAACGACAGCCAGGTCATGTATTGGGAACCGGCAAAATACGTAGCCAAACTGCGCACGCTCAAGACTGATAAACACGTTCTGCTGCTCAAGACCAACATGGCTGCGGGCCACGGCGGCGCCTCTGGACGATACGAGCACCTGAAAGAAATTGCCTTTGATTATGCGTTTATGCTGACGCAGCTGGGGATTAGTAACTAGTCTCAGCACTCAGCATTCAGAAATTGAAGCGTTAGATCAGAAACAAAAAGCCGCGAACCAACGTAAATTACACGAGTAAATTTTGATTCGTGTAGTTCGCGTGTATTCGCGGCTTACTTCTTTTGGCATTCAACCAATAGATGAATGCTGATGACTGACTGCTGATTGCTTGTTTACGCTGCCGGCTTCTTCTTTTTATCCGTCTTGCCTTCCACTTCTTTCTCTTCTGCAGTCTGTCTGTTCAGCGGATTGGCGCCAGGGTCTTCTCCTTCAGACTTTCCTGTTTCCGGGTTCGTAATATAGAGCAGGTCAGAGAGATCACTGGCATGTTCTTCTTCCTTCTTCAGCAGCTCTTCAACCAGCACGCGCGTGGTCGTGTCATTATCGCCAAAGTAGCGGACCATCTTTTGATAGACCTCAACCACCATGCGCTCGGCAATCAGGTCTTCGCGAATCATGTCAGCCAGCGTTTCGCCTTCCACATACTGTGAGACTGAGCGCTCCAGCAGCCCCTTGGGATTAAAGTTCGGTTTGCCGCCCAGTTGCTGAATCCGTTCCGCCAGCGAATCAGCATGCGCGCGCTCATCGTCTGCATGCTCCTTGAATTCATTGGCAACGCTCTTGGCGTGAACGCCGGTGGCCATAAAGTAGTGGTGCATGTAGCGCAGCACGCATACAATCTCTGTGGCCAGCGCTTCATTCAGGATTTCAATCGTCTTGTTTACGTCGCCTTTATAGCTTTCGGTAACAGCGCCGTCTTCCATCTTGTGAATGGCGCGTTGGCGGATTTCATCAACGTCTCTTACAAAATGTGGCATAGGTCCTCTTTTTAGAAGGTGGGGATGAATTGCGTAACATCATTAAGATTGCCGTCTGAGAGAGCGGGATGTCTCAGCGTCCGGCGCGGCCGCTGCCTTTGTGTGCTGGTTTTCTGTGGACACCGTCAATGAACCTGCTATGATTCCTACGTCCTCGACTCTGATAGACACGCCGTTCCTTCCAAGTCGTCCTGCCTATTTCTGCTGAGAACGTTAAATCCCCTGCAAGCAAAGGACTATCTCATGAAAAAGATTTTTGTCGGCAATTTTTCCTTCAGTCTTTCTGACGACGAGCTGCGCTCCATGTTTGAGCCGTTTGGCGCAATTGAAAGCGTATCGGTGGTGACAGACCGTGCAACCGGGCGTTCACGCGGCTTTGGCTTTGTGGAAATGTCCAGCAATGAAGAGGCGGACAAAGCGATTACAGCATTGAATGGCAAAGATGTAGGCGGACGCCAGCTTACCGTGAATGAAGCGCGGCCCAAAGCCGGCGGAGGCGGACAGCGCGGCGGCAGAGATGATTTTCGCGGCGGACGCCCACAGCGTGCATCACGCTGGTAGCTTTCTCTAAAAACATTTATAAACCTGACTCTCTCCGCGAAGAGCGAACATTCTCATGTCGTTTACTCTTCGCGTAGCGCCTCTGTGGGTGGAATGCGTGTTGCCCGCAAAGCCGGCAGATAACTTGCGGCCACAGCAACGGCAGCCAGTGACAGGCCGGCCAATGCCATCGTCAAGGGATCGTGCGGCTTTAGCCCATAAAGCAGCGTACCGGCTGCGCGTGTGGAAACAAGCGACAATACAATCCCAATTGCCAGTCCGATGAGCAGCAACATTCCTGCTTCCCGCATGATCAGCGTCAGCACGCGTCCCCGGTCCGCGCCTAGCGCCATACGAATACCTATCTCATTGCGTCGGCGCACCACCATATAAGAGATCACGCCGTAAAGCCCAATAGTCGCCAGCACGCCAGCCAGCAATCCAAAAAATCCGGAGAGGGAAGCCATCAGCCGCTCAAGCACCAGCGTGTCGCGAACCTGGGTTTTGAAAACGGTGAATTGGATGCCAATCTCCGGATTCAGCTCGGCGGTGTTGCGCTCGATCGAAGCAGTCAAGGATTCCAATGCCAGATCAGAGTGCAGAATGATTGAGTTATCCAAATCCGGCTTGGGGTCCTGGGAGCGGGGAAGGTATGCGGTCGGTTGAAATTCTTCCCGCAGGTTGTTGTATTTCGTATCTTTGACAACGCCCACAATCTGATATGGAGTTTCAGGAATGCCTGCGCCCAGGTCCACGCGAAAAATCTTGCCCAGAGGCTCTTCTTCTCCCTGCAGGACCTTGCGTACAAACGATTCATTCACAATCGCCACCGCCGGTGAGTGGATAGTATCTTGCTCGCCAAAATCGCGGCCTTGAAGGACCGTTATCCCCATGGTGCGAAAAAGCCCCGGCCCAATGCGATTAAACCATGAGGTTTCATGCACATCTTTTTTTGAATGGGTGAATTTTACGTCGTCGTTCCAGCCAAAGCCGCTCAAAGGAGGAATATCGATTGCTGCGGCTGAATCCACACCGGGCAATGCCCGCATGCGCTCTACCATCTGCTGCTTGTAACTGATGCGTTGATCAACCGGAAGATTGAGATGTGACAAATCAAAGTCCACGGCAAGTAGTCCGCTCTGCCGGAAGCCTGGGTCCTGATTGAGCAGGTTCTGAAAGCTTCGCACAAAAAGAAACGCGCTCACCATCAGGACCATGGACATGGCAACCTGAAGCACCACCAGGCCACGGCGAAGTCCGTAGCGCCCATGTCCGGCGCTGGAGCCCCGCCCGCCGGCTTTCATGGCGACGATCGGCGGCGTGGCAGTAGACTTGATGGCCGGCATTAATCCAAACAGCAGGCAAGTGATTATGGCGACGGCCGTGGCAAACCCAAGCACCCGCCAGTCCAGTCCAAGGTCCAGAGAGACGCTTCTGATTTGTGTATTAAAAAATGAGACCAGCACACGGGTGAGTGCTTGTGCCAGCAAAATTCCCGCTGCAGCCCCAATGCCGGCGAGTAACAGGCTCTCCGTCAGCAGTTGTTGCATCAGGCGGATGCGCGAAGCTCCCAGCGCAAGACGCACGGCGATTTCGCGCTCGCGAACATTGGCGCGGGCAAACATCAGGTTGGCAAGGTTGGCGCATGCAATCAGCAAAACCGTGCCGGCAATTGCCAGCAGAAGCCATAATGGTTCTTCATAGTTCTTTCGTAATTGGGAAACCCCCGTGCCAGCGGGTTGTGCGGCCAGCTTCCATTGCAGATATTGCTTCGCCAAATCCTCGTGATAATAAGCCGGAAGAGTGGCCGCAAATGTTGCTGGTGAAATGGCCTCTAACTGCGCGGTTGCGCGTGCCGCGGTCCAGCCTGGCTTGAGCCGTCCAATGATGGCCAGCCAGAATCCGTCACGGCGTTCCAGAATCGATTGTTCTCCGTTGATGATGGGTTCGCTGCAGAGCGGTACAGCTACGTCAAAGGCGCGGCCGACCTCAAGACCGTAAAATCCTGCGGGCGCAATGCCAATTACTTCAGCCGGCTTTCCTTCTATCGTTAGTTTGCTGCCGATGGCGGAATCTTTTCCGCCAAATTCCTTTTGCCAGTATCCATAACTGATCACCGCACCCTGCAATGCGCAGCCACGCTGGTCATCGGCGGGAGAGAGAAGGCGTCCGAGCTGCGGCATCACACCAAGCGTGTTGAAAAAATCGCCGTTCACGAACATCCCCTTGCCGGCGCGCATTCTACCGCCTTCGGCCATGTTGAAACCGGTTGACTGCCAGACCGCGAGGCCTGAAAAAGCTTCTTGGTGGTCGCGAATTTGCTCGTAAACCGGATAGCTGAAAAACGGCGTAGAGCCATTCGTTCGGCCAGTGCGGCTCTGTGCATTCGGCGTTTTAAGGATCGTGAGTTCTTCCGGTTTTCTCACCGGAAGTCTGCGCAACGTCACTGCATCAAGCAATTGGAAGATGGATGTATTTGCTCCAATGCCGAGCGCCAGCGACAGAATAGCAATGGTTGAAAAACCCGGATTCAGTCGCAGCGCACGTAGAGCATAACGAAAATCCTTTCCTAACCGGCCCCATATTCCGCGAAGGCCAGGCCCTGATGGCAGAGCGGGCTCAAAGGCTGTTTGTTTTTCCACCTGAAGCAGATCTTTCTCCCATTTATTCTGGTTCAAATCCTTTAAGACAGCTTCACGCGCAGCCGGAGCCGTAACGCCTTGCACCATCAGTTCTTCATAGCGCTGCTCCAGATGCTGGGCCATCTCTTCAATAATCGCGGCTTCACGCGTGGGTTCAAGGTTCAAGCGAGCCACTCGCAGACGAACGTCATCTTTGAAATCAGGCATTTTCAATCCCCGCAATCTGGTTAATGGCGGCAACAAAGCTCTGCCAGTGCGAACGCTGGGTACGTAAAACCTTTTTCCCTTCCGCCGTCAGGCGATAGTAGCGTCGGCGGCGCTGCCCGGCTTTGTCTACCCAGCGGCCCTGGATCCAGCCGCGTTTTTCCAGCCGGTACAGCATGGGATAGAGTGACGCCACGTTGAAGCTGAGCGCGCCGTCAGAGCGCGATTCAATCAGCTTGCAGATTTCATAGCCGTGGCGCTGGCGGTCTTCCACCAGAGAGAGAATCAGCAGCTCGGCGCTGCCTTTCTTGAGTTCGCGGTCAAAGAGTGTCTTAGCCATATATTGTTATGCAATATATTGATTGGCAACATACCGCATGTCAAGCGTTTTGACTGGGGTTTGCGCATGCGGTTAGCAGGGAAGAAAGAATTCGGCGGAAGATGCTGAAAATATTGCCAAAAAAGAAGGCCGCATCCTGAGCGGGAGGCGGCCTTAAAGGAGCGAGCTAGTAAGTGTTAGCGGATGCGGCGGGCCACCATCTGCCATGCGGTGCCGGTCCAGAAGAGCAGGCCGCGTACCTCGACCGTTGCCCCGTTGGAGATCGTCACGCGCTTGTCCGTCCCAGAGATCACAGTTACGTGCACCACGGTCTGTCCGGAGATGGTTGCCAGCGCTGAATCAGCCGCCAGGTTCAGGTCAAAGGTGCTGGTTGCGGCGTTTGCAATCGTTCCGGAGATACCCTGCTGCTGCAGGTTGATCTTGTCCGGATTGAGTGCGCCGTTTGCCGGAGGCACAGCCGCATCGGTATCAACTTCAATGCGCTGTCCCTGATGGATTGTTGTGTTGTCGAAGGTCAAGCCTGCAGGTACGTTGCCGCCGAAGCCGTCGCCGCCTTTTATACGGAACTTGCTGGCGTTCAAGCCGGCGATGTTCACGGTGAAGGTAGCTCCAACTTTGCTGTCATCCATGCCGTTGCCGATGCCGTCCTGGGCAGTTACGGTCAGGGTGGTTCCGCTGATCGCAGTGATCAGGCCTTCCATTTCTGCGCCGTTCTGATTTTCCAGGCCTTCCACTTCCTTGGCGAACAGAGAACCGTCAGACTTGGTGAAGCCTTCCACTGTCACAACCTGATTGAGCAGGCTGGCAAGAGCGGCGCCATCTTTGAACTCAGTAGTTGCGTCGGTGGAGAAAGTGAGCGATGAGCCGGTGGTTCCGATGCTCAAGGTAAAGCTTGTGCCATTTACTGCAGTGACTGTTCCCTGGACGTCTTCAATTTCACCATCGTCATCCTGCTGAGCGCCGGCCGCGCCAGGAGCTTTGGCAGTGATGGTGAAGGATGAGGAAGTAAAGGCGATGCCGTTCACAACGGCGCCCGATGTGGTGATGGAAGCTGCTACATTCACATCAATATTCAGGACCAACGGGCTGGTGCCGATGGTGACGTTCGGGCTGAGAGGAATGGAAACTGTGGCGCTGGCCGGTCCATTGATGTGCACCGGAGTTCCTGAACTATTCAGGAAGGTGAGTTCAGAGTTAACCAGCGTCAGGTTCGCGGCAGAAAACGTTCCCTGGGGAAGACTGCCAACGATGAATGGCTCAAACTTGCCAGACTCGTGCGTAAGCTCAATGCGATTGTTAGTAGGAACTGCTACTGTGACGGCGGCGCCGCCGCCGGCAGGAGTAAGCGTCAGGGCTGAAACAGAGACTTCAAAAGAGATCACGCTGTCAGCGGGGGCGTCGCCAAAGCGGACCTGCACGGAGTTTGCTCCGGTGCCTGGTGTTGGGGTTGGTACTGCAGAAGATGATGAACTGCCGCCACCGCCGCAACCGACCATGAATGCGATCATTGCCGCGAGCATGAAAGCGAATGTCAACCGGGTCACCTGGGAATGTTTGAAAGTTAAAGTGCGCATTGTGCTTCTTCTCCTGAAGGGGACCAAGCTGTTTGAGAGTGTGAGCTTTCTCAGTCCGTCTAAAAAGTTTTGTTTAAGCTCTGGTTATATGACAGCTTGCACATGCACTTTGGAACAACATTAGAAAATCTAATGTACAAGTCCCGTGGGCGCAGGCGGACAAAGTTGCACGCCCCGGAAGGAACGCTTGCCGCTGCCAAAAATCAGATGGATGTGGGGCTACTTGCTTACTTGTATAGTGCGGATGAGTTGCGAAAAAGATATATGACGGAGATACAAAGAGCGCACAAAAATACCTTAGGTGCTTGCATTCAGTTCCTGTATCTCCATGCAATGGATCAGGCCATCACGAATGAGATAGACGTGCTGCACCATGCGGTCGGCAAGTACGTTGCTGTCCAAATCACGGATGACCTGATGCACGTCAACAATGATTGCGCCGCTGGCATCTGTGCTGAAACCTTGCGGCTCTACTCGCGGATCGATTTGCGACCACTGCCGCAACCAATACTGCCGGACGGCTTCTCTCCCATGAACCCTGCCGCCTTCCATGCCATTCGGCCAATCGACTTCAGGATGCATGTTCGCCAGAACGGCATCGATATCCCGACGGTTGAAAGCAGCATAAATATTTGTGAGTAGCTCGCGGTCTGTCATGGCTGACGTCAGTATAGGTCTTCTGAGGTCGAGGAGGGCGATTGACGCGCTGGTCGCCTATCCGTCATAATAGGAATTACCGAACGAACGTTCGGTAGATACTAGATGGCCTTATCCGCGGAAACCCGGAGCTCAGGCGCGCCCCATGGCGGGCGCAAGGCACTGTCTTCTATCCATCCGCAAAAGGCAAATAACGAAATTCCTGATTCGCGCTTTGACCGCCGCTTGGCGAAGGTGCTGCACCACGCTGCGCATATTTTCTGTGACAAGGGATATGAGGGCGCCTCCATGCGTGACCTTTCCCGGGCCGCCGGAATGTCACTGGCCGGTCTCTATCATTATTTTGATTCCAAGGAAGAGCTCCTTTACCTGATCCAGAAGCATACGTTTCGCACGATTATCGATCGCGCGCAGGAGCGGCTTGAAAACACAAAAGGTGCAGAGCAGCGCGTGCGCATCTTTATTGAGAATCATCTGGAATACTTTCTGGCCAACAAAGAGGCCATGAAGGTCCTGACGCATGAAGACGAAACTTTAAAGAATGGCCGCGGCGCTGAAGTTCGCGCCATCAAGCGCGAGTACTACAAAATCTGCCTGGGGCTGCTGGAAGATTTGCAGCGTGAAAAAGGACTACAATTTTCTGGACGGCTGGCTGTGCTGGGACTGTTCGGCATGATCAACTGGATTTATACCTGGCACAATCCACGCGTGGACCTGGATGCGCGGGAGCTGGCGGAAGAGATGAGCAATTTGTTTCTGAGCGGCGTGCTCAGTTCCGGCAAGGCAAAGCGAAAAGTTTCCAAGGCAAACGCCTGAGCGGCACAAAAGAGATTCAAGAATTTAAGATTTAGAAATCCATAAGGAGCTTGAAACACATGGCTACAACCACAGCAACAGAAACCAAGACGCTGGTGAATTATCGCGTGGAAGATGGCGTGGCGATCATTGAGTTGAACGATCCGCCGGCAAATACTTACACCTATGAGATGAACCGGCAGCTGGATGAATGCATCCTGAAGGCGCGCATGGATAACGACGTTTACGTGCTGCTGCTGACCGGCTCGGGCGACAAATTTTTCTCCGCGGGCGCGAACATCAAGATGCTCTCCACCGTCGACCCCACCTTTAAATATTATTTCTGCCTGCATGCCAATGAAACGCTGCTCCGCCTGGAGCACACGCCGAAGCTGGTGATCGCTGCGATCAACGGCCACTGCGTGGGTGGCGGACTGGAAATCGCCATGGCTGCGGACATCCGCATTGCGCGCCGCGACTCTGGCAAGATCGGCCTGCCGGAAATCAACCTGGGCGTGCTGCCCGGAACCGGCGGAACGCAGCGCCTGAGCCGTATGGTTGGCAAGAGCAAGGCCATTGAGCTCATGGTCACCGGCAACACCTTCACCTTTGAAGAAGCCAAAGAGATGGGAATCATCAACGATATTTATGAGCGCGAGAATTTCATGGACAACATCATGGAATATGCGCGCCAGTTCACGCCCCCGAATAAAGCAGCAAAGGCCGTGGGCAACATCAAGAGGTCTGTACAGACCGGCTGGGAGATTCCGATGGAGTCAGCGCTGGCCGTTGAGCGTGAGCTACAACAGCGCCTCTTCGCCAGTGAAGATGCCAAAGAAGGCCTGGCTGCTTACGTAGAGAAGCGTCCGGCGACGTTTAAAGCGAAATAGTACATCCCGAGTCGAATGAGGGATCCCTATAGTCAATTTGGAATTTTGAGGGCAATAGGGATCCCTCACTCGCAAGCCAGCGAGTTCGGGATTAAAACAAAAAATCGAGGAAGCAAATGATCGCAGCAACCAAAGCAAAAGTAACACCTGGCAAACTTCTTATTGACGGCAAATGGTCAGAAGGAAGCGGCAAGTCTTTTGACACATTCAATCCCGCCACCGGCGAGATCCTTACGCAGGTTGCCGAAGGGGGAGCCAGCGGCGTGAATGAGGCTGTCAAAGCCGCGCGCAAAGCGTTTGATGACATGGCCGGCCCATGGCGCAAGATGTCTGCCAGCGAACGCGGAAAAATTCTGTGGCGTATCGCCGATCTCATCGACAAAAACATTGAAGAGCTGGCCGAACTGGAAACGCTCAACAACGGCAAGCCGATCTTTGAGTCGCGCTATGTCGATATGCCGATGGTGGCCGACGTGTTCCGCTATTACGCTGGCTGGGCCACCAAGATTCACGGCGAGACCGTAAACACCTTTAGCAATGCTTTTACTTACACGCTACGTGAGCCAGTGGGCGTTGTGGGCGCGATTGTTGCATGGAATTTCCCGCTTCTGCTGGCAAGCTGGAAGCTTGGTCCGGCTTTGGCTTGCGGCAACACTGTTGTGCTAAAACCTGCTGAGCAGACACCTCTCACTGCATTGCGCTTTGGAGAACTCGCTCTGGAAGCGGGGCTGCCTCCCGGTGTTTTGAACATTGTCACCGGGGGCCCGGAAACCGGCGCTGCCCTGGTGAAGCATCCGAACGTCGATAAGATTGCTTTTACTGGCTCGACAGCTGTGGGCAAAGAGATCATGCGCAGCTCGGCTGATTCACTCAAACGTGTGACACTGGAGCTGGGTGGCAAGTCGCCCAACATCGTCTTTGCCGATTCGCAGATGGACTCCGCCGTAAAAGGCGCATTGAACGGCATCTTTTACGGAAAAGGCGAAGTGTGCTGCGCCGGATCGCGACTCTTTATTGAGAAGAAAGCGGAAGATGAATTTGTAACCAAGCTGGTGGAATCAGCCAAGAAAATCAAGTTGGGCGACCCACTCGATCCCAAGACGCGTCTTGGGGCCATCGTCAGTGAAAAGCAGATGCAGACCGTGCTGGGCTACATTGAAGCCGGCAAGAAAGAAGGCGCGCAAGTTTTGGCTGGCGGCAAACGCGCGCAGGTCAACGGCGACCACGGTTATTTCATTGAGCCAACAATCTTCGGTGGCGTCAACAACGACATGAAGATCGCCCAGGAAGAGATCTTTGGACCTGTTCTGGCTACGCTTACGTTTGACGACGTGGATCAGGTCGCCGAACTCGCCAATAAAAATATTTACGGTCTGGCTGCCGCTGTTTGGACGAATGACTTGAAGAAGGCCCATCAGCTTTCACGCCGCCTGAAGGCTGGGACAGTTTGGCTCAACACTTACGGCGTGATGGATGCCGCGTTGCCCTTCGGCGGTTACAAGCAGTCCGGTTTTGGCCGCGAGCTTGGCATGCACGCCGTGGAGCACTACACCGAGTTGAAGACGGTGTGGATGAATTTGTGAGCTTGTTTTTTTACATCCCGAGCATAACAAGGGATCCCTATTGCTAGATCAATGTTGAAAGTTAAAGCGCGGCTCCAATTTCAAGCCCCGCTTACGAATGAAAGATGAATAGAAGCTGATAATGGTCCCTCACGCTTTAGCGTTCGGGATTTAAAAAGCAAATAGATTTTAGGAGCTATTATGCCGGGAAAAATACACAAGATCGGAACGTTCAGCGATTGGGTCGGACTGTTCAAGGAATGGCGCGAAGAGATTGGCGTGAATAATGATGCCATCAAGAATTTCAAGTTTGACACACTCTACGGCGCGATCGAGACAGAAGAAATTTCCTTTGGTTACTACAAAGGCCGGAACAAGTGGGAAAATGTCCGCCAGATTCCCACGCAGAATATGCGTGATGCGTTGATGAATTTGATCGTCTACCAGGGCGATACGGAGTTCGCCAGCGTGGAGCAGCAGCGCTACCTGTTTGAGACCGCGCCCAGTGATTATGACCGCTCCGCGCTTACGCGGGTAATGATTGAAGAGATGCGCCACGGCTGGCAGATGTGCGCGCTGCTGATTGACCACTTTGGCACCACCGGCAAGGTGGAAGCGCAGAAGATGCTGGAGCGCAAGGCGTATGAGAACAAGCGCCTGCTGGGATCGTTTAACGAAGAGTGCGACAACTGGCTGGACTTCTTTGCCTTTACTGACTTTGTCGATCGCGACGGCAAATTCCAACTTCAAATGCTTAAATATTCTGCGTTTGCGCCGCTCGGCCGCTCCATGAGTTACATGCTGCGTGAAGAGGCATTTCACATGGGTACCGGCAACACTGGCCTGGCGCGCATCGCTGAAGCTGGCGTGGTTCCGGGCTGGCTGATGCAGAAGTATCTCAACAAGTGGATCTCCAGCGCTTACGATCTGTTTGGCACAGACCATTCATCCTCCGCGCACTGGGCCTACACGTGGGGATTGAAAGGCCGTTACGACGAGCTGAAAAATGAAACCGCGCCTGATCTCGACAATCTGAACGACTACAACCGCCATCTTTATCGCGATGAGTGCGTGCAACTGGTGAAGCGCATCAGTGCGGGACAGCGTCCAGGAAGCACGGAGCTGTATTGCCCGGACATCAAGTTCAACCGCATGATTGGCCGCTGGAAAGGCCAGATGTTCCATCCGCAGACCGGCCAGCAGTTGGAGGAAAAGGAATACCAGCAGCAGATTGATAGCTGGTTGCCGAACGCTGCCGACAAGAAATTACTCATGGACATCATTGGCGCGGAGAAGAAATGGATCGCACTTAAAGCCGGCGCAAAAGATCCGCTCATTACCATCGGTGAAGTACGCAAGAGCGCGCTGAACGCGGTGAATTAAAAAAGCAGTACTTAGTATTTAGTGGTAGCTTGACTTCACATTCCGAGCGTAGCGAGGGAGCCCTATGATCTTTCATAAAGATTGGGCTCCCTCGTTGTTTTAGATCTGTTGTTATTATTGATTTTCCGGAGACGGATTGTGAGGAGTAGGTTCACCCGCTGCTTCGGGATTTAAAAACCAAATGTCTTACACCCTCAATGAACTCATGGTTGTCGCCGCCGCGCGCGAAATCCAAGACGGCGAAATTGTCTTTGTCGGCATGCGGCTGCCGCTGATTGCCTTTGTTGTCGCCAAGAAGACGCATGCGCCGAACGCCATCGGGCTGTTTGAGAATGGCGTGATTCGCTCCACGCCCTCACCCGAACTGATTTATACGATGGCTGATCCGCCGAATATCAAAGGCGCAACACAGTGCCTGGGCATGCTGGAAGTCATGAGCCTGTTGCAGTCTGGCCGCGTGAATCTGGGCTTTCTGGGCGCGGCGGAAGTCGACAGATACGGTAATCTCAATTCGACCAAAGTTCAGGGCAAGAATGGCATGGTGCGGCTGCCGGGATCAGGCGGCGCATGCGATATCGCCTCTATGGCGCAGCGGTTTGTGTCTCTCCTGGAGCATGGCAAGCATCGGCTGCCAGAGCGTGTCAATTACATCACCAGCCCGGGCAACGGAGATGGCAAAGGATGGCGCAAGCGTGTTGGCCTGCCGCGCGGCGGACCTTCGGCGGTGATTACCAGCAAATGCGTGTTGCGTTTTGGTGAAGATGCGGAAGCTTATCTTTCTACTTTTCATCCTGGTGTGACCGTGGATGACGTGCTGGCGAATACCGGATGGAAGTTGAAGGTAGCTGACGACGTGAAGCCAACCCCAGAGCCGAACGCTGCTGAGTTGAAGGCAATCCGTGAGTACGATATACAAGGTTTCTGGAGCAGCTAGGACTCCGCTCAATCCGGGTTTGGAAAGTGGTCCGTTTTTGGATATTTGCGCTTCAATTTTTCCCGCATGGCGCTTTCCAGCGAATCGAGTTTTGCTGTCAAATCTGTAATACCGGGGAGCCCGCCAGCGTTTGAGAAGACTGATTTTTTCGAGCCATCGCTGAAGCTTATCTCGATAGTCTGAATAGGTTCATCAACACATCCGGGGCAGCCGATTGTGTCTGGCATGGACCGGAATCCAGCAATATCAAAACTTCCAAGAAGCTGATCCCATTCTTCTTTTGTAATCTTATCTTTGATTCTCTTATCCGGGATCGACTTTCGATTTTCGGGAAACGGGCGTTCACGGTATGTCACTTTGGTTCCCGTGATCCGGAGTTCAAAAATGCAGTAGCCGATGCACATCCCCGAGCTGATCGTTTGCTCAATGCTGACCACCCGCGAGGCGCCTTTCGGCGGTAGCTGCGGCGTGCCTGGAATCGTCCAGGCAATTATCACGAGAAGAACAACCCAAGAGATCTTTTTCAACCAGTTATACATTGAGAAGGAACAGTGACTCCAACCAGATTGTATCCCGCGCCTGCCTTTCCGTTAGACTGATCAACATGCTATCTGAGGAACAAGTTATCCCTCGACCCTCAAACATTGCCCTCAATTTAAATGGACCGCTCGCCCGCATCACCCTCTCTCATCCACCGCTCAACGTCATCGGGTTTCAGATGATGGATGAATTGCTGGCGGCTTTGCAGCAACTTGAGCAGACTCAGGAAATTATTGCAGTAATTTTAAGTGGTGATGAACGCGCCTTTTCTGCCGGTGTAGATGTCGGCATCCACACACCGGACAAGATTGAGACCATGCTGCAGAAATTTCATGGCGTGATCGGGGCGCTAGTGAAAGTTCCCAAGATCACGATTGCTGAGGTGCAAGGCGCATGCCTGGGCGGCGGCGCAGAGCTAGCCATGGTCTGCGACATGGCTTACACCACGCCAGATGCCAAATGGGGATTCCCTGAAATCACGCTGGGCTGTTATCCGCCGGTGGCGTGTGCGGCGCTGGGCGCGCTGGTTGGGCAGAAACGCGCCGCCGATCTGGTCTTTACCGGACGCACAGTCAGCGGAGAAGAAGCGGCGGCTTGGGGGCTGGCGAATGAAGCGCTCCCAAAAGACAAATTGCAGCCGGCGATCCAGCGCACGCTCGATCATCTTTTCAAGCTCAGTCCTGCCGCACTCAAAGTCACCAAGAAAGCTTTCTATGCGTGGGATTCTGTCCATCTGGATAAAGGCCTGGCGCGCGCCGAGAAGGTTTATATCGAGGAGTTGATGCAGACCGAAGACGCAAAAGAGGGAATTGCCGCATGGATGGAGAAGCGCAAGCCGGTATGGAAGGGGCGATAGCTCGTCGCTGTTGGCGCAGATTAAACTATGACATTTTCCTCATACATGGAGGCAAAGAAGTTTCTGGCGGACAAGGTTGCCCTGGAAGCCGCGATGGAAGGGGCGCCTTTGTCTGATGTTGAACAGAAACTGCTCTTGTTCAGCGAGGAAGACCCTGATTCTCCTGGCCCCGAAGACATTCCGGATTATGTGCTCAATGTTGACAGTGTTGAATATGAAGAGAAAATGATCCGCCTATTGAGCGCTGCTTATAAGCGCGACAAAGAAAATCCGCTGGAGCGGGAGCGATACAAAGACGCCATGCAGACGCTCAAAGACAGCGATCATTACATTCTTGTTATGGCTGTGCCTGCACTGGCGCCCCCGCGAGGATCAACGCATGTTACAAGAGATCTCTTTATTTACGTTGTGATCGCTTTAGCAATTGTGATTGCTATCACGCTGTTTGCAATTTGGAGATAACAACCCGCAGGTCACATGGAAATTAATGTGAAATTGTAAGAATGATTGCTGTAGAGACGCAGCATAGCTGCGTCTCTCTATTGAAAGCTAATAGCTGCAAACCACCCCGTCACAAATCGTGAACCATTCCACATTCATCTTGTAACGCTTTTCAAGTTCAGGACGAATCAGGTAAAAGTCCTGCTGGATTCTATCCATAAGATGCTGATTTTGATTGATCTGACGTTCTTCATCCTGGGCTGAACGTTTGTCTATACGCTTCAGATTCACGTATTCATCATGGTTGTTCGGGCGGACATCATAATTGTCTGGATCGCTGGCCCTGAGCTGCTGGCGTTGAGCAACATGCTTATTTTCCGCAATTGCATTTCTAAAAAGCGCAATCTGCTGGTTGTACCAGTCATGGACAGCGGATTCCGTTTGGCGCAGATTGTGTGTGGAGTGGAAATCATCAATTCCCTGAAGAATCTCATCGATATTGTTCGGGCCGATGGAGGCAATGTCTGAGATAAGTGGCTTGCGCAGGGCTTCCGTATCATTGGTGAACTGGGCGACTGCTTTTGGTTTGCTGTCGTCTTTAAGAGTGCGCGCCGCGTCGCCCAATGACTGTGGCTCAGAATCGGTTGTCTGCGCGAACGCAGGTAAAGTGGCCCCCAAAACTGCAATAGCGATTAGAGTCTTGAGCTTCATAGTAAGTAAATCCTATCCCTGGCGTGATTTGGATTCGACATCACCGAGGTAACATGACCCGTGCCAAGTATGCCCTTGATAACCCTTAACCTAACTAGGGAATGATTAAGTTTTAATAATTACCGTTGCCATAGGTATAGCAAGGCGGATGAGGGCTGATTCTCGGGCTCAAATCAGCTATCGATTGGCATCCTGGAACATGGTGATCAAATGCCCTGCTTCTTCCTTGCTGGCATCGGTGATCAGAAAATATTCCAGGCCACGTTGGTTCCAGTTATCCACGGTGAAAGTTGTGCCCGGTTTGGCATGCAGGTTTTTAATATCCGTTTGGGCAGGAAAGATGAAGACGGAAATCTTGTGCTGCCCTGTCTGATAGAGCAATTGCGCGCCAGCGGTCTGATCCACATAAACCAGTTTGCCGCCGATGAGCGTATATTGGGTTCCGGCAGTTTCCGGCGGCGTGAAGGTATATGCCAGCTTACCCTGGAACCAGGGCTTCACGGTGTGTCGGCTTTCGCTCACCACATCAACCGGATTCGGGCTGGAAAGCGCAATCACATGCTGATCAACCAGGCTGGCGACCATGGGATCTTTGGCCGCTGATCTGGGCCAGAACGCAAGACCCAAGGCAAACATAAGCACAAGGCATGCCAGCGGCATGGCCCACTTCCACCATAACAATTTTGCTTTTGGCTCAGGATGAAGCTGGCGGTAGATTGCCGCATGCAGATCAGGCGGAGCAGAAAATTTTTTGGCTGCAATACGGACGGATTTCTTGAGCTCCATCTGCTCGGCCACTGCCACGGGGCACTCAGGGCAGCGGGAAAGATGGGCAGCAAACTCCTGCTGCGCCGCGGGGGCAAGCTCATCGTCCAGGTAGAGAGCGATTTTTTGCTGCCATTCACAATTCATGATTTTGCAACCAACTTCCTGCTCTGCAACGCCTGCAATATGTGTTCACGCAGCTGCCCGCGCGCCCGTGCCAGCCGGGACATCACCGTGCCGATCGGGATATCCAGCGCCGCGGAAATTTCCTGGTACTTCATCTCTTCCAGATCGGCCAGGATCAGGACTTCGCGAAATCCGAGCGCCAGCTGCGCTATCCCTTGCTGCACCAACTCTGTGTCAGCGCGGCGAATCAAGGCCAGTTCCGGCGTCTCAGAAGTCACAACGCTGTCTTCAAAGCCCTGCTCGCTCTCTTGCTCCGTGTTGCGATGCTCGAGGCCGGTACGGCTGCTCAGGAACGTATTCCGCAGGATACGAAACATCCAGGCGCGAAAATTCGTGCCTTCGCGAAAGCTGCTGAAAGCTTTCAGCGCCTTCACGAAGGTCTCCTGCACCAGGTCCCTGGCTTCGTCCGCGTCTGAACACATCCAGCGGGCGAAGTTGTACAAAGGATCCAGCAGAGGCAGCGCCAATGTTTCAAAATCCTTATTGCTAAGACCGCTCACGGCACCTCAAGGTATAACTCCCGACCGTCTATTTTATTCCTCATCGCCCGAATTCCGCGGCCGTCTTCAGGTTTTATTGTTTATTGCACGATTACCGTGGCCTTCATCTTGGGATGAATTGAACAGAAATACTCATACGTTCCGGGCTTGGTAAAGGTGTAGGTAAACTGCTGGTCGGTGTCCAGGACTTTTGACTTGAAGGCCTGGTCCGAGCTGACCACGTTGTGCGGAATGTCGTCTTTGTTGGTCCACTGCACGGTTGTCCCAGCCGCCACAGTTATGGTTGCCGGTGAGAAGCTGAAATTATCAATTTTGATAGCCGTGGCTCCGGGTGCGGAAGTCGCGGCTGCGGAAGTTGCTGCTGAAGTCTGCCCGCTGCATGTAATTACCAGAGCGGTTACAAGCAAAAATGCGATAAGAAGTGTGGCTCCGATTCTCATGGCAATACTCTTTCTCCTAACTAATTATTTTTAATTTGACGACTGGGCGCTGGTTTCGAACTACTCCAATGTTGAGTCGACCACGGCCAGAGCATGGTGTCCGTGGCGGTAATTCACGTCGCGGATTCCAAGCAAATGGCGCAGTTGGTCTGCAGGGACGGTCATCGGTCCCGGCGAAGGCGCTTCACCCGGTTTGGGTTGCGGGAAAGCCGTGGATGCTGCCGTGTGGAAGGTGATGTTGCCTTCAACTTTCTGCATGGTCTGGTGAATGTGTCCGTTGAGGACGGTAACTGAGCCGAAACGCTTCAGATAGGAAAGCGCCTGGGCGCTATCGTCAGTGCCCCAGCCCCAATCGGGATAGACGGTCCAGAGCGGCACGTGCGCGAAGACGACGATGGGCGTGCTCTTGGAAAGATGCTTCACATCTTTTTCCAGCCACTCCAGTTGTTCGGTGCCAAGACTGCCGAAGCCTCCGGCTTTGAGGTTCAAGACATTGACCAAGGCGATGAAGTGCACACCATGGCTGTCAAAGCTGTACCAGCCGGAGCCGGGACTTTGAGGAGCGTAGCGTTTTAGAAAAGCTTTGCCGTCGTCTTCCAGAACGTCGTGTTCGCCGGGAACATAGAAGACATCTTTTGCACTGGCGCCTTTCAGGATTTGTTCGACCGTATCAAACTCTTCCGGCTTGGAAAGATGACTGATATCGCCGGTGTGAAGAATGAATGACGGCGGGGTGGGCAGCGCGTTGATCTTGGCCACGGCGGCCTGCAGGGTTCCTACAACGTCTGGGTTGGCGGCTTTGTTGAAGCCCATATGACTGTCACTCACCTGGACGAAGCTGAACTCGCCTTTAGTTTTTTGATGGTCGATGTCCGCAAGACGGCTCAGACTATACGACTTGAGCACGCCGCCTTTCATCACACAAAAGGCCCCGGTTCCAGCCCATGCCATGCATTTGAGAAAGCCACGACGATCGATGCCATCGTGATTGTGGTCATGCAGAAGTTCGTCTTTTGGTTTGTCGCTCATTGTGTCCTCCATGCGGTTGCCGGTTTGCTGACCGGCTATTTCCATTAACTGCGGAGGTGGAGAAATATTCCCAGAAAATGAGAACGACTGGTGGGGGCCGGACTTCGAAGTGAGAATGAACGGCGGGAAGAAGACTAACTAGTTAGCCGGCAGTGTTTCCAGCAACATGCGGACTACGTTTTCACCCATGATCCTGCGGATGTCTTCCTCAGAAAAGCCATGTTTCAGAAGAGCGTCAGTGATGAGAGGCAGCCCGGTTGCGTCAAATGGCATGGTGGTACCGCCGTCAAAGTCTGAGCCGAGTGAAACGTGGTCGATGCCGACAACGCTCACAGCATATTGGATGAAATGCGCTACGGCAGTAGCATCTGTGCCGCAGGTGGCGGTTTGCCAATAGCCGATTCCAATCACGCCGCCGGTGCGGGCCACGGCGCGGAGTTCATCGTCTGACAAATTGCGCGGATTATTGCACGTACCTTTCACGCCGGTGTGCGACACCAGTAATGGTCGCGTGGCGATGGCAGTTACATCACGCAGAGTGGCGGGCGAGGCATGAGCCAGATCGATGATCATGCGGTGTGCTTCCATCGCATGCACCCATTGGCGGCCAAGTTCGGTGAGTCCGCCTTTGCTTATGCCAGAAGCTGAGCCGCCAACATCCGTATCAGTAAAGTGAGTGGGAGCCATCATGCGGAAGCCGGCGGCGTAAAGCTCATCAAGGTTTTTAAGATCGCCTTCCAGCGGCTGCGCGCCTTCAGCGCCAAGAAAGCTGCCAACGGCGCGTGACGATCCACGCGTGGTGAGAAAGTGCTGAAGGTCAGCGCGTGAGCGAATCATCACCAGAGCGCCATCTGATTTTGCGGCAAAATTCTGGAACCGTGCTGCCTGATAGAGAGCGCGCTGCTTAGGACTGTTCCATGTGCGCGGCGGCCAGCCTTCAAAGATTGCCAGGTAGTGCACTATGTCTGAGTCGCCGGAGTTCTGGTAAATATTCTGCCTGCGCGCAGATGTGGTAACAACGGTGAACGCCTGAATCGCTACATTGCTTTGCGCGAGCCGGGGGACGTCAACGTGTCCGGCGGAGCTGCGATGCAGAAGGTTGCGCCCCCAGAGAAGGCTATCAGCATGAAGGTCAGCAATGATGAGTTTGCGGTGAAGCGTTTCGGAAGTGGACAATACAGGATAGGATGAAATCCGCAGAGTGCGGTTGAACCTGCGCTCGACGATGCCGGGTAATGCAAACCAGACTAAAAGAATCAGAGCAAATGGAATCAATAGCCAACGGAATCGTTTCATTTGTGTGTGAAGCATAGCAAAACTGAAATGAAGAATCTTGAGATCAATTCCGACAAATTGACCACAGTTGGAGTAATGCTCTTGCTGGCACTGATGCTGATGTCACTGATTTCAGACTTGCATAAACTTATAAGACATGACATCACAGTGCGGCCTTTCAATGTCAGTGATTGGTTGGTGACGATTTTCCTGCTCTTCATGACTCCAAGCATTTTGCGAGATGCCGAATGGCGCAGAGCGTACCCCTACGGTCTGATCGGATTTTGCTGCACAACGGCAATCCTTCTTCTTCGAGCCGCTGCCTATTGGTTCAAGTTGCCGGTGGAGGTGCAAGGTTCATTTTGGATCGGGCTCACAGTTCTGGAGATGGCGGCGTCCTTATTCATTCTGGTGGAAGGCGTTCGCTGGTTCAGGAAGCAAGCCAGATGGGTCTAGGCAGGCTAGTGAACGCTATCAATTCCGATTGACTTTCGAATCCACTTGTGGCAATATAAGTTGTTTTGATTCAATAGTTTAGATTGTCATTGGCTTGGGTTCAGCAAGCGCTCGCATTTTCAGCTCAGGGTGGTAGTTCTGGATTAAAAAGATAGATGGCGGGAACGGGTTAACCCCGGGGTTGAATCGTGTAAGTCCTTATTTTTCGGGGTTGAACGATGGAGGGGGTAGGTGTCTAAGCTGGTAACAATGCGGCAGGCGATAGCGGAGCACGTCCCAGACGGGGCGAGCGTTGCGCTGGGGCTGCAGATGGAGCAGATGATCCCGTTTGCGGCTGGGCAGGAGATTATCCGGCAGAAGCGGCGCGGCCTGCGGCTGATTGGCCCGATCTCTGACATCCTGTTTGACCAGATGATTGGCGCCGGCTGCGTGGAAGATGTGGTCGCAGCATGGGTCGGCAATGTGATGATGGGGTCGGCGTATAACTTCCGTCACGCTACGGAAGTTGAGAACCCAGGTAAGCCGGGAGAGAAGCTGCGCGTCTTTGATATGACAAATTTCACCCTGGCTCTGGCATTGCAGGCTGGAGCGATGGGCGTGCCTTTCTTGCCTACGCGGACTGCTATGGGCAGCGATGTGCCCAAGGGCAATCATTTTTTCTACCAGATCATCTCTCCGTTTGAGCCCAAAGAAACTCTGCTGGCGGTGCGGGCGCTGGTGCCGGATGTGGCGATTGTCCACCTGCAGAGGGCAGACAAGCACGGCAACGCGCACTGCTGGGGAAATTTTGGCGTGATGCTGGAAGGCTTTCGCGCGGCGAGGAAGGTGATTGTCTGCGCGGAAGAGATTGTGAGTGAAGAGGCGATTTCGAGCGACCCCAACCGCACCGTGATTCCGGGGTTTCTGGTTGCGGCTGTGGTGGAGTGTCCCTTGGGCGCGCATCCCTCACCGGTGCAGGGGTACTATAAGAGAGACGACGCCTTTTTCCAGCAATATCACGCAGAGACCAAGACGCAGGCTGATTTCGCGGCATGGTCTGGCAAATGGATTACCGGCGTTGCCGACCGGGCAGGGTATGCGGAGCAGTTAGGCAAGTCGCGCGTGGAAGAGCTGGGCGTGAAGCAGCATGCGTACGCGGAGAAGACGGATTATGGGTATTGATCGCTAGGACGCGAAGGATTTTTTCTGAAATCCCGAGCGTAGCGAGGGAACCCTATCGCGACCAAGAGCTCTCGGTTTGGAATGATTTTGAAGTGAAATTGTTAGTTTGAGGATTTCTAAGGGATAGTGATCCCTCACCCGCTACGCGGGATTCGGGATTTCATAAAAAAGAGATGCGCAAAGAACTCATCGAACTCCGGGTGAACGGCCGCAATCACGAACTGGCGATTGAACCAAGCGAGCTTTTACTCGATGTATTGCGCCAGGAGCTGCAGCTTACGGGATCGAAGCGCGGCTGCGATGATTCGTCCTGCGGCGCATGCACCGTATTGATTGATGGTGTTCCCACGCTTGCGTGCACGGCGCTGGCGATGAGCCATGCCGCCGACGAGCAGGCTGCTCCGGAAATTACGACCGTAGAAGGCATTGCGGAGCATGGCGCTCTGGCGGCAATCCAGAAAGCTTACGGTGACTGGGGCGGCGCGCAGTGCGGCTATTGCACCCCGGGATTCATGATTACGGTGAAAGCGCTGCTGGACCGCAATCCGGAGCCGACGGAAGACGATATCCGCCATGCGCTAAGCGGTAATTTGTGCCGTTGCACCGGCTATACGCAGATGTATCAGGCAATCAAGGCGGCGATTGAGGCAGAGCAGCAGTCGCGGTAAGTAAGGCAATGCTTACCACTGGTCAACACGGATAAACACTGATCAGAAAAGATTGCCTAACTTGGTGAGTAAAGGATGTTCAATTGGCTGAGCGCTGATGGCTAATTGCTAAATTATGTCTGACTTCTCCATCATCGGTAAACGCGTTGCATTGGTTGACTCGGCCGGCAAGACAACGGGCCAGGGCAAATATGCGGATGATTTGTCGCTACCCGGGATGCTGACGGGAAAGATTCTGCATTCGCCCTATCCACACGCCAGGATCAAGAAGATTGATACGACGAAAGCAGAAGCCGTGGACGGTGTAATCTGCGTGGTGACCGGTCCTGACGCGCCGAACAAATATGGCATTCTTCCCGTTGGACATGACGAGACTGCGCTTGCAGTAGAGAAAGTGCGCTACGTTGGCGATAACGTGGCTTGCGTGGTTGCGGCCAGTGAATCGATCGCCGAGCGCGCACTGGAGTTGATTGAAGTTGAGTATGAATCGCTGCCGGCCTGGTTTGATCCGGAAGATTCCATGAAGGCGGAGAAGGACTGGATCCATCCGCAGCGTCCGAACAATATTGAAAAAGATTATCACCATGTTTTTGGCGATCCCGATAAAGGCTTTACCGAAGCTGATGTGATTGCGGAGCATCGCTTTATTGCCGGTGAGGTAACGCATGCGGCGATGGAGCCGCACTCCACGCTGGCATCGTTTGAGATTGATTCGCAAACCGGGCAGCCCGGACGGCTGACGGTATGGTCATCCACACAGGTGCCGTATTACCTTCAGCACAAGCTCTCCATTGTGCTGGAGTTGCCGATGCAGCAGATTCGCGTGATCAAGCCGCTGGTGGGTGGCGGCTTTGGCGGCAAGAGCGAAGTGATCCCGCTGGAGATCATTGCTGCCGTGGCGGCGCGCAAGGCCAAAGCTCCGGTAAAGATCACTTACACGCGGGAAGAGGTTTTCTGGGCGCATCGCGGGCGTCCGCGTACGATTATTGATCTGAAGGTTGGCGCGAAGAAAGATGGCCACCTGACTTCTGTTGCAGCCAAGGTGATTCAGGATGGCGGCGCGTATTGCTCATACGGCGTGGTGACCATTCTTTATTCCGGTGCGCTCCTTGGTGCGCTCTATGACATTCCCAATATTCGTTATGACGGCTATCGCGTGCTGACGAACAAGCCGGCCTGCGGCGCGATGCGCGGACACGGCACGGTGAACGTGCGCTTTGCCTTTGAATCACAGCTGGATGAGATTGCCGCAAAGCTGAATATGGATCCGGCAGAGATTCGCCGGATTAACCTGCTCAAGCCACCGTGTATTACCGTGAACAACCTGCGCGTGCAGAGTTACGGCCTGCCGGAGTGTATTGAGAAGGTGGTGGAAGGCTCAGGATGGAAGCAGCGTCGCAATCATCTTGCGCCTGGCCGCGGTTTGGGTCTGGCGTGCAGCCATTATGTAAGCGGTGCAGCTAACAGTATTATTCGTTCAGACATGCCGCACTCCACGGTGAATATAAAGATCGACCGCGATGGCGGCGTGGTGGTTTATACCGGCGCATCAGATATCGGCCAGGGATCAGACACCATGGTGGCGCAGATTGTGGCTGAGGTGCTGGGCATTCGTCTGGGGCGCATTCGCGTGATCGCCGCTGACACAGATCTCACGCCAATTGATATTGGTTCGTATTCCAGTCGCGTGACGTTCATGAACGGCAATGCTTCTTTGCGATCAGCAGAAGATGTAAAGAAAAAGATTGTTGCCGCGGCGGCGCGGAAGATGGATTGCTCGCCGGAAGATGTGATGATGCGCGATGATCGCGTATGGAAACGCGGAACAGTTGTTGCGGCGACGAATGGCACAAATGGCACGCATGCCGAACAAGCTGTAGAAAAAGTAGCTGCATCGGGGCGCAACGTAAAAGAAGTTTCCGGCCGCGTGGAAGGCCAGACGCTTCGCGGATCATTGCAGCAAAAGCGCAAAGAAGAAGGTCCTAAAGACCAGATGAGCTTTGAAGAAGCTGTGGTCTCGGCCATCGATTTCACAGGAGCTCTTACCGGCACAGGCTCTTATGCTCCTCCGAAAGATGCGCGTGGAGGACAGTTCAAGGGAGCCGGCGTCGGCCCGTCGCCTGCATATTCATACTCAGCGCAAGTCGCTGAAGTGAGCGTGGACGAAGAGACCGGCGAGGTCACAGTCCACAAAGTCTGGGCAGCACATGATTGCGGACGCGCGTTGAATCCGGTATCAGTGGAAGGGCAAATCATCGGGTCGGTATGGATGGGGCTGGGCCAGGCCATGCAGGAAGAGATGGTCTGGAAAGACGGCCTGCTGATGAATCCGGGAATGCTGGAATACAAATCGCCCTCGGCAACGGAATCGCCTGAGGTTGAGGCGATGATTGTGGAGTCGGTCGATCCGGAAGGCCCGTTCGGCGCAAAAGAAGCCAGTGAAGGTTCGCTGGCGGCGACGATTCCGGCCATCGCCAATGCAATTTACAACGCTGTGGGCGTGCGTCTGCGCGAAGCGCCATTTACGCCTGAGCGCGTGCTGGCGGCGATCAAAGCAAAGAACGCAGAGAAGAAAGCGCTGGAGATTACGCGCGGTGTGGATCCTTCTGCGCCCACCACCTTCCGCGAGCATGGCGGATCATTGTGGTTCAAAGGCAAAGGACCACAGCGGCATGAGTTGGATCCTTCACGGCGCGTGCATCAGGCAGAGCCTGCAGCGGGTGACGATTGAGTCTTCCTTCATTCAAACTTCTTCGCCCGCGATCACTACGTGAAGCCGTGGACCATCTGGCGCGCTATGGCAAAGATCTCATGATTCTCGCCGGCGGCACTGATCTGCTGCCGTCCATGAAGCAGAAGCTGTTCACGCCTGCCTACCTGATGGACATTCGCGGCATTGAAGAGATGCAGGGAATCAATGTGCGTTCGGGTGCGGGCATGGAGATTGGCGCGCTCACCCCGCTCTCGGCAATCGAAGATTCTGAATTTATACGCCGCAATTATCGCGTGTTGCATGAGGCGGCGATGACGGTGGCATCGCCGATTCTGCGTAACATGGGCACGCTGGGCGGGAACATCTGCCTGGACACGCGCTGCGTCTGGTACAACCAGTCATTACAATGGCGACGGTCATGCGCATTCTGCATCAAGAAAGATGGCGATCTCTGCCATGTGGCTCCAGGCGGAAAATTCTGCTGGGCGGCTTTTTCTGGGGATACTCCGCCAGCGCTGTTGTGCCTGGGCGCAGATGTAGAGATTGTTGGACCGAATGGCGCACGTCTTGTGCCGCTCAAGGATTTCTATACCAACGTGGGCGACGCGCGCATGAAACTGGAGCGCAATGAGATTCTCACGCGCGTCTTTCTGCCGGAGTATTCTCTGGGCTGGCAGGGCAGTTACATGAAGCTGCGCATTCGCGGATCAATTGATTATCCGCTCGCAGGTGTGGCCGTGGCGCTTAAGAAAGATGGCAGCACGGTGGAAGATGCACGTGTGGCGATTACGGCCGTGAATCCTGCCCCGCACCTGGTAAAAGGCGCTGACAGTGCTCTGGTGGGGAAGCAGATTAACGAGCATATTGCTGCCGTTGTCGGAGAGTTGGCGGCAAAGACAGCGAGGCCGCTTACGACTTCAGGGTTGACGCCGGAATATCGCCGGGAAATTGTGAAGGTATATGCGAAGCGGGCAGTGATGGCTTGTGGGAATCAGTAGTTAGCAATTAGTAATTGGTATTTAGCGCAGCAGACAAGTCCCGCAGTTTTGCTAAATGCCAAGTGCTAATTACTAAATACTGATGATGATTACTGACTGTCACATCCATATCCAACCCGCTGAGATGTTCAAGGCCGGGCCGCTTGAGGTGATGAAGAAGGCCCGCGGCCGCTATGACGACATCCTGGAGTACTGCCGGTCGCCCAAGGCGCTGCTGAAGTATCTGGATTCCATTGGCGTGGACCGCGCGGTGCTCATTAATTATGTTGCGCCGGACACGATGGGCTTTACGCACGACGTAAACCAGTGGGTGGCGGATTACTGCAAGGAAAACCCACGTCGGCTGATTTCGTGCGGGAGCGTGCATCCCCGGCATACAACGAATGTCCAGGCGGAGATGGACAAGCTGATACGCCTGGGCATACGGCTTATCAAGATCCATCCGCCGCACCAGTTGCTTTATGCCAATGATTACCTGAATGGCGTCAAGGAGTTGGAGATTGTGTACGGGGCAGCTGAGGCCAATGGCATTCCGGTGATGGTGCACACGGGGACATCAATCTTCCCCGCGGCGCGCAATAAATATGGCGACCCGATTTATCTGGATGACGTTGCTGTCGATTTCCCAAAGTTGAAAATTCTGATGGCGCACGGCGGGCGTCCCATCTGGATGCAGACAGCTTTCTTTCTGCTGCGGCGGCACAAGAATATGCATCTTGATATCAGCGGAATTCCACCGAAAATTTTGCTCAGTTATTTTCCCCGGCTGGAAGAGATCTCACATAAAACGCTCTTTGGCACGGACTGGCCGAGCCCGGGAATTCCTGACATCAAGCAGAACCTTGACCAGTTTAAATCGCTGGCATTGCCAGAAGCGGTGAAAGAACAGATTCTGAGCAAGACGGCACTGCAAATATGGCCGGACCAAGGATAAATGCTCCAATACCAGGCAGAGAATCTATGAAAACAATTTTGTTTATGTTGATGGGTGTGTTGCTTGCCAATGGGCAGGATAAGAGTGCAATGTATCCGCCAAAGCCCGCGCCGCAGGATTTTGTCAGCCATAAAACTGGGCTGGCGATGAAATTTCCATCCGGGCTCAGCTATTGCCCGCTACCCAAAGATTGGTCAGGGGAAGATGAGGGGACCGTGGTCTTTCTTGACGCGCCATCAGGCTGCATGAAGCCAATAGATTCCACCACCACGCGCCCCATCGCAGGCTTTGCTCCGTCCATCACTGTTCGTTACCACGCCAATTCCACGCGCGATGATGCTTTTGACGGCAAGATTCCGGCGTCGGAGACCTCAGAAGAGTTTGCCCGGCAATTCTGTTCGGGAGCCGCTGTATCCCAGGACTTCAAGCTTTTTGGCCAGCCCGCTGTAGTCTGCAAGTCTGAAATGCACAGCAATCGCGTGAAAATTGTGTTGATGGCAGTCTTTAATTCCGCACGCAATAATTTGACGATCAGTTTAGTTACTACACACGACCGGCTGGCGCACGATTCGCAGACGCTCGCGGCAATTTCATCTTCCATCACGACTTGTCAGGTGGCTTCGAGCAAAGGAAAGAAGGAAGAAAAAGCTTGTCCTGAAGAGGCTGTTTGGTAAGTCGCTAAAACAAAGCTGGCCCGGTTTTTGAATCATCGGGCCAGATACGTTTGCAATTTGCCGGTTCTAAACTGTGGCGCGTCTTCCCATAATCAAGTGCGCGACAAATGAAATCACGGCAAACAACAGCAAGAGATGAATCAAGCCGCCGGCAACGTGGAACGCGGTGAAGCCAAGTATCCAAACTACAAAAAGAACAATTCCGATCAGTAAAAGCATTTTCTCACCCCCAAGGTAAATTTCTATCTCAACCTGATGAGTAAGATTCAATGTTGCATCACCGTGTTGCACAGGCGACGGGTATTAAAAGATGTTCGAGCGGACAACCTTCACAGTGAGGTGTGCTGCGGCAGAAGTGGTTTCCCACGCGCACGATCAATGCATGCAGTTCGTTGTAATGCTGCGCAAGCTCACTGCGTGCCACGCTGCTCATGCGTGAGACGTGATGGCGGGGATCTGAACCGTAAGCATCCACCTTAAGAGATTCCGGCGCAGCCTGTTGGATGGCTTGTTCCACGAGCTGGCGAATCTCTTCATACTTTGTCTTGGCCGTGATGATGCCATGGCGTTCGAGCAGACGCCGCGTGTAGGCGTCCACTACGAAGACGGGATGATTGCCGGCATAGAGGAGGATGGAATCAGCAGTCTCGGGTCCAACGCCGTTGAGCGCCAGCAGTTCAGCGCGAAGCTTTTCTGTGGGCTCAGCAAACATGCGCGCGAGCGAACCAGAATAACGTTCGTCAAGAAAGCTGGTAAATGTTTTCAGGTTGCGGGCCTTCTGACGAAAGTATCCTGAAGGACGAACCAGCGTTTCCAATTCCGCCAGCGGCACGTCGCGCATGGCTTTGATGTTGAGCATTCGCGCACGGCGCAGGTTGGAAATGGCTTTCTCCACATTGCTCCAGTTGGTGTTTTGCGTGAGATAAGCGCCAACGACTACCTCAAAGCGCGACTGCCCTGGCCACCAGTTTTGTGGGCCGTAACGAGATAGCAGAGCGGCGTAAAAAGCGAGAACTTCACCGCGGAGGCGCGGAGAGGCGAAGAATTGCGCCTGCGGAGATCGGTTGATCCGTTGATCGGGTGATTGGGTAATCTGACGAGAAGGCATGTGCGCTTGTTTCAGCGCAGCCTCTTCTGGAATTTTGTCTTCCGAAGTAAGAGTTGGAGAATTGCCGGCTTTGGGAATAGGAGCGGACGAATTGCGAGTGAAGCGCGACACCTTGAAATAGATCCTAGCCGTTTAAGGGAGACGGAGCCAGTTAGGGAAGAGCCGACTTAGTACCGCCTACCACTCTGAGCTGCTCTTATTTCCCACCTGAGCTTGCAGGTCACATGCCTCGCGGCAGGGAGGGCAGTAATAAATGCCATCCTCGCAAAGGCGGACATCATGGAGGCTCTGGCAAAGCGCGCAATACTTGTTACAGGAGCAGCTTCTCTCCGACTTGTCACAGACCATGCAGATAAAATCTTGTGCCATGACCGAAGATTAGCGCGATTCGTCACTGGCAGCAACGGGACGATGGTCGATGTCCTGATGGCTCACAGGCGCATCTGGGACGGGCACAAAGTGCGGGTTGGAGATTTCCAGCACGGAATAAGCCTCTGCAACAGAGCGAACGATGAGCAGGTTGGGCCGTGTGTTGCCGCCCAGCAACTCAAATGCGCGGAACTTGCCATAGATAAGGTCCGTAGGGGCAACAATGACGCGGGGTCTCGCAACCTCAGGCATAATGGGCACGGACCCGGCCAGAGCGGAGATGGCCGCGGTTGAAAGATCAACGGAGGTAATGTCTTTGAATTCCAGCAGTCCTGCTTTGGGCGCGATGTTCCTGGCGTGGATCGTGGCCGTAGCGTAAAAATCCATCAGCTCCTTATCATTCAATGCGCCAGAAAACTCGCAGCAGAGTACTCCGTGAGCGGCGTCGAAGGCGAAATAGAGTGGCATTGCAGCACCCTCCAGCGAATGGGCACTTTGGCTTTGGTAGGGGGAACTATATAACAACTAGCCGATTTCGCAGCAAATAAATAAGCAAATAAAGATGGGACAGGAGTGTCCCATGAATTCCCCTCTCAACTGACATTCCTCTCCCGGCCTGACTCCGGCTATACTGCCCGCATGGACCAGCCACTGTGAAGGGAGCAGCGATGAACTCCGTCACAAATCTTATTTCTGGAATTCGCGCATTTCGTCCTTTCATTCCAGCGAAGGAATTCGAAACAAGCCTGCGCTTCTATGAAGCGATTGGTTTCCATGCTCACAGACTTGGGGAGACGCTCGCCGAACTGAGCCTTGGAACGCATGCTTTTCTTCTCCAGGGCTACTACGTCAAGGAATGGGCCGAAAATACGGTGATGCACGTCCTTGTGAAGGATGTGCAGGCGTGGTGGCAACACATCAGCTCCCTGAATCTGGGTGATGAGTTCGGCGTTGCGGCTCCCGCACCGCCCCGTGCCGAGCCTTGGGGGCTTACCGTGCTTTATGTATTTGATCCGACAGGGGTACTCTGGCACTTTGCAGAGGTCACAAAGGCTTAAGGCAACTGAAACCTGAAGGGCTGCCGAACTTTGACGACAGTACCGGACTTTCAGCTGCTATGGGAGCTGCTTCATTGACCCTATAAAACTCGAATGTTAACCTTATGAGTTCGTCATAGCCCGCCAACCGGCTCTGTCCGCGGGACCAAATGTCTTCACTCGGAAAAAGGAGTTAGTTTGTCTTCAACGGCTGAAAGCCAGACACTCAGAAAAACTGCGCTGAATGCGCTGCATCGTAAGCTAGGCGCAAAGATGGTGGATTTTGGCGGCTGGGACATGCCGGTCGAATATCCCTCCAGCGGCGGCCTGGTCAAAGAGCACATGACGGTCCGCACCGGCGTGGGCATGTTTGACGTTTCACATATGGGAGACATTCTGATCCGCGGTCCACAGGCTCTGGACGCCGTGCAGTGGATCAGCATGAATGATGCTTCCAAGCTGCAGGAAGGGCAGGCGCACTATTCGGCTCTGCTCTATCCGGAAGGCACTTTTGTGGATGACGTGATTGTCCACAAAATGAGCCCGAACGACTACCTTCTGGTCATCAACGCGGGCACTCGGGAAAAGGACCATAGCTGGGTGCGCAAGAATGTGATTCGTTTCCACTGCCACGCTGATGATGTTGGCGATTACTACACGCAGATCGCGATACAAGGTCCCAAGGCTGAGGCCACGCTGCAAAAGCTCACCAACGTGGATCTCTCGCAAATCAAGAATTACTGGTTTAAGCACGGCACAGTCTGCAACCTGCCGAACACGATGATTGCCCGCACTGGATACACCGCAGAGGACGGATTTGAGATTTACGTTCCATCTGACGTTCCCACCAGCGAGCGCGTATGGAATGAAGTAACTGAGGCAGGCAAAGAGTTTGGCATCGCTCCCTGCGGGTTGGGTGCGCGCAATACGCTGCGGCTGGAAGGCAAGATGGCGCTTTACGGCCACGAAATCTCAGACACCATCAATGTGTGGGAAGCCGATCTGGGCCGCTACTGCAAGATGGAAAAATCGGGGTTCGTTGGCAAGGAAGGGCTGGAGAAAGCCAAGGCCGCAGGAGTGCCACGTATTCTGGTTGGGCTGGAAGCCATTGATCGCGGCATACCTCGCGACGGCTATAAGGTCTTCAACCAGCACGATCATGAAATCGGCTATGTCACCAGCGGATCGCCTGCGCCATTTCTGAAGAAGAATATTGCGCTGGCGTATGTGCCGCCGGCACATTCTGAGCTCGGGCATGAAGTTTTTGTTGAGATACGCGGACAAAAAGTGAAGTGCAAGGTAGTGCCAACCCCGTTTTACAAGCGGCCAAAGAAAACTTAGTCACAAAATTACAAAATAAGCGGGTGCAATGCGGAATGAGCGCTGGCCCGCGCGAATGGAGCATGAGGGTGCAACTTGATTGTTGAACCCTGGAAAAAAGATGGCATATCCGAAAGATTATCGGTACACACGCGAGCATGAGTGGATTCAGGTAAAGGGCAACATTGGCCTGGTGGGCATCACTGACCACGCGCAGGAAGCCCTGGGCGACATTGTTTTTGTTGAACTGCCCAAGGTGGGTGCGCAGATTGCCGCGGGCAAGAGCTTTGGCACGGTTGAATCCGTGAAGGCCGTTTCCGAGCTCTATGCGCCGGCCTCCGGCAAGGTCACGGAGATCAATGAAAGCCTGAACCAGTCTCCGGAGAACATTAATAAGGAAGCGAACACAGCCTGGATGATCAAACTGGAGCTTTCTGATCCCAAGCAGGCGGACGCATTGATGTCTGCCGACGATTACGAGAAGTTCATCGCGGAAGAGAAGTAATTTTTCTGAATGCGAAGCTTTTTCCGAAGTCCCGAATCCTGTTCCCTGAGGCTTGCCGAAGGAACGGTGAGGAATCCCTACAGCCACGAGAATCTCCTGGCTTGCAAGAATGCGGATTAATCCACGAGAGTTTAGAAGATCATAGTGATCCCTCACCCGTAACGACCGCGGGTTCGGGATTAGAGAGACTACATGCGCTATCTACCAAAATCCCCCGCTGACCGGGCGCAGATGCTGCGCGAGATCGGCTGTAAATCCATTGATGATCTGTTTGCGCCAATTCCGGCGGAATACCGGCTGAACCGCGACCTGAAAGTTCCGCGGCAGATGTCTGAGTCGGAGATCATCGACTATTTTCACGAGCAGGCCAATCGCAATGCCGCCGGCTATGCGCTGTTTCTGGGAGCGGGTGCTTATCAACACTACCGTCCGGTAGTGATTGACGCCATGGTTTCACGCGGCGAATTCCTTACTTCCTATACGCCGTATCAGGCGGAGATCGCGCAGGGAACGCTGCAGGCCATCTTTGAATTCCAGACCATGATCTGCGAACTGACAGGGATGGAAGTGGCGAACGCCTCCATGTATGACGGTTCCACGGGCGCGGCCGAGGCTATGTTGATGGCTGTCCGTATTACTGGAAGAAAAGCAGCGGTGGTGGCGCGTAGCGTACATCCGGAATATCGCGAGGTCATGCATACCTACACGCAGCACCAGGGCTTGCCGATTACGGAATGCAACTTTCTGGAAAATGGCCGCGTGGATATGGCCGACCTGGAAAAGAAAATCACAGCTGACACGGCCTGTGTGCTGATCCAGTCGCCGAATTTCTTCGGCACGATTGAAGATGTTGCTGCAGTGGCTGACCTGGTCCATAAAAAAGGCGCGTTGCTGATTGTTTCGATTGCAGAGGCGCTGTCACTGGGAATCGTGAAGCCGCCGGTTGAGGCAGATATTGTTTCAATGGAGTCACAGTCATTCGGCGTGCCGCTGGGATATGGTGGTCCTTACGCAGGAGTGATGGCGACGAAAGAAAAATTTGTCCGCCAGATTCCCGGCCGCTTGGTTGGCGAGACCAAAGATAAAGACGGGAAGCGTGGATTCGTTCTTACGCTCTCCACGCGCGAGCAACATATCCGCCGTGAGAAGGCGACTTCGAACATCTGCACTAACCAGGCGCTCATCGCTACCATGGCCACGATTTACCTCACCATTTACGGCCGCGAAGGATTGAAAGAGCTGGCGCAGCAGAATCTGGCCAAGGCAACATATGCATCCGGCGAATTCGCGAAAAAGAATAAAGTTCTTTTTTCCGGCACGCCGCGCTTCAACGAATTCGTTATCCAGACCAAAGAAGATCCGCATGCCATCAACAAGCGGCTGCAGGAAAAGAAGATCATCGGTGGATTCCCATTGAATTGGCACTATCCGGAATTGGGCAACGCGTCTTTGTGGTGTTGCACAGAGATGAACAGCAAAGAGCAGATTGATGCAGCGATACAGGCGGTGGGTCAATGAGTAACGTTGATATTAAAAACCAGGACATCAAAAAAGCAACACGTCACGTAAACCAGAATGAAGGGCTGATCTTTGAGCGCTCATCGCCGGGAAAAAAGGGATATCGTCTGGCGCCGCTGGATGTTCCTGAGGTTGATTACAAGAAGGCGCTGGGCAATGCTGCGCGTGAAGACCTGGGCAATATGCCGGAGGTGAGCGAGATGGAGATCATCCGCCACTTCACCCGACTTTCCACCTGGAATTACGCCATTGATCTTGGCATGTATCCGCTGGGCTCTTGCACCATGAAGTACAACGCGCGCGTGAATGAAGTGGTGGCGCGCTTCCCCGGACTGGCGAATGCGCATCCCTATCAGTCTGCTGAGTTTTCGCAGGGCGCAATGCGCGTGATGAAGACGCTCTCTGACTGCCTGCTCGATATCACAGGTATGGACGCCATCACATTGCAGCCCGCGGCGGGCGCGCACGGTGAGATGACCGGTATCCTGCTGATGCATGCGTATCTCCAGTCAAAGGGCAATCCGCGCAAAAAGATTCTGATCCCTGATTCGGCGCACGGCACCAACCCGGCCACCGCAGCGATCTGCGGCTACGCAGTGGAGAATTTGAAATCAAATTCGCGCGGCATGGTGGACGTGAGCGCTCTGGCAGCGCAGATGAATGAAGACGTTGCCGGTCTGATGCTGACCAATCCCAACACGCTGGGCATTTTTGAGCAGGAGATCCACAAGATCGCCGAAATCCTGCATGAAAAAGGCGGCTTGCTTTACATGGACGGCGCCAACATGAACGCGCTCGTCGGCAAGACTCGCCCAGGCGATTTTGGTGTGGACGTGATGCACCTGAACCTGCATAAGACGTTCTCAACGCCACATGGCGGTGGCGGTCCGGGATCTGGGCCTGTTGCCTGCAAGAAAATTCTTGAGCCATTTCTGCCTAAGCCGGTAATTGTTGAACGGGCAGATGGCACTCTGGCGTTTGATTATGACCGGCCGCAGTCAGTGGGGCGCGTACGCATGTTTTATGGCAATTATGGAATGCATGTCCGCGCGCTGGCTTACACACTGGCGAACGGCCCAGACGGTCTGCGCCAGACGACGGAAGATGCAGTGCTCAACGCCAACTACATCCGCAAGAAGCTGGAAGGCGATTACGACCTGCCGTACAAGAGCCCGTCAATGCATGAGGTTGTCTTCAGTGACGCCATTCAGGAGCAGAAGGGTGTGAAGACAGGCGACATCGCCAAGCGTCTGATTGATTACGGCTTCCATCCTTATACAGTTTCATTCCCGCTGGTGGTGCACGGCGCCATTATGATTGAGCCGACAGAGAGCGAGTCAGTGGAAGAGCTGGACTTGCTGGTGGATGCAATGAAGTCAATTGCGCGAGAGGCGGATGAAGATCCTGAACTGGTAAGAAGTGCGCCTCACACCACACGCGTGAAGCGTCTGGATGAGACCGCTGCAGCCAGAAAGCCGATATTGCGTTGGAAACCAGCGGCAAAATCAGCTGGGGAATGATGAATTTTCACTGCAAAGGGCGTTAAGATTTTTTTAACATCCCCCAGCACAGCGCGGAAGCCCTATAAACCACCCGCCTATTCAAATGAAATGAGTAGGTGGTTTAGCTTATTAACACCGCCTCGATAAGCTATACACTTCTTAATAGGGATCACTCGCTCCGCTCGCGATTAGGAATTCCCCACCTAAGTAACATATCTACCGTCTAATGCTTGAGGTACACTTTTAGCAGCCATGTCATTTCTGAAGTCTTTATTTATCTCCTTATTAGCTTTATTTTCTGTGCCTGCTTTGCTGGCGCAGACTGCCGCGGAAGGCGCTAACGATCCTGTATTACTGCAGACACTGCAGCAGGAACTGAATCGTGCCATGACCTCTCTGAGCAAGGCCGATCCTGCGCCATATTTCATCAGCTACTCAGGGAACGAAGAGTACAACTCGGTCATCATCGGCACCAATGGTGCCTTGATGGGCAACGTCAATCGGCATGATCGCACGGTGGATGTTTCTGTGCGGGTGGGCAGCCGTGATTTGGACAACACGCACGGTGAAAATCGTTTTAATGCTGTGACTACTGCTTCATTGCCGCTGGAAGACCGTCCGGATGCAATCTCGCGTGTGCTGTGGATCAATACTGATCGCATGTACAAGAAAGCCATACAGGGTTTTCTTGAGATAAAGACGAATACCAAGGTTCGCGCCGAGGAAGAAGATTCGTCGCCGGATTTCTCCACGGAGAAGCCGCAAGTTTATATCGGTAAGGAAACCAAGCCGCCCAAGTTTGACCAGCATGAGTGGGAAGAGCGGATACGGCGACTGTCTGCGATCTTCAATAAATATCCTGACATTGAAAGTTCCAACGTTGTTCTGGTAGTGACGGATGCCACACGCTATTTCGTTTCCAGTGAGGGATCAAAGTTGGTGGATTCGCGTCCGCTGATCCGTGTTCTGGCGCTGGGCAGCACGCGCTCAAATGATGGTATGGAGCTGGCGCGGTCAGAGACGTTTGATGCTTCGTCATTTGACAAGCTGGCCTCTGAGCAGGAGATGGCAGCGAAGATTGAAAAGATCGCGCAAGACCTGCAGAAGCTGAAGAAGGCTCCGGTGGTCGAGCCGTTCAATGGTCCGGCGTTGCTTTCAGGGCGCGCGGCTGCCGTGTTTTTCCATGAAGTGGTTGGACATCGCCTGGAAGGGCAGCGCCAGCGCGGAGAGAATGAAGGCCAGACATTTACCAAGATGGTCGGCCAACCGGTGCTGCCAAGGTTCCTGAGCGTGGAAGACGATCCCACGCTGGCCTCGCTGGGTGGCGTGGAGCTGAGCGGCAATTACTCGTATGACGAAGAAGGCGAAAAAAGCCGCAAAGTGGAGCTGATCTCCAACGGCATCCTGAAGCAGTTTTTGATGTCGCGCATGCCGGTCAAAGGGTTTGAGCAATCCAACGGACACGGGCGCGGACAGAGCGGGCTGATGCCTGTTGGGCGCCAGGGAAATTTGATTGTGCGCTCCAGCAAGTCTGTGCCGGATTCACAACTGCGGCAGGAATTGATCAACGAGATCAGGAAGCAGAAGAAGCCGTTCGGCCTCTACTTTGAAGATATCGCCGGCGGATTCACCCTGACCATGCGTGACATGCCGCAGGCATTCCAGGTAATGCCGCTCATGGTGTGGAAAGTTTTTCCGGATGGGCGTCCTGACCAGCTGGTGCGCGGCGTGAACATAATTGGCACACCGCTCAACGCGCTGAACCGGATCGTGCTGACCGGACAGAAGGAAGAAGTTTTTAACGGCGAATGCGGCGCTGAGTCCGGCTCTGTGCCGGTAGCCGCAGCAGCGCCGGCGATGCTGTTCTCTGAGATTGAAGTGGAGAAGGTGCAGCAAGGCCATGAACGACCGCCGGTCCTGCCGCCGCCAGGAATAGAGAAAGCGGAAGTCGCATCACAATCCGCTGCCACGCCGGAGGCCCACCAATGAAACGTCTGATTTCCATTGCTCTCCTGCTTGTCTTCTCAGTCGCGGCTTTTGCCGGCGATGACGCTCCTGCTTCCGCTGGAGTTTCATCGAATGATCATGGCGATGCGGTGTTGAAAGCCATGCTTACAGAGCTGAAGCGTTCACAGGACAAATTGCAGCTCGGCCAGATGCAGCGGCCGTACTACATCGATTATCAGGTCACAGAAATTCAGGACAACATCGCCGACGCAACGCTGGGAGCGCTGCGCACTGAGCAGGTAAATAGCGGACGCATTGTCCGCGTCGTTGTCCGCATTGGTGACCACAAACAAGACAGCTACTTTGGCGAGGGCATGGGCGCCGTGGAAGCGATGCCCAGCGATAATGATGAGACCGTCCTGCGCCGCCAGCTCTGGCTGGCCACAGACAAAGCTTATAAGTCCGCGCTCAGCGGCTTCACGGAAAAACAGGCCGCCCTTAAGAACGTGGAGACTGAAAGCGACCTGGCGGATTTTTCTGAAGAAAAGCCGTCACAATCCGTCCACGATCTGGCCAAGGTGAACACTGACCTGGACAAGTGGAAGCAGACACTGCGCGCGACCTCTGACCTGTTCCGCAGCGATCCAAGCCTTGAGATGAGCAGCGCCATGCTCAACTTCCGCGTGGTGAATCGCTATTACGTGAATACCGAAGGAACAGTTACGCGCAACGGCAAGACGGTTTACACCATACTCTTCTCCGGATCAGACCAGGCCGATGATGGCATGCACATTGAGCGCAGCCATGGCTGGGTGGTTATGAAACCGGAAGAGCTTCCGAAGCAGGATGAGATCAACAAAGAAGCCAAGGAGCTTATCAACACTTTTGAGGTGCTAAAGAAAGCGCCGCTGGTGGAAGACGACTATCGCGGGCCGGTGCTTTTCTCCGCCGATGCAGCAACTTCATTGTTTGAACGGCTGATTGTTCCCAACATTCTGGGCGTGCGTCCTGACCTGGGGAACCCCGCGCGCACCAATGGCGAATTTGCTTCTTATTTAAAGGCGCGCGTACTGCCGGAGAATTTCACCGTGGTGGATGATCCCAAGGCAAAAGAAATCGACGGCCAGACACTGGCCGGCTCGTACGACGTAGATGACGAAGGCGTTGAAGCGCAGAAAGTCACCGTGATCGATAAAGGCACGCTGACGAATTTTCTGCTGGGTCGCGAGCCGATCCGTGACTTCCCGCATTCCAACGGGCACGGCCGTACAGCGCTGGCTGGAGCGCCGCGTCCGCAGATTTCCAACCTGATCTTCAAAGCCGACAAGAGCATTCCCTTCGACGAGCTGAAACAAAAGCTGATCCAGATGTGCAAAGACCAGGGCCGCCCCTATGGCTACTACGTGGAGACTACTGGAGCGCAGCTTTCACCACGCCTCTTGTGGCGCATTTACGTGAATGACGGCCACATGGAGCTGGTTCGCGGAGCGGTTTTCAAACAGCTTGATACGCGCGCGCTGCGTAGTGATATTGTCGCCACCGGCAATGATAACTATGTTTACAACCGCGCTGAGCCTCTGCCCAGTTCGATTGTTGGACCGTCACTGCTCTTTGGCGAACTGGAAATCCAGCGCGCCAACCGGACACGGGAAAAGCTGCCGCAATATCCAGCGCCGAGCTTAACTTCGGCAAAATAAGAGCTTTTACCACAGAGGTCACAGAGGAGCACGGAGACGAGAAGGTTTAGCAAGTTGTGAGAGACAGAGACAAGAATGAATGTTACGCTCACCTCCGACTTGTAGGCTCATTTGATCCTGCAGCAATAACAGCAAAAATTGGAGTGAATCCCTCCAAAGTCGGCGTAGAGGGCGAGTACATCCCTGGAACTCAAAAGCGTAGAACTTTTAGTAGCTGGGATTTGTATTCACGCCTTGATCGCTCATCAACGATAGAGCTCCACATTGCAGATGTTCTTGACCAGCTTGACGTGAATAAAGTGGGCTTTCGAGAATTGATCGCGCAATATGGCGGAACTATGGAATTGGCTGGTTTTTTCTGGGCATTTTATCCTGGCATCATCTTTGAGCGAGATCTTATTAGGCGGCTAGCTCAATACTCGCTATCAGTAGATTGTGATTTTTATTTTTCATCGATGGATGAAAAGGAATCAAGTCCGATTACATGAAATAAATATTTCTTGGTAGCCCAACCGTTCCTGCTTGCATTTCCAGCGCCTTCAAAACCATTTACCATAGGGATTCCTCGCGAGATATCTCGCTCGGAAATAAAAGAGATTCCTCGCGCTTGCCAGCGCTCGGAATGTGAAAAACATGGGCCGCATACACGTACTTTCCGAGCACGTTGCCAACAAAATCGCCGCGGGCGAGGTGGTGGAGCGCCCAGCGTCTGTGTTGAAAGAGCTGTTGGAGAATTCGCTTGATGCCGGCGCAACGCGCGTGCGTGTTCAGGTGGAAGGCGGCGGCAAGAAGTTGATCCAGGTCACCGATAATGGCTGTGGCATGGTGCGCGACGACGCACTATTGGCATTCGAGCGCCACGCGACCTCCAAGATCAAAGATGCCGATGATCTTTTGAACATACACACGCTGGGATTTCGCGGAGAAGCGTTGCCCTCGATCGCCTCTGTCGGGCGTGTGCTGCTGGAGACTCGCGCAGAAGGTGAAGATGGCGGGACGGTGCTGGAGGTTGCCGGCGGCAAGATTCTGCGTGTGGAAGAAGCCGGGTTGCCGCAGGGAACGTCGCTGGCGGTGCGTGATCTGTTCTTCAATACTCCGGCGCGAAAGAAGTTTTTGAAAGCTGAGTCGACTGAGCTTTCGCACCTGGCTTCGCTGGTCACGCATTATGCTCTGGCTCACCCAGAAAAACATTTTGAGCTGCATTCGGCAACGGAAGCCTTGCTGATTGCCGCGCCGGTGGCCTCGCATTCTGACCGTATCTATCAGATATTTGGCCGTGAGACGCTCGACCAATTGGTTCCGCTGGCGGCAACCATGAAGCTGGAGCGCGTGGGCATTCCAGAGCCGCCGCCATGGCGACGTGATGAGGATTATGTTGCGCCTGTACCAGGCGATATCCGTCTGCATGGCTTTATTTCCAAACCTGAGTTGCAGAAGCTCAACCGGAACTCGATCTATGTTTTTGTGAATGGCCGCCTGATCCGCGACCGCATGGTGCAGCACGCGATTATTGAGGGCTACAGGAATATCCTGCCGCCCACGGTATTTCCGGTGGTGCTGCTGTTTATCGAGCTGCCGAACGAAGAGGTGGATGCGAATGTGCATCCATCGAAAACCGAAGTGCGTTTTCGCCAGCACGCGCTGGTGCACGATTTTGTGCGCGAGTCAGTGCGGACAGCATTGATGAAGGCGCGTCCGGTGCCGGAGTTTACGCGTGAGATCATGGCGCAGCCAACGGCTTCGCTCGGGTTGAGTCCCGGAGCGCAGTTGCATGCTGCGGCGGGTGATCCACAAGCCGCTAACGAATTTGCGCTGAAGCCAGAGGCTTTGCCGGCAATCACAGAGCGGTTGCAGTTTAATGCCGAGCCGATCGCTGTTGAGGCCAACATGGCTGTGAGTGGATTCGGGCCGGTTGGCATGGCTTCAATCGCTACATCGCAAAATGGTCATGCTGACACCTGCGGTAATGTTCTGCCAGATGAGCCGCAGGAGATTGTGGATCAACTGGCGCTGGCAAGCCTGCGTCCGCTGGGACAGGTGCGTGATTCATTCATTCTGGCGGTAAATCCGGATGGACTATGGATTATCGACCAGCATGTGGCACATGAACGCGTGTTGTTTGAAAAGATCCTGCACGAACGCGGACAGAATCGCGCGGAGCAGGATGGCCAGCGTTTGTTGATGCCTCTGATCGTAGAACTCACGCCAGGACAACAAGCAGTATTTACGGAAATTTCTGAAGAGCTGCAGCGCAATGGCTTTGAGGTCGAGCCGTTTGGGACACGCACCATTGCGATCAAGACTGCGCCGGGCGGCGTGCGTCCAGCGGAGGTTGAAAAAATGCTGATGGAGTTGCTGGACCAGTTCCAACGTGAAGAGCAGGTGCTGAACCTGGAAAAGATCAGGGCGCGGATTGCGGCCAGCATCGCCTGCCATGCAGCCATCAAGATCAATATGCCGCTGGAGCAGAACAAAATGGAATGGCTGCTCAAGGAATTAGCAAAAACAGAATGCCCTATGACCTGTCCGCATGGCCGGCCGGTAGTCTTGCGCTATTCTGTTAAAGAGATACAGAAGGCATTTAAGAGGATTTAGCTGTCTTTATAAAGGAACAAAACGCGGCTATTGCGTTAAACTATTGCCATGGAAGTTAACTTCACCCCTGGAATTGAAGCCGATCTTCAGCGAGTTGCGTCAAAAAATGGATATGGCGCAGAGCAACTTGTATTAGAGATCGTGCACAGCTATCTCAAGCATGATCAGTGGTTCAGGGCTGAGGTACAACAAGGGTTAGACCAGCTCGATAGAGGTGAGTTTACAGGACACGATGAGGTTGTGGCGCGCATTGAACGGATGTTTCGTCCCTGATGGAAATACGCTGGTCGCCAGAGGCCCTGGCTGATTTTACGGCCATCATTCAGTATATTCAGGCAGACAATTCTTCAGCAGCTTTACGTGTGGCCCGTGCGATTTATCAGGCGGTAGAGCAATTGAAGACATTTCCAAATAGCGGCCGTATTGGACGTGTGGATGGAACATGCGAGTTGCCGCTCTCGCGGCTTCCTTTTGTTGCGATATATCGGATTAGAAAATGCAGTTGAGATAGCAAGATTGTTGCATGGCGCACGCCGCTGGCCTACATCGGAAAAGTAAAATAAACATTCATGACTGAACAAGATCTGGACCAACAGCGAACAAAGCTCTGGCACACGGATGGCAATGCCGTTCGGACAGTGGAAGATGCGCGTGGATTTATTGAGAGCGTGGGATTCTGCATTAACTATCCCGATCGCGCAGTCCCGCTGGCTCCAAGTTTTATCGGCGCTCATGCCGGTTCAGCTGTGGGGCTGCCGGATGTTAAGCACGCTTTTGCCGATCCGCGTGCGCAGGAAGCAACCGACCTGATGGTGCGGCTTCTCCGCGAACGCTCTGCATTCGAGATGAACCTTTCTCAGGAAACAGACCTGATCATCTCGCCGGCGCTGTTTCCTTTTTTCTACGCAATTGTGGGCGATCGTAATCCCAAGGCACTGCCCAGGAAGAAGGCGCAGGGCGCTGCGGTCTCTGAGCTGTCCACCCGGGTTTTTGAGGCATTGCAAAATCATGGCCCCTTAAATAAAAGCCAGTTGCAGGAGTACGTTGGGCGCGAGAGCAGCCAGACGGCTTTAGATCGCGCGCTGGGGGAGCTATGGTCCATTCTTAAAATTACGCGCGTGGATTACACCACAGGCGGTGGCGTGGCGTGGGACGTGCTTTATCGCTGGGCGCCCAAGATGGTGAAAGAGGGGTTAAACATCTCTTCACCTGAGGCCATCTCAGCGGTGGTAAGCAAATATCTTGAGACGGTGGTAGCAGCTGAGCAGGAAGAGATTGAACAGTTTTTCTCGCATATCACTTCGCGCTCAAAAGTGCGCGACGCTGTGAATGCTCTGCTTCAGGCGCGCGAGTTGAGCTTTCTGACAATTGGGACCAGGACGCTGATCCGGATGGCCGAGCCAACCGAACAACAACGGAGCCGCAAACATGGGTGAGCAGGCGTCACCGGCAGGAACAAATGATCCAAGAAAGATTGTGATTGCCATTGACGGCCCTGCAGGCTCAGGCAAGAGCACATTGGCGGCGCTGCTCGCGCGAAAATATAACTATGTCAACATTGAGACGGGCGCCATGTATCGCGCACTGGCGCTGAAGGCCATGGAGAATAGTATTTCGCTGGACGACGCGGACAGACTGGCGGCCCTGGCGCAGCAATCGCTCATTGAACTCATTCCGAATCCTCAAGGCAACCGTGTGCTGCTGGACCAGGCAGACGTTACGGAACGCATTCGCAGGCAGGATGTTACAGAGGGAGCTTCGAAGGTTTCCGTTCATCCTCCGGTACGGGAGTGGATGGTGGAACATCAACGCGCCATGGGCTCAGGCGGAGGCGTGGTGATGGAAGGGCGCGATATAGGAACAAAAGTTTTTCCTGATGCCGATGTAAAGATTTTTCTGGACGCCGCTCCGGAGATTCGCGGGACGCGGCGCTTCATGGAGAAGCCCGATGCAGCGCGCAAAGAAGCTTCAGTGGTGGCTGAATTGAAGGCTCGCGATGAGCGTGACCGCACCCGCGCCAACTCTCCGCTGGTTCCTGCACCAGATGCGAGGCATATTGATTCAACTCATCTAACGCTGGAGCAAGTATTCGCGCGGGCCGTGGAATTAATTGACGCCAAACTAAAAAAGACTACGCGAACGTAGTCTTTTCAGTCAGTCCAACACCAATCAACGAAAATTACTGTTTACGAATCTGAATGGTTCCGCGATCTGAGCGCAACCGGAAATCAGGGCCGCCTTTTCCAATGGTCCCATGCGCGGTCGCATCCCGGCTACGGTTGTCAACATTCACACTGAAGTCGTTTACCTCAATATTGCCATTCTTGCTTTCGGCATCCAGACGGAAGTTGGCGCTCTCCGGCAGATCAAGCTCAATTCCGCCGCGCTCACTGTTAATGTCCAGGTCGCCGAGTGGCGCTTTAGGCTTGAGCGCGACCAGGCCGTTGCGATTTTCCACCTGGACTTCTCCGCTTACGTCGTCCAGATGAACTTCATTGGAGCGGGTAATCAACTTGACCGGCCCGACCACGGAATTGCCGCGAATATCGCCATCTCCCATGGAAAGGTCGCCATCCAGCTTGGTCATCTGCAAGTCTGTGCGAACAGACTTGAAGCGCAGGCTCTGCCCAACGTGAGAGAGTTGAACGTTGCCGTTATAGCCGGCGTTGAAATCCAGGGTGCCGGTGATATCTGAAATGGTGCCGTCATCCACTGAGCCATCAATCTGCAGATTGCCAGTAATAGTCTTTGCTGTTACCGCTCCACTCTGGAGATGGAATTTGGCATTTCCTTTTACATCCTGGGCTGACACGTTGCCGTGATCTGTGGTCAGGTCGACGTTGCCTACTCTATCAGTAACGCTGAGGTTGCCGCGCCGGGTGGAGATGGAAAGAGCGAGCTTCCTGGGTAACTGCAAATCCATATCAAAGCGGGCATGTTCAAAATCGCCGCCAGTGAGGTCCAGCATCCAAGTGTCGCCCTGCTGGGTGAATTTTGGATGCGTCGAATCATTCAGGCGATTCGCGCTCTCCTGCGTATCGCTATGCACGATCTTGTGCAGAACGGCATGGACCTGATCGTCAGTACTTGCGGTGACGGTTATATCGCCTTCCGCAGAAAGAATCTTGATTTGCGATCCACCCTGCATCGGCTGGTTGAAATTGTCACTGAACTCGTAGCGGTTGCTCCACCAGTTTCCCCAGTCAGAATCGTCAATATCGGTGTGCAGGCCGTTCCAGTTCCAGTCTGCCGTGCGTGTGGCGCCCATGCCAATCATGACAAAGAAGACAAGGAAAACAATGCCGCCAGCGCCAAGGCGCGGCGTTGGCTGACCGCGATGCTGTGCCCAGAGGTGCTCAAGCAATTTGGCTACTCCCCAGATAATGAGCAGCAGGGGCCAGTAGCGCGCCATCCATGAGCGGAAGGAGAAGAACGAAATCACTCCCATGGTGCGGAGCAGGAACACAACGCCAATGGTGATCAGGACCAGCGGCCCGAAAATCGAGCGTGGACGTGGCTGGTAATAGTTCGGCATAGGACTTTGTGGAGCGCTCATGGCTTCACCTGCGAATTATTCTGTTCAGTTGTCGGCGGCTGCGGAGCAGAGCCGGTTGTTGTCCATGGCTGCGGCGGTTGCATAGGGGGAGGCTGTACCCATCCGGGAGGAATATGGCCTTCCGTTGAGCCGGTGCGAGAGATCAGCAACACGCAGCCAATCACCAGCAGCAGTACGGGAAAACTCTGGTCAAAGCGAATGACACCGTAATTTTCCAGCAGGAAAAGCACGCCCAATGTAATCAGGACGGCTGCGCCCATCATTCCATGCGCGCGACATCTGACGCACGGGCAATTTTTATTTCTGGTGTAAGGAATCATCGCGGTCCTCCTGCATCAGCGCGGATGGTTCGTTTGTAAGCAATCCATAGCCCGATTCCAATCAGGAACAGCGGCCATAAACGGTGCATATGCATGAACCCAAGATTATCGAGAAGAAATATGACGCCAAGACCAATGAGAATGACTGCACCAACAGGCGTGTTGTCGCGCGGCATTGGCGGAGGTTCCACTTGTGGCATAGGCATTGCCTGCTGCATTGGTGGAATCGGCGGATAAGCAGCGGTTGTTGGCTGGGCTGCAGGATTTGCAATGTGAACGTGAGTTTGTGAATCCTGCACGCCAAACAATCTGTCCAGTCCCAGTGGATCTGGTGCGGGAATACCGTGCAACTTCGCTTCTGCCGTCTTGTACGCCTCAAATGCCATGTAAAAGACAAAGAATCCGATCAGTATTCCGATGATGGGAATTCTGTCAGTCGCAACGATCAACAGCACAAAAATCACAACGTGAGCAAAGGCTTTGGCGAACTGTCCGTTATACATCGCTCCCACGCCCGGGATAAAGCCGAGCAAGCCCGCGATGATCGGATTTGGCGGCGACTGCACGCGAGGACCATGTGGCGCCACAGGGCCCGGAGGAATGACTCCCGGCGTCTGTCCCAGGCGTGCGGCGATGCACGGCTCACAATAGATGGCGCCCATTACATCGCGTTTGCATTCTTCGCACAGCGGCTTTCCGCAATTCCGACAGTATGCGACCGCTTCAGTGTTAGTGTGTACGGCGCAGTTCATAGTTTGGCTCCTTCGTCGTGCCTGGTCTCAAATTGTGCGATCACGCTTCCATCACGTTCCTGGCTGTAATTCTCATACTGCCTCGGACGTCCGCCATCATCTGGCTCAGACTTCCGATTCTGTTGCTGGTTCTGATTGTTCGTGCCCGGCGTTGGAGCTGTATTCTTTTTCAGCTCCCGCACACGCGCCTGAACTTCATAGACCAGCCGCAGGTTCTCGTAATAGCTTGTGACTTTGGCTTCAACTTGAGTAAAACCAACCACCACGCTCTTGCGCAGCGCCGTGGGATGGAAATCAATATTCTTCACGTCTGAAATTCTTACCCCTGCCAGAGTGAGCGTAATGCTGAGCGAAAAGAAGGCCATCGCAAACGACGCCGCAAAGCGCGAATGCATTAACCCAGCCAGTCTCGGACGGAAGCTCATCTTCAGCTGCTCCATCCATCCCAGCTTTTCCGTCTCGGCCGAAGCCGTAACCGGCATATCTTTTCTGCTGGTCACCGCCAGAATGTTATGGACCATATTCTTCGGCGGCTCCAGCTCAGCCAGTTGCTGCATCAGCTGCATACCTTCCCATGCTTCCGCAAAGAGAGGACCGCATACCTCGCAGCTCTGGCCATGCTCATCAAAGGCCGTGCGCTTTTCCCCAGTCAGGGCATCATCCAGCGCGTCAGCCAGCAGGGCTTCAAACTCGCTGCATTCCATCCCGTGTTTGTAATCGTTATTCATTGCCTGCCTGCTTTTTATTACGAGAAAGTAATCTCGCCAGTTCCATTCTTCCGCGATTTATTCGCGACTTTACCGTTCCTTCCGGTACGCGCAAAACCACGGCAATCTCTTTGTAATCCATGTCCTGTAAGTCCCGTAGAATCACTGCTTCCCGCAGATCGGGGCTGATCCTTGCCAGCGCTAGCTGCACCATCCGCTGGGTCTCCTTGCTGGCCAGCCGATCGTCCGGATTCGGCTTCGGGTCTTCCAGTCGATCGCTAAGTGTCATGGAATCATCATCTTCCCGCAAATTGGCGTCAATTGAATCTGTGATTCTGTCTTGCTTTGACCGCCGGAAGTGGTCTACCAGAAGATTTCTCGTCAGGGTGGTCAGCCAGGTCGTAAATGCCCCTTTTTCAATGTTATAGCTGCCCATTGACCGGTAAACCCTGATAAAGACCTCCTGCGTCAGGTCCTGCGCGTCGTCCGGAGAGTTCGTGAACCGATAGCACAAGTTGTAAATCCGCCTGTTATGCAGACGCACAATCTCCTCCCATGCCATGGCATCGCCTGCCAGGCATCGGCGTACAAGTGCCCCTGTATGTTGCTCTTCCAAGCAGTCTCCCCGTCGAAAGATACGTACCGGCTCGGGATTTAGTTCAAACGGCGCATAACACCCAGGCGCCAACGCCCGTCCTTATGGCCAAAAAGTGTGCTCGCGATTGTAAATGAAAGGTTTACAGGAAATGGGGATGAGGTGCAAATCACAGATTATTGAAGCGAACTGATCACTTCCCATAAAGGAACTGCAATGCACGCGGAAAGCGCTCAGCCCATGCATTGGCATTGTGTGCTCCCCCATTTGTGCTGACGACCAGCAGCCGGTCTCCAGGTTTGTGACGAAGAATAGCCTCAGCCAGGCGATGCACATCCTCCACCGGCTCATTGATGGAGCCGACACCTACATACACCTTCGCAGGCCATCGTGTGAACTGGTCAGCCCGTTTCAAGAGATAGTTATCGTGAGCATAGAGAGAAGGACTTTCCAGCAGCAATTTTCCAAAGCGTCCGGGAAGCAATATCGCCGTATATAGCGCGATTCCAGCACCATAGGATGAGCCGCCAATACCTGTGGCCGCCGGGCTTGGGTTGGTACGGTACTCGCGGTTTATAAACGGTATGACTTCATTCAGCAGGAAACTGGGATACTGCTTGCCATAAACCTTCGGGATCGCGGGCGTAAGAGTGTCATCTGGAAATGGCAAATACTCTTTTGCACGATCTATCCTGCCGGCGTTATCAATGCCAACAATGATCATGGGTGGAATTTTTCCGCTGTTAATGAGATCAGTTGCCGTTTCATCCACGCGCCATTCTTGCCCGTTGAATACAGATGTGCAGGCGTTGAATAAATCCTGTCCATCGTTGAGGTACAGCACTGGATATCGCGCGCTACGCAACCCATGGCTGTACTGTGGAGGCAGCCAGATTCGCAGCATCCTTGTATTGTGAAATATCTTGCTGGTGAAAGGGCGCACCTCAAGATTTCCTGCAATGAAGCAGCGGGTTACGTCATTGGTAGATTTGGTTTGAGGATTGCCAGAGGTCACCGTCATGGCTATTAATAAAGCAGCCCCACGCATCCAGATACTCCACATCAGAGATGTCATTCTAGCTGTCCTTTAAGACTGCTTGTCCAATGTTGAGACTGCATTTATCAAAAGATGTCAGCGGTAATCGGTGAAATCTATCGGCAAACTTGCTTCCACAATGTTTTCGGTGGTGAAAATTGATCTCTCTGGTGGCGCTTAGCGGAGTAAATCTGTGATAAGACTTCCTTCGATTCATTAACCAGTGGAAGTTTTGCGAAGTTCCGATGAGTGAACCGCAGACGTTCCTCGCTTGCGGCAGGTTTTCAGCAATCAATTTCTTTCTGTATTGATTAACGATAGGCCTTTCCTTGGTGTTCCTTCGTGTCCTCTGTGGTTAAAGGTTCGGCTTTTCCGATGTCCCGATGATTCGATGCCGGCGATGTCCCGATCCTTTAAAACATCCCGCCCGTATTCACCGTCAGATCATTCAGCGCCAGCTCCAGCTTCGTGATCGCCTCCTGCAGCTCCGGATGCTTCTCCAGCCCGACCTTCTCGCCCAACGTCTTCAACAATTCATAGGCACGGCTCACATGCTGCACCGGCTGTGTCATCTGTGACTGATCTCTGTTCGCATCCACTTTAGAATCCGCATCCATAATCGTCTCCTCGAAAAATTGCTTATCACTACACTCTTAATCTCATTCTACCTCTGGCTCCGCGCTCATCCGCGCGTTAAGCCTGCCTCCGTGTCTCCGTGGTGAAAATTTGATCCGCGTTCATCCGCGTAAATCCGCGGTAATATCTCACCCGATCACCTGATCATGGCGATCACCCGATCATTCCTTTGCGTTCCTTCGTGTCCTTTGTGGTTATCCGGTTTTCCAATCACCCGATCCTAAAAATCCGTGTTCATCCGTGGTAAGCCTTTGTCTTTCCGATGTCGCGCGATGACCCGATTTCCCGATGACCCGATCTCCCCCTCACTGCATCCTCACCTCCCGTCTCAGCTCCACCACCTCAATCGGACACTCCTCCCAGTTATGCTTCCAGCACACAATCAGGTCGCACGCATTCGCATCATGCAGATGCCTTACAAAATTCCGGCTCTCATATTCAAATTCAATTAACACGCGCTGCCACTGGTCGTCGCCCACCCGGCGCATCGCTTCGCAGTCCGGGAAGGCGTGCTGTATGTGGACCACCACAAATCCTAGCCGCTCCGCCAGCGTCCCAAACAGATAGATTACGCCCAGCTCGTTCGTCGGCCCATGCGTCACCGCCGCCGGCCCCACCGGAGGCCCATAAACCGTCCGGTCTTCCCGCAGCCTGGGCTTGGACACCTTCAGCGGCGTGCACAGCAAGGCCTCCTCCACGCCTGTCTGCTTTTCGTAAGCCGTAATAATCGCCAGCACATCCGGCCAATCCTGCGTGAGCTGCTTTGCTTCCATGTGCTGACGCATCGCCGTGGGCACCAGCGTCCACCGCTCACACCGGCTCTTCAGTGGAGTCCTCGTGTAGCTGGCATGCTGCTCATATTCGGTGAAGCTGGGGATCTTTTTCAGCTCCCGCACCACCCTCGCCCAGTCCAGAAAGAGCCTCTCCATCGGTACCGGGTTTCCACCCGGGTTTGGCTCCATATTGCAGGCATTCAATGCCCGGGTATAAAACCCAAAATGCTTCTGGATATGTCCCTGCCGCACCTCCGTATTCCGGAACAGCTCCACCTGGCTCGGCGTATGTCCCAGCAGCTCCCGGCATTCCCGTATCGCCGCCATGATTTCTTCCTTCGTCATTGGTTTCAGTAAGTGTTTGGCCATCTTTTATTCTCCAGGTAGAAATTTTTCCCAAATAAAAAAGCCATCCGTTCGCCGGATGGCCTCATCAAGGTCTTTGTTTTTTTCGAATTTCCTGTAGTTTCTTTGTCCGGCGATGATTCTATTCCGGATCAGTGTTATCAGCGAAAATCAGTCGCAGTTTCTTGGCTTTCCAATTGCCAATATTGGCAATTTCGGCGATTTTGGCAATCTTCCGATCTTCCGATCATGGCGATCACCGGATCCCCCGATGACCCGATGTCGCGCGATTTCCCGATGATGTTTGACTGAATGCTGAATGCTGAGTGCTACGGCCGGAGGCCATATAGACACACTTCGGGAACCGGATCCTCTACGGGCTAATAGAGGGCTTTGCGGGCCCTGGGAAAACTTACACCACATTCCCAGCACGAACAAAGATGTGCAGGCCGTTTAGGGACTTCGGTTCTCGCCACCCAACTACTGACTACTCAGCAACTTGGTGCTGATTCTGCGAAAACCGTACCACTCCCGCCGACGCCGCTCTCGGTGCAGCTATGCGAAATATAAGCGAATACAGAGTCGAATGTCAATAGGGAATTTAAAGCGCGGATCGGCCTAAATATTCAAAATTCGTCATCCCGAATCCCCATCAACGAATCGCGCGTTTTCATCAGCGCGCGAGTAGGAGTGAGACCTTGTGCTCTCTTGGAAGCAATCAAACTATGAATGGAATGAATAAATAAATCGACCCGAAAGCTCCAACGCTTAGTCCCGCTCTGCGGGACGTCTGGTAGTAGCCCGCCGTTTCAACGGCGGGAAAGCGATCACGATGAAATAGAGTCCCCTTCAGGGGACGGCTGAACCCAAAGTAACTACCATCACCTCCCGCCTGTGTCATCCTGAGCGGCACCGAGCGCCGTCAGGCGTGAGGTAGAGTCGAAGGACCCCGAGAATCTATCGGCCTAAATAACTGTCACAGGGAGTTCTACCCAAAATGCTAAAAAGATTGCAGGAACCGAGTAGGGTGGCTTATGGGAATCGCAATCCGCGTTTAACCTAGGATACACATGATGCAAAGAAAGGGCGATCAATCTGTGTTAGACAGCGAGTTCCTGGCTGAATTTAAACGGCTCACTGAGTTGAAATGGAAAGACACGGCCATCGATCCGTACGCCTATGGATTTCAAATTCAACCCGGTACGCGATGGCTGCCCGGACTTTCTATCGAAGAAATTGCACGGTATGAACAGACGCTTGGCATCGCCTTTCCCAATGATTTGCGAATTTTCCTGCAAGCTGTGAATGGAACAGATTTGCCCGCATTGAATGTCTACGGCTCCCAGCCTGCGCAGCAGCGAGCGGAATTATTTGGAATTTATTCTTATCCAAGAGATTTGGACGCGATTCAGCAAAAGATCGCAGACATTAAAGCAGATCGCGAGGAAATTACGGCAAAACTGGCTGAACAAGGATTCACACTTCCACCCACTGCAGGTCTGGTTCCGATCTACTTCCCCCGGTATGTACTATGTGATTCAAGTCCTATGAGCAGCGTGGTTTTGTCTATCTACGGCGTAGACGCGATTGTTTATGCTGATTCGCTGCGGGAGTATTTGGTCAAAGATTTTCTTGGTGAAATGTAAAGCAACGTGCCTTCACCTAGGTCGTCGGGATGACGACGGGTAAGGGAGTTTCGATCACCCGATCACCGGATCACCCCGATCACGGAGATCACCCGATCCTTTCTGCCTTTCTCCGTGCCTCCGTGGTGAAGACTTCTTCCGATTTCCGATGACCCGATGATCCGATGTCCCGATGCTACGCGTGATATATTCGCGTGCATGAACCTGCTCATTGCTTCCGCGCTTCTCCTCTTTGCCGTGCCGCCGCAGCAAACCGTTCCGCACGCCACCGGCGTCGCCCATACCGAGCAAGTCGATATCGCCTATGAAACTTTCGGAACCAAAGGCTCGACTCTGCCACTCATCGCCATCAACGGCGGCCCCGGACTCTCCCACGCCTACATGATGCAGAACGATGTCTGGGAGCGTATCGGCAAGGATCGCTTTGTCGTCCTCTATGACCAGCGCGGCACCGGCAAATCCAAGCGCGTGCAGACTGGTGCCCCGCAGACTATGGACGCTGACGTTGCCGACCTCGACGCCCTTCGCCAGCAGCTCGGCCTCGATAAAGTCGCCGTACTCGGCGACTCCTTCGGCGGGCTCGTTGCCATGGCTTATACCGCAGCGCATCCCGATCACGTTGCGAAGTTGATTTTGTCTGACTCTCCCGGTCCCAAGCTGCAGGACCTCGTTCATCTGCTGCCGCAGGTCTTCCCCGACATCGAAGAGCAGACCAAAAAAGAATCGGAAAAGCTCGGCGAAAACACTGACGCTGCCGCCAAAGCCGGCCTGCTCAATCATTTCCGCATGATTTTTTATTCGCCGGAAAAGCGCGACGCCTACATGGACCACATGGGCGACCTCGGATTCGAGCCCGCCATCGCGCAGGCCATTTCAGCCTCCATCGACAAGATGGACCTCGCGCCCAAACTCCCCGGCTTCAAGATGCCGACGCTGGTCATCAATGGCCGCTATGATATGAATGTCGCTCCTCTCACAGCATGGCAATTGGCGCACACTATTCCCGGCGCGAAGATCGTCTTCTTTGAAAAGAGCAGCCATTTCCCCTGGTATGAAGAAGCAGACAAATATATGCAGGTGCTGGAAGACTTCCTGAATGGCAAATAGAACCAGCGGTGGATTGTGCTGTAGAAGAGAATTGAAAAATGAAGGCAAGAAATAAAGCAAAAATCAAAGACGGATTGTCAATGGCGATCTTGTGGTTCGTCGTGACGGTCATCGAAGACTGGCACGAACTTCACACACCCGGTAGGGCGAAGGTGAAGCTGATCGAGCTCATCGCGGGAGCCATTTTTATGGGTGTGTGGTTCGGTCTGCTTTTTCGGGCAATGTATGATCCTGTTGCGCGTCATATCAGCATCAGGAGCGAAGACAAGCACAAATCGGAGAACAGCACGTAAAAGCGAGCGTTAGATCGTGCGTCAAAAGGAAATTGAAAAATGGATGCAAGAAATAAAGTAGGCATCAAAAGCGGATTGTTAATGGCGCTTTTCTGGTTCGTCTGGGGAGTGATCTCGAACTGGCGCGAACTTCACACACCTGGTATCGCGAAGGTGAAGCTGATCTGGCTCATCGCCGGTACCATTGTTGTGGCTTTGATCTTTGGTCTGTTCACTCGGCGACAGGTAGACCCCTTTGGCCGCCATATCTCAATCAGGAGCGAAGACAAAAGCAATTCAGAAGAAAGCACCAAATGATGCCTGGACAAAATTTTGTCTGGGATTAGAAGACAAGTGTCAGGGCACGAGTTTGCTCGTGCCGCCCGGCCCCTTCAAAATTTCGGGCTTCAGCCCCTGTTCGTGCCCTGACTCTCAACTAATCTCAATGCACCGCGATGAACCCGTGTTCTACGTTGGCGCTATCAAAATAATCGCCCACAATCACGCCCTCAATATTGATTCCATCCGCATCCGTTGAAGCAGCGCCGGGGAAGTTGACCTGCGTGAAGTGACCCGCAACATCAAAGAACCCATGGCCTGCATTCTCCACGTCGGTAAAGCTGCCAACAATAATTCCCAGAAAGTTAATGCCAAAAGCCACTGAGCTGGTCGCTCCCGGCGGATCAAACTGCGTAAAAATCCCGCGCCGGCGGATGAACGCATGATTCACGCCCGCCGCGTTGATGAACTCTCCTACAATCTCATCGCGATCGTTGATGCTGAAGGCAATCGTGTTATGCCCTCCAGGAAAATCAACCTGCGTGAAGTTGTTGCCACGCTTCACAAAGCCATGCGTCTGTCCCGCTGAATCGGTAAACGCGCCGGCAATTACCCCGGCATTGTTGATGCTCAAACCTGACGTCGTTGCAGCGTGCGGGACATCAAATCGCGTAAATGCCCCCGGACGTCCCACCAGTCCATGCGCCGTGCCGGCGGCGTCGGTAAACGATCCGGCAATCACGCCCAGGTCGTTGATGGAAACTGTTCGCGTGCTGGTTGAGCCGGGAAAATCCAGCTGCGTAAACGATCCCCGCTGGTGCAGAAATCCGTGCATTACGCCGGCCGTGTCATGGAAGAACCCGACAATCTGCAGTTCCGCATTAATGCCATCAGCCTCGGTGTCCGCGCTGCCCGGCACGTCAAGCTGTGTGAAGGTGAATACCGGCGCCTGTGCGCGGGAAGGAATGCCTGTGAATGCCACTGCTGTAATGGCCAGGATGGAAATAAATAAATGAGCCCTGTGTAATTTCATGAAAAGCTCCTTTCAACAACTGCCCATGTTAGCCATTGCTGCATGCTGGAAAGTTGAAAGCGAGGTAAATTAGAAAAAACTAAATGCCAAAATGAAAATCGTGGGATCAATCAACGCTGCTGATTCAAAGTTTCTGCTTGTTTTCCAGCCATGTTGATCTTTACTCTCCCCTCCTGTCTTTCGCTCACAGGTTTTCTCACGATGAAAATGATGCAGAAATCACCGTAATCATTGGTCCCAAAAATAAAATCGCCTGCTCGCAAAGCTAGATGGATAGTAGCTCACGAGCAGGCGAAAATATTTTTTCCAATTATTCTGATGTGAAGTAATCCACCGCCACTGGACTTTCAAACAGCGAATAGTCGCGCGTCACAATCGTAATACCCGTTTCTGTGACGATGTAATTCTTTGCGTCCTGCACCGGATCAAACCCAATCACGCTGCCTTCTGGAATCTGCACATCGCGATCGATAATCGTGTTGCGGATACGGCAATGCCGCCCGATATTCACATGGGAAAAGATAATGCTCTGGTCCACCTCCGTGTACGAGTTCACGCGCACATCGGGTGAGATCACGCAGTTGCGCACGGCGCCCCCGGAAATAATGCAGCCGGGGCATACGATCGAATCAATCGCCATGCCGGTGCGTCCCGGCTCGCCAAAGACAAACTTTGCCGGCGGATACTGCCGCTGCTGCGTGCGGATAGGCCAGTGCCGGTCATAAAGATTGAATACTGGCGAAACTGAAACCAGGTCCATATTGGCTTCGTAGTAGGCTTCAATGGTGCCCACATCGCGCCAGTATTGCGCCTCTTTCATGTTCTCATCGATAAAGTTGTAAGAATAAAGTTTGTACTGGTCCAGGATCTTCGGCAGGATGTCCTTGCCGAAATCGTGCGATGACGATGTATCTTCCGCATCTTTCAGCAGCACCGGCAACAGCACGTCGGTATTGAAAATGTATACGCCCATCGATCCTGAAACCATCTCAGGGTTATAAGGTGAGCGCAGCTTTGTCGCTTTCGGCTTTTCCAGAAAGCCGGTGATGCGGCCGCTCTTGTCGATATCCACCACGCCAAAGCGATCGGTCTCGCTCGGATCAATCAAGATAGTCGCCAGCGTTACATCCGCTCCGGCGGAAATATGGTGGTCCAGCATGAGCTGGTAATTCATCTTGTAAATGTGGTCGCCGGAAAGAATCAGCACATACTTTGACTGCTCGCTGCCGATGGAATAAATGTTCTGGTAAACCGCGTCCGCTGTTCCCAGATACCAGCTGTCGCTCACGCGCTTCATCGGTGGCAGCACTTCGATAAATTCACCCAACTCGCTGGCCACGGCAGATCCCCAGCCTTCACGAATATGGCGGTTCAGTGAGAGGGCCTTGTATTGCGTCAGGATATAAACCTTGCGCAGGTCTGAATTAATGCAGTTGGAGAGAGTAATGTCAATAATGCGGTAATTGCCGCCGAAGGTCACAGCCGGTTTGGCGCGGTCGCGCGTAAGTGGATAGAGGCGTTCTCCCGCCCCGCCGGCAAGCAGTACTCCAAGTGTGTCTTTCATATGTTTTCGCAAAAAGCCCGGAACAGATGGGGTCTATTGAACCAAGCCTGTTGAACTCAGTATGTAACTTTTTATGCTAGCAGAAAATTGGAAGACCCGAGCAGCCGCTGCGGGGCCGGAATATCAGGGATTGAATTATGCGGCATCGTCAATACTGATGCGTAGTGATTTCAGAAAGCGCACATCGTTCGCGTTGATGCTCAGCTCAGGATCGCCATTCTTGGTGCGGGTGCCTACCAGTTCAGGTGAGGTCTCTCCTGCTTCATCGTGCTTGTTAAAGCCAACCGTGGCCTCCAATACCAGGAAAACGTCAAACCCTTCCTGCTTGATCTTGGAAATCACCTGGGCAATCTGCTCAGACTCCGCCAGAGTACCGTTGATGGCCTCTCCCAGCTCTTTCATCAGTTGTTTAAAACGTGTATTCACCCAAAACTCCTGTCCTACTAATTATTGGATGCCCCTGGTGTTACCGGCGTTTTATTCTTTCGTTATGATACGCCCCTTTTCGGGCTACAATAAGCAAAATGCCAGGGATCTCTACAGTCAAAAATGCCGTCCAAACCGTTGTAAAGAAAGACAAGTGGCTCAAAGCCATCTTTGCTGGCATAAAGTCTCTCATCCTTTCTTTCAGCCGGGTCTTTTATGCTTTCTGGCTCCAGACCACTGGGCTTGTATATGTTGTGCTTACCCTTGGCGGCATCAATTATTTCATTCGTCAGCACGGTAAATTTTCGGACCGATGGCACTTTTGGGTACCGGTCATCTTTACTATAGTGTGCGCAAGTTTCACGGTGCAGTCATTTACAAAAGCCAAGCGCACCTTGAAAAAAAGGTAAAATCTTTTCTTCGATCCAAATTCTGGGTTAGTACCCCTAAATGCCCCAGGACCTTAAATCCAAATCCGACGTCGGCGAACTCAAGACCATCGATCCGCAGCCGCTCTATACACCAGAGAACCTGAATAGTTGGAATTATGATGCTGACGCGGGCTATCCGGGAGAATTTCCATTTACCCGCGGCGTGCAGGCCACCATGTATCGCGGACGCCTCTGGACCATGCGCCAGTACGCCGGCATGGGTGATGCTGAGGAATCCAACAAACGTTACAAGTATCTTCTTTCTCATGGAACCACTGGGCTTTCTGTCGCGTTTGATTTGCCAACGCAGATCGGCATGGACTCCGACCACCCTATGGCCCTGGGCGAAGTTGGCAAAGTTGGAGTAGCGATCGACTCGATTGAAGATATGGAGCGCCTTTTCTCCGGCATTAACCTGGAGAAAATTTCCACCTCCATGACCATCAATGCCAGCGCCGCCATTCTGCTGTCGCTTTATATCGCGGTGGCCAGGCGGTCCGGAGCAGATACCCGCAAGCTCAGTGGCACCGTCCAGAATGACATTCTTAAGGAATACATCGCGCGCGGGACATATATATATCCGCCGCGCCAGGCCCTGCGCATCATCACAGACATGTTTGCCTATGCCAATGAGCATGTGCCGGACTGGAATCCTATTTCCATCTCCGGCTATCACATGCGCGAGGCTGGTTGCACCGCCGTGCAGGAAGTAGCGTTTACACTCGCCAATGCCATCGCCTATGTTGATGCCGCGTTGAGCGCCGGTTTAGACGTCGATAAGTTTGCTCCCCGCCTGTCTTTCTTCTTTAACGCGCATAACAATTTTCTGGAAGAGATTGCCAAATTCCGTGCTGCCCGGCGAATGTGGGCGCGCATTATGAACGACCGTTTTAGCGCAAAGAATCCACGGTCACTCATGCTGCGCTTTCATACCCAGACCGCCGGATCCACTCTCACCGCACAGCAACCGGAAAACAATATTGTCCGTACAGCACTGCAGGCCCTGGCAGCGGTGCTCGGGGGAACGCAATCCCTGCACACCAATGGTTTTGACGAAGCCTTGGGACTTCCTACGGAAGAAGCGGCGCGCATCGCGCTGCGCACACAGCAGATCGTCGGTTATGAAACTGGCGCGGCCAATACCATTGATCCGCTTGCTGGCTCGTATTACATCGAATCGCTCACCAATGAGATTGAGCACCGCTCCCGGCTTTACCTTGAAAAGATTGAAGCTCTCGGCGGAACTCTGCGCGCCATCGAGCAAGGCTATATCCAGCAGGAAATCCAGAACGCCGCCTATGATTTCCAGCAGGGCGTCGATAGCCAGAAGAACATTGTTGTCGGTGTGAATCGCTTCCAGACCGAAGGCGAAAAAGCCGTGCCTGTCCTGCGCATTGATGAAGCTCTTGAAACGCGCCAGGTGGAGCGCCTCCGTGCTCTTCGCCAGCGCCGCGACAAGCCAGCCTGGGAATCTGCCATGCGCGCTGTTGAAGATGCCGCGCGCAACGGCTCTAACCTGATGCCTCACATCATTCACGCGGTAGAGAGCTATTGCACGGTCGGTGAAATCTCTGATGCCCTGCGCCGGGTATTTGGCGAATACCAGGAAACCGTGGTGATCTAGGCTACAGCTTTACAATTTCTGCCTCCCTGCGCTTTTCCGGCTTTTCTACTTCGGTTTTTCCTTCGCACACCATATACTTGATATATCGTTTCATGACCACGCTGGATCAGATACTCGCCGCCACCCGCACTCGCGTTGCTCATTCCAAAGAGCACGTACAACTGCGCTCGATGGAAAAAGCAGCGGCAGCACATACGCCTCGCGGATTCCGCAAACGGCTGGCAGCCATGGCGCAGCTTGGACCTGCAGTGATTGGAGAACTGAAGAAGGCGTCTCCATCCAAGGGCGTGATTCGCGGTACTTTTCCTGTTGGTGCTTTGGCCAATCAACTGGCTCGCGGTGGTGCCTCCGCGCTCTCTGTGCTGACGGACGAAGAGTTTTTTCAGGGATCTCTGGCAAACCTGCTTGAAGCTTCAGCCGCAACTGATCTGCCCTGCCTGCGCAAAGATTTCATCATCGATGAATTTCAGATTACTGAAGCCCGCGCCAATCATGCTGACGCCATTCTGCTGATCCTTGCTGCGCTTGACGATGCAACATTTCGCCGCCTCCTGGATTACGCCCGCGCACTGGATTTAGACGTCCTTTGCGAAGTTCATGACGACGAAGAGCTCCGTCGCGCTCTTGAAGGTGGAGCAGACATTATTGGCGTGAACAGCCGCAACCTCAAAACATTTCAGGTGAGCCTGGACACCGTCCTCGATATGGCCGGTAGCATTCCCAATCACGTTCTGCGCGTGGCTGAAAGCGGGATCGATAGCGGAGCAGAAATCCGCGAGATGCATGGCGCCGGTTATCAGGCATTTCTGATCGGTGAGTCGCTGATGCGTGCGGAAGATCCGGGGCAAAAGTTGCAGCAGCTCTTGCAGGAAGCTGGTTGGTATTCGCCGTCCACCGCGGCTTCTCCTCATTGGCGTGGCACAGTCCAGTAAGAAGCCAAAGCAATTTTCCAAAGAAAACTTGTATGCATACCTGGATCAAAATCTGTGGGACCACCTCCATTGACGACGCGCTTCAATCGATTGAAGCCGGCGCCGATGCTCTGGGCTTTATTTTTGCGCCCAGCAAGCGGCGGGTGACTCCTGACCATGCACGGCAGATCATCAATGTATTGCCGGGCAGCATAGAGAAAATTGGTGTGTTTATGAATGCGGGCGCAATGCAGATTCGCTCTGTGGTAAATGAAGTGAACGGCCTTACTGGAATACAGATGCACGGTGAAGGCGATTTCCCGCCTGAAGTTTATAGCTATCTGCCAAAAGACAGACGTGACAACTTGCGAAAGATTAAGACCGTCCTGGTACAAGAACGTTTTGAAGCCACCTGGGATACCTTTGCAGTTGTCCCCGATGCGGTGGATTCATGGCTTTTTGATTCCGGTTCAGGCAGTGGCAAAACGTTCGACTGGAAGATGGCGCGTGAAAAATTAGGCCACCGGCAAGGACAATTTCTGATCGCAGGCGGCTTGAATCCTGAAAACGTGGAAGAGGCGATGCGTACTTTCAAACCCTGGGGTGTCGATGTTGTGAGTGGCGTGGAGCGCGAACCGGGGCGCAAAGATCCGGAAAAACTAAAAGCATTTGTTGCAGCGGTGCGGAAGGCGGAAAAGCAATGAGAGGAAGCGCGTTGAAAAAAGAAAATCCTGTTGCTGGACGTTTTGGTTCTTACGGTGGCCGCTATGTGCCGGAAACGCTGATGGCTGCCCTGGAAGAGCTGGAGCGCGAATATGCCAAGGCGCGTAAAGACAAAAAGTTTCGCGCAGAATTTGAGCGCCTGCTCAAGGAATATGCCGGACGCCCCACGTCGCTCTTCCATGCCAAACGCCTGACCAAAGAGCTCGGCGGCGCAAAGATTTACCTTAAGCGTGAAGACCTTCTCCATACCGGCGCGCACAAAATCAACAACTGCCTGGGGCAGGCCTTGCTTGCTATTCGCATGGGCAAGAAGCGCATCATCGCCGAGACCGGCGCAGGGCAGCACGGCGTGGCCACGGCTACCGTCTGCGCGCTCTTCGGACTGCAATGCGTCGTATACATGGGAACAGAAGATATGCGCCGCCAGGAGCTCAACGTCTTCCGCATGCGCCTGCTGGGAGCTGAAGTTCGTGGTGTCGAGTCCGGCTCACGCACTCTGAAAGACGCCATTAATGAAGCCATGCGTGACTGGGTCACCAACGTCCGCGATACGCACTATCTGCTTGGAAGTGTTTTAGGCGCGCACCCGTATCCCACCATGGTCCGCGATTTTCATTCCGTGATTGGCCGCGAAGCTCGCGCACAAATCCTGAAAGCCGAGGGCAAGCTGCCTACTGCGATCATCGCCTGCGTGGGCGGCGGATCAAATGCCATTGGCATCTTCCACGAATTCCTGAAAGATAAAAAAGTAAAGCTCATTGGCGTGGAAGCCGGCGGGCGTGGCACAGGCTTGGGTGACCACGCTGCGCGTTTTCGTGGCGGTTTGCCCGGCGTGTTGCAGGGAACTTATTCCTATGTTCTGCAGGACTCGCACGGTCAGATTGCGCTCACGCATTCCATCTCCGCAGGACTCGACTATCCTTCCATCGGCCCGGAGCATGCGGCGTTGGCTGACAGCAAACGTGCGGAATACGTGGCCGCCTCTGACGAGGAAACACTTGAGGCCTGCACCCACCTGGCCCGAACGGAAGGGATTATTCCAGCACTTGAATCATCGCACGCCGTGGCTGAATGCATTAAGCGCGCACCAAAGATGAAGAAATCAGAGATTTTGATCGTGAACATCTCCGGACGTGGAGACAAGGATATTGGAATCCTGCGGGAAAACTTGAAGATCGGGTAAAAATCGGGATATCAGGAAATCGAGCCATCAAGGCAAGTCCACGAAGAGACACGGAGACGCGGAGAAAGAACATGGGAAAAGTTAGCGAACTAACAAGTCGTATCCGCTTTAAGAAACCACCTGGGCTAGTCGTCTATGTCACCTGCGGAGATCCCGACATCAATACGACGCGCGAAATCGTCATTGCTGCGTGTCGAGCGGGGGCCGACATAATCGAGCTCGGCGTTCCATTCAGTGATCCCGTGGCTGACGGTCCAGTGATTCAGCGTGCCAGCGAGCGCGCCTTGCAACGTGGAACATCTCTGGAAAACGTTTTGCAACTGGCGCACGATGTTCGCAAGCAAACTGACGCGGGCCTGATCATCTTCAGTTACCTGAATCCAGTTCTGCGATTTGGTCTGGAACGCTTCTGCTCGGAAGCCGCCAAAGCCGGCGTGGATGGCGCTCTCATCACTGACCTGACGGTCGAAGAAGCCGGAGCCTATCGCGCAGCTATGGCCAAACATAATCTCGACACAATTTTTCTTGCTGCGCCCACCAGCCCTGATCATCGTTTGAAGGCGATTGCCCAAGCCTGCAAGGGCTTTGTCTATGCCGTTTCGCGCACCGGCATTACCGGCGCGCAAAAGCAGCTGGCAGGCGACGCCCAGGATCTGGTCAAGCGCATCCGTAAATTCACCAAGTTGCCAATTGCCGTCGGCTTTGGTGTCTCCAACGCTGAGCACTTTGTGCAGGTTGGCAAATTTGCTGATGCCGCCGTGGTTGGCACTGCGATTGTGCAAGCAGTTGAACAAAATCCCGGCCGCGAAGCTGAGGCCGTAGCAAAGCTCGTCACGGAATTAAAAGGTGGTGCGAAGCAATCAGCGGGAGCTTCCTGTTAACATCGTTAAGCTGAAAAAGAAGAAAATTGACTTCATAAAGTTTATCTTCTTCCTATATGCTATTCAGCAGGAACAGCCAAGACCATGGACATTGCCGAGTGGCGTAAAAAGATCGACGAATTAGACCGCAAGTTGGTGGAACTGCTCAATGAACGGGCCCAGGCCGCGTGTGAAATTGGCAAGCTTAAACGCAACACCAGCATGCCCATTTATGAGCCGGAGCGCGAGAAGACCATCTTTGAAAATGTCTTGCGCGTGAACCACGGTCCATTGCCCAACAGCGAACTGCGGCAGGTCTTTGAACGAATCATTGATGTGATGCGCAACATTCAAAAAAATGAGATTGCGCCCAAGGTCGAGTTGGAAGGAAAATCCACAGAGTTTGATATGGAAGTGAACGACTGATCTTCAGTGAAATCCCGAGCGTAGCGAGGGAACCCTATAATAACGATAAAAAAAATAGGGTGAGAACTGAGTAACTGGTTAGATAGATTGCAAAAGGGAATAGGGATCTCTCACCCGCTGTGCGGGATTCGGGATTTCAAAAAAATATGATCGTAGCCATGCAGGAAACCGCCGCCGAAGAACAGATTCAACAGGTGATTGCACGCCTTGTCGAAATGGGCTTTGAAGTCCATCGCTCCACCGGTGCGCGGCAGACAGTCCTTGGCGCCGTGGGCGCCCGCCATGAATTTGATATCCGTGACATTGAAGTCCTCTCCGGCGTTGGTGAAGTTCATCGCATCAGCTCGCCTTACAAACTTGTGGCGCGGAGCTTCCGCCCGGAAGGCACGATCGTCAAATTTAAAAACGGAATCACCGTGGGCGGTGACGAAGTAGTCCTGATGGCTGGCCCTTGCTCTGTGGAATCGCGCGACCAGATTTTTGCTGTTGCTGAATCCGTATCACGCTCCGGCGCAAAATTCCTCCGCGGCGGCGCATTCAAGCCGCGCAGCTCACCCTACACCTTCCAGGGCCTGGGTGAGGAAGCACTCAAACTCATGCGCGAAGCCGGTAACGAATTCGGCATGCTCGTGGTCAGTGAAGTGATGGAGATTTCCCAGATCCCGCTCATGCTGCCTTACGTTGACATGCTTCAGGTTGGCGCGCGCAACATGCAGAACTTCAACCTGCTGCGCGAACTGGGCAAGGTGCGCAAGCCTGTCCTGCTGAAGCGTGGTATTGCTGCTACCATCGAAGAACTTCTGCTCTCCGCTGAATACGTCATGGCCGGCGGCAATTATGAAGTCATCTTCTGCGAGCGTGGCATCCGCACTTTTGAAACGTATACCCGCAACACGCTCGATATCTCTGCCATTCCCATCGTTAAAAAGCTTTCTCACCTGCCCATCGTCGCCGATCCCTCACACGGCACCGGACGCCGCGACAAAGTTGCTCCCATGGGGCGGGCCGCCATCGCCGCCGGAGCAGACGGTTTGTTAATTGAAGTTCACAATTGCCCAGATAAAGCTCTTTCCGACGGGGCCCAGTCCCTGTATCCTGAGCAGTTTGCCAAGCTGGTTGGCGAGCTTCGTGTGATTGCGCCTGCAGTCGGGCGCAGGCTTGTTTAAAATCAAACTGAACAAATCTTCTGCGGAATCGTAAGACAAGAACTCTCCTCCGGCGGATTTGTGTCTCTGGGAAACCGAGTGTTTAAACAGATCACTATCATCGGCACTGGATTGATTGGCGGCTCACTGGCTCTCGCGCTGAAAGCCGCGGGCTTTGAAGGCAAGATTGTTGGTTGTGATCGCCGGGCCGTGCTGGATCGTGCTCGTGCCATGCGCGCCATTGATTCCGGGGCCGAGGACCCGCTTGAAGCTATCACCGGAAGCGATCTGATCGTGCTGGCTACGCCTGTTGGTGGAATCATTGACCTGATTGAGCGCATCGGCCCCATCGTTCCACCAGATACTCTCATCACCGATGTTGGCAGCACAAAGAAAGAGATCATCGAACGCGCACGCTCAGTTTTTGGTGACCAGGCGTCACAGCGCTTTCTTGCCGGACATCCCATGGCCGGCAAAGAGCACAGCGGCCTGGAAAATGCCGAAGCAAAATTATTCCTGAATGCCGTATGGCTGCTGGTGCCGCAGGCAAACCAATCCACGGAACGCGGCGCGATCAAAGATTATTGTGAGCTGCTGGAAAAAATCGGCGTGCGTCTGCTCAAGATGGATGCCGACCGCCATGACCAGATGTGCGCCTGGGTAAGCCATCTGCCGCAGATGATCTCCACCGCGCTGGCCGCAACCCTGGTGGAAGAACTTGGCGATAATTCTGATGTTCATGCCATTGGCGGACGCGCTCTGCGCGAGATGACGCGCATCTCATCCAGCCCATACTCCATGTGGCGCGATATTGCCCACACCAACACAGCCAACATCGCACATGCGTTGGCCATGCTGGAGCAGCGTCTGGTGCATATTCGCGAGAACCTGCGCACTCCGCAGTTGCGTGAAGAGTTTGATCACGCCAACAAGTTTGAACTGGGCACGCGAGACGTAGCTGCAACCGTCCTGGTTCTGCCGGGATGGCAAAACTCCGGCCCGCGCCACTGGCAGACGTTATGGGAGCAGCAGAACCCAATTTTCCTCCGCGTGCAGCAGCGTGATTGGGAATTTCCCCATCGTGATTGGTGGGTGGAGCGAATCAACGCAGAGGTCAAACAGGCGCCTGCGCCGATTGTCTTTGCTGCGCACAGCCTGGGCTGCATCGCCCTTGGGCATTGGTGTAAATCTGCTTCACCGGCCGATCTTGCCAAGATCAAAGGCGCGCTGCTTGTTGCGCCCGTTGATATTGATGGCAAAGAGGCTCCCAAGCAAACCAAAGATTTTGCTCCTGCCTCGCGCGACCTTCTTCCATTTCCTTCTATCCTTGTCGCCAGCAGCAATGATCCTTATATATCTTTGCCTCGCGCTCGGGAATATGCTCGTGCCTGGGGCAGCCGTTTTGTCGATATCGGCGCGGCCGGCCACATCAACGGCGAATCCGGTTTAGGCGACTGGCCGGAAGGGAAGCGCCTGCTTCGGCACTTGATTGAAGGCTAGTGAGAAGTCCCCTCGATTTGCTGCTGAATACTCCGTCTATTTAAAATCATCTGTTTATGAATAAAGTCGTTGCCAACGCTGATGAAGCCGTCCGCGATATAAAAGACGGCGCCATGATTATGGTCGGTGGTTTTGGTTTATGTGGTATCCCGGCCGACCTGATTGACGCTCTGGTGCGCAAGGGCGTCCAAAACCTGACCACAGTTTCCAATAACGCCGGAGTAGACGATTTTGGCCTGGGCAAGCTGCTAGGCACCGGCCAGATCAAAAAACATATTGGTTCTTATGTGGGCGAAAACAAGCTGTTTGAGAGCCTGGTGCTCAACGGCAAGGTGCACTTGGAGTTGAATCCGCAAGGCACACTGGCGGAGCGCATACGCGCCGGAGGGGCTGGCATTCCGGCTTTTTTTACACCCACAGGCGCAGGGACCATGGTATCGGAAGGCAAGGAAATGCGTGAATTTGACGGGCGCATGTATGTGATGGAACGCGGACTCAAGGCCGACTTCGCTCTGGTAAAAGCCTGGAAAGCCGATCGCTGGGGTAATCTGATCTTTCGCAAGACAACACGAAACTTCAATCCTGTGATGGCCACCGCCGCCAAAGTTACAATCGTCGAGGTCGAAGAGCTGGTGGAGACAGGCCAGCTCGAGCCAGACAGCATTCATCTGCCCAGCGTTTATGTGAAGCGAATTGTCGTGAGCTCGGGGCAGCCAAAGCGGATTGAAAAGCGCACGCTGACAAAGAGGGCCTAATGTCGACCACACCCGTAAGACCTGAGAAGAAAAAAGATGAAGAGAAGCGTGAACGCATCGTAAAGCGCATTGCCCGCGAGATGCAGGATGGATTTTACGTAAACCTTGGTATTGGTATGCCGACTTTAGTCGCGAATTACATTGCCCCTGGCGTGGAAGTGATCTTGCAAAGTGAAAATGGCATGCTTGGCGTTGGCCCTTTCCCTTTCGAAGGTGAAGAAGATCCTGATCTCATCAATGCCAGCAAAGAGACGGTCACAGAAGTTCCTGGCACCGCCTATTTTTCCAGCGCTGAATCCTTTGCCATGATTCGTGGCGGTCACGTAGATTTGAGCGTGCTTGGCGCCATGGAAGTGGATGAAGAGGGCAATCTGGCCAATTGGATGATCCCCGGCAAGATGGTCAAAGGCATGGGCGGCGCGATGGATCTGGTGGCCGGCGCGCGGCGTGTGATCATCGCCATGGAGCACACCACAAAAGAGGGTTCTCCCAAAATCCTGAAGAAGTGCACTTTGCCCCTGACCGGCATGAAAGTTGTGGATACCATTGTGACCGAGATGGGCTTTATGAAAGTAACTCCCCAAGGATTGGTACTGGAAGAAGTTGCGTCGGGTCTGACCGCAGAAGATGTGCAAAAGGCCACCGGAGCAAAACTGATCCTAAGCCCAAATCTTAAAACCATGGAATCATAGAGCAACCTAAAATCCTATCTGGTAATCGGAAGAGTGTGGGTTGCTGAGGAGGATAAGAATGATGCGAGCTGATCGTACTGAAGTTTCATGGGATACCGAAAAGTCAAAATGGATGGTTCGGATTGCCGTTGGTGAAGAAGTCATCCGGCGTTATTGTGATCTTCCTCACACCGCAAGCGAAACTGATCTTCGCGCAGCCGCGCAAAAGACCCTCAAAGATGAAGGCTTTGAGACGGACGATGCGACCATCACTGTCCAGGCCGCACGGGCAGCCTAGCGCAGCGAGCTTTGATTTTTGATCCTTGGCTACTCATTCCGCAGCGCCTGCATGGGGTCAACCCGCGCGGCGCGCCTTGCTGGAATGAAACAGGCCGCCATGGCAACCGCCGTCAACAGAAGCGAAATGGATGTGTAGGTAATCGGGTCTGCCGCGCCAATTCCAATCAGGAAATCACTGATCAACAGACCAATTCCAAAGGCCAGAACCAGTCCTATTGCTATTCCTGCAATAACTACCAGAATCCCCTGCCTGCCCACCAGGGCCAAGATTTGTCCTCGCTGCGCGCCCAGGGCCATGCGTATGCCGATTTCATGAGTACGCTGGCTGACAGAATAAGACATCACCCCGTACACCCCTACGGCTGCCAGGATCAACCCCAGTCCACCCAAAATGGTAGTAAGCGTCGCTCCCAGACGAAATAAAAATAGTCCGTTCAATCCATTCAATGCCTCAGTCATGCTCATGGCGTGCGTGGGCATGGAGGGAGCAAGAGACTCCACAAGGGGCAGCAATTGCCGTGTGATCTCCGTGTTTGCGCTGCGCACCTGCAGAGTTACTGTGGGAAAGTAATGCTGTGCCAAGGGAACAAAATAGGTTGGATCAATAGGGCTGTACGGATCGACCAAACGAATATCTCTTGCCACGCCAATAACCTGAATTGGATGCTTCAGATCTTCTGGCACTGAAATTTGACGGCCCAATGGATCCTGATGCAGCCAATATTTGTCTGCCATGGCCTGGTTAATCACAGCCACGTGAGGGGCGGTAGCGCTATCGCTTTCTTCAATGTCGCGCCCGCGTAAAAGAGGTATGCGTAAGGTCTGGAAATATCCCGGGCTTACTGCGTTGTAAAGTGCGTTGGGATGGGCCTGGCCTTTCGCCGGATGGATTTCCGGAATCACAACTTCACCGCCAATCGACGTATCGCCCATGGGAATAATTGCCGCCAGGCTCGCCGATTTCACGCCAGGAAGGGCCCGGCTTCGTTCCAGCAGGTCTTTATAAAAAGTCTCACTTTTTGCCTGCGAATAACCTATCTGGTTGGAATCCACGGTCAGGTTGGTGAGTTCATGGGGATCAAAACCAAGATCGGCGTGCTGTGCGCTCTGCAGGCTCCGGGCAAATAGGCCGGCAATAATCAATAAAGTGAGAGACCCAGCAACCTGGATCGTCACCATCACATTGCGGAGCCGCTGTTTGCGTGAGGTCAGAGATCGGCCACTGTCACGCAGCCCATGATTGATGTTGGCGCGAGATGATTGCATGGCTGGAGCAATTCCTGCAATAAGGCTGGAGAGCAGTGCGACTGTTAACGCGCCGGCGAAGACCAGCCAATCGAAACCGAAACTGAAGGAGAGAGGAAAGTACCCGGGAAACTGGATCGAATTCAAAAGTCGCGTAGCTATCAAGCCAGTTCCAATTCCTGCGCAGCATCCAAGCAGAGAGAGCAAGACACTTTCCGTCAGCAATTGGCGGATTAACCGGCTGCGTGATGCGCCCAGGGCGGCCCGCACCGCCATCTCGGATTGGCGCGAAGTTGCCCTGACCAGCAGGAGGTTGGCAACGTTCACACATGCAAGAAGCAGAATGAGGATGCCAAGCATAAAGAACAATGCTGCTACCCGCACCAGCGGATTTACGCCATCATAAGTGATTAAACCCGGCGGACGTAACGGGTTGGCGCTCATTCCGTTGGTTGTTTCGTCGGGACGGGGATATCGGGCAAGCAAATGCTGGCCCACGGTGTTCAGGGCAGGTCTGACCTGTTCCGGTCTTACGCCCTGTTTCAGTCGGGCAAAGATAATCAGCGGGCGAGCATCGCTTTTTACAAGAAAATCATTTGGTGTGCCGGCCTCAATTACCAGCATGTTGAGAGGAAGATAGGCCTGCATATGAAGTGCAGGCGCTGGTCCTACGAAGCCTCTTGGGGCAACACCGATAATTGTGGCAAGGCGGCCATTGATGGCTACGCTCTTACCCACAATCTCCCGGTCACCGTGAAAGCGTGACATCCAGTATTCCCAGGAGAGCACGACTACCGGATCAAGGGCTGAGCTAATGCCTTCATCTGGCATGAAGAAACGGCCTAATGCCGGCTTCAAACCCAGAAGGGAAAAGAAATTTCCCGCGGCAAAGAAAGTCTGCACAGGCTGAGTTGTACCTTGAAAGGTCATGCCGTCCGGGCCCGTTTGGCCTCCTGAAGATCCGCCAACAGCCGTTGCCGTTATTCCGTTGAATTGCGGGCCGCATTCTTCGGCAATCTGCTGGTATTCCGGAAAAGAGAATTGAACGTCCCTGGGAGATAGACCAGTCCGGTTAAAACTTATAAAAGTGAGCGCGTTCGGGTCCTCTACCGGCAACTTTTGAAATAACAGCCAATCCACCATGCTGAAGATTGCTGTATTCGCTCCAATCCCCAAAGCAAGTGTGAGAACGGCGATCAGCGTAAAGCCAGGATTCTTGCGCAGCATGCGCGCGCCGTAACGAAGGTCTTGCCAGAGCGTTTCAAGCAGGCCAATGCTGTTGATCTGATAAATCTCTTCACGAATCAGCGTGGGGTTTCCCAGCTTGCGGTGCGCTGCGGACCGAGCTTCAACTGGAGACATGCCTTTGGCAACGTTCTCTGCAGCTTCAATTTCGATGTAGGTTTCAAGTTCGCGGGAACGTTCTTCATCCCAACGGTTTCTTTTGAAGAATTTGCTCAGGCCCATGGCTACTCCTTTACCGGGCGTAATACGCGATTCACCGCGTGGACTAACTCTTCCCATCGGCTGGTCTGTACCGCCAGTTGTTTTCTTCCGGCAGGCGTCAGGCGGTAATACCGGGCCTTACGATTGTTTTCTGAGGTTCCCCAGAACGAGGCAATCCATCCGCGATCTTCCAGCCGGTGCAACGCGGGATAGAGTGACCCATGCTCCACCTGCAGCACGTCATCCGAGCGATGCTCAATGGCATATGCAATGGTATGTCCGTGCGCGGGACCTAGAAGAAGCGTCTGCAGTACAAGAAGGTCGAGCGTTCCCTGAAGAACTTCGCCTTCCAGCGGTTGTGCTCCACGTTTAGGCATAGACTGAGAGAAGTTTACTCCACAAGATGATCTAGTGGAAGGGCAAAATTATTTTTATGGATGGTGCTTGGGTAATCTATAAATTCAAGGTAATAAAATTGATTTAACGAGAGATAATCTAGGTGATTGGCTGGTTCGGCGGAATTTGACGTCTGCGAACCAGACTAGCCGGCAGGGCGAAAAAAACAGCCAGAGCCGCGTTGAGAGTGATGCTGGCACGCACGTTAATCCAAGCTAGTCCAAAGCAAAGCAGATAAACAATTGGACCAACCGCGTATTGACGCGTAATGCTTTCTGCGTACGCCGCGTTGACGCTTTTATCGAGTAACTGGCGTGCCACCGCATAGCGCCAAAGTAAATTGAAGAAGATAGCAATCACCACAAACGTGGCGTTGTAAAACACCGCTGCCGTTCTTTGTTCCGGGCCACCCAGATACTGGGCAAGAATCGCCGTTGGAAAAGGCACAACGCTCACACCCAGCAGCAAAAGAAGATTCAACACCAGAAGTACATCATTTGACTTTCTGATGTGGGTGAACATGCGGTGATGGTTGATCCACATCACTCCGATATAGATGAAGCTCATCAGAAACGCCAGATAGGACGGCCATTGCCGCAGCAGGGCGATGGCAAGATGTTCTGGCCCCGGGGGAGGAACTTTAATTTCAAGAATCAGTAGCGTAATGGCGATGGCAAACATGCCGTCGGAGAACGCCTCAACACGCGTTGTTTCAGATTGCATAACGCTTTAGCGTCTGGCTCCAGCCAGTGCCGGCGCAGCCTGAGAGAGCTCTTTCAATGACTCTGTAAAATCAGGCTTGGCAACGCCACGCTCTGTGATGATGGCGGTAACGTATTTGTTGGGCGTCACGTCAAAGGCCGGGTTTTCAACCATCACTCCATCTGGCGCAACCTGCTTGCCGGCATGGTGCGTAATTTCACGCGCCGAGCGCTGCTCAATGGGAATCCCTTCGCCATTTTTCATATTCATATCCACGGTGGACCATGGCGCAGCGACGTAAAAGGGAATCGCGTGCTCCCGGGCGAGAATGGCTACCCCATATGTGCCAATCTTGTTGGCCACGTCACCATTTGCTGCAATGCGGTCTGCGCCCACAATCACCGCCTGAATCTTGCCCGCGCGCATCATGGATGCTGCCATGTTGTCGGCAATCAATGTGGTCTTGATGCCATCTTTCATCAGCTCCCAAGCGGTCAGGCGTGAGCCCTGAAGGAATGGGCGCGTCTCGTCGGCAAAAACATGGATCTGCTTGCCATTTTGAATCGCGGAGCGAACCACACCCAGAGCGGTGCCGTATCCGCAGGTTGCCAGCGCTCCGGCATTGCAGTGCGTGAGCACGCCTCCGGAGTCCGGCATGAGGATAGCACCATGTCGTCCCATGGCTTCATTGGCGGCAATATCTTCCACCAGCATCTTCTGGGCTTCTTCCACCAGGCTGACCTTAATGGGATGAACACCCTGTGCCGCAACCGACTCAAACTTCTGTTGCATCCGGCGGATGGCCCAGAAAAGATTGACCGCCGTAGGGCGCGTCTCGCCGATGGTCCTGCATATCTGGCCAAGTTCATTGCGCAGAGTTGCTACGTCTGGCGCGGTGGATTGCTTTACTCCAAGGGCAATGCCCATAGCGGCGGCCACGCCAATGGCAGGCGCCCCGCGAACAACCATGTCCCGAATGGCCGTAGCTACTTCCTGATATGTCGTGCAAGTTACGTAGATTTCTTCAGTAGGAAGCCGCGTCTGGTCGATAAACCGGACTCCCTGGCTGGTCCATTCAAGGGTTTTGATCATTAGATAAATTGTAATTGGTGAGGTGGAAAAGATGCTATGTGCGTGGCGCAGAATAGCCCGCGGTGGCAAGACGACATAAATTGGCGCCGCTTTAGTTAGGCCGCCGCGGCATTACCTGCTCATCGATAATCAAGAACTGCGCGGGACAGGTACTTGATCCGCAGATCACGGGAATCACGCCACGCATCTGCCTTTTTGTAATCAACCCCAGCGCGCCGCATTCCGGACAGGAAAGAACGGCCCAGTAGGGATCGTCCTGATCGCCAACCTGGCCTGCATTTTCCAGGACAAAGATGCTGCCCGGCTCCATCTCTTCCGGAAACCACTCAGTCAGGATGTTGAGTTCTGCCACCATTCGTCACCTCCGCAACAGCAGTTCCGTCTAACCGCTAGTTACTTGCGTGCGTCACCACGCCTTTACGAGCTCCGCCTTTTGCCCACGCCGCGCGCCGACTGCTTTTGCGCCGGACGGCGATTGAAAATCTCGGCTCGGACCTCTTTCACCGCATCACTCAGGCACACCCCCAGCAGAGGCTGGCGCGAGTTCTTGAGTATGTCAATGATCTGGCGCTCAGAGTTCTCTAAATAGATGCGTTTTCCATCGGTCAACAGATGATATTCCGACCCATTGCTTACCGCTTCCGCCAATCGCCGCCCAAATTCCTTTTGCAGAAACTTCATAATCCGGCGGACGCGCTGCAGTGGAAATCCTTTGCGCCGGAGAGCGCAGATTACGGCGATCTCCGTCACGTCGTCAAATGTATACAGCCTGCGGCGGCCGTCACGCTGAGGTTGCACAATGCCGCGTTCATCCCACCACTGCAACTGACGGGGCGTAATGCCCGTAAGCTTTACCACCTGCGCTGATGTAAACCGCTCGTCCATCACGTATAGGAAATGTTTAAAACATTTCCTGCCTAAAATGTTTGAACTATTGTAAGGGTAGTATCTAGGAAGTCAACAGGAAATCGATGGCTGATTAAAGAATCAAGCAGCGTAGAGCGCGATCAGAAAGAGGACGAAGCGGTAAACATTGAGAACGTAATGAAGCGCCATGGCAAGAATGAATGCCTTCAATACAGCCAAGGCCATTGAGTCGTGATAAACGCGCTGGAGCGCACGTGCTCCATAGGCCACCATCACCGCGAGAGCTATGCCAAAGAGGTCACGGTCCCAGTTTAAGGACGGTATAGCCGCTTGAGCGCTGATGGCGGCTCGCATGACCCAATAACTGCCGCCGTAGATTCCAATAAAAACGGTAATCAGCCAAAACGCCGTGAAGTGCAGGCAGAACACCAGATGCTGGCCAATATAGGTCCGCTTGCGCCACTCCAAAACGGCCAGAAGCAAGGTGTAAAGCAGCACCATCAGCACCACCAGTGACCTTGCTTCAATGTCGATGACGTGATCAAAGGAGTGCGTAAAAGCTTCCATCGTCATGCCCTTGGCAGCAACCCGCGCCGCCACCATCTGTGAGGCCATGTTGCTATAAGGCATTGCCTGGGTCTGTACGTTCAACGTGGTCCGCAATCCGGACCATCCCGTGTACGGCTGCAGCATGAAGTAGATCAGGTTTGCGATAAAGAAAAGCTGGAGTGGATGAAGATAAGGCTTACGGCAGCCTCGGAGATATTCCGCTGTGAGAAATCCCGGTCGCGTGAAGAGCAAACGAAAGCTGATAAAGATCTTTGAATCAAAATGAAAGAATTCACCCAGCGCATGATGAAAAAAATGATGCAGAGAAAGATCTGACTTCTCAAACTTCTTTTCACCGCAGTCAGGACAGAAGAGTCTATTCACATACGCGCCGCATGTGGGACACTCCCAATCCGAACGAGTTGTGTCTTCCGCAGGTTCTTCGGACGATATGGCTTTTGTGCCACTGCCTCCGCCCACAAAATGCACGACCTCAAGCTTGTCGCCATTTTTTAGCGTGACTGACTCCCAGGTTGTGCGCGGGACGATTTCCAGATTCAACTCCACGGCAACGCGATCCGGCTTCATGCCAAGCTGAGCGACGAGGGCGGCAACAGTCAAACCGTCAGAAAATTCCTTCTGCTCGCCGTTGATGTGCAGTTGCATGAGCAAGATTGTACGTTAGTAGCCACGATTCTTGTCCACCTGATTGAGCAAAGGCTGGCCGGCAATAAAGCGCTGCAGGTTTTCTGCAATCAACTGATAATGGCGCTCCCACAGGCGCTCGGTCACAGCGGCTGTGTGCGGAGTGATCAGTACGTTATCGAGCTGCCAGAATGGCGATTCAGCCGGCAACGGCTCTTCGGTAAAGACGTCAAGCGCGGCTCCGGCGATGCCGCGAGACTGCAGCGCTTCCAGCAAAGCCGCTTCATCAATGAGTGTTCCCCGCGACACGTTGATAAGGTATGCATCTGGCTTCATCAAATTCAGGCGGGCTGCATTGATCAATTTACTGGTCGCTGGCGTGACCGGCGTGCAGAGCAAAACGTAATCAGCTCGCGGCAGGACGGTATCAATTTCTGCAGAGCTGTAAACAGCATCTGCTCCTTCTGTACCTTTTGCCGGATTCTCTCTGACCGCAATCACCTTCATACCCATAGCTTTGGCGCGCTGAGTGAATTCGCGTCCGATAGCTCCGAGCCCCACCACAACTACCGTGGCATCTGCCACTTCACGCGGTTTGATCTGATCACGCCAGAGCTGGGTTTGTGCCCACTCGTGTTTTGCCTGATATTGCATGGCCTGCGGAAGACGCTTGGCCAGCGCCAGCAACAGAGTGATGGCATGCTCAGCGACCACCGGCCCATGAACGCCGGTGGAATTGGTGATGGTTACGTTGCTCTTGATCAGCTCGGGATACATAAGCTGATGGATTGCGGCAGCAGGAGAGTGTATCCAGCGCAGCTTTCCGGCAAGGGCAAATTGCTCTGGACGCAACGACCAGCCAATGAATACATCTGTGTCTGCAATTTCCTGCTTCGCAGAATCATAATTTTGAAATTGCAGAAATTGATGATCGGGAAATTGTTGTTGCAGGCGCTCGCGTATCCATGCCGGCGCGCCCCAGAGTTCAAATTGGTGATAGTGAACAATTAAGACTTTCATTCAAGATTGATAGTTTCCATGTACGGAAGTTACGAAGTCTTCATAACACGCAGATCTTTGCCGGTCATCTCTTTGGGTTGCGGAAAATCCAGCATGCCGATGACGGTCGGTGAGATGTCTTGCAAGGAACCGTCCTGGCGCAGCGAAAGTCTTTTGGCATCCTCACTGATCACGATAAACGGCACGGGGTTGGTAGTGTGTGCCGTATGCGGACCGCCGGTAGCGGGGTCGATCATCTGCTCCGCGTTGCCGTGATCTGCCGTCACGAGTATGGCGCCTCCACGGGCGCGAACAGCTTTATAAATCTCGCCCAGGCAGTGGTCCACCGTTTCTACAGCCTGCACGGTCGGCGGAATTTTGCCGGAGTGCCCCACCATATCTGCATTGGCAAAATTCACGATTACCACGTCAAACGCAGAATCATTCGCGGCCTTGATCACATTTTCTGCAATGCCTGCGGCGGACATCTCCGGCTTCAGGTCATAGGTCGCAACTTTCTGCGACGGAACCAGCACGCGATCTTCACCAGGGAAAGGCTTCTCGATCCCACCATTGAAGAAATATGTGACGTGAGCGTACTTTTCCGTCTCTGCCACGCGTAAATTGCGCAGGTCATGCTCTGCCATCACGTTGGCCAGAATATTCTTGAGTGAGTCCGGCTGCACGACGAAGGGAAGGGCGAACTGCTTGTCATATTGCGTCATGCAGATATATTTCAGATTTTTCGGTAAACGGCTGCGTGGAATGGCTGAATCCAGCGCTTCGGCATCTGGCAGGTCGCGTCCGCCTTGTGCCGTAAGCCTGCTTTCACGCGCCAGGCAGCGTGTGATCTGGCGTGCACGGTCAGCGCGGAAGTTGAAATTGATGACCGTATCATCTTCGCGAATGGTGGCTATCGGCCCGCCGCGATTATCGATGCAGGTGAAGGGAATAATAAATTCGTCAGTAACGTCGCGATTGTAAGAATCCTTCACGCCCTGCACAGGATCAACAACCTCCCCGCCTTCGGCCTTGCCTGCGACCATGGCGTCAAAGGCCTTCAACTCGCGGTCCCACTTCTTGTCGCGATCCATGGCGTAATAGCGGCCGCTGATGCTTGCGACTTTGCCAGTGTTAAATTCGCGCATCTTCTGCTGCAGTTGCTGAATGTAACCCGCGCCGTTCGTGGGCAGAGTGTCGCGGCCATCCATGAAGCAGTGAACAAAGGTGCGGTCCACGCCGTTCTGCTTGGCCATGCGCAACAACGCATAGAGATGGTTCTGATGCGAGTGCACACCGCCATCAGAAAGAAGTCCACAGATATGCAACTGGCGTCCACCATGGCGGGCATTCTTCATGCCTTCCAGCAGGAGCGGATTGCTGAAAAACTCGCCATTCTCGATCATCAGGTCGATCTTGGTGATGTCCATATATACGACGCGCCCTGCGCCGATATTCAGATGGCCCACCTCACTGTTTCCCATCTGTCCGTCCGGCAGACCCACGAAACGTCCGCTGGTGTGAATCAGCGTGTTGGGATATTCCTGCAGCAAGCGGTCGTAATTCGGCTTGCGCGCCAGAGAAATCGCATTGGCATTGGAAGCGGGCGCATAACCCCAGCCATCGAGAATGATCAGAACAAGAGGGCCTTTCATAAGTAACAAGATTCTAAATGATGCACAGGTGATAGCATGGTGCCGCTGATTTTCTGATCAATGCTGGCTGGAGAGAAATCGATGAGAGCTAAAGTTCTGTTGGCGGTATTTGTGTTGGTGGCGTGTCTTTCACAGGCGTTTGCCGTGCAGGATTCGCAGAGTAAGGGCGCATCTGATAAGCCGAGCAGTAATGCTCCCACCGATAATCAATCAGCCGACAACAGAATTGAAAAGCCTGTCGCGCACGAATTTGTCATCAACAATTTCAAAACCGAAAGCGGCGTGGTGCTTCCGCAGGCAAAGATCAGCTATGGAACGTACGGGCATTTGAATGCCGCTAAAGATAATGTTGTGCTGCTGCCTTCGCATTACATGGCGGACCATCATGGCTATGAGTTCCTGATCGGCGCAGACCGCGCCCTTGATCCTTCCAAATTATTTCTCGTTGCGACGGAGCTTTTCGGCAACGGACATTCATCCTCTCCCAGCAATACTCCAGAGCCATTTCATGGCCCGCGCTTCCCAGTGATGACGATTCGTGACAATGTGGAAGCCGTGCACCGCCTGCTGACGGAAGAGCTCAAGATCGCGCACGTACGGGCGGTTGTGGGATTTTCCATGGGCGCGCAGCAGGCATTTCAGTGGGCGGTGAGCTATCCCACATTTGCTGACAAGGTTGTTGCCACATCAGGCACCGCCAAAACTTACGGTCACGGAATCGTGCGCCTGGAAGGCCAGATCGCGGCGCTCACGGCTGACGACGCCTTCCAAAATGGCGATTACAAAACGCAGCCAACCAAGGGGCTTGAAGCTTTTGCCATTGTCTGGACAGGGTGGCTCTTTTCCCAGGAGTGGTGGCGCAAAGAGCTGTGGCGAGAGGGCGCACCGGCCGGGACTACGTTTGAGCAGGTGGTACATGAATACCGAACCAATTTCATTCCCGGCGCTGATGCTAACAATTTGATCCTGCAGATGCGTACATGGGAGAAGAACGATGTGGGTGCAACGCCAGGCTTCAATGGCGACGAGCAGAAGGCACTGCGATCTATCAAAGTCCCATTTCTCTTTATGCCATCGGAAACCGATTTGTATTTTCCGCTGACGGATGCGAAATACGAAGCCGGCTTTATGTCCACGGTTACCCTTACGCCAATTCCTTCGCTTTGGGGACACACAGCCGGAGCCGGCCCGAATCCAGAAGACTTGAAATTTTTGAACGAGAAGATTGGCGCGTTTCTGAGCACGCAATAACTTCTATCGGCCCATCCTGCTTCCGTTCGCGAGTAGATGAAGATTACTTTAACTTTACTATTCCCACCACCTCGGCGCCGTTGGGATCCACCGCGTGCGCCCAGATGTTGTTGAAGCCGGTCTTCAATTCAGGATACTGAGCGATTAAAGCGTTCGCCAGATTTCGCGCATCGGCCTGCGTGCCGTTGAAGTCAGATGTGCTGGGCACGGAGTATTTAATGGCGAGATCGAAATCTTTATCTGTCTTGTAGACAGACATGTCAGTAATTTTGTAGCTTTTGCCGGCAGCTGTGAAGGTCACAGGATTTCCGCCTACAGGCACATCTTTAGGCTGGATACTGTTAGATTCCTGCGTGATCTTTCCCAGCATTTTTGTATTCATGAAAGTCACAGGAGTAAGCAGGTCCCAGGAAGTCAGGTAATAAAACCATGCGTTGTGTGCCTCACCCTTGCTTTTGTAATCACGTGCCTGTTGCAGATACCACAGGCCATCATGTCCAAGTGAAGATTCCGGTCGAATGTAATATCCTGCCACCTTCCAGCCTGACATATCCTGGAAAATAACCGTAAGCGAATAAGGACCCTTGCTGCCGTTGAAATCCTGGATGGCTATGGCGTATTTCCCGACCGGTAGCCCGGGCAAGTCGAATTCGGCGGTGCTGGGACTCATGCCATCGGCGCCAAAAACGCCGCAATAAAAAACGCCGTCCGGGCCGGGGGTTGCGCCGGTATCGAGCAGATAGAAGCTGCGGAGCTGCGCCTTTGTCCCCTTGATTGCGTCTTTATTGTCATTTACAGCCGCAGCGATTCCGTTGAAATTCGACTGTAGTGAGGGAATAGCATTTGCCTTCAGGCTGTTGATGTCGCCACTGGAAGACTGGTCAAACGTCTGTTGTGCCACCGCTTCAATGGCCTTGCGAACGGGTTCAGGAGCTTCATCTTTGTTCTGGCAAGTCTGCTGTGCTACAGCAGAAAGGCTACTCGCAATCAACACTGATCCAGCAAGAATTCTGACAATGAATTGCTTCATAAATGCGCTACTCCGGAACATATTGAGATGCTTTTGACGGCTTTGCAGATGCTTTGTGTGTATGCCGGTGGCCTCGTAACTGATAGGTAAATATATCTTTCTCTGGCATTCATAGGGCAGAATAGAGCACCCGATATTTTACCGATCCTGCAATTTTATCCGGAAAGATGGGTTTTTAAGAAATAACTGATGGCAAGTTTCGCGGCAGTAACCGTTCTATGGCAAGAGGGAGTAAAATCTCTTTAAACGCAAAAGACTGGGGTACGCTCGGTTCGGAAAATTCTTATGGCACGTTTTCCCTTATTAATTGTGGCAGTAGTTTGTCTGGGAGGAGTCATGGCCCAGGCGCAAGCCAGCGGCCGCCCCATTTCTCCCGCGGTACAATCCATTCCTTACCAAAGAAAACCGGCAGCGCCTGCTCCTACACCTGCGCCAATGAGCGGTACCGTTCAGCAGTCGCAGCGGCCGGCAGAGCCGGCACCAACAGAACCAGCAGCTCCGCCAGAGGTAACCTATCGTGACGGGCTACTATCGGTTCAGGCCATGAATTCCAGCTTGGGCAGCGTGGTCACGGCCATCCGCAATAAGACTGGGATTGAGTTTGAGGGAGCGGAAAATGCTCCGGAGCGCGTGGTGCTTTCTGTTGGACCCGCGCCTGAAGGCGATGTGCTTTCCCAGATTTTCACAGGCTCAAAATACGATTATGTGGCCATCGGCAGGCCCGACAGTCCCGGAATTGTGCAGCGTGTGATTTTGACGATGAAGAGCAAGGGTGGCGCCCCCGGGGCAGCAGCGCCTCAGACGAATCCAGCCGGACAGGATGCCGACGAGGAAGATACGCCGGACGAGCAGCCTAACGAGCCGCAGGATACGCCAGTACAACCTCCGAACCAGGCGCAGCAGCCACAGGTTCCGCCACAACAGCAGCCGCAGCAACAGCCAAAGACTCCGGAACAGCTTTTGCAGGAATTACAGCAAATGCAGCAGCAGAAGTCAGGGGTTTCAGACCCCAATGCTGCTCAGGCCCCGCGTAAACCGCAGTAATATTTGTACTGTTTGGAAGAAAGTCAGAAAAGTGCGGGGTTTCAATGGCTGGATTGCGGTGGCCCAAAAACGCGACTAGCTTACAGGAAAGAGATATCTCACTGTTTGCGCCCTTGCCTAAGCGGCGGCAAGCTTACCCGTAAATCCTTACAAATTAGTGGCTTGACGCCGTGGTAGCAATCACAGCGGTCGCAGGAGCCTTCTCCAGCGTTGGTCTATGGGCAAAAGCGTGCAGGATCCCGCTGATAACAGCGTAGCCGCAGGCAATACCAAAGACGAGTGAAAACAGAATAGTAAAGAGCACGGTGGAGGATGCGACTATGGGATTCATTGGCCAATCTCTTTGATGGTCCTTTTCTTAGCCCGGTTGGTTTCCCTGGCTAAGTGCATTTTCGGCAACTTTGACTTAAAAGTCTCCGTTACGGGCGATGCTGGACCCTCGGTACCTAATAATGCCCTTTGGTTATAAAGCCCGCAAATAACTGAAGTCACAAGGTTAATCACTGAGCTGGATGGGGAATTGACCTCGAGGAAGCCTGACGTTAACATACGAAAGTAGAGCTGTGCGCTGACCCTCCGGGACCCTACTGTAGCGGTTTCCAATGTTTTCATGGGGTTAATGTCGGCTTTCCGAACCAAACTGATAAATCCCCCATGGCGATCAGCAACATTACAGTGCGCGGCGCGCGCCAGCACAATCTGAAAAACATCTCGGTGGAGATTCCGCGTAACACCCTTACGGTGATTACCGGCCTGAGCGGTTCGGGGAAATCCTCGCTCGCCTTTGACACGATTTATGCCGAAGGCCAGCGCCGCTACGTGGAAACGCTCTCTGCTTATGCCCGCCAATTCCTGGATCAGATGGAGCGCCCGGATGTGGATTCGATTGAAGGCCTGAGTCCGGCGATTTCTATCGAACAGAAAACTACCTCACGCAGTCCGAGGTCGACTGTTGGAACCATCACTGAAATTTACGACTACCTGCGGCTGCTGTATGCCTCAGTGGGTGTTCCGCATTGCCCGAATTGCGGCAAGCCGATCAGCCGGCAATCGGCAGACCAGATTGTGCAGCGCGTGATGCAGTTGAAAGCCGAAGATCGCGTGATGATCATGGCGCCCCTTGTCCGCGGCCGCAAAGGCGAGTTCAAAGTTGAACTGGGCAAGCTGGCTCAGCATGGATTTGTTCGTGCGCGCATTGACGGTGAGCTGCGCAACCTGGATGAAGAGCTGGACAACATCCAGCTGGATAAACGTAAGAACCACACGATTGAAGTGGTGATCGATCGCCTGCTGGTAAAGCCCGGGATCGAGAAGCGGCTGGAACAATCAATCGTGACGGCAATGAAGCTGGGCAACGGTCTGGTGCAGGTGGCGGTTGTAAACGGCGAAGAGCATCTTTTTTCAGCGCGCATGGCTTGCCCAGATTGCGGTATCAACATTCCTATCCTGGAGCCGCGCTCGTTTTCATTCAACAGCGTGTATGGCGCGTGTCCGGAGTGCAATGGCCTGGGCAGCAAATATGATTTTGATCCGGCCAAGATCATTGTGGACTGGTCCAAGCCTCTGCTGGATGGAGCGCTTGGTCCAGGCTCTGGCTCAACCTATCTGCAACGCATGGTGGAGATCGTGGCCAAGGCTTTTAAGTTTGATCTATCCACACCCTTTGAAAAGCTTCCACAGAAGACCCAGGCCTTATTGCTTTATGGGCCAGACGAAAAAGAAGCGCCACGCCTTGGCTTTCGTGGCGTGCTGGGTTTTCTGAAACAAAATCTGGAAGACTCAACTTCAGAGAGCTATCGCGAGTGGATGCTGAGTTATATGTCAGCGACCGTGTGCCCCGTATGCCATGGCAAGCGGCTCAGGCCAGAGAGCATCGGCGTAAAGGTAAATGGGCTGTCTATCGCGGACTTTACCGGGCTTTCTGTTGCTCGTGCCGTGGATGTTGCCGGCAAAATTCAATTGAATGACCGCGAAAAAGCAATCGCGGGCCGAGTGCTGCACGAAATCAATGAACGTCTCCAGTTCCTGCATGCTGTAGGACTTGGCTATATCTCGCTGGATCGTTCGGCAGCCACGCTTTCTGGCGGCGAGGGCCAGCGCATCCGTCTGGCAACGCAGATTGGCTCCAAACTGCGCGGCGTGCTCTATGTTCTGGATGAGCCTTCCATTGGACTGCACCATCGCGACAATAATCGCTTGCTGCAGGCGCTGGAGCATCTGCGCGATCTCGGCAATACAGTTCTGGTAGTAGAGCACGATGAGGAGACGATTCGCCGCGCCGATTACGTGATTGATCTTGGTCCGGGAGCTGGTCTGCATGGTGGCGATGTGGTGGCTTCAGGCACTCCGAAAGAAATTGTGAAGCAGCCTGGCTCACTGACTGGCCAATATATTTCCGGAGCAAAGGCCATCACGGCGCGGTTTGAGCCGCGCGCTACCAATGGCAAAGCAATCACGGTACTGGGCGCCAAGGCCAACAATCTGCGCAGCACTGACGTTACTTTTCCGCTGGGCGTGATCACGGTTGTGACCGGGGTTTCAGGCTCAGGGAAGTCCACGCTAGTGAATGACATCCTGTATAAGGCTCTGGCTAAGCAGTTGTATCGCTCGCGAGAAGAGCCCGGCTCACACAAGGCAATTTCCGGCGCAGAGCATATTGATAAGGTCATCCGCATCGATCAATCGCCCATCGGCCGGACGCCGCGATCGAATCCTGCAACTTATACTGGCGTCTTCACGCATATCCGTGACCTTTATGCCATGCTGCCGGAATCACGCGAGCGCGGATACAAAGCCGGGCGCTTTTCTTTCAACGTCTCCGGCGGACGCTGCGAGCATTGCCAGGGGGAGGGCGAGCGCCGTATTGAGATGAATTTCATGCCGGACGTTTATGTCTTGTGCGAGGTCTGCGGCGGCAAGCGTTACAACCATGAAACACTGGCGGTGAAATTCAAAGACAAGTCGATTGCTGATTTGCTGGAGACATCGGTCACAGATGCATTGCCGATTCTGGAAGATATTCCGCAGATTCGGCAGAAGCTGCAGACGCTGGAAGATGTTGGACTCGGCTATATCAAGCTGGGGCAATCCGCAGTCACGCTCTCTGGCGGTGAAGCACAGCGAATGAAGCTGGCCAAAGAACTTTCCAAGCGCCAGACAGGGCGCACCCTGTACCTGCTTGACGAGCCAACCACCGGACTCCATTTTGAAGATGTGAACAAATTGCTGGAGGTCATTCACCGGCTCACCGATCTGGGAAATTCGATTGTGATCATCGAACACAATCTTGATGTAATCCGCAATGCAGATTGGATTATCGACCTTGGCCCTGAGGGGGGAGAAGACGGTGGAAAGCTCGTGGGACAGGGAACACCCGAGCAGGTTTCGAGAATCAAGAAATCATTTACGGGCCAGGCGTTAACGGAATACATGAATAGATCAGGCAAGTGATTGATTCAAAAGTTGTTACTAGAATTTGTTCCGGATTCGTAACAGGCTGGTATTTTTTGTTTGACAAATCAATCCGTCAATTAAATTGCTTTCAACCTTCTCCTTATACCTGGGCACAATCGAGGGGTAGCGACTTTGGCTTCCAATGCTTCAAAGCTACCCCTTTAGTCTTTTTCAAGAAAAACTCTCTATGGTGTAAATTGGCTTTGAGATTCATTTCCATTGCAGCCATTCGATCCCATTTCGCAGCCTGAAGGCACGCCTCCGGCAGAGGAAGTATTGCCGTTAGAGATTGTTCCAGCGGCAGAAACGACTGCACAGGAAGCAGTCATACTTCCGCCCTTGCCTGGGCATGCACCCGTAAGTAAAGAAGTTGATCTGGTTGATGTTGTTTTGATCGCATCAATGGCTGTGCTCTGTTTTTTTATTTTTGGCGCTATCGCGGTCGCCATCTTCATGGGAGCACATAAGGGCAAACACATTGACCCGCAGGAGCTTGCGACCAACGTTTTCTTCATATTGCCAACAGAGTTTGTGATGTACCTGGCGATTCTTGGTTTTATGGCCTTTGTGGTCTCAATCCGTCATCAGATGGCGTTATTTAAAGCAATTCACTGGAACCCTCCGGGCAGAAGAATGGCCATGAATGCGATCATCATCGGATTTGTTGTAACCTTTGTCTCTGAAATTGGGGTGATTGCCTTGAACCGCTGGGTTCCCAAAACGCTCCCGATAACAGGACTTTTTAGAGACCGGCCATCTGCTGTCTTCCTGGCGCTTTTTGCCATTCTGGTTGCGCCATTCATGGAAGAGATATTCTTTCGCGGCTTTCTTTATCCGGCGCTGGCACGCTGGATAGGTTCTGCTCTTTCCATTCTGGTCACCACCTGTTTATTTACGCTGCTGCACGGAGCACAACTTGGGTATTCGTGGGCGGCATTGGTGCCGATTTTCATTGTGGGAGCGGCGCTTACGATCACCCGCGCAGTCACAGACTCTGTCGCAACGACGGTGATTATTCATATGACTTACAACTTTGCCCTCATGGCAGAGACCTTTGCCGTTACGCGGGGCTTCACCCAATTGACAGGGCAGTGAGCCGCATAGAGGTCTGAACTGCTAAAGTATCTGGGACATGTCATCTTCCGCGCGCGAACAACTGCTCAATTTACTGGTAACCAACTCTTTCCGGCTCGGCGAATTTACGCTTTCTTCCGGCGGCAAGAGCGATTACTACATTGATTGCCGAACCACCACGCTTCATGCCCAGGGAGCCGAGCTTACCGGCAAGGTTTTTCTTGAATTGATCCAGCAACAGGGCTGGAAGCCGCAAGCGGTGGGCGGATTGACCATGGGCGCCGATCCGATTGTTGTGGCTACCTCTGTGATCAGCGCTCAGGCAGGTGGGCCGATCCATGGTTTTCTGGTGCGCAAGGCAGAGAAGGCCCACGGCATGGGACGCCGCGTGGAAGGTTTTCAGGAAAAAGGCGCACGTGTGGTAATCGTTGACGACGTCTGCACCACTGGCAGCTCAACCATTCAGGCCATCGAAGCAGCGCGCGAATTTGGATTTGAAATTGTTGGCTCAGCCTGCCTGGTGGAACGCCTGGAAGCAGGCGGCCGTCCAGCCGTAGAAAAAGCGGCAGCTCCAGCGACGTTTATTTCTGTCTTCACTTCCAATGATGTGAAGGCGGCGCATTTAAAGCTGCAGAAAACCCAGGCAAAATAGACGCTTATTTTGCCATCGCGCTGCTGGTAGGGATTGGCACCTGCTCAACAATGCTGATGCCGAATCCTTCTAGCGCCGCTACGCGTTTGGGATGATTGGTGAGCAGGCGAATCGAGTGAATATTCAAGCTGGAAAGAATCTGCGCGCCTACGCCGATTTCACGCTGCGTCTTTCTCTGATGGGCGGGCGCTGATGTGCGCGCCTCGCGGTGAAAAGCCAGACGTTTTCCATCATCCACATTGAAGCCCTTGGAACTCTGGTGCAGATAGATTAAAGCGCCCATACCTTCCTGCGCGATCATCTCCAGTGAGCGATCCAGCACCTGCTGGCAATCGCACAGTGATCCGCCAAAGACATCGCCTGCCAGGCAGTGCGCATGCATACGGACCAGTACCGGGCCTTTGGCATGCTCCACATCACCTTTGACCAAAGCAACGTGGGATTCACCGTCTAGCTGGCTTTCAAAAGCAATCATACGGAAATCGCCATGCCGCGTGGGCAGTATGGCCTCGCCTACTCTCACCACATGGCTCTCTGTCTCCATGCGATAGCGAATCAACTCCGCCACGGTGAGCATTTTCATGTTGTGGACTTTGCAGAACTCAGTGAGATCATGCACGCGGGCCATGGTGCCGTCTTCATTCATGATCTCGCAGATTACGCCGGCGGGAATCATTCCAGCCATGCGGGCCAGATCGACAGAAGCTTCAGTTTGTCCGGCGCGGACCAGCACGCCGCCTTTGCGGGCGCAGAGAGGGAAGACATGTCCGGGGCGGACGAGGTCCGAAGCTCGGCTTGCCGGATCAATGGCTACATGGACCGTCCGTGCACGATCATGTGCAGAAATTCCCGTGGTGACGCCTTCACGCGCCTCAACGCTCTCATAAAAAGCAGTTCCATAGGGCGAGGTATTTTCGCGCGTCATAGGGCCAATGCGAAGATAATCGAGCCGCTCCGGTGTCATAGCCAGGCAGATCAGCCCGCGGCCGAATTTGGCCATGAAATTAATGGCTTCCGGCGTGATCTTTTCCGCGGCCATGGTCAGGTCGCCTTCGTTTTCGCGATCTTCGTCGTCGACCACAACGACCATGCGTCCGGCACGGATTTCCTCTATCGCAGTGGGAACGTCAGTAAATGCAGCGTTGTGAGACATGCTTTAAACCCAGTAAATCCCGGTAATCTGAATTTTACACCTGTGGCTGGTTCGGGCTTACAATGCTTTTATGGCAAAGTCCTCCCCCCAGCCTTTTGAAGTCGCCTGCCCCTGTTGCTCGGCCACGCTGAAGGTCGATCCTGAGACCAAGGCTGTGATTTCACACATTGCACCCATCAGACCCAAGACGTTCAATGATTTTGAGGAGGCGGCTAAGGCCATGCGCGAGCAGGATACGCGGAAGGAATCCATCTTTCGCCAGGCCATCGACGCAGAGAAGAACAAGTCCAGCCTGCTGGAAAAGAAATTCCAGGAAGCCGTGAAAAAAGCCAAAGAATCGCCAGACGAGGGTCGCCCAATCCGCGACTTTGATCTGGACTAGCAAAATCGCTTGGCCGCCAAACTCCTACTGCTCGGCCATCGCGGCGCCCGCAATTACGCGCCGGAAAATACTGTTCCCGCATTTGATCTGGCGCTGAAGCATGGCGCGGCCGGCTTTGAATTTGATGTCCGCTGCACGCGCACCAAGCAAACCATTATTTGCCATGACGGAAAAATCAATCGCATGGTGGTGCGCAAGCGCACACTGGAACAGATCCACGCAAAGTGCTCCATCGATGGCAAACCACCCTGCCTGGAAGATGTGCTGGAGCGCTATGGGCAGACGGCTTTCCTCAATATTGAAGTAAAAGTGCGGGGCATGGAGCAGGTTGTGTTTGAGGCGGTGCGGCGTTTCCCTCCGAAGCGCGGCTATTTTATCTCGTCATTTCTGCCCAGCGTTGTCCGCAGGCTGCATGAGATTGATGCGTCGCTGCCGCTCGGGGCGATTTCCAAATCCTACTGGCATTTGCGGCGATGGAAGATGCTGCCCGTGAGCTATGTAGTTCCACACCATCATTTGCTCACGCCTAAGCTTATCGATACGCTGCATGATGCAGGCAAAAAAGTCATCACGTGGACTGTGAACGATCCTAAGGTGATGATGCGTGCGTCCGCGATGGGCGTCGATGGAATTATTTCTGACGACACGAAGCTACTGGTTAAAACACTAGGTTAGTTTTTCATGATGGAAGAAGCAGGCTGATATTTGTAGTAAGCAGTTGTTCCTTGAATATCTTTTATTACAAACCCCCTGCGCTCAAGTACACGCTTGAGTTTCAAATTTGGTTTGGCGCAATGTACTGCGTGGACAACCCACTCCACGCCTTCTAATGCGTGCAGTCGCGCATATCTTTCAATGAGCTGTGAAAGGGCAGGGAGCACTCCCTCACCTCCGCCTTCAATCTGGGCAAGAGTGACTTGGAGCACATTACTACGGCGTTGAAATTCACCCAGAATGCAAGCAGTTCCGGCGCTGAAAAGAACCGGTTCGCCAGTAAGGATAAGCTGTTCGATCTGTTCAGACGGAAGATCGAGAATGGCGTCTTTTGTCAGTCCTTCAAAAAGAATTTCACGGGCCATGACGCATTTTAGCTTGGATCGGAAGAAAAAAGCCTCTCCTACCGGGCCGTGGCAGGAGAGGCAAATCACCTCAATGGAGGCAACTAAGCAGCAGGCTTAATTGCTGCCACCACTTCAGGCTCAATGAACTGTTCATTTTCCGTCGATCCCTCAAGCGCTGTGGTCGAGGAAAGGCCGTTGGCAATGGTTTGCGCGACCTCGTCAAAGTATCCGGTACCCACAAACCGCTGGTGACGAATCGCCGTGTATCCCCGTTCTGCGCATTTAAACTCGCGTTCCTGCAATCTTGAATAGGCCGTCATGCCTTCGCGCGCATAGCCGTGCGCCAGCTCAAACATGCTGTAGTTCAGTGCATGGAAGCCGGCAAGCGTTACAAACTGGAACTTGTATCCCATGGCCGCAAGCTCGGTCTGGAAGCGGGCGATTTCCGCCTCGCTGAGTTTTTTCTTCCAGTGGAAGGACGGCGAGCAGTTGTAGGCCAGCAGCTTACCAGGGAACTTATCGTGGATCGCCTCGGCAAAGCGGCGCGCCTCTTCAATGTCTGGCTCAGAGGTTTCGCACCAGATCATGTCAGCATATGGCGCATAGATCAGGCCGCGTGCAATCGCAGCGTCAATACCGCCTTTGAAGCCCAGGTAGCCTTCCGGGGTGCGCTCGCCCGTCAGGAACTCGACATCTCGAATGTCGCTGTCTGAGGTAAGCAGTTTGGCGCCGTTGGCATCGGTGCGGGCGATCAGGACCGTCGGAATACCCATGATATCCGATGCAAGGCGTGCGGCGATCAGCTTCTGCACAAATTCCTGTGCAGGAACCAGAACTTTTCCGCCCATGTGACCGCATTTCTTGGCGGAAGCCAGCTGATCTTCAAAATGGACCGCAGCTGCGCCGGCTTCAATCATCGATTTCATCAGCTCAAAAGCGTTCAAGCTGCCGCCGAACCCCGCTTCGGCGTCAGCGACGATGGGCGCAAACCAGTACATGCCATTCTTGCCTTCTGAGTGGTGCATCTGGTCGGCACGCAGGAACGCGTTGTTGATTTCACGCACAACATTCGGAACACTGTTGCATGGATACAAGCTTTGGTCCGGATACATTTGCCCAGCCAGATTGGCGTCGCCAGCTACTTGCCAACCGCTCAGGTAAATTGCTTTGAGTCCGGCCATTACCTGTTGCACGGCCTGGTTACCGGTCATCGCGCCCAACGCTTTCACGCATGGCTCCGTGTGGAGCAGGTCCCAGAGACGTTGCGATCCCAGACACGCAAGCGTGTGTTCAATCTGGACTGTCCCACGCAACCGCACCACATCTTTGGCCGAATAAGGCCGGGTGATGCCACTCCAGCGGGGATCCTGTATCCAGGAATTTTCTAAACGTTGTTCAGCGGTCTGTCGCATTCTGAAAATCTCCATTCAATGTGTCGGTCAATGGCGCTCTGCAAAAAGAGCAACCTCTTTCGACCGCCCCCATTAGATGTCACTTCAGAATCGTGTGCAACAGGAGTCGTCCGAAACGGACGAGTCGCACAAAAGTAACAGAACGTTAACAATCAGCCTAAAGGGTGAGGTTGTGATCAGTCGCGAGTGTTTCAAAGACTGCTGGAGCCAAGGATTGCCCTGCTGTAACGCTGGCTATGGTGGAGAAGAGTTCGTCTTTAGAGATTGGTTTGGTGATGTAGGCGTCCATTCCGGCGCGCAGACAACGCTCCTGGTCGCCAACCAACGCGTGCGCCGTAAGCGCGATGACCGGTTGATGCGCACCCGTAAGTTGTTCCCTGCGCCGCAGTTCAGCCACTGCCTGCAGGCCGTCCATGCCGGGCATTTGAATATCCATAAGGACAACGTCAAAGCTGTGCTTTTCCATGGCATGCAAGGCCTCAAGCCCGTTCGTAGCCAGTTCGACGGAAAATCCACGCCGTTCCAGTAGTCGTATCGCCAGGGCCTGGTTTACTGGATTGTCTTCCGCCAGCAGTACGCTAAGGCGCCCCTTTTCGGCCGGCAATGCAGCCAACTGGATCTGTTCAGATTGCAGATCTGCTGGAGCGGTATTTGCCGTCTCGGAGTCTTGCACGCTTACGCGAACATGGAAGTGAAAAGTACTTCCTTGCCCGGGTTCGCTTTCAACCCAGAGCCGGCCATTCATCTGTTCCACAAGCCTGGCGCTGATTGTCAGACCCAAGCCGGTGCCGCCATACTTGCGGGTGGTGGATCCATCTGCCTGGGAAAAGATTGGAAGATTTTCTCCTGGGCGGTTTGGTTGATGCCAATGCCGGTATCACGTACCTGGAAATTGAGTTGCACGGAACCTGATTCACTGGGGCTTTCGTTGACACTCACGGCAACTTTGCCGCGCTCAGTGAACTTGATGGCATTTCCGACCAGATTAATCAGAATCTGACGCAGTCGGCCCGAATCCCCAATTACAAGGTCTGTCACCGCAGGATCGACTTGATAAATAAACTGCAGCCCTTTCTCTTGCGCGCGAAAGCTGATTGACCTCATGGTTTCTTCAAAGTTTTCACGCAGGCTGAAAGGGGTGACGTCCAAGGTCATTTTTCCGGCTTCGATCTTGGAAAAATCCAGAATGTCATTGATGATCGCCAGAAGCGACTCACCAGAGGATTTAACCATGCCAAGATGGTTTCTCTGCTCTTCCGTCAGTGGCGTATCCAGGATCAGCTCTGTCATGCCCAGAATGCCGTTCATAGGCGTACGGATCTCATGGCTCATAGTGGCCAGAAACTCGCTCTTGGCCAGATTGGCCGCATCGGACGCTTCTCTGGCCTGACTTAGCGCCTGCTCCGTATGCTTGCGGTCAGTGATATCAATCAGAGTGCCTTCGATGATGGTGGATTCCACCTCGCCATCTTCCAGAAACACGGCATTCAGCAGCACCCATGCCTCAGTGCCGTCACACCGCCGCATGCGCCATTCCACGTTGTTGATTGACCTATCGTGTTTCAATCCTTTGATCAGCTTCTCGCGCTCGTTCGGATCATAATAGTGGTCCGCGATCCGGACTGCGGTAGGTTCACTCGGCGAAATGTAACCAAGAATCCGCAGACAAGCATCATTGATCTCAAGCATTTGGCCGGCAGCTGTGCTACGAAAAATACCAACCGGAGTGCGTTCAAACAGCATGCGGTAGCGGCGTTCGCTGGACGCCAGCTGTTGCGCCTGGTCAGAGAACCGGCGGTCCACAATGGAGGTGGCGATGCTGAAGAAGAGAACAACCAGGGTTACAACAACGATTCCTGCGGTACTCAGGGTGGAAATGTTAATGGCATGGACGACATTAACAAGCAGGTCTGAGGGGGTATAGCTGACGGCGGCCATTCCCGTATAGTGCATTCCCGCGGTTGCAAGACCCATGACCACTGCGCTGGCGCATTTGCGCAGGGAAAAATGGTTCTCTTTTATTCCAAAATGAAAGACCAGCCACAGGGCTGCCAGCGAAACGAGAACCGCGATGACGATGGAGATCGCTACAACAAATAGATTGTAGTGACACGCTGCGCTCAGCCGCATGGCGGCCATACCGATATAGTGCATGGCTCCAATGCCAATTCCCATAACCACGGCTGCAGAGAGAGCTTTATACCAGGTGAGCTTGTTGAGGGTGACGGTAAAGATGGCTATCGCGGATGCAAAGATGGCGGCGAACAATGACAAGGCGACCAGGGGCACATCGTAACTTACCGGCACCGGCAGGTGAAATGCCAGCATGCCAATGTAATGCATTGCCCATATGCCCAGCCCCATGGCGCTGGCGCCACCCGTGAGCCAAACCATGCGGGTACGCCCTCGCGCTGCTGCGGTCCTGCCTGCGAGGTCCAAAGCGGCATAGGAGGCGCACATGGAAATCAAGACAGAGAGCGCAGCCAGGTGAAAGTCATACCAGTGATTCATTGGCACGGACATGGGTACAGCAGCGGCGCTCCTTTATCGCAGGGTTAATAGCAATAGATCGGCATAAATAAGGAAAAACTTTATGTTCTTGAGGCAAGACGCCCATTTCCTTGTCACTCAGCATTTTGGCCGTTATGATTCACCCCAATGGCTTCACCTGAGCGCAAGTTAAAAAAGAATTCTGTGGTCCTGCATGATCTCCTCAAGGAGCTGCGGCACGACCTGGTGATGCGCGAGGTTTCCAGCGGCGTTGAGCTCTTAGAGCAGCATGAAGACCTCTTCGCATCGCTTGATCCGGAGCAGCGCAATGCGGCGGCTTTTATTGGGTGTGTAGCCCAGTGGGTTGACGTTGGCTATCGCGAGCCCGGTCTGATCGAGCAGCTTCTGGCGCGTGTTCCCAAGGAGAAGCGTGGACAGTTGCCGGTAAGCGACTATCTGCAGCTTCGCATGGCAGAAGGGCTGCTGGCGCTGCTGCGTGACCATCCGGACGATGCGTTGCGGCAGTTTGACGTGGTCCTCTCCATGCAGGAAGAGATTGACGACAAAGAGGTGGTGGCGATTGCGCATTTCTGGCATGCGCGCTGCCATCGCAAAAAAGGCGAGTATGACGAGGCTCTGAAGCGTGCGGGTGTGGGCCGCGAACTGGCGCAGGCGCTGGGCTATCCGAAAATGGCTGCCGTGATGCGCGTGCTGGAAAGCTGGCTGCTCTTTCAAAAAGGACAATACCGCGAAGCCGCGCGCATCCTGGATCAGGCCGAAACCGTGCTGCGCAACAGCGATGACCACATCACCCTGGGAAATATCTATTCCGCACATGGCCGCATGGTGCGGCGTCAGGGGCATTATCAGGAAGCGCTGAAACATTTTGCCCGCGCGATCGAACATTTTCAAAAAAGAAATCCGCAACACAGAAACCTGGCGCGGACGCTGGCGAATATTGCTTATGTGCAGAGGCTCGTGGCAGTCCAGATCGGGAAGCAGATTGATGCGCAGCGCGAGCGCAGGCAGGGTTCCAAAGAGACGGCTTTGCGCGGACAAAAGCAAACACAGCTCCGCCAGCATGAAGAGTTGCGCAGTAGCGCTTTCGCCAATCTGGATCTGGCGGAAAAAATTTATCGTCATCATGACCACCATCATGGCATTGGCAGTGTGCTGGAAAATCGCGGACTGCTTTACCTTGACGTTGGCGACCTGGATAATGCCGGTGCGCAGGCAGCCCAGGCGTATGAGCTTGGTAAGGAGGTAAATGATTCGATCCTGATGGCGCGTGCCTGCCTGCTGCAGTGCGAGGTGGAAAACGGCAAGCTGGAAGAAGAGATCGAGGGCAGCACGGAATCGTGGGAGCATGCGCAGGCCGCCCGCGACTATGCCCGGCAAGCCGTGGAAGCGGCAAAGCACACGCAGAACCAGCGTTTGTTGGCGCGCGCTTATATATGGCGCGGCCTTACCTCATGCCATCCTGACATACACGACATTGAAGATGCCAAGCGCTGCTGCGAACTCGCCAGCTCGTTCCTGAAAGCCGTGGATTATGACGACTTGTGGGAAGAGCTGCAAACACTCAAGCAGAAAGTCATGCCCAAGGGGAATATCGATCCGCTGTTACGCGCATGGTCGCAGGGCATTACCGGCGAGGAGACGTTCCAGGAATTGACGGAGCAGTTTGCAGAGATCGTGATTCCCAAAGTCTGGGAAAAAGAAGACAAAAAAGTTTCACGCGTGGCTAAGCGGCTTTCCGTATCGCCGAAAAAAGTGCGTCGAATCCTGGCGCGAGCCGGGAAGCGCAGAAAATAACCGTGCGCTTTTTCTCTGAAGGCGAGGTTCGCGCTGCGCTCAGGATTGAGGACCTGGTTCGCGCCATTCATGCGGCCTTTGCCCGTGGATTTGCAACAGTACGCATGCCGCTGAGAAGCGTGATGCCGTTGCAAGGGGCGTGTGTATTGCTGGCGATGCCATGTTATGACAGTGCGCTGCAGGCAACGGGAGTCAAGCTGGTGAGCGTGAGTGAGAAGGCCGGCGTGAATGCGATCTATGAATTGTTTGATCCAGAGACCGGCATTTGCCTGGCTCGCATGGAGGCAAATTATCTGACTGATCTGCGTACGGCGGCGACGTCTGCTGTGGCTACAGACCTGCTCGCCCGCAAAGATGCAGAGACGCTCGGCATCTTTGGCAGCGGACGCCAGGCGGCAGCACATTTGGCCGCACTACCGCGTATACGGAACTTCAAGCGATTTCTGGTTTGCAGCTCTGGCCGTTCTGATGTGAAAACCTTTTGCGAGAAGATGAAGCAAGAGCTCGCTCTTGATGTTGTGGCAGTGGATGCGGAAACCATTGCGCGAGAATCCGATGTGATCTGCGCCTGCACAACATCTAGAATCCCGGTGTGTAACGGTCATTGGCTGCGGGCAGGTACGCACCTGAACCTGGTGGGTGCATTTCAACCGGAGACGCGCGAAATGGACGATGTTGCGGTCAAGCGTGCCCGCGTTGTGGTTGATACATATGAAGGGGCGCTGCAAGAGGCAGGTGATGTGCTGATCCCAATCAAAAACGGCGTGATTGACCAGTCGCATATTCTGGCTGATTTGCATGAGATTGTCAGCGGCAAGAAGCGGGGAAGGCTACACCAGGATGACATTACTTTGTTCAAGAGCGTGGGATGCGCAGTGGAAGACCTGGTAACGGCGCATTTGATTTATAAAGCTGCCAAAGAGAATTTGAGTGGATGACAACCAAAAAATCTTTTGATTTCGCCGTGATTGGCGCAGGCGTTTTTGGCGCATGGACGGCGCATTTCCTGCGACAGAGTGGCGCGTCGGTGGCGTTGCTTGATGCTTACGGTCCAGCGAACAGCCGTGCCAGCTCCGGCGGTGAGAGCCGGGTGATCCGCATGGGCTATGGTCCGGACGAACTTTACACGCGCTGGGCCATGCGATCTTTGCCGCAGTGGCGCGAGCTGGCTGCGCGCGTGGGAAGAGAAATCTTTCATCCGACCGGTGTGCTTTGGCTGGGCGATGAGCAGATCCTTATCTGAAGAGCTTACGCGCTGTGCTGGCCAGGGCCGAAGTGGAAAAGGAAGAGATGGATGCGAAAGAGATCGCGCGCCGCTGGCCGCAACTGCGGTTTCATAATGTGACGGTGGGCGTGCTGGAACCAGCAAGCGGCCTTCTGTTGGCGCGCAGTTCAGTACAGCTGCTGGTGCAGGAGTTAGTAAGGAGCGGAGTGGAATATATTCCGCTTGCTGTAGAAAATCCGCAGGGCAGGGGCAGACTCAGCGAAGTTTATGGCAGTAATGGTGATTCGATTTCTGCCGGCACATTTATCTTTTGCTGCGGGCCCTGGCTGCCCAGGATTTTTCCTGCATTATTGCGCGACCGCGTCTTTGTAACTCGGCAGGAGATATTTTTTCTGGGAATGCCACCAGGAAGTCTTGACTTTCGTCCGCCCAGGATGCCGGTCTGGCTGCATCGCACATACTCAGATCTGCCGTATGCGCTGCCTGATGTGGAAGGCCGCGGCTTCAAGATCGCCTTTGATCGCCATGGCGAGCAATTCGATCCCGATACAGGAATGCGGGTTGTGCCACAAACTTCGGTCGAGCATTTGCGGAGTTATTTGCGGGAATACATTCCAGCGTTGAAGGATGCGCCGGTGATTGAGACGCGCGTCTGCCAGTATGAGAACACATGGAACGGCGATTTTCTAATTGACCAACATCCCGAGTTCGAGAACGTCTGGATTGCCGGCGGAGGCTCAGGTCACGGATTCAAACATGGCCCGGCGCTGGGCGAATATCTGAGTTCTCGTATTCTGCACAATGGTCCTGTAGAGCCACGTTTCTCTCTAGCAGGGAAGCAAACAGCGCAAGAGCGGGCAGTGTATTGAGGAATCCTCCAAAACAGACTGGGGGCTCTGATATTTGCGGCAATGAGTTTGAGCGAATTCAGCGTTCGTTGTTATAATCAAACACGTTCCGTACGCACAAAGTCTTCAACGGTCCCACCCGAAGCTGCACGTATGTAACCCACCAGTATTGGCCAGGTAGCTCAGTCGGTAGAGCGCAGCCCTGAAAAGGCTGGCGTCGGCGGTTCGATTCCGTCCCTGGCCACCATAAAATCAAGATCAAACAATACTTTGCCATGCATTTTCTTACACTTTGCGTGTCCCCTTCACTGAGGCAATTCGATATCTCTGGATAAACGACGAGGTGAGCAATGACGACGAAAGAATTGTGGAAAGCTCCAGACCTGGTCCCGATACTCACGTATTCCAACTTGGAGCGATCCATTGAGTGGTTTGAGACAGTGTTTGGCTTTCGCGAACGTGCTGAAGCGCGGCTGACCTGGCCCGGTGGCGGCAGGACGTGGATTGAGGTGGGTAGCGGATTGTTCGTCATCGCCACACCTACAGAAGATCAAAAAGGTGGTTCACCAGCAGGCGTAGTCATCAAAGTCTATGTTGACGATGTAGACAGCCATTTTGCTCATGCGAAGGCGGAAGGGGCGACGATCATCCTGGAACCCGAGGACGCATTCTGGGGCGGAAGAAGATATCGCGCTCTGGATCATGAAGGGCATGAGTGGGATATTGCACAACGTGGCCGTGATCTAGCGGCAAGTTCCTGGAAATTACTGCCCGGAATGAAGCGCGGAGTAGACTGAGAGCATAACGAACATCGTTTTAGGCTTTCATGCCGGGAGGAGTGCCCCTGACAAATATCGCGCTCTTTAGCGGATTTTCAGGCCCATGATCTCAGCAAGAACCAGTGCTTGTGCAGGATCGACGATGGCTCCCCGCAAGTCTTCAGCAGTGGCGATAAGTCCTTCTACATCCGAACCGCGCAAGTCAGCACCTTCAAGCCTGGCTCCGGTCATCTCAGCGTTTTTAAAGTTGCAGCCCTTTAGAATGGCGTCGCGCAGATCTGAGCTTTGAAGATCGGCTTCGGCAAAATTACAGGAGTGAAATTCGGCGGTCTTAAAAGCTCCGAAACGAAGCTGAGAAAAAGAGGCGTCGCCCCCGGAGATCAAGAAATGCTGGCACTCGGCTTCCGTGGCGCGAAGCCCAGTGAGCCGGCAGTTCAGAAATTCCACCCTCAACGCTTTCAATGCCGGAACTTCGGCGTTGGCAAAATCACATTCGGTAAAGCGGACATCTTTCAATTTCAGTCCGAACAGCTTGCTTCTGGTAAAGCTGACGCGATGAAGAATGCAATTCTCAAAGTGGATGGAATCAGGTGAGAGGCCATCGAGCGCAAGATTTTCAATCACGCAATCTTGCACGATAACCTCAAGTCCGGCGAAGACATCGCGCGGAGCAGCTAAGTGCAGGAGGTCCGGAGCAATATCAGGCACAGCTCTGTCTGCCAGCAGGGCTTTCTGGTTTTTGCTTTTGTGTGCCTTCACCAATGCATTTTCACAGCTCTAGCTGGCGATGTGTCCTTTTCTCATCAGGCTATGAGATGGTTCCAGCGTTGGACGGCCGATGCTGTAATAGCTCAGGCCCGCCTCTGCCATTTCCGCGTGGGAAAAGACGTTGCGTCCGTCCAGCACAATGGGCGAGCGCAAAAGACGTTTGATGCGCTGCAGATCAAGACTTGCGAACTCTTTCCATTCGGTCAGGATAAGCAGGGCGTCCGCGCCATCCATGGCGGCATAAGGATCGGCCGCATAGCAGATTTTGTTGCCAAGAACTTGCTTGGCGCGGTCCATGGCGGCGGGATCAAAGGCGGTGATCTCGCATTTTTCTTCCAGAAGCTGCTCGATTACATTCACTGCCGGCGATTCGCGCACATCATCGGTTCCATCCTTGAAAGCCAGGCCAAGCACGGCGAGGCGTTTACCTTTGATGGTATCCAGTGCATTGCGTACCTTATGGACGAACCGAAAACGCTGCTGTTCGTTGATACGCTTAATTTCATCGAGCAAAGAAAAGTCATAGCCAAATTCACGTGTCACGGCGCGGAAGGCAGCCACGTCTTTCGGGAAACATGATCCGCCATAGCCGATGCCGGCGCGCAGAAAGTCCGGGCCGATGCGGCTATCGCTGCCAATTCCTTTGCATACTTCTTCAATATTTGCGCCCACGGACTCGCAGAAATTTGCCACCGCATTGATAAAGGAAATTTTCAAAGCCAGGTAAGCATTGGAAGAATGCTTGATGAGTTCGGCGCTGCGGGGTGAAGTTTCAATATACATAGGCTGAAGACGCGCCCGCTCTGGACGCGGAACAGCGCTGGGGAGCAGGGCATAGGAGCCATCGATCAGGGGCGCATAGATTTCGCGCATAATGTCGGCAGCCTGCGTCGTGCTTGTGCCTACAACGATCCTGTCGGGATAAAGAAAGTCAGTAACGGCTGTGCCTTCGCGAAGGAATTCGGGGTTTGAGACGACATCAAATTCCCCGTGTTCGCGCCCTTTGGCAGCAAGAGTCTTCTGGACCCGTTCGCTGGTGTAAACCGGAACAGTACTTTTCTCAACTATGACTTTATAGCCATGGGCGGAACCGGCCAGTGATTGCACTACGGATTCCACCGCGGAAAGATCCACTGAGCCATCCTCAGCGGAAGGTGTGCCCACGGCAATAAAAACGACACGCGCGTTTTTTGTTGATTTCTGGATCGACGTGGAGAAAGTAAGCCTGACTCCACGATGCCTGCTTAGCAATTCCTGCAAATAATCTTCATGGATCAGAGTTTCGCCAGAATTGAGAGCTTTGATTTTTGCTGGATCATTGTCTATGCATACTACGTTATGACCCAACTCCGCTAAACAAGTGGCCGCGACAAGGCCCACATAGCCTGAACCGATTACAGAGATTTGCATTTGTTCTTGCTTTTCTCCAAGCAAACAAATCCCGCATACCAGTTACTTGGGATTATTGTTTTGTAGTATCTATGTAAATATGTTCGGCCGTCAAATCAGAATACAAAATACCTTTACTCACTAGTTCAGTGAAGCATTAGAAACCTATGATTGTCTGGATAGGTTAAGAATTGTGCATTTGATACAAACGTCGCTCATTCTGAAATCGGGAACATTTCCGATGTGTGGCGTTTCGCCCCATTTCTGGGGAAAATTGCTCCCAATGGAAACAGCAGAGCTTTTGCGTGTGTTTCCGTGGGAGGGGCCAAGGCAGATGGAGATGATGAGGGGTAAGGTTTATAATCTGGGTTCGTAACCTGTTTGCCCAAAAGCCGAATTGACTATGAATTTGAGATAAGCTTAATGGTTATGCAAATGCAAGGCAGGGGAATATGGAAATAAGCCGGTACTGGGGAAAAGTTTGTTTCGTGAAGCTGAATTGAGCGGAAGAGTTGTCTGATGTGCAAATGATTCTCATAAAGCTATGCGGCAACGGTTTTTGATTGTCGTGCAACTTTATTAGTTGGCGCATGTTTAAGATGTTTTAGAAGGGGATTGGACGGCAATTTGGAAGTGCAAAAATTTGATTTGTTGGCAGTCTTAAAAAATGGGACCGCGGGGCTCGCTTTGCACAATCAATGGAGGGCAGGCAGATGCCTTTAAGCGAAGCCGACCGGGAAATTCTAAATGGGGAAGCGAACGAGCATCCTTTGGCCCATTCAGAGCCCATGTGGCTGGGCTGGGTTGATGCCGTTTATCGCCTGTGGTCGCAACGCTGGAAAATTGCCCGCTGGGCCGCACTCGCCCTTGTCTTATCTGTTGGAGTTGCGTGGAAATATCCCAAGTATGAAAGCACGACTCAAATCATGCCGCCTGATGGCGGTAGTGGAGCAGGGTTGGCCTCTCTTCTCCCAGCCGCTCTTTCCAAATCCCCTGGTCTGATTGGCCTGGCAAGCGACATGATCGGTGTAAAAAGTACCGGGGCAATATTCGTGAAGGTACTTGCAAGCCGGACATTGGAAGACCACCTCATTGACCGCTTTCACTTGAAAGAAAGATACGGCACGAAATACTACGAGGACACGCGCAAGAGACTGGTCCAGCGCACAATCGTTGCCGAAGACAAAAAGAGCGGTATTATCGCCATCTCAGTAAAGGACCATGATGCGGGCATGGCCACGGCCCTGGCAAATGCTTACGTAGAAGAACTTGGTTCTGTGATGGCCAAGGTTTCCACGTCGGCTGCGCGGCAGGAGCGTATTTTCATTGAGCAACGGCTCGCGGAAGAAAATAAAAATCTTGAGGACGCGGAAAACCAGTATAGCCATTTCGCCAGCACAAATATGGCGCTGGATGTTCCCGAACAGACCAAGGTGACCGTGGAAGCGGCAGCCCGGTTGCAGGGAGAGCTGATTGCAGCAAAAGCGCAGCTGGAAGGATTAAAGCAAACCTATACCGAAGAAAACATCCGGGTAAAAAGCGCACAGGCACACGTGGATGAATTACAGCGGGCGTTATCAAAAATTAACTCCGGCAGCCCGTCTGCTGTTCAAGATCCAACCAATCCATATCCGTCAGTAAAAAGCCTGCCAGTCATCGGCGTGAAATGGGCCGAACTGTTCCGCAATGCGAAAATTCGCGAAACGGTAGTGGAATTGCTTACACAACAGCTGGAGATGGCAAGAATTCAAGAGGCCAAGGAAATACCGGCGGTCAAAGTGCTTGATCCCGCCTCTACTCCGGAACGGAGAGAACCTTCCAAAATAGAGATTATTGCGGAGGGCACACTGCTTGGGCTTTTCCTCGGTTGCCTTGGGTATTTTTTGAAAAACTTGTGGGACCGCTGGGACCAGGATGATCCCAAGCGAATTTTAATTACTCACATTTTTCATGGCGGCATGAAAGATGTGAATTCCATCAGAAGTATATTGCAGCGCCGGTCAACAAAGCCGGATGAGACATCGCAGGCGTGAACAGGGACCCCAGTTAGGAGGCCATGGTGTCTACTCAAGAGGTAGTGAAAGAACAAGCCGATCTCTTGGAAGTTTCACATTTTTCAGGGACGCAGATACAGCGGGCCTTGACCCATGAAAGGGGCACCGGCCTTGGTGCCGCGGTTGCCTTGCTTGAAGCCTTGATCGTGGTAGTTTCTGGTTATATTGCGTATTCAGCTCGCGACTTTCTGGGCGAGCTGCTCGGCATCTCATCTGTAGATGTCTCAACGACTCCTGCGGTGCGTCTCTTTGTTTTTCTTCTTACCTATGCTTGTTTAACGGTGATTTGCAACGCCGCACAGAACTTATATTCAGAAGACGCCATCCGCTCATCACGAGTCGCCCGAGGCAGGATACTGAAGGGCTTCATGGTTTCATCCATGATTTCCATCATGATCGTTTTTATCGCCGGTGAAAAAGCAGTTCCCCGGCTGATTGTGGTCAGTACACCGTTGTTCAGTCTTGTGGGTGTTTTTTGCCTGCGTTATGTGATGGAGCGCTACAACGTAAAGAGAATTGAACGCGGGGTCGGCAACCAACACGTTCTGATTGTGGGCAGCGGCGAGGTCGGACAGGCTTTCCGATGCTATCTACAGAGCCATACCCATCTGGGGAAGACGTTTTGCGGGTTTGTGGATTGGGACCTGGGTGGACGTCCATATTGCCTGGGAACGCCTGATGATCTGCCAAGAATCCTGACAGAAAACTTTATCGATGAGATTTATTTCACACCATCCATCAGCCGCGACCTGGTAGTAAGAATTGCCCTGGAAGCACGGCGGCAGCGGATTGGGGTTAAAGTTGTCCCTGATCTCTATGGCGGCCTCGCCATTGGCGCAGGCATGAACTATATCGGATCAGTGCCTGTGCTGGAATTGAACCGACAGCCGATTCCCGCGCTTGGCCTTTTTGTGAAGCGGATCATGGACCTGTTCATCAGCAGCGTTACGCTGGTGGTGACTTCTCCGCTGCTGTTGCTTACGACGATCGCAGTCAAGATGGATTCGCCCGGCCCGATTCTCTACAAAGCGTGGCGCGTTGGCCGTAAAGGACGTAAGTTCCGTTGCTACAAATTCCGCACGATGGTGGAAGACGCCGATGCTCGCAAGAAGGGCCTGATGCACATGAATGAGCGGAACGGCGCTACCTTCAAGATCGTGGATGATCCACGCATCACCCGTCTGGGACGCTTTCTGCGCAAGTACAGCATTGATGAGCTGCCACAGCTCTTTAACGTTTTTAAGGGCGATATGAGCATTGTTGGACCGCGCCCGCATCCTGAAGACGATTTCAAACGTTATGACCTTGAGCATTTCCGCCGTCTTGACGTAACCCCCGGTCTTACCGGCCTATGGCAGGTCACAGCGCGCCATGATCCTTCCTTTGAAAAAAATGTGCTGCTCGATCTGGAATACATTGAAAACTGGAACATCCTTCTGGACCTGAGAATTTTGTGCAAGACAATTCCAGTGGTCTTTCGCGGCTCCGGGCACTGAGACTGATTTACACCACCATCAGAATGGATCAATGATCGTAAAGCTGGTTGTGTTCCCAGTCCGATCTGGGCGAGCGCTTGCAAAATTGTGGAGTTCGCTTAGGATTACGCTGCCTGAAATTTGATGGTGAAGAGGGTGCATGGAGCGCAAACGAGCGTTGATTACCGGCGTGACGGGCCAGGATGGCTCCTACCTTGCGGCATTTCTTCTGAAAAAAGGATATGAGGTGCACGGCCTGAGGCGACGTTCCTCATCTTTTAATACCGGAAGAGTTGACCATCTGATCCAGGACCCACATACAGATGGATGCCGTTTTTTCCTGCACTATGGCGACATGACCGACTACAACAGCCTGGTGCGCATTATGGAGAGCGTGCGGCCCGATGAAGTTTACAATCTGGCGGCACAGAGCCATGTGGCTGTTTCATTTGAGCAACCAGAATACACGGCAGAAGCGGATGCATTGGGGCCGCTGGGCTTGCTGGAGGCGATCAGAATTCTTGGCCTGGAGAAGCAAGCCAGGTTTTATCAGGCTTCAACATCGGAAATGTTCGGGAAGGTCCAGGAGGCGCCGCAGTCTGAGACGACCGCGTTTTATCCGCGTTCGCCCTATGGCATCGCAAAGTTATATGCGCACTGGATTACCACAAGTTATCGCGAGGCATATGGCATTTATGCGTGCAGCGGCATTTTGTTCAATCATGAATCACCGGTGCGCGGAGAAACTTTTGTTACGCGAAAAATTGTTCGCGCGCTGACGCGTATTCATCTGGGCTCGCAGGAGTGCTTGTATCTGGGAAATTTGGATGCCCAACGCGATTGGGGACATGCTGAAGATTACGTGGAAGCCATGTGGCTGATGTTGCAGCAGGAACAGCCGGAGGATTTTGTCATTGCGACGGGCGTTCAGCACTCAGTCCGCGATATGGTTGGTGCAGTGGCCGGAGAGCTGGGTATCACGCTCATGTGGCAGGGATCAGGCCGCGATGAGCAGGGAATTGATACAAAGACCGGCAAGCGTATTGTGGCAATAGATCCGCGCTATTTTCGCAGAGCTGAAGTAGATAATCTTCTGGGCAATGCGGCCAAGGCGAGAGAAAAACTGGGTTGGACGCCGCGGCGGAGCTTTTCAGAACTGGTGGCTGAGATGGTCCAGGAAGAATTGAAGATCGCCCGCGGAGAGCGCCAGTCTGCCAGTGTGGCAGCTGCCGGATAACTCAAAATTCGCTCGGCTATAATTCAGGGCAAAGCCTGAATGATGAGAACCCAGTTCTTTAGCCACGATTCCGTCAATAAGAAGATTTTTCGCGCTGCTTTGACAATCGGATCAGCGACCGTTGTGGTCAAAGTGGCAGCCACTCTAAAAGACCTGATGGTTGCTCGGTCTTTCGGGCGGAATGACAGCCTGGATGCTTTTTTGATCGCATTGGTATTGCCTACCTTTGCCATGGGCCTGGTCGCAACCTCATTAGCCCTGGCGCTGATACCGGTGCTGGTTGAGACAAGACAAAAAGAAGGCGTTCCCGCCGCGCAGCAATTACTTTCCAGCATATTTTTGGTGACGGGTTTTTTATTGGTTGCTGCGGGTGTTTTGCTTGGCCTGTGTGCGCCTTTATATCTACCTTATCTGGCTCACAGCTTTCCTCAGCAAAAGCTTGTGCTTACTCGTGAATTCCTCTATTTGCTTGTGCCATGGCTGGTGTTGGGCGGGCTGGCCACATTCATGGGATTTGTGCTGAATGCGATTGAGAAGTTCGCCGTGCCCGCGTTGGTTCCCATTCTTACGCCAACAGCGGTGCTGGTATGCGTATCTTTATGGACGCATCATGACTCTGGCTTCGCACTGGTTGCGGGAACGGTTACGGGCAGTTTTCTTGAAGCGTCGTTTCTTTTTTACCTGATCAGGAAACATAATATTCTTGGCGCGCTGCAGTGGCACGGTATCGATGAACGGGTGAAATCGGTCTTATGGCAGACCGGGCCCATGATGGCAGGTTCACTTTTGATGGGGGCCACACCGGTGGTTGATCAGGTGATGGCTGCAGTACTGGGAGCGGGAAGCGTATCAGCATTAAACTATGGCAATAAAGTACCTATCGGGCTTGTTTCCATTTGCGCCATGGCGCTCAGCACGGCGGTTCTGCCATATTTTTCCCAAATGGTGGCGGATGGCGATTGGCAGGGATGCAAGCATACTTTGAAGCGGTATACGGCGCTTAATGCTACTGTCAGTATTCCTCTCACAATACTGCTGGCGATTTTTTCCCGGCCGATCATCCACCTGCTTTTCCAGCGCGGCGCTTTCACCAGCGCAGATACCGAGATCGTAAGCCGGGTGCAGGCTGGTTACATGTTGCAGGTCCCTTTTTACGTGCTGAGCATGATCTTTGTGCGGTTTATTACCGCCATGCGACGGAATGATTTGCTGATGTATGGGGCAGCAATCAATCTTGTTGTGGATATAGCAATGAACCTCGTGCTCATGCGCATATGGGGAGTGGCAGGAATCGCCCTTTCGACTTCCATCGTGATCTTCATATCGTTTTTATTCTTGAGCATCTGCTCGGTCAAGCTGTTAAACCAGAAGTTGCGGCGCCCGCTGCCATCTTCAGTGCCAGGGCCGGTCACGTCATGAACATCACGCTGGTCATTGCATCATTGCAGCGTGGCGGGGCCGAACGTGTGCTTTCTATTCTGGCCAATGGATGGTCGCAACAGGGAAAACAGGTGACGCTTATCACTTTTGACGATCAAGAAGCGCCGGCATATCCAATTGACCCGCGAGTGAAGCTGGAAAGCCTCAGTTTATCGAATGAAAGAACCACGAACGTTGTGCAAGCGGTGTCTCACAATTTTCGCCGTGTATTTCGGCTGAGGAGAGCCATTCGCCGGTCCGCGCCAGATGTGGTTATTTGTTTTCTGGATTTTCCGAATATCATTACTCTTCTGGCGACGCGAGGACTTGATGTACCCGTCATTGTTTCTGAACGGTGCACTCCAGAATACGTCGAGATAAAGTCGATCTGGAAATTCTTGCGGAGAAAGTTATATCCACACGCCGACGCGCTGGTCTGTCCAACCCAAAGGATTGCAGAAGTTTTTCAACAGGATATGAAGGTTGCAGGATATGCCATCGCAAATCCTGTGGAAATGCCTGACAGCCCGCAGCCGCAAAGACGCGAAAATAAAACCGCATATACCGTTGTAGCGATGGGCAGGCTGTGTCAGCAAAAAGGCTTTGACCTGCTGCTGGAGGCATTTTCGCGCATTGCAAAAAAACGCCCTGAATGGTCGCTTAAGATCATGGGAAGTGGTCCTCTCAGAAATGAATTGGAAGCGCAGGCTAAATCTTTGGGTCTGCAAACTCGGGTGAGCTTTACTGGAGCTGTAGCGGACCCTTTTACTGTGCTACAAGGAGCAGATATGTTCGTGCTGAGCTCACGCTTTGAAGGGTTTCCTAACGCGCTCACTGAGGCCATGGCTCGTGAACTGCCAGTGATCAGTTTTGATTGTCCCACAGGGCCGGCAGAGATTATTCGCGATGGAGTGGATGGTATTTTAGTGCCGGCCGAGAATGTTGCAGGGCTTGCAGCAGCCATGGACAATTTGATGGGCGATGCCGCGGTGCGGGCAACATTGGCTTCTCGCGCTCCGGAGGTGGTAATGCGTTTCAGCCTGGAAAAGACTTTGGATTTATGGGAGGACCTTTTTACTGTCCTCTTGCAAGGGCAAAGTGAGCATGCAGCTTTAAAGCAACGCAGCACAACTAACGAGTAAATCCCTGCTTTATATTGTCTTTTAGAAAGCTAAAGAATGGATTCAAGAGTGTCACCGACATCTGCCATACATTCCGCGAGCGAGGCCACGCAAAACTCGGAGGAGAGACGATTTGCATTCGGCAAGAATTGGCAGCGCTTTTTATCAGTGCTGAACGATGACAGAATTGCCGAGGCGGAGAAATCGTTGCGCACCATGTTGGAGACAGAAAATCTAGGTGGCAAATCTTTTGTGGATGTTGGCAGTGGGAGCGGGCTTTTTTCTCTGGCGGCCATGAAACTGGCAGCAAGCCATGTGCATTCCTTTGACTATGATCCGCAGAGCGTGGCTTGTGCGCAGGAGCTCAGTCGAAGGTATTTTCCTGGAGCAGAAAACTGGAAGGCGGAACAAGGAAGTGTGCTGAATAAAGATTACTTGATCCGTCTGGGACAATTTGACGTTGTGTATTCGTGGGGCGTGCTTCACCATACCGGGAACATGTGGGAGGCCCTGGAAAATGTAAGCGGGATGGTGGCTTCCGGAGGCAAACTTTTTATCGCGATCTATAACGATCAGGGGTGGCAATCGAGCGCCTGGACGGCGGTAAAGAAACGCTACTCTTCCAGCCTGGCATGGCGTATCCCAATTATCGCTGCGTTCGGTACTTACCGGCTGTTCAAGGGTTTTATCAAGGATGTTTTTATATTGCGCATAAACCCTTTGCGCAGGTACCGCGAATATCAAAAATCCAGAGGCATGTCTTATTTCACAGATCTACTGGACTGGCTTGGTGGCTATCCATTTGAAGTTGCGAAGCCGGAAGAGATTTTTGATTTTTTCCGTGTCCGTGGTTTTGAGCTGGTAAAGCTAAGAACGGACATACGTATGGGCAATAATGAATTTGTTTTCCTGAAGCGCGGGCAAGCCGCCTGAATGACAGCCAAGCGCAAAAAGATCCTTTTGCTTTTGCCTTCTCTTATTGCGGGAGGAGCGCAGCGAGTGTTTGCCACGTTGCTCCGTCATCTGGACCGGGAGCGATTTGAAATTCATCTGGCGATGCTGGAAGCCAAGGGCGAGTATCTTTCAGAGCTTCCCAAAGACATCATCCTCCATGATTTGAAAATTTCACGCATGCGTTATGCTTCCCCCAGGCTGGTGAGGCTGATCAGGAAGGTGAAACCTGACACCATTTTGTCGACGCTGGCGTATCTGAATTTCACGGTATTAATGGTTAAACCTCTTCTTCCTAAAAACACCAGGATATTAGTTCGCGAGTCAATCAATCCTGCTCCTTTTCTTGCCGCCGAAAAAAGGTATCCGAGAGTATGGAAATTTCTGTACCGATTTTTTTATCGGAAAGCCGATCGGGTGATTTGTCTTTCTGATTCCATGGGAAAGGAGCTTGTTGACCATTTCAATGTTCCGCGGGAGAAGCTGGTGCGCATTTATAATCCGGTTGATTTTGAAATGGTCCGTCGCATGGCGGGCTTGAGTGGAAGTCCTTTTATCGGGTCTGGTCCATTTTTGGTTGCGGCAGCAAGACTTGAACGGCAAAAAGGGCTGGATATTCTGCTGGACGCCATGCCGTCCGTGATCCGGCAGTTTCCAGATGCAAAGCTGTTTATTCTTGGTGATGGCCCCTTGCGCAGGGAATTGCAGCAGCAGGCTGAACGGCTTGAGCTGAAGGGAGTCGAATTTCTGGGCTTTCAGGGAAATCCCTGGATCTATTCCAAGAATGCAGACCTTTTCATTTTCCCTTCGCGCTATGAAGGAATGCCGAATGCATTATTGGAGGCCATGGCATTGGGAGTGCCGATTGTGGCCTCTGACAGTGTGGGCGGGATGCGGGAAATCCCTCAGTCAGGGCGACAAATAGTTTTAGTTCCGCCTGAGAATCCATCGGCACTTGCCGCAGGGATCATTGCGACCCTGCAAAAGCTAGAAAATTACCGCTGCACACCTGACGAAGCTGCGGAAGCGCTGCGTGAATTTGAGGTGCAACAGGTGGTAAGAGAATACAGCCAACTTTTTTGAATATCTTTAATTTTCATGGAGCTTATTCGACATGTCTTCCACGATCGGCAAGTTGGGTAAGCTGGCCCGCGTGCTGATAAAAAATCCCGGTGAATTTCGCGATCGGGTGCTGACGATCATGGAATCCCATGCGGACCGGGTGCGCAAGCGGCCGGATTTGAAGACGCTGAGCTCTGAACTTCTGCTGCAGCAACTGAGTGAAAAGACTGGTTTGGATTTAAGCCAGTTTCTGACTGAAACGGCGCTCAAAGAGATTGAAGCCAAGGTGATTGAACGGCAGAAGGAATTCTTGCAGTCCGGGGAAGAAGATCTCTTTCATAACGCTTCTTTGGGTTTGGCCAGATGTTGTTATGCGACCTGCCGGGCGATGCAGCCCGAGGTGGTGCTTGAGACCGGCGTGGGTTATGGCGTGACGAGTGCGTTTTTTCTGCAAGCACTGGCAGTGAATGCCAGGGGGCGTTTATGGAGCATTGATCTGCCACCGCTCGGCGCGGACTCAGAGCGACAGTCGGGCGTTCTGGTCCCGAATGAGCTGCGCTCGCGCTGGAATATTTGCCGGGGCAGGGCACGAGACGTGCTGCCCAGGGTCCTTTCTGAAGTGAAAGAAGTTAATGTATTTCTGCATGACAGTCTTCATACCTATCGCAACATGGCTTTTGAATTTCAAACAGTTTGGCCACGGCTGCGCGCTGGGGGCGTTTTGCTTTCTGACGATGTAGGAATGAATGGCGCTTTTGAGGATTTCTGTTCCATGGTCTCCCCGGCGTTTTCTGCGACCGATGGAAGCGCTTATTTTGGCGTGGCTGTGAAGGGGTGAGGGCGCGTAAAATGCGCACAAATCCACTGTACTGATTCGTACTTGATTCACTCTACAACCCTCGCTAATATCTGGCAGCAATCGGCAATCAATAGTCGGCAATCAGCCTTCAGGGCCGGATTGGCAGAGGGTTGCAAACTATGCGGTCGGTGCATGGTTAACCCCGGGATTGAATTGTGTAAGTCTATATTTTTCGGGGTTGAAGGGTTAGGGGGTGGGTACTGCTATTCAGCAGGAAGCGGTATCGGCAGAGGGCCACAAGAAGATTGCCAAAACGGCCGAAATTGCCAAGAGTGACAATCGGAAAGCGCGAGTGAATGGCTCAAATCTACGCCAAATTGGGATGAACTGGGATCACCACTCCCAAATCTCCGCCAATCTGGGATGGATAGGGAGGGGGATCGGTTGATCGGGTGATTGCGCATGATCAGAAGAGCAAAATGCTGCTCATCTATAATCGATTCATCAGGTTAAGCCGGAGCCGTTTTCATGTGTGGGATTGCGGGTTTTTGGTCCACGAAGACACTCGATCAGCAGCCAATAGAAATCCTGAAGCGAATGGGCGGAGCACTGGTCCATCGCGGACCGGACGATTCGGGGAATTTCAACGATGAGAAAGCTGGACTTGGGCTGGCTTTCCGGCGGCTTTCCATCCTTGATCTTTCGGCCGCCGGACATCAACCGATGGCTTCCGCTTCCGGCAGGTATGTGATCGTCTTTAATGGCGAGGTCTATAACTACCAGGAGATCCGGGCAGAGCTGGGGATTGAGAAGTGGCGCGGCCATTCCGATACCGAGGTGATGCTGGAGGCGATTGAGCGTTGGGGGGTGGAGGCAGCTACCAGGAAATTTGTGGGCATGTTTGCCTTTGCACTGTGGGACCGCGAGCAGCGAAGGCTCTTTCTGGTACGTGATCGGCTTGGCATTAAGCCGCTGTATTACGGACATGTAAATGGCCAGTTTGTTTTTGGCTCAGAGTTGAAGGCGATACGGCAGTTTCCAGGATTTGCGAATCGCATTGATCGCAACAATCTTGCGCTGTATATGCGATTCAATTACGTCCCCACACCTCATTCAATCTACGAAGGCATCTTCAAGCTGAGGCCGGGACATATCCTGACGGTTGCGGCTGGCGGCGCGGAGATTGGCCAGGAGCCGTTTTGGTCAGCCTTGAGTGTTGCAAAAGATGGCCTGGCGCATCGGTTGATTGGCGACGACAAGGAGGTCATTGAACAGCTGCATCAGGAGCTGCTCTCTGCAGTGCGTCTGCGCATGATTGCCGATGTTCCGTTGGGCGCGTTTTTGTCCGGCGGCATTGATTCATCCGCGGTGGTTGCGTTGATGCAGTCACAGAGCAGCCGTCCTGTGAAGACTTTTACCATTGGATTTCATGAGGATGCGTATAACGAAGCCACGCATGCGCGCAAAGTGGCGGAGTATCTTGGTACAGACCATACTGAGCTAACCGTGACGCCGCAGGATGCGATGGATGTGGTCCCCCTGTTGCCTTCGATGTATGACGAGCCGTTTGCCGATCCATCACAGATTCCAACGCATCTGGTATCAAAGCTAGCGCGGCAGCATGTGACTGTGGCGTTGTCTGGTGATGGTGGAGACGAGTTGTTTTGCGGATATCCGAGATATGAACTGCTGGGATCGCTGTGGAATGTTTTGCGCAGAGTGCCGGCTTCGGTGGCAAGAGTGATTGCAAAAACGGTGCATGCGATTCCGCCGGCGCGAATTGATCAGGCATTGGGATGGTTGCCGCTTCCAAATTCGTTGCGGCCATCGCCGGGTCACAAATTTCATAAGCTGGCTGATCTTTCACGGTTGGATGCAGGCTCCATATATTTACAGGCGTTATCGCAATGGCCGAATCCACAGGAAATTGTGCTGGGCTCAACTGAACCGGCAACGGTCCGCGATGATATTGGCGAACTGAAATGGCTGGATGAGCCGCGTGAGCTGGCGATGCTGACTGACCTGACGCATTATTTGCCAGATGACATTCTTACGAAGGTAGATCGTGCCAGCATGGCTGTGAGTTTGGAAGCGCGTGTGCCAATTCTTGATCATCGCGTGGTTGAGCTTGCGTGGCGTTTGCCGATGCGATTTAAAGTTCGCGAGGGCAAGACGAAATGGGTGCTTCGGCAGGTGCTTTATCGCTATGTTCCTGCGGAACTGGTGGAGAGGCCAAAGATGGGATTTGGAGTGCCGATCGATTCCTGGCTGCGCGGGCCGTTGCGCGAATGGGCGGAAGATCTGCTTTCGCCGGAAAGTTTGCGGCGCTCAGGTTATCTGGCGGTAGAGCCAATCCGGCAGAAATGGAAAGAGCTGCAGTCGCAATCTCGCAACTGGCAATATCTTTTGTGGACAGTACTGATGTTCCAGACATGGCTGGCTGAAAATTCTTCTGCTCAGGCGGAGACGGTTTCGCTCGCGTCGCCAGCGATTGCGAGATCACTCTAGACGATGAAAATCCTGATGCTGCACAATCGCTACCTTATTCCAGGCGGCGAAGATCAGTCCACGGCCGCAGAGGTTGCGTTATTACGGCAGCACGGATGCCAGGTTGAACTGCTGGAAGAGAACAATGAGCGCATTCAAGTTCGGGGCAAGATCAAAACTGCGGTTGACACAATCTGGTCCAGTGAATCATACGGGCGCATTCACGATAAGTTGCGCACAGAGAAGTTCGATATTCTGCACGTGCAAAACTTTTTTCCGTTGTGGTCGCCCTCTGTTTATTATGCCGCTGCGAAATGCGGCGTTCCCGTTGTGCAGACGTTGAGGAACTATCGCCTGATGTGTGTGAATGCAACTTTCTTTCGCGATGGCCATCTCTGTGAGGACTGTCTGGGAAAAGTATTTGCGTGGCCGGGAATTCTTCATGCGTGCTATCGAAATAGCCGTGCGGGAAGTGCTGTGGTAGCTGGAATGGATGGATTTCACAACCTGATTGGAACGTGGCGCAAGAAGGTAGACGTGTTTATTGCCCTGACTGAATTTGCGCGGGCAAAGTATGTTGCCGGCGGACTGCCGGAAGAGAAAATTGTGGTAAAGCCGAACTTTGTTTATCCATCGCCAAGCGTTGGCCCAGGAAACGGCCGGTATGCGCTTTTTGTGGGGCGTCTCAGCGCAGAAAAGGGCATCGCCACATTACTGGAAGCATGGAAAGCAGCAGCCAATCCTTTGCCGCTGAAGGTTGTTGGTGAAGGCCCATGCAGTCATGATGTTGAGGCTGCGGCAAAAGAATGTAGTGCGATCAGTTTTCTGGGAAAGCGCTCGCCGAAGGAAGTGATGGAGTTAATGCAGCAGGCTGAATTTCTGGTTTTTCCTTCAGAGTGGTATGAGGGAATGCCAAGGACGGTGATTGAGTCATTTGCCGTTGGCACTCCTGTGGTTGCGGCCGATATTGGGGCTACGGCAACCATGGTTGTCCCGGGAGAAAACGGGTTTCATTTCCAGCCGGGCAATGTTGCTGAACTGCGAGCACGAGTGGAGTGGTGTTCCAGAAATCTTGACGGCCTGTACGAAATGAGGAGCAACGCCAAAAAAACTTTTGATGCAAAGTACACGGGCAAAGCAAACATTGAAATGCTGTTGTCTATTTATCGAACGGCTATGCAGAATGCAGTTGCCAGGGCCGTGGAGTGAAATTGGAGGGTTGCAGGAATACTGCATTTCCATGGTATCCTCGAGGCATTATTCTGAAGGGCGTTTCCTAGTAAAGGTCATGACGCATAGTACAAATCAGGCGCGCTCTGGCTCACTAACAGGCGGTAAGAATCCAGTGGTGAAAGGGCAAGCATGAGTATCGCGCTGATCACGGGGTCTGCGGGACTCATAGGGTCAGAAGCTGTCCGCTATTTTTCGGCAAAAGGGCTGCATGTTGTAGGCATTGACAATGACATGCGGAAATATTTTTTTGGCCCGGAAGCATCCACGGAATGGATGCGCAAACAGCTTGAAGACACCATACCGACCTACCGGCATTACAGCATTGATATTCGTGACCAGGCGGCGATTTTTGACGTATTCCGCCGTTACGGGCAAGACATTGTCCTGGTGATTCATACAGCGGCGCAGCCTTCACATGATTGGGCAGCACGCGAGCCGCTTACGGATTTTTCAGTCAACGCAACAGGCACGCTGAATTTGCTGGAAGCAACCCGGCAATTCGCTCCGGAAGCTCCCTTTATTTTTACCTCGACAAACAAAGTCTATGGCGACTCTCCCAATTCGCTCCCGCTGGTTGAACAGGAAACACGCTGGGAACTGGATAAATCGCATAGATTCGCGGAAAAGGGAGTCACGGAAGAGCAGCCGATCGATCAATCGCTGCATAGCGTGTTTGGCGCTTCAAAAGTATCCGCAGACACCATGGTCCAGGAATATGGCCGTTATTTTGGCCTGAAGACGGTTTGTTTTCGAGCAGGATGCCTGACTGGTCCATCTCATTCAGGCGCGCAGCTACATGGTTTTCTGGCTTACCTGATGCGCTGCAATGTGACCGGGACCCGTTACACCGTTTTTGGTTACAAGGGCAAGCAGGTTCGTGACAACATGCACAGCACTGACCTGATCCGCGCCTTTGACAGGTTCTTCCAGGCGCCACGGTCAGGGATGGTTTACAACATCGGAGGCAGCCGTTTTTCTAATTGCTCCATGCTTGAAGCCATTGCCATGTGCGAAGAAATCTCCGGCAGCAAGATGAACTGGCAGTATGGAGACGAAAACCGCACTGGCGACCACATCTGGTGGGTCAGTGACATTAGTAAATTCCAGTCGCATTATCCAGGTTATGAAGTGAAGTTTGATTGCCGAGCGATTCTGCAGGAGATCCATGATCGAAACCAGGAACGCTGGAGAGACCTTTCCCGCGTTGCCCTCGCATGAGTGTTTCGACCAAGAGAAATATTCTCGGGATCCTGATCGACGATGCAAATCTTGAAACTGCTACTGAGATTGTGATCGACGCGGCGCGGCGTCGTGCTCCCTTGTCTGTCTCCGCCATGGCCGTGCATGGCGTGATGGAAGGAGTGCTTGATCCTGAACATCGCTATCGCCTGAATCATCTGGACCTTGCGGTTGCGGATGGCCAGCCGGTGCGCTGGGCGCTTAATCATCTTCATTCGGCCGGGCTGCGGCAGAGGGTCTATGGACCGAATTTAACGCTGGCAGTTTTGGCGCGAGCCGAACAAGAAGGATTGCCGGTTTATTTCTTTGGAAGCACCAGGGACGTGTTGGAACTTCTTTGCGGTAATTTGCAGCAAAAATTTCCCAAGCTCCAAATCGCCGGTACGGCAGCATCGGTTTTTGGGCGAATGAGTGCTGACAGTGCGGAGGAGGTTCGCGATCAGATCAGGCAATCTGGCGCGCAAATTGTTTTTGTCGGGATTGGATGTCCCAGGCAGGAAGTGTGGGCGTACGAATTTCGAGAGCGCTTACAGCTACCGATTCTTGCTGTAGGCGCGGCATTTCCTTTTCTTGCGGGAACGTTGCGTCAGGCTCCAATGTGGATGCAGGATCGCGGCCTGGAATGGCTGTTCAGGCTTGGTACAGAACCAAGGCGGCTCTGGCGGAGGTACTTAAAATTGAGTCCGGCTTATCTGTTTCTTTTAGTCTGTCAGTTGATGGGTTTCCGGTTTCATACAGATGGAATCAAACCGAAGAGGGAACTCCTCTATGGCTAGACTGAAGCATATTTCACACATCTCATTTATGATTTTCTACAGGGAATGCAATCGTTGCTTTCAAAAGCGAATAATGGATGAAGAACTCTGATTTAGTAATGTCGGTTGACCCCCCCATAATTGTTAATGGATCTGTTCCGATAGCAGCAAGCCTTACCAGTGGACGGTTGCTTGCCAAGAATACAATCTGGAATCTTGTGGGAGCTTGTGCGCCGATATTGGTTGCAGTTTTCTGCCTTCCTGTGATTAAAACCAAATTGGGAACCGACCGGTTGGGCATTATCAGTCTGGCTTGGGTTGTTCTCGGTTATTTTGGACTCTTTGACCTGGGGCTTTCCCGTGCTTTAACAAAATTGGTGGCAGAAAGGCTGGGTCTACAGCGTAGCCTCGAGATTCCTGGTCTGGTCTGGACGTCTCTTTTCCTGATGTCAGGAATCGGCATCCTGGGTTCTATTATTTCGCTATTGCTCGTTCCATGGATGGTTCTTCATCCTCTGAAAGTTCCACCAGAGCTTCATTCAGAGACTATTCACGCCTTTTATTGGATTGCTATCGCGATTCCAATAGTGATCGTTACCGCTGGTTTGCGGGGAGTTTTGGAAGCTTTGCAGCGTTTCCGGCTTGCAACTGCGATCCGCATTCCCATGGGAATATTTACATATCTGGGACCAGTTCTTGTTTTGCCGTTTTCTCACAGCCTGGTGGCCGTCATCGCTGTTCTTGTGGTGGGACGGGCAATAGCCGGCGCGGCGCATTTTTGGGCGTGTTGTCATGCCCTGCCGTCTTTGAGAAAGAGCTATTCTTTTCACTCGTCAGATGTCGGACCACTTTTCCGGTTTGGTTCGTGGATGACCGTAAGCAACGTGGTAGGTCCATTCATGGTTTCCTTTGACCGTTTTCTAATCGGATCGATCATTTCCGTTTCCGCGGTCGCATATTACGCAGTGCCTTATGAAGTGGTCACAAAACTCGGACTTATTCCGGTGTCGGTTGTTGGCGTCCTTTTTCCGGCGTTCTCTACAACCGTTGTATCAGACCGCGGCAGATTGCTTGCGCTCTACAATAGCGGTTTGAAATATATATTTTTTGCGCTATTCCCTTGTGTTCTGGTGCTGGTTGCATTTGCTCCCGAGGGATTGCGGTTCTGGCTGGGCACTGATTTCGCGCGCCAGAGCGCTTTCGTTGCCCAGATTTTGGCGATTGGTGTCTTTATCAACGGGTTAGGGCAGGTCCCATTTGCCCATCTGCAAGGCGCGGGACGCCCGGACATTACTGCTAAACTACACCTGGTTGAACTTCCTATTTATGCATTCTTGCTTTTTGGTTTGGCAAAAACAATGGGCATTCGTGGGGTGGCGATCGCATGGCTTGTGCGTGTTCTAATTGATTCAGTTTTGATTTACATGTTTTCTTGGAAGCTGCTTTCAGAAAAAAGTTTTTTCCCTCAAAAGTTCCTGCTGTTGATGGGAGGGACCTTCGTCGTCTTTTGTGCGGCAATTTGGTTGAACAACCCGGCCATTAAAGGCATTTTCGTCGTCACTGTCTGTTTCCTGGTGACCGGCAGTATGTGGCGCTGGTTATTTTCTGCCCGTGAGAAAATCATGTTGCGCGGTGGTTTTCGCAGCGACGTCGGTGCATAGTCGGAAGAGAACCTTAACTAAAAGTAGAGAGGCGATACAAGCCCCACAAATGTCTCGCATCATGTCAAAAATCCTGAAGAAACTTGTCGCGATGTTGAGCATTCCGATTATTCTGTCCGAATATTTTCGTCCCGAGACCGGGAATGAATACGGTATTAGTTTCTGGACAAAACTAAAGCTGGCCCGCACGATGAGGAGCAACCGAAAGCAGGTTACTACCGCGTCTCACTTTCTTGAGCATCTGTTGATGGCCACTGAGATCATGAAGGTCCCGCGCGCGGTTGAAGGTTGTGTCGTGGAATGCGGATCGTTTAAAGGTGGCAGTGCCGCAAATCTTTCTCTGGTTTGCGAACTTTGCAATCGTAAACTTGAGATATTTGACTCTTTTGCCGGACTACCGGAACCATCTAATATGGACCAGAAGCATATCCTTGTCGGCAGTCAGGAAGTCCCCACGTACGAAAAGGGCTCATGGCATGGGACATTGTCTGAAGTAAAGGGCAATATCGCTCGTTCTGGGAAAATCACTGTATGCAATTTCAATGTCGGATATTTCGATGAGACGCTTCCTGGCTTTCATCAAAGATGCATCATGGCCTTTCTTGACGTCGATCTTGTTGATTCGGTGAAAACCTGTCTCAAATACCTTTGGCCTCTGCTGCAAGATGGCTGCTATTTGTTTACCCATGAGGCACACCATCCTGAAATTGCAGCATTGTTCTTCGGCGAGAACTGGTGGCGCTCGAATATGAAGTCCACCGTTCCCGGATTAGTGGGTGCTGGGACCGGAATTGGTTTGCAGCCAGCTTCAGGAGGCTTTCGGAGTGCGCTTGGTTATACTGTGAAAAATCCAGACGTCACCAAATATGTAGTCACCCCGCAAACAGGAGAGCTTGATTAGTAGCCGCGATTTTAGGTTATTCAGTATGTTGATACGATGAAAAGGTCCGAATAATTTCTATTTCTTCATGCAAAGTTCTGCCCGCAGTTCTTCAATGCCCAATCCGACGCCATTACTGTTTCTTTTGGCGGCGGTGATAGTGTGGTTCGGATTTCTTTATGAAGGCAAAGATTCGATCGGTCTGCCGATAGTCATTATTTTAATAAGCCTTGTCATTATTCCCATCTGCATTTACTACCTTGCGGTCAGACCACTGGTGGCTACAGTTGTCCTTTTTGCCGCTGCTGTCATGCCCCGTTACTTCGTGGAAATCGGAGGAATGAAAGCCAGGCCGGAGCACATTATTTGCGGTGTCCTGATTTTTTTGCTGCCTTATTGGTTTAGACGGCGAAATCATCAGTTTATGTGGATGTTTGCGGACTATTTGCTGCTGACTTATATCGCGTTGCATTTTTTCAGCTCACTGGTATTGTCTATCGCTCCCGGGCAAACGATTAAATGGTGTCTGCAGCAGACAATCGTAATATTCCCGTATCTGTTTGTTCGATTTCTCGTTCCGGACCGGACGTCGTTTGGACGAGCAGTTAGAGTTCTGGCATGGATTGGGGCTGTTGAAGGACTATTTGGCGTCTTGTGCTTTTATTCCAATTTTTTTTGGGGAACAGAAGTTGGAATGGAAATAGGTCAATATGGAGATACCCCGGGGACTTACGGGACGCAATTCGAGGCGAATCTGCTTGGCTCGTATTGTGGAGCTGCGCTAGTGATATTTTTGACGCTGTATCTGCGGCAGCGCAAGCGGGCTTTTCTTTATGGGTTTGGTTTAGCGGCAGCCGGCATGGCAATCAGCTTGTCGCGCGGAGCTCTTTTGGCAACACTAATAGCGATGTCGGTCGTGTGTTTTCGCGGAATCAGATTGCGATTGTTCAACACAAAGATACTGGCTTCACTCGCGCTTGTTATTCTTGCGGTGGCGGTGGTGGCTGCTCCTGCTGTTTTTGGTCTCTGGAGTGAGCGCTTTAGCACGATCGAGGTTGGCGACGTTACCGCGGACGATGACGAGCGTATCAGAGTCCTTACGATCGGGCTCGCACTGAGCGGAGCGTCAGACCATTTGTTTTTTGGAAATGGAACTGCTAGTTATCAATTGCAGTTCACTGGAGCAGACCTTGGGTTTGGTGACGACGTCGAGGGTGGTTGGATCGGTAATACTGAGGTGCGAGTGCTATATGATACAGGGATTATCGGGCTCGGTGTTTTCCTTTGGTTTTTGGGAGTTCTGACCGTAGGAGTAGTAAGACACCTCAAGAGAGAAAGATTTGTAGAATTGGAAGCGTTGACGATAGCAGGCTTGGTTTATTGTGTTTCATTTCAGTTTACTGAAGGCACGTTGCTGGCGTTTTCGTGGGTTCATCTGGGCCTGATTGCCGCCGGGCTGTCGGTGATTCAAGTAAACAGGAAACAAAAACATTTGCACGTAACAACTGAGGTCCGACTCTAGCAATAGTTGTGTCGATGGATCGCTTCCTGGCAGTACCGTATTAAGAAAATTCATCCACAAAAGAGTGTATTTTGATCCCAAGAGTAAAAAAAAGCAGGCCAGATCGTAAATTGCGACTCGCGATTTTCGGCGGACGTGGAATTCCTTCAACATATAGCGGCACGGAGACATTTTTTATTGAACTTGCACCACGTCTTGTTGAGCGTGGCCATGATGTGATTGTTTATTGCCGTAAAGCGCTCTTCAAGGAAAGACCGCCATTCTACAAAGGTGTTCGGTTGGTTTATCTTCCCAGTATTGAAACCAAGAATCTTGGCACTTTTACCCATACTCTTGCCTGCATGATTGACGTACTTCGTCGCGACGTTGACGCCATGCTTGTAACCAATGTGGCCAATGCTTTCCATTGCGTCATTCCCCGTGTCTTTGGCAAGAATTGCGCCATTAACGTTGATGGGATCGAATGGATGCGGGGTAAATGGGGCAAGATGGGTAAAGCATATTTTCGCTGGAATGCGCGAATGGCTGGAAAAATCCTTCCTCGCGGGATCATTACAGATGCTTATGCCATGCGTAAACTCTATCTGGATGAATTTAATACGCCTTCGGCTTGCATTACCTATGGTGGAAATATAGAAAGCTCGGTTGATCCCAATATTGTCCGTAGGTATGGGTTGGAACCCGGCAATTACTACCTAATTGCGAGCCGTCTGGTGCCGGAAAATAATGCCGCCATGATCGTTGAAGGGTTTAAAAGGTCGTCATCCCGGCGGACACTGGCTATCGCGGGAGACGCAAATTACAGGAGCAATTTCATCGATGATTTGAGGAAAAATGCCGATGAGCGTGTTCGTTTTCTGGGGCATATCGATAGTATCGAGCACATAAAGGAATTGCATTGCAATTGCCATGCATATATCCACGGTCACATGATGGGTGGAACGAATCCCGCTTTGCTGAAGGCGTTGGGCTTCGGTAACTGTATCCTTGCCCACGAAAACCCGTTTAACGCTGAAGTGCTGGATGGCCACGGTTTATTGTTCCGTGATGCAATGGATTTGGCCTCCAAGATCCAGCTCATAGAGGATCAACCAGAGCTCGCCCAAAGTTATCGGCATAGCGCACCGGAAAGAATCCGTACCTTCTACAACTGGGACAGGATCGTTGGTCAGTATGAAGAGTTGTTTTACATGCTCGCCAGTGGAGAAGACCCGACGCAAGTTCATTCCAGCATATGCGACAATGAAGTCGAGCCGGTTGTTTCTCGATAATGAACACGATATTTGACCGACGGACAAATAACTTTGACTGCATGTGTATGTTTGTTGCTCTGTGGGTTATTGTTTCAGTCCAGGTAAGGAACTCCCAGAGATCCAAAAAAAATTGTTATTAGGCACGCACTGACACAATGTCAGTATTGGGAATTCCAACCGTAAGACAGGCCATTTTACAAACGCAGCTTCAATCGTTGAAGACTCCTGAAAGCGTCCACCAAACGAAACATTGATTTAATATGAATTAAATTCTGAATTAAAAAGCTTCAGAAAAACATAACGACTTTATTATGAAAACAATCAGTGATTACAACGCAGCTACTAAATTTTTGCTGGAAATGCGCGAAAGCAGGTTGAAGAAATGCGTGAAGATCATACAGTCACTGGAAGTGGGTCGTATGCTGGATATTGGCTGCTCGAACGGCGACTGGGCTCTTTATTGGAGCAAGCAAGGATGGAATTGTTCTGGAGTGGATATTGATAAAGAACATGTCGAGATTGCAAGCAAGCGCGGTATAAATGCCAAACATTGCGACTTGAACCACGAAAACCTTCCCTTTGAGGATAAGAGTTTCGATCTGATCTTTGCGGGAGAAGTACTCGAACACTTGATCGATACAGATGGTTTCATGCGCGAACTGCGTCGATGTGTCCGGCCTGGCGGCTTAGTGCTGATAACAACGCCAAATTTGGTTTCTTTTGAAAATCGCGTGCGTATCCTGCTTGGCATTTATCCAATTTGGGTCAACTATAATCTTGCTGGCAGTGGTCATGTGCGCGCTTACACAGCACGTATTCTTCAAAAACAACTTGCCGAGCACGGATTTCAAGTTATAAAGCACAAGGGCAATTGGGTGCCATTTGTCCCACAAAAATTCCTCAATGATGTAAATTTCCCTATCATGGCAATTACGGGCGATATTTTTCCTAGACTATCGATGGACACCATTATGCTTGCCCGGCGAGTGGAGATTTCAGAATCTGCTTCAAAAATTCAGGGTAAGTAGGCTTAGACGTAAGGCGCTTTTTCGTTGGCAGCCTGGCTTTGTTGCATCAAGTTTGCCCAATCAATTGTTGGTGACAGGGCCCTGAAATCCAAATGGGTAGCAATGCTGGGAACAGGCAACCATAGCTTATAGCGTTTCCCCCAAAGTATCTGCGACCATCCATAGAGCCACGATTTGGCAATCACTTTTACCATAAGGGGCTGCTTTATCATCGACCGCAGGATGTATGAAAAGCGCAGGATGTTTTTCTTTGTCAAACTCAACCACATGCTGCAATCAAAGTTGCCCTGGGAATAACTACGGAAAATATTTTGTGTTTTCTGGAGTGTGGATCGTGTGGTGAGAAACGTCAGGCAAGTGGAAGCCGCCGTTCTCCAGTGCCGATCTCCAAAAACACGGAGCCATGTTTGCTGGTGATGCAGATCCTGAGTGTAACAGTCCAAATGATCAAAGGGACTTATGAAATCCACGTCAGGTGCGCTATGCAGAAACTCCGTCATTAGCTTGAACGTATCGGGCAGATAGAAATAATCGTCTTCAGCAAAATAAACTGCTTCAGACTCACTCTGCTCCAGAAGAATATCAATCTGCTTTTCAAAAGTTGCTTGATTGCCGATTCCTGGCAGACGTATTAGCACAAGGTCATCACTATCGAAATATTTGCGGAATATATCCTCATATTGAGGAGGGCATCCATCCAGTAAAACCCATATTTTTGCCCTTAGGTTCGTAAGCGACCGCTGAAAAGATTGAATGCAAATTTCAGCCATTCGTTCCTTGTTGTCGCAAAAAGGAAGGCCCATGGCAGGTTTTGCCATCTTTGGGTAAATTCGATAGGCAACCGCTATATCATATTTACCTGCTTCATTGATCATTCGGTCGCCAGAGTGAAAAGAGGGTGATGAAAATGGCATCCCAACATGGTTATAATAATCTAACAGTGTCTTTGATAAGAGACAATTAACGCATGAGCTCCTGATCATTGGGATTCTCTGGTTGCTGATCAGCTGTTTACGTCCATGTTTACGAATGAGTAGTTTCTTAAAAGTTTTCTCGAGGGAGGCCTGATGCGCATTCTTGTTGCGGGAGGCGCTGGATACGTTGGTTCTGCTTTAATACCTAAATTGCTGGAACGGGGCTATGACGTGGATGTGGTCGACCTGTTCTGGTTCGGCAATGCTCTTCCCGCTGAAGTCCGCATCATTAACCGGGACTTGTTCGATCTCCAGGCAAATGATTTGAAGGAATACGACCAGGTAATTTTCCTGGCTGGCCTTTCGAACGATCCCATGGCCGAGTTTTCTCCCAGCAAAAATTTTATCTTTAACGCAGCAGCCCCTGCTTATCTCTGTTATATCGCCAAGCAAGCTAAGGTGCGGCGCTATATTTACGCCAGCTCCTGCTCTGTCTATGGCTACACGGAAAATGAACTGTTCGATGAAGACCGTCCGGTATCTTCTTCTTATCCGTATGGAATTTCCAAGCTCCAGGGCGAGCAGGCGGTCATGCAGCTGATCGACACGGACTTTTCAGTCATCTCGCTGCGCAAAGGGACTGTTTCTGGCTACAGCCCGCGCATGCGTTTCGACCTCATCATCAATACCATGTTTAAATGTGCGATGAAAGATGGTGTAATCCGCGTCAACAATCCTGCAACATGGCGGCCAATCTTAAGCATTGAAGATGCAGCCATGGCCTATATTCGTGCGATCGAAGCCAACCAGTCACTTTCGGGTATCTTCAATATCGCTTCCGGAAATCATACGGTGGGTGAAGTTGCCGATCTGGTGAAAGGCACGATTCAGGAAGAAATGGGCACCAGCCCCGCTTTGGACATCAAGCACATTCAGGACATTCGCAATTACAAAGTGGCGATTGACCGTGCCAAGAACGTGCTCAGCTTCCATCCGCATCACAGCGTTAAGACCATTGTCCGCAACCTGATTGAGAACATGCCGAAGTGCAAGGACTGGGACAATCCTAACTATTACAATATCCAGGTCTTCAAGGGACTGGATGAAGGTGACCGCTCAAAGTTGATGACAAGTCCTGTTGGTGCCGGCCAATGAACGTAACTGTTATTGGAAGCAATGGCCAATTGGGAAAAGATATCTCAGCGGCTTTTATGGCCGAAGGCCATTCCATTTCCAATCTCACCCATCAAGACATAGAGATTTCCTCCCTGGAATCTGTTCGCACGTCGCTCGAGGCTTTCCGGCCTGACTTTGTGATTAATACTGCAGCGCTTCATCATGTGGAAAAATGCGAAGCTGAACCGGGATTGGCTTTTGCCATCAATGGAATTGGCGCGCGCAATCTTGCGCAGGTCACAGCGGAAACAAACGCAGTCCTGTTTCACATCAGCACGGATTATGTTTTCGACGGGAAGAAAACCGCGCCTTACATTGAAGAAGACCAGGCGGTTCCGCTCAATGTTTACGGAAACACAAAATTGTCTGGCGAATTTTTTGTGCGCAGCATGAATCCCCGCCATTTTGTTGTGCGCGTCTCTGCCATCTATGGTGAGAACCCGTGCCGCGCCAAGGGCGGATTGAACTTTGTAGAACTGATGCTCAAGCTTTCCAAAGAGCGCGATGAACTGCGGGTTGTAAATGACGAGTTTGTGACTCCTACACCAACGATGCAGATTGCCCAGCAGTTGGTGGCGTTGAGCCAGTCAAAAGATTATGGTCTTTATCACGCTACGGCGGAAGGCAGTTGTTCCTGGTATGAGTTTGCCGCCGCAATCTTCGAACTGACGAAAACCAAGGTCAGGCTGGAGCCAGCGCGTCCCGGAGAGTTTCCCGCAAAGGTGCCAAGGCCTAAATATTCAGTCCTTGAGAATAAGGCTTTGAAGGCCAAATCGCTCAGTGTTTTCACCCACTGGCGCGAAGGGCTGGAAAACTACTTGGCGCGCCGCGCGCAAATGGTAGCGTCACTCTCCGCCTGATGTTGATTCGCGTACTTGCGCTACAAACATAACTTGTACTGTGAAGAGCCCTCGAAATATACGCCGAATCCTGTTCCCAATTTTTCCGCCCCCCATCAGGGCATACGTGGAAAGTATCCGATAGCCGGATTCTTCGACCAGTTTGCGAGCGGTTTCAGGCGTATAAAAGCGTAAATGGGTTACGTCGAGTGTGCCTGCGGACGTATACTCGAATTTTCCCATTAAAAGGCTGACTCGAATTTTCCAGTAAGCGATATTGGGAAGACAAATAATCACCCGGCCACCCGGCAAGAGCACTTTAGCTGCCTCCTGCAAGGCGAACTCCGGATCTACCAAGTGTTCCAGTACATCGCCAAATAAAATGGTGTCATACTCGCGAGTAAGTTTGCCAACCCAGTCCTGTCGATTGAGGTCCGTCACAAGTACTTGATCGCACCATTCCTTGGCTTTTTCCGCGGCTTCAGCATCGATCTCAACGCCGGTAACTTTGCAGCCGCGCTCCACAAGATGACGGCTGAGAAATCCGGTTGCACAGCCAAATTCCAATATTCTATGGCCTTGTGCGGCTAACTCTACAAAAAGCCGATTCCTGCCGCTTTCTCCCAGTGGATTTTCATAACGCGCTGCGCTCAGTTTTTGGGTCATAGGAGGGGGGCTGGGTATTTAATCTGGATTGAAAGCGGAATTTCATGCGATCGCACGGTATACCTCAAGCACCTTCTGTGCAAGCATATCATGCGTAAAAAAAGCGCTCCGCTTTTGCCCTCGCTCAATAAGCTGGCGGCGTAGCTGAGAATCTGTAAGTGCCTGACCCAGTGCCTTTGTGATTGATTCTGTATCAAAAGGATCCACTAAAAGAGCTCCGTCTTCCGCGACCTCTTCCAGAGATGATCCGAATGACGTGATAGTTGGCACGCCGCTGGCCATGCTCTCTACAACAGGTAGGCCGAAGCCCTCAAAGATGGAAGGGAAAACAAACAACTCCGCCGCATTGTAAAAAAGCGGCAGATCATCAAACGGTACATAACCAGGAAATACCACAGAGCTTTCCAGGCCAAGCTGCCTGATCTTTTCCATCAGCTGTTCCGCCTGCCAGTCTTTTTTCCCCACGATCACCAGTTTGGCAGTTATGCCTTGTTTGAGCGCCGCGTTGTAAGCCTCGACTAGTCGCGGCAGATTTTTTCGCGATTGAATCCTGCCGACATACAAAATATATGGAGGATGAATGCCATAAACCTTGGCGATATGTTTCTGACAAGCGCCCTTGTCGCGCGGTCGAAAGACCGGCGAAGGAGCCTGATAAACCACTGTGATCTTTTCCCGGGGAATATTGAAACGCCTGGCAATATCTGCGGCCGAGAATTCTGAAACAGTAAGAATGTGCGACGCTCGACGCGCGGACCATGGCACAAGCTTCTTCATCCGAGCAGCTTCCACCGGATGAAATGATTCCGGAAAGTGCTCATGAGCGAGATCGTGAATCGTTACAACAGATTTCGTCTCAGTGAATGGCGGAAGAATATATTGGCAATGAAATATATCAGGCTTGGTGCTTCTTAGAAGCCGTGGGAGCGTACCACAGATTCGCAGCAAAGGATTGTGTGGAATGCGTTCAAAATGAAATCGCGGATCGCCATTACACTGGTTGAGTGCTGCTGGATTCGTGTAAAAAAGGTCATAACGATTATCACTCTTGTCGGCGGCTAGCCCGTTTAACAGTTGGCGATAAAACGTCTCATTTCCCCCGGCTTGCGTGCCTAAACTATGGACATCAATCGCAATTTTCATTGAGCTGGTGAGTATTCCTAAACGGTAGCTGGTGAACTACTAATGTTAAACTAAGGTTCGCACCGGCTCCTGCTTCGTGGCGGAATATCTCCGAACATGAGCCTGCAGATAGGTTAGGTGAGGTTCCTGGTTTGCCGGAAGAAATAAGCACAACGCAGACGAAAACAGCCCCCCAAGTCACCATCATCATGCTGACCTGGAATAGTTACGATGTGACTCGTGACTGCCTGCTTTCACTCAGAAAACTCGACTATCCCGCATACAAGATTATTTTAGTGGATAACGGCTCCGTGGACGGATCATGGCAAAAACTTGCGCAGGAATTTCCAGAAGTCAGGCTGATTCGTAATGAGAAGAACCTTGGATTCACCGGCGGTAATAACGTCGGCATGCGCGAGGCGCTGAAAAACGGTACCGATTACCTGTTGTTGCTCAACAATGACACGATTGTTTCCCCGAATTTCCTTTCAGAAATGATCAGTGTCGCCGAAACGGACAAGAACATCGGTATGTTAAATCCCAAAATTTACTTTTTGGAGCCGGCCGATAAAATCTGGTATGCGGGCGGCGCGTATGTTCGCTGGAAAACTTTTCCGGTCCATTTCGGGGGGCGCCAGCACGATGATGGAAGCTACAACGAGACCAAAAATGTTTCCTTTGTTACCGGATGTGCCCTGCTGGTACGGGCCGAAGCAGCAAGGAAAATCGGTCTGCTGGATGAGACATTTTTCCTGAGCTATGAAGATGTGGATTGGTGCGCACGGGCCCTGGAAGCAGGCTATAAAGCAATGTATGTTGCCTCATCGGTCATATGGCATCGTGATTCGTACGATACAAAGAAAAATATAGGTTCTAAACGTGACTTTTACATTATGAGAAATGCTGTCCTGTGTGCGCGCAAGCACTTGGCGTTTTACCAGCTGCCTTTCTTTGTGATCTCTATGACGGTCTATATTGGTCACTTTACGCTGCAGTCTCTTAAGCACGCAGATTATAAGCGAGCAGCGGCCATTTATCGGGGTTTATGGAACGGGTGCACAACCAGTTTTCTAGAAAACCACACAATTTAGTGGCAGACACGTACCGTCAGAGCGTTCTCATCGGAGTTGCGGGCTGAATGGAATTTATCTACACGTCAATTGAATCTGTAGTCAGCAAAATCAAGGGAAGTCCGTACCAGGTTGACCGCGATATTCCGCCGTCGTTGCTCATTGGCGTTCTGGTCCGGCGTGCGGCGTGGCTCATTCGAGGCATGCTAAAAGGGCTGATCCTGCAGAGACGCATTCCCATGGTCTTTATGTCCAAGAATGTCAATTTGAGGAATGCGTCACTGATTCGCTTCGGAAAGGGAGTCACCCTTGAGCGGGGAGTGATTATTGATGGGCTGCTGCGGAAAGGCATAGTGCTTGGTGACAACGTAAAAATTGGTGCTTATTCAGTCCTGATGGGCGCACCCATCTCAAATCTGGGCGAAGGCATTGTAATGGGCGATAACTCAGCCGTGGATGCCTATTCATTTATTGGCAGCTCAGGATTCATTTCAATCGGACAGAATGTGATCATGGGGCAACACGTGAGCTTTCATCCGGAAAACCACGTTTACACCCGTACTGACATTCCAATTCGCGAGCAGGGCACCACGCGGCTGGGCATTACGATTGAAGACGATGTCTGGGTGGGCGCGAATGTGACTTTTCTGGATGGGGCTGTGGTGGGCCGGGGATGCGTGATTGCCGCTGGTTCCGTGATCCGAGGCAAGATCCCACCCTACTGCATTGCCGTAGGAGCGCCCGCGAAAGTCAGCCTTCTGCCGCGAACATGGAAGTGAGAGACTGCGGTAAAATTTCTTGAGATCATTGCATACTCGCATAAGCTTTCTGGAAAGGATCGCAGGTCTCAATTTGGCCAAAGGCCGCCATTTGACGCAAAAAATGCCAACCAGCAATATCGAGGATGATTTTCAATGATCGCTAATGCCGGAGCCGCCATGCTTTTGCGAAAGCAAAAGGGGCTACGACGTGAGCTGCAGAACCGCCCGAACCTCTTGATCGTTCGCATCGCCTTCCTTTGCGGATCCACGGTCAATGAGGTCGCCGCCTTCCTTGAGTTGCTGTTGCTGGAACAAGGCATACAGCCAGTCTTCTCCTTCTCAGACTACAACAAGTACTTTGAGGAAGCCGTACTCGATACAGCGCGTCTGGTTGAGTTCAAGCCCGATATTATTTTCGTCTATACATCGTCGGCAAATATACAGGGCTGGCCGGCACTGGATACATCCGAGTCTGATTTGAATGCTCAGGTTGCCGCGGAAAGCATGCGATTCGGCGCTATCTGGAATGGGCTGCAATCGCTCGGCGCAGTGGTGGTGCAGAATAATTTTGAGTTACCGGTACAACGCTTGTTTGGAAACTATGATGCGGTAAGTCCTGCCGGCCGAATCAGGTTTGTCCATCTGTTGAATGCAGAATTTGCGCGCGAAGCCGCTGCCCGCACCAACCTTCTTATCCATGATTTGAACGGAGTGGCTGCTTCTGTCGGGTTGAAAGCTTTTCACGATGCTGATCGCTGGTTCAGCTACAAGATGATCGCGACACCCGAAGGCAGCCTGGAAGTCGCGAAATCTTCTGCCGCCCTGGTACTGGCAATCTATGGCCGCACGCGGAAATGTCTGGTCCTTGATCTCGACAATACGGTTTGGGGTGGAGTCATTGGCGACGATGGTCCGGACAAAATCAAGATTGGCAGAGAGACCGCGGAAGCTGAAGCATTTACGGCGTTTCAGGAATATTGTCTTCAGCTTAGAAGCCGGGGCGTTCTGCTGGCTGTTTGTTCCAAGAATTCTGAGGCAATTGCACGCCAGGGATTTGAGCACCCTGACTCAGTTCTTTCTCTGGAGCACTTTGCCTGCTTCAAGGCAAACTGGGAGCCCAAGCACGAGAATATAAAAGCGATTGCTTCTGAACTAAACATAGGTTTGGATAGCCTGGTTTTTGTGGATGACAATCCCGCAGAGCGTGAGATTATTTCCGCGCAGCTGCCGGAAGTGGCAGTGCCGAACGTGGGAAGTGATGTCAGCAGATTTATTTCAGTATTAGAGGATGGACGCTACTTTGAGCCGTTGCGATTGTCACGTGAAGACCTGAAGCGGGCTGAGCAATACAAGGAAAATGTGCAGCGTGCTGCTACCCAGGGGCGCTTTCAGAATTACGATGAATATTTGGAATCACTGGAGATGAGCGCCGAGGTGGCGCCGTTTAAGCAGGTTTATCTCGACCGCATCACGCAATTGATCAACAAAACGAACCAGTTCAATCTAACTACGCGCCGGTATATGCAACCACAGATTGAGGCCATCGCCGCCGATCCCTCTTACATTGCGCTGTACGGAAAATTGACGGACAAGTTCGGAGATAACGGCCTGATTTCCGTCATCATCGGAAGGAAAGAAAATAGCACGCTACACATTGACCTTTGGATTATGAGTTGCCGGGTTTTAAAACGCGGGATGGAAACATTGATGCTTGATGCTCTGGTTGCCGAGTGCCAGAGCCATGGCATAAACGAAATTCGAGGATATTATATTCAGACAGAAAGAAATGGTTTGGTTGCCGGCCACTACACGGCCCTTGGCTTTCAGCGAAGCGGAGGGGATGACCGGCATCAGGTATTCAAGCTTGATCTTTCCCAGGGTTACCAGCCACAGAATAAGCATATAAAGGAGTACATACATGAGTGATATCCTGGCGGAACTGCAACCGATTTTCCGCGATGTGCTGGATGATCCCGCATTGCAGATTACGCGGCAGTCCAGCGCTGCCACAGTTGCAAACTGGGACTCGCTGGCGCACATCAACCTGGTATCGGCGATCGAGCAGGAATTCCGCATCCGTTTTAGTTTGAGTGAACTGGCTGGGCTTAAAAACGTGGGCGATATGATCGACCTCATGGAACAGAAGCTCGCAATCAAATGAATGCATATCGCTGGCCTGAATTGCATGTTGGGCTTGCCCATTCATTTTCAGTGCAACTGACGCAGGAAATGATGCAGGAATTTCTCCATCTCTCCGGTGATACCAATCCTTTGCATCTGGATTCTGCCTTTGCCAGAGAGTCAGGATTTCCTGACGCAGTGGCTTATGGCATGTTGACCTCATCGCTGTATTCGCGCATGGTGGGCGTTTATCTTCCCGGCCGATTCTGCCTGCTTCACGGCATTCAGGTCGAGTTTTCCAATCCTGCTTACGTAGGCGATTGGCTGACGGTAAAGGCTGAAATTGCGCATCTCAATGACGCGTATCGGCGGATTGAGATCAAGGCTTCCATCGAGAATGGTGAGAAAGTGATTTCCAAAGCAAAAATCCGGGTGGGTTTGAATGAGCGCTGAAACCATTCTGATTACCGGTGCTTCTTCCGATCTTGCAACGGAATTAATTCGTTCTATTGGCAAGGCCAGTCCAGCGGTGCGAATTCTGGCCCATTTTCATCAAGGGCAGGAACGGATGGAGCAGATGATGCAGGAAATAGGCAGCAGCTTCTATCCGATTCAAGCTGACTTACGCTCCCGGGAGGGCGTTGAGCACTTGATCGCGCAAGTTCGTTCGCATGCGGAATTTCCCAATAACATTGTTCACTTTGCCGGGCTCAAGCTGCGCATGGAGCGTTTTCATCAGGCCGATATGGAACATTTTGACGCTGATTTCCAGGTACAGGTGCGCGCGGCCATGCGGTTGCTGCAAGCGTTTCTTCCTGCCATGGCACGCGCCGAACAGCACACCAAAATTGTGCTGGTGCTTTCCAGTGTCACTGTGGGTGTTCCTGCGAAATTCATGTCTGCTTACACAGTGGTCAAGTATGCGGAACTTGGCCTTCTGCGCGCACTGGCTGCGGACTATGCGGGCACAGCGGTGAACATTAATGGAGTTTCACCCTATATGGTAGAAACCCAATTTCTTTCTGAAATACCAGAGAAGGCCGTGCAACTTGCCGCTGCCGCCACCCCGGGCAAGCGTTTGGCAACGCCCGCTGAAATCGTAGCGGCCATCAATTTTTTGCTCTCTCCCGGTTCAGACTATCTTTACGGAGTCAATCTGCCGATGACGGGCGGGACGGTTTTCTAAAATGGCCTATCCGAGTCTGGACATAACTACTGCTGATAGATTTCCTCCGCAGATCACTACAGCTATTTTCTTTCCGCGATAGCGCTCAGCCTCTTTCAAAAATGCAGCCACGGCAACGCCGGCCGCGCCCTCGATGTCCCATCCACGCAGCGCACGAACCTTTTTCATGGCAGCTAGGATTTCATCTTCAGTCACGAGCACGGAGCGATCAATCACCTTGGCGCAGATATCCAGCGTTACTGAGCCAGCTTCAAGCCCGCCGGCAGTGCTCTCAGAGAGCGTTGGCTGCTCTGCGACATCCACAATCTGGCCTGCCTTGATCGATTCATAAAGCACAGGTGAGTTTTCCGGCCAGCATCCAACCAACTCTGTGGACGGAGAAGCATGTTTCAAATATGCGCCGATACCTCCAATGAGCCCACCTCCGCCCACCGCAACAAACAAAGCATCAACTTGTGGCAATTGTTTTAGCAGTTCCACGGCTATGGTCCCCTGGCCAGCCATTACCTGAACGTCGTTATAAGGAGAGATGAATACCTTGCTTTGTTGCTCAGCCGCGGCGCGTGCTGCGATCTCGGCATCAAGCGGATCGTCGCCGGCCCGCTGAATGCGAGCGCCATATTCTTCAATGCGCTGCGCCTTGGCAGGCGAGACATGTGATGAAACATAGACTTCCGCCGCAATGCCAACGCGGCTCGCAGCGGCAGCGACGCCCAATCCGTGGTTGCCGTTTGAGGCGGCAATCACTCCCTTGGCGGCTTCAGCTGGTGAAAGCGAGAGGATCTTGTTGCTGGCGCCACGAAGCTTGAATGAGCCTGTTTGTTGTAAATTTTCCAGCTTGAAAAAGACATCAATACCGGCGTCGGGAGCCAGATCATTCATCTGTTCGACGGGAGTTTCTGTAACCACGGATTTGATTCTTTCCGCGGCTTTCACTACCTGCAGGGCAAAATCAGTGATGGCTTGTGATGGCATGAGTTAGCTCATTCAGGAAATGCATATTGTTTCATGAAGAGCAGTAGAAAGGTTGGGAGGCTGGCAAATTCTCTTACCAGGGATAAAGCGTTGGGGAAAGCACAGGCTCAGCGAGCTGAGTTAGAGACGGGCGAGAAATCCTTCAAGTTTCCGGTTTGCTGTGGGGAAGCGGCGACGCAATGCAACAACCCAGCGCCGGGCCCATTCGTATTCGACAGAAAGAATGGAGAGGCCAATGACCAGGAATAACACGCCGGGAAGCACAGGCAGCAATAACCCTACTGCGCCCAGCAGGAGCAGGGCCCATCCCGTCACGATCAGTGCTACGCGCTTCACCATTGGCTTGTTGGATGCAAACTGATGCCAGTTTGATTCGCTTTCTGTATGAAATAGTTATCGGCAGAGAGTAGCAATACCAAAATGGTTTTCGACGTGACGCGAGTAACCAATTTTTACTATTATGCAAGCTGCTGGCTTATGGACGGCTTGAAGATGAGAGAGGCCGGCGAGCTTGCTGAGACACTGAAGTGTTGTCCAATAGAGTTGTTACGGCGGCTTCGTAGGTCATGGATGCCGGTGTCCGTCGCAGGTGAGTATCTGTTTCTCTGCGCAGAAACCTGAATGAATCCACCAGAAGAATCTTGCCTTTTACATCCACATTCAAAGTTGTAATGCGCCAGGTGCCGGGCGACACCTGGGTCTGGCCGATTTCATAGATGCCACCTTTATATAGGCGGCCAAAAACGCCCCAGCCAAAAGAGACATCCTTGACCAGCTTGCCTTTCATGCTCACCATGCGCTCCTGGCGAGGATCAATCCACAAGTCACCTTCCATGCCACGGTACATCTGTGCCTCCCGGTCTTTGGGAGAGAAATCCGGATTGGGAAAAAATTGAAAATGAAGCAGGCCTTTTTCTTGTCCGACAAAATCAAAGAAAAACGCCTTGGGGAACGCCTTGATCATCTTCATCCGCCGCTGCGTTTCAGCTTTTTGGTCCTGCAGCTCGTTTTTTACCGCGTCGCGATCAGAGAGCAGCTTTTTCAGCCGATGCTCCTGTTTTTCCTGCTGGTCGGAGTTGAGCGGCTCGTCACGGAAGAGAATGATCCGGTCGGCACGGCCTTCATTGGTCTCGATCACCGAACGTGTTTCGCTACCCCAATTCCATTCCAGCCGTTCCTGAAACTGGAATGGGACAGGATTCTCCAGTGCTTCTAATTGGTGCTCAGCTGCGCGTGTGATCAGCGCAACTTGTTCCGCGGAAGCAGTGCCAGTGCCTTTGGCATGTTCTGCTGCTCTGCCGGAAGCGAAAAGGACAATCAAGAGGGGCAGGACTGAGAGAACACGCGGCATACGTGGGCGATGCATGGTTGGGTGAGAGCCGCATATTATCACCAACGGATGCGGCCCTATGAATCTATTTTGCAGGAATTATATGAGTGGATGTTGTTATTTTTGCGCTACAGGAAAATCAAGCTCGCTTACGGTTCAACAGCTTGTTTCAGGGTGGCTTTTACACCAATCACCTGCAAGCTGGAGGAATCCCAGCCACCGCCCAGGGCCTTAACCAGGCTCACTGAGGTCACCAGGCGCTGGCCTAGTATCTGGGTTGCTAGCCGCTGGCTGTCCAGCAGGGTTTGCTGAGCTGTAATAACATCAAGGTAAGTCACAAGCCCACCTGTGTAACGATCATTGGCGATCTGCAGGGCCTTCTGGGCGGCATCCACAGCCTGCTGCTGGCTCTCTGCGGCTTCTGACAGGACGTTGAGTCCGGCAAGAGAATCCTCTACTTCCTGGAAGGCAGTGAGAACTGTCTGGCGATAGTTAGCGACGGATGCTCCATAGCCTGATTTTGCGAACTCAACCTGGGCGCGGCGTTTCCCGCCGCTCAGGATCGTCTCCGCCACATTAGCGCCCAAAGCCCAGAAGCCGGTGGAAGCGTTGAAGAGCTTCCCGATATCGCTGCTTTCAAATCCAGCCCCGGCAGAAAGGTTGATGCCGGGAAAAAAGGCGCTTTTAGCCACACCGATCTGCGCATTCTGTGCAGCCATCTGGCGCTCAGCTATTGCCACATCAGGACGGCGCTCCAGAACGTCAGAGGGCACCCCAACAGGGATCTCTGGTGGGGCTGCAGTCAGCGGTCTTACGGGAACGCTGAATGCTGAAGCAGGTACTCCAACCAAAGCTGCGATCGCGTGCTCAAACTGGGCGCGTTGGAGCTTCAGTAGGGTGGCTTGCGTACGTGTAGAGTTCAACAGCGTCTCTTGCTGCGCGACATCCAATCCTGACGCGATACCACCGGAATGGCGGTTCTGGACCAGCGTCAGCGATTTGCCTTGATATTCAACAGAAGAGTTGAGAACGCCAATTTCCGCATCCAGCTCACGCAGATTGAAATAATCAACTGCCAGCTCTGAGGTAATGACCAGGCGAACGTTCTCAAGCGCTGCGGCTGATGCCTGATAGGAGGCATTGGCGGATTCGAGACCTCGGCGCACGCCGCCAAAGACATCTGGCTCCCAGGTGAGGTTGAAGGGAATCTGGAAGTCACTAGCTGTAGAAGGGGCTGTCAGCGGGATACCAGTTACCGTAGGCACGCCGGCGGAAGTGCGGACCCGCTGTGCAGAGACGCCGCCTGTTAGCTGCGGATATAGACCTGACCCACTGATGCGCGCGGAGGCTCGGGCCTGATCCAGTTGGTAGCGTGCGACCTCAATTGTCTGGTTGGCTTTGAGTGCCCGAGTTTCGTACTGGACCAGCTCAGGGTCAGAGAAAGCCGCCCACCAATCACCTTTGGGAATAGAATCTTTCGGCGAAGCCGCGCGCCATGGCGCCTGTTCTTTCCACGCAGGCGCGGTGGCGACATCAGGCCGGTGATAATTCGGCCCAACCGTACACCCAATCAGAAAAGTTAAGATTATTGCTGAGGATCCAAGTCCTAGAAGCTTTTGCTTCACGATTTTGTCGCGCCCCCAGCCTTAACGTTGACTTCCTGTCCGTCTTCCAGGGAGTCCGCGGGATTCACGACGATCTGGTCACTAACATCAAGTCCGCCCAGAATTTCCACTTTGGTGCCAAAGTCACGGCCGATGTTCACCGCTTTCAAGTGAATCTTGTTATCAGAGCCAACAACAGCTGCACGCGGCCCTTCTGCGCGGAACAGAAGGGTATTGATGGGAACGGAAATCCTTGTAATTTGTACTGGAACAGCGAAGTGGACTTCTGCATACGAACCAGGCAGCAGATGGCCGTCAGAATTGGGAACGTCGATTTCCGTGAGCAGTGTTCGCGTGGCTGGATCAATGGAGTCTGCGGTGCGGACTACCTTTCCGTTAAATTTCTGTCCGGGATATTCGCGCAATTGGATGTACGCTGAAATTCCAGCATTGATGGATGTAGCGTTGGTCTGTGGCACGCTCACAAAGACGCGCAATGGGTCCACCTGGGCAACATCAAAAAGCTCTCTGCCCTGGCCAGCACTGCCGGCGGCGATTAAGGCGCCCACGTCAGTATTGCGGCGCGTAACAATGCCGGTGATCGGCGCTTCCACGCGCTTAAATGATTCCAGCTGTTCCAGGCGGTGCACGTTGGCGTCTGCCGCGGCAAGATTGGCCTGGGCCTGCGTATAGGCGCTGGCCTGCTGATCAGCTTCCTGCTGGGAAACCGAGTCAGTCTTGCGCAAGTTGGCCCAGCGATCAGCCGTTGACTTGGCTAGCTGTAGCTGTGCCGATACCTGCTGGCGCGCTGCCTTGGCCTGCAACAACTCCTGGTCCACTTCAGGCGTATCGATTTCAGCCAGCAGTTCGCCCTTCTTCACGTGGCTGCCAATGTCCTTATGCCACCTCAGCAGATAGCCATTGGTGCGGGCAAAAATAGGCGACTCAATAAAAGCTTGAAGCTGTGCGGGAAGCACAAGCTCATCCGATGCTGCTTCAAGGTTTGGTTTCGTCACACTTACGGTTGGGATGGCCAGTTTTTCAGTCTCTTTGGCAAGCGCACCACGCTCCGTGAGCCGGCGTGCAATGGCGAATGCGCCCGCTATCAATAAAATCGTCAGCACAATCAAAGCCAGCCGGCCGCTCTTGGCCGCCGGGGGTGGCAGCTGATGCGGATCAGGCGTGTGATTTGTTACCGTTTCTGGGCTACGTTGTTCCATAAGCTGTGTCATAACTTCAAATCAATCTCTACTTTTAAGTCCTGGAATAAATCTCTTGCGACGGCTCAAGCTGCCTTGCGGCTTTCTTCGCTTCTCTGCGTCCGTGAATCATGCTGAAGACCACGGGAACGAAAAACAGGGTAGCGACAGTGGCAAAAATCAATCCGCCAATCACCGCACGGCCGAGCGGGGCATTTTGCTCGCCGCCTTCGCCCATGCCCAATGCCATGGGTACCATGCCGATGATCATGGCCAGCGCCGTCATAATCACGGGACGCATGCGCGTATACCCTGCTTCCATGGCCGCATCAAAGGCGGTCAAGCCGCCCTGCATTCGCTCGCGGGCAAAGGAGATCACCAGAATGGCGTTGGCCGTGGCAACGCCCATGCACATGACCGAACCGGTAAGCGATGGCACGTTCAGCGTGGTGTGGGTCAAAAGCAATATCCATGCAATTCCAGCCAGAGCGCCGGGCAGCGCCGTGATGATAATGAACGGATCAAGCCACGATTGAAAATTGACGACGATCAGCAGATAAACCAATACGATCGACATCACCAGTCCGATGCCCAGCCCTACGAAAGAGCTGGTCATCGTTTCAACCTGGCCGCGTATAACGATGGACGTTCCGCGAGGCAGTTTCTTCTCAAAATTCGCAACGATCTTCTTTATGTCGCGTGCTACACCGCCCAGGTCGCGCCCCTGCACGGATGCATAAATATCGATCACGGGCTGAATGTTGTAGTGCGAAATTACTGCTGGGGTCACGCCGGGTGTAACCGTTGCCAGATTGCCAAGCACCTGTGGCGCGGGCGCTCCTGGCGAGGTGACAGGAATATTCATCAACGCCTGCAGAGAATCGACACGGTACTCAGGCGTTTGCACTGCAACGTTATACGTGACGCCGTTGTCGTGATTCAACCAGAATGTGGGAGCCGTCTGAAAGCTGCCGCTGAGCGATACCAGCAGGTTCTGCGCGACGTCGCGCTGCTGCAAACCGACCTGCTGTGCGCGTGTGCGATCAACATCCAGCCGTAATGCCGGCGAGCTCATGAGTTGCTGAACGTGAACATCGGCAGCGCCAGAGACGTGCCGAATTTCGTTGGCGAGCTGCTGGCCAAACTCATAATTTTGGTCCAGGTTTTTGCCCACGATTTGTATATCGATCGGTGACGGTAAGCCGAAATTCAGAATCTGGCTGACAATGTCCGCTGGCTGGAAGAAAAATTCAACGCCAGGGAATTGCTTAGGCAGCTCTTCACGCAATTGCTTTACGTACTGCGCGGTCGGATGATGATGTTCCTGGTTCAGTGAAAACAAGATCTCGGCATCCGATGTGCCAACACTGCCCGCGGTGCTGTAGGAATTGTTGATGGAGCTGTAAGGCAGCCCAAGGTTGTCCAGTACGGTAACCAGCTCTTCTTTGGGGATTCTGGTCCGCACGTAATTTTCGATCTCATCGCACAGGCGCGCTGTCTCTTCAATTCTCAGTCCGGCGCGGCCGCGCACGTGCATGCGGAAAATTCCGGCATCCACGTCAGGGAAGAAGTCCTGACCAAGAAAGAAGATCAATCCCAGTGAAAGCACGCAGAAGGTAAGGAACGTACTGACAAAGAGCTTTTTGTGGTCCATAGCAGAACGCAAAGTGCGGTGATAAGCGTTGCGAAGCTGCTCAAAGTGGGTCTCAAACCATATTTGCAGGCGCTTGAATGGAGCTGTCCAGCCGGTGCCGACTTTGAATTTATCCTCGTGCTCATGTCCCTTTAACAGGTACATCACCAGCGTAGGGACGAGCGTACGCGAAAGCATATATGAGGCCAGCATGGCAAAGACAACGGCTTCCGCCAGCGGCACGAAAAGAAATTTCGCTACGCCCGTGAGGAAGAACATGGGCACAAACACGATGCAAATACAGAGTGTGGAAACAAATGCCGGGACGGCAATTTGCGAAGCGCCATCCAGAATTGCCTGCTTCAACTCTTTTCCCTGGGCCAGGTTACGGTCGATGTTTTCAATTTCCACCGTGGCGTCGTCCACAAGTATGCCTACGGCCAGCGCCAAACCTCCCAGTGTCATGATGTTCATGGTTTCGCCCAGCGCGCTGAGGATAATCACCGAGCAGAGAATCGAGAGAGGAATCGAGATTGCGATAATCAGCGTGCTACGCCAGTTTCCCAGGAACAGGAGGATCATGGCGGCGGTGAGGCAGGCCGCGGTCAAAGCTTCACGCAATACGCCTTCAATTGACGCGCGAACAAACAGCGACTGATCAAAGAGCCCTTTGATATCGAGGCCTTGCGGCAGGGTCGGCTTAACTTTTTCAAGCGTATCTTTCACATCACGGACAATATCCAGCGTGGAAGCACCGCCGTTCCTCATGATGGTGATCAGCGTGCCGCGCAGCCCGTCCTGACGAACCATGTTGGTTTGCGGTGAGTAACCGTCACGGACATGAGCCACATCTCGCACGTAAAGGGTGGTGCCATTGCGTGTCCTGATGGGGAGCCCATTGATTTCGGCAATCGTATCCGGGCTGCCATTCATCGTGACTTCATACTGCAAGGCGCCAATCTTGGCGGTGCCCGACGGAAGAATCAGGTTTTGCGCGTTGATGGCATTCACCACGTCTGAGGGAGAAATGCCTTTGGCCTGCATGGCTGCCGTGTCTATATCAACAGCCACTACGCGCTGCTTGCCGCCATACGGATACGGAATAGCAGCTCCGCTGATGGTTGTCAGTTGTGGACGGACGAAATTGACCGAAAGATCGTTCAGCGCCTGCTCAGAAAGACTTTTGCTGCTGAGACCTACCTGCATGATCGGTACGCTTGACGCCGAATAAACAATGATCAGCGGCGGCGTGGTTCCCTGTGGCAGCTGCCGGATCGCGGTCTGTGAAATAGCTGTTACCTGTGAAAGAGCAGTCTGGAGATTTGCCGTGGGATGAAAGAAGACCTTGGTGATGGCGCGGCCATCCATCGCCTGCGTTTCTACGTGCTCAATATCGTTGACCGTTGTAGTCAGTCCGCGTTCTGTGTTGCTGACGATGCGGTCCGTCATCTCCTGCGGAGACAAGCCAGTGAACTGCCAGATGATGCTGATAACCGGGATATTGATTTCAGGAAAGATATCGACGGGCGTGCGAAGGATCACGATGGGGCTGAGAATGAGAATCAGCAACGACATCACAATAAATGTATAAGGCCTTTGTAGGGCCAGCCGTACTATCCACATCTGCTAAGTCCTTTAAACTGATCCAAATTCGGGAGCACTGAGCCAGTCCCACGGTACGGAATACAGTCATATTGACGAGACAATATGATTCGAGGATTCAACTTTGATTATAGTGCAGCGGCTTCATGCAACTTGCTGAAGATTCGCGAAGATTGTGTTAAGGACTCTTTACGAATGTACCGCCTTTTGCCGGTATTTTGTCCCACTCAGCTCTCGCCGTAAACAGGGACAGCTGCTCCATGTACCAATTTGGCCTCAGTGCTGCATAAAAATAAAATAACCTGCGCGATTTCCTCTGGTTTGGGCCACTTGGAAAAGTCTGCGTCAGGCATGGCTTTGCGATTCGGTTCTGTGTCAATGACGCTAGGCAGCACGGAATTCACGCGCACGCCTGTACCCTTCACGTCCTGGGCAAGACAATCAAATAATGCGAGCGCTGCGGCCTTTGACGCAGCATAAGCAGAGGCGCCAGCTGCATGGTCAAGCGCTGCCTTGGAAGCAATATTCAAAATGGCGCCGCTCTTTTTCCGCAGCATTGCCGGCACTACTGTGCGGGCAAGGTTGAAACCGGCATGCACATTCAGAGTCATCATGAGCTGATAAGTTTTGGGTTCGGTCTCCCAAAGCGCCATGCCCCCGGCGAATCCGCCAATCGTATTGACCAGGACATCGATCTGCCCATGGCGTGCCGTAATTCCATCCACCAACGCGCGACAGGCGGCCTCATCCGTGGCATCAAGCGGCATAATCTCCAGCTTTGCGTTTGGCCCAACGGAATCTTTCAGGGCCTCTGCTTCCTCTTTCCTGATGTAGGTCGCGATGACCGAAGCGCCCTCATGCAGAAAAGCCAGGGTGACGGCGCGGCCAAGGCCGCCTGTGCCTCCGGTGATGAGAGCAACTTTGCCTGCAAATCGATTCGCCATGCCACCCCTCCATTGTCTTTTCGGAATACAAGACCGGGCTGGTCTTGTATTCTCTCTACCCACTCGATAAAATAATACTGGATTGGTATTGTATTCAACTTTTGGCCGCTCTGTATGAGGGACTGAGTTAACGGGTGTTCAGACTCAATAAATTAACGGACTACGGGATTGTGCTCATGGCTTATGTGGCCGAGAGCCCAGTAGACACGCCGCATACGGCGCGCAGTCTGGCCAAAGCAACAAAATTGCCCCTGCCCACGGTGGGTAAGCTGCTGCGCCAACTCTCTGAGCGCGGCCTGTTGAGTTCACACCGCGGCACAAAGGGCGGTTACAACCTGGTTCGTGACGCCAAAAAGATTTCAGTAGCGGAGATTGTTCTTGCCCTCGAAGGGCCCATTGGTTTTACCGAATGCAGCGTGGTCAAAGGGCTTTGTAATCGCGAACGGTCCTGCGCTATCAAGAGCAATTCGCAGATTATTGGCGACGCTCTGCGCGACGCTTTGGACCATGTGACGCTTTCCGACCTGAATCATCAAATGATTGATCACGAGCACAGGCATGAACAGGGGCTGGTTTCATTGATCCAGCCGGCAAATTCTGTGGCAGAAGGAGTGAGATGAGCAGCACAGTCAATCAAATTAACGACCTTACACAGCAGGAATACAAATGGGGATTTATCACCTCCATTGACGAAGATCGTCTCCCTCCGGGACTGAATGAAGAAATTGTTCGCGCTATTTCCATCAAAAAAGGGGAGCCAGAGTTCATGCTGGAGTGGCGGCTGAAGGCCTATCGCTATTGGGCTTCTCTTGAGCAGAAGCACGCTGAGCCGACCTGGGCCAATGTCAAGTATCCGCCGATCGACTATCAGGCGCTGTCTTATTATTCCGCGCCGAAGCAGAAGAAAGAGCTGAAGAGCCTGGATGAAGTTGATCCGGAAATTCTGGATACTTACACCAAGCTGGGTATTCCGCTGCATGAGCAGAAATTGCTGGCAGGAGTAGCCGTGGATGCGGTGTTTGACAGCGTTTCCGTGGCGACAACATTCAAAGCCAAGCTGGCCGAGGCCGGTGTAATCTTCTGTTCGTTTTCTGAAGCTGTGAAGAACCATCCTGATCTGGTGAAGAAATATCTGGGATCAGTGGTCCCGCACACTGACAATTTCTTTGCCGCGCTGAACTCAGCGGTCTTTAGTGACGGTTCATTTGTCTATGTGCCCAAGGGCGTTCGCTGCCCCATGGAACTCTCTACCTACTTCCGCATCAACGCGCAAAATACCGGCCAGTTTGAGCGCACGCTGATCATCGCTGATGAAGGCGCTTACGTCAGCTATCTGGAAGGCTGCACAGCACCGATCCGCGATGAAAACCAGTTGCACGCTGCTGTGGTGGAACTGATCGCACATGACAATGCGACCATTAAATACTCAACGGTGCAGAACTGGTATCCGGGCGACAAAGAAGGCAAGGGCGGCATTTACAACTTTGTGACCAAGCGCGGCGCAGCTCGCGGGAAGAACTCTAAGATTTCCTGGACGCAGGTGGAAACCGGCTCAGCCATTACCTGGAAGTATCCGAGCTGCATTCTGCAGGGCGAGAATTCCGTGGGTGAGTTCTACTCCGTGGCGCTGACCAACAACTATCAGCAGGCCGATACAGGCACAAAAATGATCCATATCGGTAAGAACACCAAAAGCACCGTGGTTTCCAAGGGCATCTCCGCTGGCCACGGGCAGAACACCTATCGCGGCATGGTGAAGATTTTGAAAGGTGCACAGGGCGCGCGCAATTACACCCAGTGCGACTCGCTGCTGATTGGCGACAAGTGCGGCGCGCATACCTTCCCGTATATCGAGGTCAAGAACGCCAGCGCCCGGATGGAACATGAGGCGTCGACTTCAAAGATCGGCGAAGACCAGATTTTCTATCTGCAGCAGCGCGGTATTTCCAAGGAAGAGGCCGTGAGCATGATCATTAACGGCTTCTGCAAGGCAGTCTTTAAAGAGCTGCCGATGGAATTTGCCGTGGAAGCGCAGAAATTACTCAGCATCAGTCTTGAGGGGAGCGTTGGATAAATGAGCTTGCTCGAAATTAAAAACCTGCATGCCAATGTGAATAGCAATGAGATTTTGAAGGGAATCGATCTCACGGTGAATCCCGGCGAGGTGCATTCCATCATGGGCCCAAACGGTTCCGGCAAGAGCACTCTGGCCCAGGTGCTGGCACGTCGCGAGAGCTATGACGTCACCGATGGCTCCATCACTTTTGCCGGCAAAGATCTGCTGGAGATGAAAGCCGAAGACGCGGCCTGTGAAGGGCTGTTTATGGCCTTCCAGTACCCGGTGGAAATCCCCGGCATCAGCAATGCGTATTTTCTGCGCGCGGCATTGAATGCCATCCGCAAATACCGTGGCGAAGACGAGATGGACGCCATGGATTTTCTCCCGTTGCTTAAGGAAAAGATGCGCCTGCTGGAGATGGATGAGCGCTTTCTGAACCGTCCGGTGAACGAAGGCTTTTCCGGCGGTGAGAAGAAGCGCAATGAGATTGTGCAGATGGCCGTCCTGGAGCCGAAACTAGCAGTGCTCGACGAGACCGATTCCGGTCTGGATATTGACGCGCTCAAAATCGTGGCCAAGGGCGTGAATGCCATGCGCAATAAGAATCGCAGCATGATTCTGGTTACGCACTATCAGCGCCTGCTTGACTACATTGTGCCCGACTTTGTTCATGTTCTGGTGAACGGACGCATCGTGAAATCTGGTGGTCCGGAACTGGCTCTTGAACTTGAGCAGAAGGGCTATAGCTGGACGGAAAGCGAACTGGCAGGAGCAAGACGGTGATTACAGCAACCCAGTCATCCGAAAAATATTCGGAGATATTCGATCAATTCGGCAGTCGCACGGCTGCGCAGCCACATTGGCTGCAAACTTTGCGCAAAGAGGCATTCGCCCGTTTTGCTGAAACCGGCTTTCCCACCACGCGTGACGAAGACTGGCGTTTCACCAATATCTCGGCCGTCAGCAATACGGCTTTTGAATTGGCGGGAATTGAGCGAGTCAGCAAAGAGCAACTAATGCCATTGGGTATATCTGGTTTTGCTACCCAGTTGGTATTTATCAACGGGCTCTTTTCTGAAAAACTGTCAACACTTGCAACGTATGGAAAAGGTGTCAAGGTCGCCAGCCTCGCGGCCCAGCTTGCCAGTGATCCTGCCAGCGTAGAACCGCATCTCGGAAAATATCTAAACCTACAGCGTGACGCGTTCTGCGCCCTGAACACGGCTTTTGTTGAGGATGGGATTTACATATCTGTTCCGCAAGGTGTTGTAGTTGAAGAGCCGATTTATGCGCTGTACGTGACCGTTCCAGGCGCAACTCCACAGATGAACCATCCCCGGAACCTGATTGTTGCTGAGAAAAACAGCCAGGTCACCGTGGTTGAAGATTACGTTTCGCTGGGTGACGGCGTTACATTTTCTAACGCTGCTACCGAATTGATTGCCGGCGACAATGCCAGCGTACAGCACTACATGATCGTGCGCGAAGGAGAAGGCTCCAACAACTTCTCCACACTGCGTATTCAGCAGGGCCGCAGCGCCAATGTCGCGACACACTCATTGTTGTTAGGCGGATCGCTGATTCGCAACAATGTGCATCCGGTGCTGGCAGGCGAGGGAAGTGAATGCCTGATCAATGGCTTGTTCATGGCCAATGGCCGCCAGCACATGGACAATTACATGCTCGTGGAGCATGCCAGTCCGCATTGTGACAGCCGCCAGTTTTACAACGGCATCTTAAACGGTAACTCGCACGGCGTTTTTCACGGGCGCATCATCGTTCACAAAGACGCGCAAAAGACTGATGCCAAGCAGACCAATCGCAATCTGCTGCTCTCTGACGACGCGCAGATCGATACCAAACCACAGCTTGAGATCTACGCCGATGACGTAAAGTGCACGCATGGCGCAACGATTGGCCAGTTTGACGATAGCGCTTTGTTTTACCTCCGTTCCCGCGGACTGCCCGAAAGCTCCGCGCGCCATCTTCTGCTCTTGGCATTTGCTAATGAGTGCCTGGACCGCATGCACTCCACGCAGGTCCGCGACCACCTGGAGAAACTTGTGGTCGGCGCCCTACCCGAAGCGGCAAAGTTCATCGGCAAGCGCTCCGCGGAAGGAGCGGAGAGAAATTTGGAGGAAGTGGGATGAGTACAGTCGCCAAAACTCCTCAAGAGATCCACACGGCGGGCACGTACGACGTATATAAAATCCGCAAAGATTTCCCGATCCTGAATCAGAACGTGCACGGCAAGCCGCTGGTTTATTTGGATAACGCAGCCACCACGCAGAAGCCGCTGGCGGTGATTGATGCGATTGAGCAGTACTATCGCCACGATAATTCCAATATTCATCGCGGCGTGCACACTCTTTCAGAGCGCGCCACGGCGGACTATGAAAAAGTCCGTGAAACTGCCCGCAAATTCCTGAATGCTGCTGATACGAAAGAGATCATCTTTGTCCGCGGCACCACGGAAGCCATCAACATGGTGGCGCAGACGTATGGCCGCAAGAATGTTGGCAGCGGTGATGAAGTCCTGATCACCGCTCTTGAACACCATTCCAATATCGTGCCCTGGCAGTTGCTGTGTGAAGAAAAGGGCGCCAAGCTGCGTGTAGCGCCGATTAACGATAGCGGCGAGTTGTTGCTGGAAGAATTTGAAAAGCTGCTTACGCCGAAGACAAAGCTTGTCGCCGTGGCGCACCTTTCAAATGCGCTGGGAACCATCAATCCTGTGCGTGAGATTATCCGCATGGCGCATGCGCGCAATATTCCTGTTCTAGTAGACGGCGCACAAGCGGTTGCGCGGATGCAGGTTGACGTACAAGCGCTCGATTGTGATTTTTACGCGCTCTCCAGCCACAAGCTTTATGGGCCCACGGGCATTGGCGTTCTCTACGGCAAGACTAAACTGCTGGAAGCAATGCCGCCATGGCAGGGCGGTGGAGACATGATTGCCTCCGTGACTTTTGAAAAGACGATTTACAACCGCCTGCCGTATAAGTTTGAAGCCGGCACGCCGAATATCGCAGACACAATCGGATTTGGCGCCGCTCTTGAATACGTGAATCGTCTGGGCCTTGATGAAATCGAGCGCCACGAAGCTGACTTGCTGGCTTACGCCACAAAGTCTGTAGAAGCGATTCCAGGCATCCGCATTATTGGAACGGCCAAAGAGAAAGCCGGCGTGCTTTCCTTTGTGATGGATGACATCCATCCACACGATATTGGCACGATTCTTGATAGTGAAGGCGTTGCTGTTCGAACGGGACACCATTGCGCGCAGCCGGTGATGCAGCGCTTTGACATTCCGGCAACAGCCCGCGCATCGTTTGGGCTATACAACACGCGTGAAGAAATCGATGTCCTGGTGGCGGCCATTCACAAAGTGCAGAAGGTGATGGGCTGATGTCTGAGCTGCGCGAACTGTATCAGGAAGTGATTCTGGAGCACAGCAAGAAGCCCCGGAACTTCCATGCACTGGAGCCAGCGAGCCACAAGGCAGAGGGCTACAACCCGCTTTGCGGAGACCATTTCACTGTTTATGTGAACGTGAAAGACGGCGCCATCAGCGATATTGGTTTCCAGGGCAGCGGCTGCGCCATCTCTAAGGCTTCGGCTTCCATGATGACGCAGACGCTCAAGGGTAAGACCACGGAAGAAGCGGAAAATGTTTTTACCAGGTTCCATGATCTGGTGACCGGCCATGCTCCTGGCAATGGAGAGGATTTGGGCAAGCTGGCTGTTTTTGCGGGAGTGTCAGAGTATCCATTGCGTGTAAAATGCGCCACGCTGGCATGGCATGCATTACGCGCGGCGCTACGCGGCGACCAGGACGCTATTTCAACTGAATAGCAAATGATATCCAACGAACAAATCGTTTTGACCCGTGATGCCGATGCCACGCAGATTCCCAGCGGTATTCCGTATCGACTAACTGCAGGCACCAAGGTGCGCCTCATGCAGGCATTAGGCGGCAGCTATACCGTGATGAGTGACATGGGTTATATGGTCCGCGTAGACGCAAAGGACGCAGACGCCCTGGGCATGATTCCGACGGTTTCTGTAACCAATGAAGCGCCACAAGAGTTTAGCGAAAAGCTGGTCTGGGATCAGTTGCGGACCGTCTATGACCCGGAGATCCCGGTCAACGTCGTAGATCTGGGATTGATCTATACCTGCCAGATTACGCCCTTGGATGGAGGCAATAAAGTCGATATCCGCATGACCATGACGGCACCTGGTTGCGGCATGGCAGATGTTCTAAAGGCAGATATTCAGCGCAAGATTTCAGGGCTGCCAACGGTGAAGGAACTGAATGTTGAGGTGGTTTTTGATCCGCCGTGGAATTTCAGCAAGATGAGCGATGCTGCCAAGCTGCAGCTGGGGCTGGATCTGGAAAGCTCGCCCTTTCCAATGCATTGAAGATGCGGGAGAACGTGCTATATCCCCACTTCGCTCCCCCGCTCTCCTTCCCTGCTAGAACCAACTTCATAGCTGGGTCTTACAGAAAGCGGTGAATTTTTGGGCTGCCTGCTTCGCCTTGCGACAAACAACGGCAACTCCACAACCCTAAAGCGCGGCCGCTATCTATATGGTGGCAGCCAAGAATCCAGAAAATATAGTCCTTAACAATTTTGTTAGAAACTCTAAAAGTTACCGGGTTAATACTAGGGGGAAAGTAGGTTTTGTAAAGATGGTTTAGTTCCTTATAAATCAATCGTTTAGGATTGGTTTTAGGGGGCTGAAAAAGATGGGTTTGGGGTGTTAAAACCTTGTAATCCAAAATTTGAATGCTATAGTCCCCCCAGTTGCCGAGATATTAGTTAAAAAAAGCCGCGCATATAAAATTATCCGGCAACGACCTTTTAGGTAAGAAGAATGCCCAACAAGCTGCCCAAAATCGTGCTTGTCCTGATCGTGCTGATGGCTGTGTTATCGCCCTTTATGCAGCTCGATAGCTGGGACAATTTTCCGGTGGCGACAGGTGATATCGAACTGCATCTCATCTCCGTCCTGTTTGAAGTGGGCATGTTTTTTGTGATTGCGGGTATTCTCACGCTGTTTCCTACCCTCCTCTGTTTCAACGTAACTCCCCCGACTTTAAGTTTTTCCAGTTTTACCCGGGAAGTGGTCCCGTTTGAAACAAAGCTCTTCTGTTTTACTGTCCCGTTACGTATCTGATTCATTCCCAAATCCCGAAGTGTGTCCATAAGAGTTTTTGCAGGTATTGCTGCTTCTGCCTCTTTTCGGGCCGCTGATTTTGGCTGAGCTTTGCTTTTTCTCAGCCTGAACAATCGTGATTTTTTCGTTCAAAGACAGGGAATGACAATGAAATCTACAGAGGTGTACCCATCCGAGCCGGCAGCGGTGTTTGCCGGAAGCCAGGCGGCATTGCTCGAAAACGAGCTTGAGCAATGTTCCTGTGACACAGTCGAAATCAGTGAAGATGAGTGGCTTGTACAGGGCTGTATTCGCGGCGACCAGCAGGCATGGGAAGAGCTGGTCGACAAATACAAGCGCCTGATTTACTCAATTCCTATCAAGTACGGAGCCAATTCCGCTGACGCCGCAGACGTTTTCCAGTCTGTGTGCATTGAGGTATTGAACAGCCTTCCACAGCTGAAAAACGTGCAATCGCTGCGGTCATGGTTGATTACCGTTACCATCCGCCAGTCTTACCGCTGGAAGAAGAAGCAGCTCACCAATCATGTTGAACTGGATGCAATGGAGCCTGAGATCGCAGAGAACCTGGCTTCCATTCCTCCAGTGGAAACGTTGGAGCAAGTTGAGCAGGAGCAGATCGTGCGTGACGTGGTGGCGAAACTAGCCCCCCGTCATCGTGAGCTCGTGCGGCTTCTTTTCTTCGAACAACCGCCGTTGCCATACGCTGAAATTGCACAACGTATGGGATTGGCAACCGGATCCATTGGCTTTATTCGCGGCCGCTGTCTTGATAAATTGCGCAAGGCATTGGTGGAATTTGGTTTTAATGGGTAAAGGGAACTTCTAGAGCGCAACAGCCCAGGGGGAACGAGGCTGTTGCGTTCTATGCTCTCGGTATTTTGGAGAGCGGAGAAACTCTTAAAGAAGAAAGGTCCCGGCGATAGAGTTCCAGCGGATCAATGTGCGTGAATTCACGCGAAACATTGTCCTGTTGCGAAATCTTCTGGGCGAATGTCAGCACCAGGGAACGAAGTTCTTCCAGGTTGAAGGGGCTGGCGAGGTAGTTATTCGCGCCGGCAACGTACGCTGCTCGGACCTGTTCCAGATTGCCTCTTTCCGTCATCAGCACGATATAGGGTTGGTTCTTGGCTTCTACGGCACGAATCCATTGGCAGGTTGCAACCCCGCTCATTTTCGGCAGGTCCCAATCCAGAAAGCAGAGATCCACGTGACTCGACAATAGAGTTGCGCACGTCTGCTTTCCATCGGGCACAACAGTTACTGAACAACCCCAAAGTTCCAGCGCTGCTTTCGTGATGTCACAGAAAACCGAGCCAGCGCTTCCAATTAGCACTTTCAGTTTTCTCATAAGTACTGCCTCCGGCAAATACTTCTTAAAATGCTGTCTTAAAACTCTTGCGCGTTGCGGTTGAATGCTGATTGTTGCGGGGGAGTGCGTGAATACAAAAGAGATCGTCGGCCTGGGGCCATGAAACGCCCTTGGCAGCATTCTTCTGGTAAATGGAGAGCACCGTTTTCAGGTGCTGAATGTCCTGGTCCAGTCTGGATGAAAAATTCCAAAGGCCTGAAGCCATTGCAGCCTTCAAATAACTAATGTCTTCTTCAATTCCTGCTGCTGCCTGTAGCCACTTCTGATTATCATCCATGTCCCTGGTCTCCCGAGCCCTGTGAATTACTTACTTGATTCCCTTGTGCAATATTTACCCGGCGTCTCAAGCGTTTTGCCCAACTTGAGCCTTGCTCTCTAAAGACGCAAGCCCAATTATTCCAATAACTTGTGGTCCCAACGTCGCTTATTGCACTTGGTTTTCTTGTTTCATTTATAAGAGTGCAAATGGGCTCTGAAAATATAGATAAAGCAAGCTAAGGGCCAGTGATATGGAATTATTTTGAAGAAAGTTTGATCTCAAAGTATTGACGCAATTTTCTTACTCCGCCTATATCAGGCGGTTCTCTATAAGACACGCGCCGCTCTTCTAGCGGAACAGGAAGCTGCGATTTCTTTTCGCTCTGGAATACATATTCAAGTTTCAGGCAGATTTTGCCGATGGGATTTTGTCCGAGGTCTTATTCATGGAACCATTTTTGGCGCTGCTGGTCTCTACCGATTCCGGGACACTCACCGTTGGCCAGAAAATACTGGAAGAGCATGGAGTCAGTGTAAAAGTTGTGGCGACCGTAGCGGCGGCAGAGCAACTGATCAAAACTACAAAATTTGATCTTGGTGTTTTTGATCATGACGTGCCGGAAGCGCTCAACCTTGCCGTATGGCGAGGGGCCAGCACGAATCCAAGAATGGTTTTTGCCATGGTGCGCGGGGCAAATTTAAATGAAGTCCGTGGCAAGCGGGTTCAGTTTGTGGTGCAAAAGCCTTTTACGGCTGATCTTTTTGCCCGCACCCTGCGTGCTGCTTACGGCGCAATGATTCGCGACCGCAGAGTTGCTTTCCGCCATCCTGTTCAGATCAAGCCATCCACCAGCGCGCTTATCCTGAAGCAAGGCAATCAGAATTTGCAGTCATCCATGATCGTGGATGTCAGCCAGACCGGCTTATGTATTCAAACCCAGGAAATCCTGCCGCAAGGCGCTACGCTGCAGATCGATTTTCAACTCCCGGATAACAGTGAAGTGATCCATGCTGTGGGCACCGTGATGTGGACCCGAGCCTCAGGGCGGACCGGCATTCGGTTCACTCAAGTGTCAGCCAGTGAACAAAAGGCTCTCATTGCCTGGCTCGATGGCATGCTGCCTTACGAGATGGAATCGATCCCGCGAATCGTTCCGCCGGGGGCGCGCCAGGAGCGCATGGAATTGCAGATGTAATTGTTGGGTTACACCTTGACGAAGTCGATAAAGCCACGTTCAGGGTCCGCATTCACCAGCTTCACATGCAATCTGTCTCCTACATCCACGCCCTGGCCATGCATCAGCATGCCTTCCACGTGAGGATTCACAATGCGCACAAATGTTCCTTTGGGACCTGCGCCTGTAACAATCGCGCTATATGTCTGGCCGATATGGCTGATCATGGTCACGGCAGCGATCCGTTTCGACATGCCGCGTTCAACCTTGCGTGCCGCATCTTCTCTCTCAGTGCAATTTGTTGCGACCGCCGTTAATTCACCGTCGGAATAAGGGCTCTTCTGCTTGTTGATGACTGACTTGATGAGCCGCTGCGTCACCACGTCAGGAAATCGCCGGTTGGGCGCAGTGGAATGGGTATAGTCTTCGACGGCGAGGCCAAAGTGTCCCGGTGCAGGCTCACCCGGCTTTTCCACAACATATTCTCCTGAACCCATCAGTTTGATCACGGTCAATGAGACGTCAGCAAAGTGATCTGGATCCTCGGCTTTACGTATCTGCAAAAAATCGTTGAGTGCTTTTGAATCCGGTTCCGCTGGAAGCTTGCCGCCATGCTGTGCGGCCAGCTCCACGATGCGGTCCCAGCGTTTTGGTGTCTTAACAACGCGCCGTATGGAAGAGATTCCAGCAGCTTGCAGCGTTCGCGCCACCACACCGTTGGCGGCGATCATAAAGTCTTCAATCAATTCAGTAGCGCGGTTCTTTTCCAGCTTCTGCAGATCAACAATTTCATTGTTGAGAATCACAGGGCTGACTTCAATGGTTTCAATATTCAACGCGCCGTGACGATGCCGTTCGGTTTTCAGCGCCTGCGCTACTTCGTCCTGCAGTTTGAGCTGGGCCTGCAATTCCGCCGATGCGGCAACCTTCTCCGGCGCCGGTCCGCTGCCTTCGAGCCATGCCCCCACCCCGTTGTAGGCCAGTTGGGCTTTGTTAGTCACCAGCGCGGGATAAATTTGCTGCTTCGTCACCTCGCCATTGCTGTTCACAGCAAACTCTGTGACCATGGCGAGCTTTCCATCCACTTCCAGCAGAGAAGTGGTGCCATTAGAGAGTTCTTCCGGCAGCATAGGAAAATTGCGCACGCCGGTATAAACCGTACAGGTTTCTTTGGCTGCGTGCTTATCGATAGGGGTATCTTTGGCCACGAATGAATCCACATCGGCGATCCCGACCATCACTTTGGTAGTGCCGTCAGGAAGCTTCTCTGCGTATTCAATCTGGTCTAGATCGCGCGAGGTGTCATTGTCAATTGACGACCAGAGAAGGTTGCGTAGATCGCGAACATTGCTAGCTATCTGCTGCGGAGGCCTGGATTTGATTTGAGCAAGTTGCTGCTCGACTTCAGGCGGAAAATCCGGCTCAAAACCATTTTCCAGCATGAGTTCTTTGGCGGCAGCCTGCAGATTAAAGTGAGAGGAATGTGAATTGTTCATAGATAAGGGTAAAAATGAAAACAGAAGAGCTTAACATGCCGTCACGTGGAAATATTTTGGGGCGGCTAGATTTGCTTGAAAAAGAACAAAGCAAAACAAAAGCCGCCTTCAGGCGGCTCTTGTTGACCTATCAGCCCAGAGCTAACGGGCAAATGTTCCAACGAATGCGCTGCGTTTGTCGTGAAGCGTCCATGAAGTGTTCAAGTCCTTGCCGAGATATTCATCTGTCATGGCAACAGCGGCCATGGCGTGCAACGTTGGTGTAAGTGGCTTGTAGAAAGTATCTTCATTGCCGCAGAGATGATCCTTGTCGCCGATGGCGCGCGTCTCCACGGTCACAGTATTGCCTGCCATGAGCCGTGCGCGAACGCTATGTTCGCCCGGCAGGACTTCCATATCAACGGTCGTATCAACCACGCGTACCACATGGCGCAGCAGTTCTCCGCCCATCTCCTGGGCAAAGTTGATCAGAGCCTGGCGCTGCTGAGGGGTAGCCTGCTTGTCGACAAACAAAACTGATTTTGCCGGATACGGTTTGCCGTAAGGATCGCCAAGCGTAGCCTGGGCTTTGATGGCTCCGGCAACGGTCAGGCCATTGAGTGAGACATCATCCCATTTGCCTTCCGTGATGTGCCACGCCACAATCGCTTCCTGGCCGGTCAGGTTCATCTCACTGTTGGCGAAACACTGGCCCACGTAGACGTCAGCGCTGCGGGTTTCAAGATATTGCCCTTGGATCAGTGGAGCTTTTTGGGCATAGAGAGCAGTTGTTAAGAGAATGATTGCCGCGGAGAAAAGCCTGCGCATAAAAACTCCATAACTAGCTCTTACTATTTTAACCCGGCAATACAAATACGATGTATTGCCCAATCAGCGTTTATCCGCGCAAATCAGCCGGCAAAAGTTTACTTGCTGGCTCCGCAGTGGCAGTTTCGATCTTCAGCGCAACAATTGCCTGGCTCTGCCAGCTTGCCGTCGGGGCCAATACAGGTCTGGGTCATGCCGCACCAGAAGAGGCCATCGCCCGAGCGTGGAACTGTTGGATCGGGATCAGACCAGATGTATTGGCTCTTCCAGTGCAGAGCGGAGCACAATCCCGGCTGGTTCGTGTTAAATCTCTGTGGTACGTGGCTCATGCTGCGCCTCCTGCAGGCTGAGCGCCTGCTGCCGCCAGAATAGCGCGCTTTACTGCTACTCGGGCGAGATGAATTTTCTGTTCGTTGTGTCCCAGGCTTTTGGCTTTGGATACCGCCGCCTCTGCCGCTTGCTCTGCCGTGGCCTGTGTGATGGCCTTGCCTTGCAGCGCCTGTGCTGCTTCAACAGAAACCCACGGAATGGGCGCCACATGACTCATGACAACGCGCGCGCTTTGTACGGTACTGGCATTCATCTTAAGCGCGACGGTTGCAGTGGCGTACGGCCAGTCAAAAGCTTCTTTCTGGCGAATCTCATATCGGCCTGCGCGCACGCCGGGAGCCGCAGGAACAATCACGTGCGTGATGAACTCATCCGGACGCAGATCATGCTCACGTTCTTGCTCGGTTTTGGGAATGACAAAGAATTTTTCTACCGCAACCTCCCGGTTACCGCGCGGCCCGGCAATCCTTACTTTGGCGTTATAAGAGATGAGCGCCGGCACCACTGTCGATGGACTGACAAAAAGCGCTGGCCCGTCATTGCCGAGAATGGCATGATAGCGATTGTCACCCTCAAGGACCATTGACTTGCCGTCTTTCTGCGCCAGCAAGCCATTGCCGGTGCGAAAGTACCAACAGCGTGGACGCTGGCAAATGTTTCCGCCGATGGTAGCAACGTTTCGAATCTGCGGACTTGCCGCGCCGCCTGCAGCTTCCGCCAGCGCCGGATATTGCTTCTGTATCTGCGATGCCGAGCTGATTCTATCCAGCGTGACCAGCGTGCCCAATTGCAGAGAGCCACCTTCATTGCTGATGGCATGCAACCCAGCAATCTGCTTGATGTTGACCAGCCGTTTGGGTGTGGTGACCTCATCTTTCATCAACGAAAGCAGGTCACTGCCGCCGGCCAGAATCTCTACTTCGCCCCAGTTTTTGCCGAGCAATCCCGACACCTGTTCTGCAGTGGTAGGAGCGGAATACTCAAACGGTCGCATTGCTGCCTCCTTTTTGTGGGCCATTCAGCGCTGCCACAACGCGGTCAGGCGTAATGGGCAGGAAGGGAACTCGCACGCCAATCGCGTTGGCCACGGCATTTGCAATGGACGCCATGGGGCCAACAGTCGGCGGCTCGCCCAGGCCGATAGGGCCACGTTCGTCATAACCTTTGCCGGTCATCATGTGGACTACCAGTTCGCCGATATCGCCGATGCCGGCAAGGCGGTAAAAATCCATATTGGGATTGAGCATTTGCCCGGTGTTGCGGTCCATGATTTTCTCTTCATACAGTGTGGAGGCGATGCTCATGATCATGGCGCCGTAAACCTGGCTTTCAGCTGTCTTCATGCTGATGATGAGCCCGCAATCCTGCACGCAGACCATCTTATTCATCTTCACAATGCCGGTTTCAATATCGACGGAAACGTCAGACATCACCGCACCACCAACGCCGCTGGAAATCAAGTCGCCCGGCCCTGGATTCTTACCTAAGGCCTGGATCGGTTTTGCACCGAGCCTTGCGCAGGCCTCTTTCCAGCTCAAACTGCGTGAGGGAGCCGATTTCACGCGGATGTTTCCACCTACTGCTTCCAGTTCTTCGGGCTTTGCCTTAAGCGCAGAAGCAACTGCGGCGAAAAGTTGATCACGTGCATCGACCGCCGCGCGACGAGTGGATGAGCTTACGCCGCCGATCGTGGTGCTGCCACCCGATCCGCCGGATGCGGGATATTGGTTGTCGCCAATCTTCAACTTGATCCGATCAATGGGAAGACCAAGCGTGTCTCCAGCGACAATCAGGATTGCCGTCCGTGTTCCCACGCCTAAATCCTGTGTGCCCATCTGGATTTCAACAGAGCCCGTTGGATGAATGGTCAACGCGCAGTTGCTTTCATGGCCGCGACCGCCCCAGGTGTGAATGGCCAATCCCAAGCCCCGCTTTACCGGCCCTGAGCTTTCACCACGTGGACGCCAGTTCTTCTTCCAGTCAATCAGGTCCGCGCAGATCAGCAACTCGTCGTGGTAGGTTTGCGCACGATGGTAGGTGTCTTCGGTCGGCGCGGTCATCGCGATATTTTTCAGCAGCAGGTCCAGCGGATCCATCTTGAGCTTGGCCGCCAGATCTTCAATGGCCGCCATGGTGATCAGGCATCCTTGAGGATGGTTGGGTGCACGCCAAGCGCGGGCCGGACCAATATTGGTTGCAATGGCCACGTGCTGCTTGCGCTGATTAGGAAAGTTGAACACATAAGGCATGGGTGGAGCGCCACCGCCGCCGGGACCACCGGTGCCCCATGAATCAGATTGCCACGCTGTGAGCGTGCCATCTTTCTTGGCTCCCACTTTGACTCGAGCAAATGCCGATGGACGACAGCCAGCAACTTCCAACTCAGCGTCACGTTCCAGCATTACGCGAACCGGTTTACCACCGGCCTTTTTGGATACCTGCGCCGTGTAAGCACCCCAGCGGTCAATACCAAACTTGCTGCCGAAACCGCCACCAATGTGGTCCTGATGGACGTGGACGTTGGCTTCTGGAATTTTCAGCGCCTGGGCGAACTGCCCTGCCAGGCCGGAAACGTTTTGCGTGGAAATGTGCGAGAAGAGATGGTCGCTATCTGTCCATTCTGCGATAGAACCGTGGCTCTCCAGGCAGCAATGCGTGATTACCGGGCAGCCATAAACTCCCTCAGAAACGACATCGGCTTCTTGAAATGCCTTATCCGGATCACCTTTGACCTGTTGATTATCTTTTTTATAAGGAGAATTGTCTGGCTGAGCCTCTTTTACAAGCGCTTCCTGCAGTGCCTTGATGACTGCGTCACTGACCTCGTTGTCTTTCATGCGCTGGGCCAGTTCGGGCGATACCTTAAAAGTAACGCCGCGCTTTTGTACGGCAGCAATAACATCCTCATCAGGCGCGTCATTATTCAACATCTGAAAAACGTCGCGCTGTGTGAGCGGAGCAGTGCTCTCGGCAATATTTTTCGGCTCGGCAAAATCATCCACAAAATGCGTAAGCACTTCGTATTCAACTTTGATCAGGCGTGCCGCGTCTGCCGCGGTTGGTTCATCAATAGCAGCTACCACGGCAATGTCATCGCCGGCCCAGTGAATTTCGCTGCCTTTATCCTGGATGATATAGACGGCTTTTACACCCGCAAATTTTTCCGCGGCTGATATGTCAACGCTCACAACTTTGGCGTGCGGATGTGGACTGCGCACCACCTTACCGTACAGCATTCCCGGCCGGTGAACGTCATAGGTATATTTGGCGCGGCCAGAAACTTTAACCGGACCATCCACGCGCGAGATGCGCTTGCCGATCAGCGACCGCTCTTCCGCCGCGGGCCATGTGTATTTGGAATTTTTGTCGGCCATGGATCAGGCTCCTTTCATGGTCTTGGCTGCTTGCATCACAGCCAGCCGCATTCCGGCATAGGTGCCACACCGGCAGAAGTTTCCACCCAGTCCGTGCTTGATCTGCTCTGGGGTTGGATTGGGGTTGCGATCGAGAAAAGCTTTCGTTGCCAGGACAAAACCCGGTGTGCAGAAGCCGCATTGCTGCGCATCGTTATCCACGAATGCCTGTTGAATGGGATGAAGATGTCCGGGTTCACCCAGGCCTTCCACCGTGGTGATCTGATGGTTTTGCGCATCGATGGCCAATACAGAGCAGGCATACACAGCTTTTTCGTCCAGCAAGACTGTGCAAGCGCCGCAGGTGCCGCGATCGCATACACGCTTGGCGCCGGTAAGATCAAATTGGTCGCGCAAAGCATCAAGCAACGTAACGCGCGGCTCAAGAGATGCGCTGAGCTTTTTGCCGTTTACGTTGAGCGTGATCGGAACTTTGCCAGGTCCGTGTGTGGCTGCGCCTTCTTCCGCCATTGCCAGCGCGCCGACCTGAGACATCAACGGTACTGCAGCGGTGACGCCGGAAAGTTTCAGGAAGTCGCGCCGTGAAACTCCTGAACTGGATGACTGAGATTTTTTAGTTTCGTCGTCTTGCTCTGGCGTGGTGGGTTTTTCAGGAAGATCGTCCACAGAACCTCCATGGCTTTACTCGATCGAATGAGTGCGAACAACGGAGAAATTGTACTCGCCCATTGTGGTATTTGTCTTTAGAAAGGGACGAGTCACGTGGGAAGAAGAATCTTGATGCTTACGTATCTAAATGGCTGGATTCATGCCTTTTACAATCTTTTTACAGCTTGCCATGGGAGCAGCTCCTATACTAGATTGTCCGCTGGTTTCGCGGCTAAAACTCGCCTGGTGCGTGGGTTCCATCTTGGTAAAAGTCTTCAGAATTAATGGATGAAAATTTATTTTTCCAAGGGATGATGATGAGAAGAATATTTTGCGCGACGGCAGTCATGGTTCTGGTATTGGTTCAGATGTCTGCGCACGCGCAGGGGCGTGGTGGCGGAGGAAGGGACCTACCTCCGGGTGAAAACATTTTCGGCAAGGTGACCGCGGTCGGGAAAAATTCCCTGACCATTGCCAAATTGCAAGGTGGAGATTCCATCACGCTGAAAATCAGTGAATCTACGCGCGTCAGAAAAGACCGCGAACCGTACAAGTTCGAAGAGATCAAGGTGGATGACACAGTGTTTGCCCGTGGCGAATTGAAAGATGGCGTGATGCAAACCGCGATCCTGTCCGTGGTCTCGCCTGAGATGGCGCAGCGCTTCATGCAAGCCCAAAATGGCGGAGGCGGAGGCGCTGGATCCGGTATGGGGCGCGGCAGTCGGCCTGCCTTTAACCCGGAAGATATGGGCAAAAAATTCATTATTGGTGAAGTGAAAGCCATTAACGAAACCAAGCTGACCATCGCCCGCCGTGATGGCCAGACACAAGAGATTGAAGTAGACGAGAACACGTCATTCAAAAAAGATAATCAAAGCATTACGCTCCCGGAAATCAAAGTGGGAGATCTTATCTACGGACGAGGCGAGCTCAAGAACAATGTATTTGTGCCGAAAGAGCTGAACGTCGGTGGCGCTGGCGGAATGCGGAGAATGGGCGGCGGTTTTGGCGGTCCAGCTCCGCAGCAGAGTGCTCCTGCAGGTGCGCCGATTGCAGCTCCGTCTACAACTCCGAGCGCAGCGCCCGATGCATCACCAGCGCAGAGTGCCACTCCAGCGCCCAAATAGAGGCAAGCCAACGATGCGCCACTTCTTCCAGATAAGTGCGGTGATGATTTTAGGGCTTGCCCCATTTGTCCAGGGACAAGAGACTGCGCCTTCAGCCCCGCCAAATCAGTCCGCTCCATCCGCTCAGACTACTGCTCCTGCAAAGCAGGAAGCTACACCTGCACAAGCGCAGCAATCCGCACCGTCTGCTACTCCTGCAAATACTGCGCCTTATGGTGAGATCAGCGGCGTGGTTAAATCAGGAAACATCCCGCTGCCCGGCGTTGCGGTAAGTGCAGCCAATACGCTGACAGGAAAAAAGTATTTCACCTCCACGGATGTTGACGGCACGTTCAAGATTTCCGTGACCGGCAAGGGACGCTACGTGGTGAGGGCTGAGTTTTCTGCTTTTGCTCCGCTGACACAGGAAATCGTAATCAACGACGAAAACAGAAATGGCAAAGCCGAGCTTTCCATGGTCCTGCTTTCGCGCGCCAAAAAAGAAGAGCAACAGCAAGCACAGCAGGAAGAGCGCCAGCAGAATGCCCAGCACGTGCAGAACATGGGCCGGGGCGGTATGCAGCCCCTGTCGCTGGCTGGAGGTGGAACCGATCTCAGCAACGTTGCCACCGGCAATACTGATGTTTCGTCACTAACAAGTGCGGGGCTTCCTAACGCGGGACTGGCAGCAGATGCAGGCAATGAGTCAGTGGCTATCAACGGAACGCAGGGCCGCTCTGAGATGAATATGTTTGATCCGGGCGAAATGCAGGACCGCTTGAATGATATGAGAGATCAGGCGGGGCGCCAGGGCGGCGGTGGTGGAATAAGTTTGGGCGGTGGCCCGGGTGTCTTCCAAATAGGAGGCGGAGGTTTTGGCGGCGGGCCTATGACTGTAATGATGGGTGGCGGTGGGCGTGGCTTCCGCAATTTCAATTCAAACAAGCCACATGGTTCCATCTTTTACTCCTATGATGGTTCAGGCCTGGATGCCAAACCCTATTCACTGAACGGCCAGCCAGAGAACAAAGCCAGCTACAACCAGAATCGTTTTGGCGCGACGATTGGCGGACCGCTGAATATTCCGCACATTTATAACGGCGGCACCAAGACATTTATTTTCGGCAACTATACGGGATCGCGTTCTACTAATCCCTATGACGTTTTTTCTACTGTGCCGACTGCTGCGGAACGTGGCGGTGATTTTTCCAGCCTGCTGACCGGCCCTAATCCTGTGCAGATTATCAATCCGGCAACCAACGCGCCGTTCGTGAACAACCAGATCACCAACATCAATCCGATTGCGGCGCAGTTGCTCCAATTTATCCCGCAGCCGAATTTGCCGGGGGA